>CAJDUR010000091.1_pt1 | contig 14863 bp, 14 predicted proteins | sample 7391191 | NCBI WGS metagenome assembly CAJDUR01 (sample SAMEA7055688, study PRJEB34461) | soil metagenome | biome: terrestrial ecosystem; feature: Peninsula; material: soil | place: Antarctica | collected 2016 | reverse complement strand
GCGCTCGACCCTGGTGTGGTCGGGCGAGTCCCCACCGGAGCACCCGCCGGTCAGCCAGTAGGCAGCCCAGAACCGCGCGATGCCCTCCGGATCAGGGTCCTCGACTTCGGGCGCCACGATCTCGCCCGCAGCGAGGGTGCAGACCTGAAAGGTCCGGCGCGCGACGTCCATGAGCTGGAAGGTCATTTCGTCGCACGGGACCAGTTCGGCCAAGCCGCGCAGCACCGCGGAATAGAAGATCTCGGTGTCATCCACGGCCTCGGCCGACTCGACGACCTCAAGCAGTCGAGTGACGTCGCTGCTGCGCACGAATGACTCACCCATCTGCCCACGGTACGCCGGTGGCGGGGAGGTGACCATACGCGAATGCGCGTACGCGATAGGTCGAATTCCAACCCCACATGGCCACTGTCACCGTGGAGGGACACGCACCTGTAGGGGGTCGCGCGCCACGGAAGGGAAGCTCATCATGTTGCACCACAGACTCGTTCGCAAGGTCATCATTCGCGTTGCCGGACTGGCGACCGCGCTGTTCGTCGGCCTGATCGTTTCGGCCGAGGGAGCGCTCGCAGTGCGGCCTCGCGATCCCGGCGCCGTGATGGATTCGGGGGTTGCCGTCCCGAGCCCAGCGACGGCGGACTTCGAGGTGTTCGGCCAACCCTGGCAGGTCGCCCTGGCGATCCTGGTCGCCGCTCTCGCTGTGACCGTCCTGATCGTCACCACGAGGCGACCGCACCGGGTCGCGAGCGCCTGATCTACCGCCAGTGCGAACCCAGCACGTATGCCGCTCAGCGTGGTCCCGGGACCAGGCTGAGCGGCATACGTGCTGGGTTGTGGTGTTGCGTTTGTGCTGGCTGGGTTGGTTCGTGCTGGGTCAGCTGCCGGTCTCGGCGGTCCAGCCCTCGACGTCCTGGGGCACCCGAGAGGCCTCGCCGATGTAGCGCGAGGACGGGCGGATGAGGCGGCCGGTGCGCTTCTGCTCGAGGATGTGCGCCGACCACCCGGCCGTGCGGGCGCAGGTGAACATCGGCGTGAACATCGAGGCCGGCACCTGCGCGAAGTCGAGGATCACCGCGGCCCAGAACTCGACGTTGGTGGCCAGCACCCGGTCGGGCCGGCGAGCGTGCAACTCGTCCAGGGCTGCCTTCTCAAGAGCTGCGGCGGCTTCGTAGCGCGGCGCCCCGAGCCGCTCACAGGCGGCCCGAAGCACGCGGGCGCGCGGGTCCTCGGCGCGATAGACGCGGTGGCCGAAGCCCATCAGGCGGTCCCCGCTGTCGAGGACGTTCTTGACGTACTTCGTCGCGTCCCCCATCTCCTCGACGCCGTCGAGCATGTGCAGGACGCGCGAGGGCGCACCACCGTGCAGCGGGCCGGACATGGCGCCGACCGCCCCGGAGAGCGCGGCGGCGACGTCGGCCCCGGTCGAGGTGATCACCCGGGCGGTGAAGGTCGAGGCGTTCATGCCGTGCTCGGCGGCCGAGACCCAGTAGGCGTCGACCGCCTCGACGTGCTTGGGGTCCGGCTCGCCGCGCCAGCGGATCATGAACCGCTCGGTGATCGACGTCGCCTTGTCGACCTCGGTCTGCGGGATCATCGGCTTGTCGAGGCCACGCGCGGACTGCCCGACGAAGGACAGGGCCATGACAGCAGCCCGGGCGAGGTTGGCTCGGACCTCCTCGGGCTCGATGTCGAGGGTCGGCTTGAAGCCCCAGACCGGCGCGAGCATCGCGAGCGCCGACTGGACGTCGACGCGCACGTCTCCGGTGTGCACCGGCAGCGGGTAGGGCTCGGCGGGCGGCAGGCCGGGGTTGAACTTGTTGTCGACCAGTAGGCCCCAGACGTGCCCGAAGCTGACATGCCCCACCAGGTCGTTGATGTCGACGCCGCGGTAGCGCAGCGCGCCACCTTCCTTGTCCGGCTCGGCGATCGTGGATTCGAAGGCGATGACGCCCTCGAGGCCTGGCTTGAAGTCGGGGTCGGCGATCTGTTCTGCCATCACGATCCTTGTCATCAGGGACCCACGACGTCGTGGTCCACGGGTCATTCTGCACCAGTCCGAGTGGTCGTCGGACAGGCCTGCCAGAGTTACCGTATGCCGTCCTCCCACTTCGCGCGAACCTTCCCCTCTGCCCGCTTCCACGCGGGGGACCTCGACCTGGACGACCTCATCTTCGACGGGACCGATTTTCGTGGCGCCGACGTGGAGGGCCGGGTCTTCCTCGACTGCACCCTCGTCCGGGTGGACCTGGGGGATGTCCGGATGAGCGGGTCGCGCTGGTCCGGGTGCCGGTGGGACGGGGTCAACGGGGTCGGCTTCTCCCTGACCGAGGCGACCCTGAACGACACGAGGATCGAGCACTGCCGGCTGGCGGCGGTGTCGGCGTGGGGTTCGCACTGGCGCGACGTGACGGTGACCGGCGGCAAGATCGACTTCCTCAACCTGCGCGGCGCGAAGCTGACCCGGGTCGCGTTCGTCGACTGCGTCATCACCGAGCTCGACCTGCAGGAGGCGGTGGTGGACGGGTTGAGCTTCGAGGGGTGCACCCTCATCGAGCCGGAGTTCGGTCGCGGGTCGTATGCCGCCCTCGACCTCTCCGGAGCCACGCTGCGTTCCCCGCGCGGCCTGCTCGGGCTCCGTGGTGCCACCGTCAGCCGGGTGCAGCTGATCGACCTGGCCGAGCACCTCGCGGCTGAGCTGGGTCTGGTCGTGACCGACTGACCCAGCGGCTGACGTCGCCTCGAGAATCGCACCCGGGTGGGATCCCGTAGCCGTGTCGGGCGTGCGGGCCTCGAGAATCGGACCCGGGTGGGATCCGGTAGGCGTGTCGGGCGTGCGGGCCTCAAGAATCGGACCCGGGTGGGATCCGGTAGGCGAGCGTCAGTTGATCGCGGTCGGCTTACCGTGCCGCAGGGCTGACGTCGTCGCGTCCTTGATCCGGCCCTTGGCGCCCAACGGTTCGTCGGGGCGCACCCGCTTGGTCAGGTCAGCACCGCGCAGCAGGCTGCTCAACTCGACGTCGGTCGGGGGGTGAACGGTGACGGCGGTGTCGCCGGTGAACACGATCCACAGCGACTGGTCGCCCCGATAGACCTTGAGGATGCTGCCATCCGAGAGGGTCCTGGCGTGCGCGAGTGCGGACTTGCGGGCCCGCTCGCTGGCCATCACCTTCTGCGCGGCCGCCTTGGTCGGCTCACGCAACGCTTGGGTCGCGATCCAGACCTGTGGTCCGTACTTGGTGCCGAGCTTGATGGCCTGTCCGACGACCTTGGCCTTGCCTGCCATGGGTACTCCTCCCGGTGAGAACGCGTTCAACCCTAGTCTGGGCCCATGCGACGGATCGACTACACCGGTGATGGCCTGCTTGAGTCCGACCTGCTCACCTCCCCGTACGACCAGATGCGGAGCTGGGTCGATGCTGCCGTCACGGCCGCGACAGAGCGCGGGGACGTCTCCGAGCCGACCGCTCTCAGCGTTGCCACGGTCGACGTCGACGGTGCGCCCGACGTGCGGACCGTCCTGATGCGCTTCCTCGATGAACGCGGGCCGGGCTTCGTCACCGACCTCGGATCGACCAAGAGTCAGCAACTGGAGGGCAACCCCAAGATCGCAGCGAGCCTCACCTGGCCGGCGCTCTACCAATCGATCCGCTTCCGCGGCTCGGCGGAGTTGATCGAGCGGACGCAGGTCGAGGACTACTTCCGCACGCGGCCCTACGGGTCCAGGCTGTCCGCCTGGGCCTCGCTGCAGTCCCGGCCGGCCCGCGACCGGGCGGAGCTGGAGGCCGGGTGGGCTCGGGCGCAGGAGCGTTTCCCCGAGACCGGCGAACCCGATGAGGTGCCGGTGCCCGCCTCGTGGGGTGGCTGGCGGATCGCCTGTGACGAGGTCGAGTTCTGGGCCGGCCGCAGCAACCGGTTGCACGACCGGATCGTCTTCACCCGGGTCGGAGCGGGCGACCTCTCGGACCCGGCTGCATGGGTACGGAGCCGACGCCAGCCCTGAGCGGGGGCTTCGGGGGATGAGAAGCGGGGCGGTCCGTGCACGGACCGCCCCGCTCCCTCTGTCCTGGGTGTGGGTGGGGACGCGACTAGCGCGCGGCCACCTCACACTTGCCGGAAGAAATCACTTCTCAGGCCACCTCCTCTCCTGCGTCGGAATCTTGACCGTACGTCTGAGGGGAACTGGCGCGCAAGAGCTTTTCTGAGGCGGTCCCTGCCCCGGGCGGGAAGCACAGCCTCGGCGACGACGTTGTCTGGCGTGAGCCGAGGAGAGAGTTCTCGAAACCGCGCTAGCGCGCCTATCTGGAAGAGTGTGCCCGTGGCCCACGATCTGATTGACACGACGGAGATGTATCTCCGAACCATCTTCGAGCTCGAGGAGGAGGGCATCGTGCCGCTTCGCGCCCGGATCGCGGAGCGACTGGGTCACTCGGGCCCCACGGTGTCCCAGACCGTCGCCCGGATGGAGCGCGACGGCCTCGTGTCCGTGTCCGATGACCGGCATCTCGAACTCTCGGACGAGGGGCGACTCCATGCCACCCGGGTCATGCGCAAGCATCGGTTGGCCGAGCGGTTGCTGGTCGACATCATCGGCCTCGAGTGGGAGTACGCCCACGAGGAGGCATGCCGCTGGGAGCACGTCATGTCCGAGCAGGTCGAGCGCAAGATCCTCGGTCTCATTGGCGAGGGCTTCGAGTCCCCCTACGGCAATCCGATCCCGGGACTCGAGGAGTTCGGCGTCACGGAGTCGACGGACTTTCGGGCAGGACTGGTCACCCTCATCGAGGCGGCGGGCGAGTCGTCCGTGCGGGTGACGGTGCGCCGGATCGGCGAGCCGGTCCAGGTCGATCCCGAGGCGCTGGCGCTGCTCATCTCCGCCGGCGTCGTCCCGGGTGCCCAGATCGAGATCCGGGCTGCGGACGGTCGGGTCCTCGCGGTCCGGGTGGGCGCGGATCTCACGAGTGGGGTGTCCCTGCCCGTCGACGTCGCGCAGCATGTGTACGGCCAGGTATCCACCACCGGCTGATCTGCTCGGGAGTGCCGAAAACAGGTGGCGGATGGCCTCGCGGGTCGTCCCGGTCCGCGACGCGGGCGCCTCGTCCGTGACCTTAATGTGACATTCGGCCAAGAGTTCTGTACTTTTGTTCCGCTGGCTCCTCTCGAGACAGTGCCTTGGGTCGGATCGCCAAATCCTGCCGCCGAACCGAGGGTACAAACGATCCGCTGTGGCAGGAGCGGGGGAACCACCTATGTACGGGCATCGCGAGATGCCCTTGGGGTGTAGCCCTCGACGGACCTTTTTGGTCTGAGCAGAGGCCGGGCATTGCTCCTCCAGCCCGAACCCGACAGCTCACCCCGTAGGCGCTGGAGAGGTAAAACGTGGCTCAGAACCTGCCCGGGCGTCACCGCGCCCCAGGTCGTTTCAACCCGCTCGGCGAACTCAAGGTCATCGCGAAGGAGTCGGCGCAGCCGGCTGTCAAGGGCGCCGCCATCATGGCCGCGTCCGGTGGTCTGGTTGTCACCGCGTTCGCGTCCCCCGCCAATGCTGCGGAGATGACCGTGCCCAGCGCGCAGGGTGTGACGTCCCCGATCGCCGGGCCCAGCACCGGCACCGTCTCGGTGGGCAACGCCCTCGGCGCCATCGGCTTCACCGCGACCCCGGCCAAGCCGGCCGCCAAGGCCGCCGCGCCGCTGGTGATCCAGGATGTCGTCATTGAGAAGCAGCGCCAGGTCGCCGCTCAGGCGAAGGCTGATGCCGCGAAGGCGAAGGCTGCCGCAGCGAAGGCCGCAGCGAAGGCCAAGGCTGATGCCGCCCAGGCAAAGGCCCGGGCCGAGCGTGCCGCGGCTGCCACCCCCCGCGCCACCACCACTACTCGTGCCGCCACCACTACTCGTGCCGCCACCACTACTCGTGCCGCCACCACCCCCACCCGTAGCACCACGACGAGCGCGTCCCGTAGCACGGCCCGCGCCCCGATCGCCGCGAAGAAGACGAACCCGGCCCCGCCGGCCCCGTCGGCCAGCGGCCTCGTGGGCATCGCGCAGCGGGCGTTCGGCGTGCCGTACGTCTACGGCGGCACGAGCATGGGCGGCTTCGACTGCTCCGGTCTGACCCAGTGGGTCTACCGTCAGGCCGGGATCTCGATCCCTCGCACCGCCTCGGCTCAGCAGTCCGCAGCCCGCCGCGTGTCCAGCCCCCAGCCCGGGGACCTGGTCTTCTTCGGCTACCCGGCCTACCACGTCGGCATCTACGCGAGCCCGGGGCGCCTGGTCGATGCTCAGCGCACCGGCACGGTCGTCGGGAACCACTCGATCTGGACCACTCCGTCCGGTTACGGCCGTTTCTGATCCAACCCCTGCACCGCAGTGCGGAGGCCCCCACCGATCCGGTGGGGGCTTCCGCACTGTGTGAAGGGGCTGGCGGGGGGACACTTGGGTCATGACTCTCCACGGCGCCACGGACCGAGCCAAGGCTGTTGCCCTCGACGTCTGGATCGCACTGGACGATCGGGACTGCTTCTTGGCGAAGGAACGGATCACGACGGCCATCGCACAATTTGAGCGGCCGCACGAGGTCACCACGCGGTTCCGGACCGTCGAGTTCCAGCCGGGGCAGGACAGCGCCCCTGCGGTTCGGCCCCAGGCTTCCACTGGCGGCCAGGCGAAACCAACCGGCACCCGTGATGCGCAGCGACTCGTTGCCCTGGCCGTGGTCATGGGCGGTCCGGCACTGGTGTCGGCGCTGATTGAACGACTCTTCGTGGCGCAGTTTCAGGAGCAGACCGCGATCGATGACCCCGGCACCCTGCTTCGGTTGGCCGCGGAGGCCGGGCTTGACGAGACTTGGGTGGCAGCGGTCCTGGCCGGCTCGAGTCATACCGATGCCGTCCGTGCGGACCAGGCAGCCGCCGCCGAGCAGGGCATCGATACGGTGCCGTGCGTCGTCGCAGACGGGGGTGCGGTCCTCGCCGGCCTCGCCACGGTCGAGGAGTACCTGTCGCTACTGCGCGCGGCTGCTGGCCTGTCCGACGCGGATTGACCTCATGGCCGACCCCGCCGCGCGGAGCTCATGGGCGATGGCGGCGGCGAACGAGTCGATGTCCTCCTCGGTCGTGTCGAACGAGGTCATCCACCGGACCTCACCGGTTGCCTCGTCCCACACGTAGAAGGGGTACTGCTGCTGCACCCGGGCGGTGACCGCGGCAGGGAGCACGGCAAAGACCGCGTTGGCTTCGACCGGGCGGGCCACCGTCACCCCCGGCACCGATCGGAGCGCCGCGTCCAGGCGGCTCGCCATCGCGTTGGCGTGCCGAGCGTTGCGCAGCCACAGGTCGCCGGACAGCAGGGCATCGAACTGCGCAGAGATGAAGCGCATCTTGGAGGCCAGTTGCATCGAGGACTTGCGCAGGTAGTCCATCCCGCCGACCGCGTCCGGGTTGAGGACCACGACGGCCTCGCCGATCATCAGCCCGTTCTTGGTGCCGCCGAAGGAGAGGATGTCGACGCCCACATCGGTGGTGAACTCGCGGAGCGGCACCTCGAGGGAGGCGGCGGCGTTGGCGATCCGGGCCCCATCGAGGTGGACGGTCATCCCCTTGGAGTGGGCGTGCCGGGTGATGGCCGCGATCTCGGCCACCGAGTAGACGGTGCCGAGCTCGGTGCTCTGGGTGATCGACACGACGGCCGGCTGGGCCCGGTGCTCGTCGTCGAAGCCGTGTGCCTGCAGGTCGATGAGCTCCGGAGTCAGCTTGCCGAGCGGGGTCGGGACCGTGAAGAGCTTGATCCCGCCGACCTTCTCCGGCGCGGCGCACTCGTCGACATGGATGTGCGCCGACTCGGTGCAGATCACCGACTGCCAACGCTGGGTCAGCGCCTGGAGCGCCACGACGTTGGCCCCGGTGCCGTTGAAGACGGGGTAGGCGCTGGCCTGCTCACCGAAATGGGAGCGGAAGACCTCCTGAAGGTGCTCCGTGTAGACGTCTGCTCCGTAGCTGACCTGGTGGCCACCGTTCGCCCGGGCGATCGCCGCGAGGATCTCGGGGTGGATACCGGCGTAGTTGTCGCTCGCGAAGCCTCGGGACTGGGGGTCGTGCAGCGGTTGGTCGGCCGCGGGCTGGCTCATCACAGGCGCTTCCCGTTGAGGTCGGCTGCGGGCTGGCCCCACAGGTCATGGATGGTGTCCGCCAGATCCGCGACGTGGGTGTACCCGGTGAACTTCGCGTCGGGCTTGGCAGCCCGCATGGCTGGGGTGAGCAGCGCCTTGATCGGCAGGATCACGGCGGCCGCCGCGCTCCCGGCGAAGGAGTCCGCGACAGCGAGTGTCCACGTCTCAGCGGCAGCCTTGGCAGCGGCATACATCGCGTTGTTGGCCGAGGGGGCCTGGGTCTGGGTCGTCGAGATGAGGACCAGGCGACCGCACGGGCTGTCCCGCAGCGCGTCATGGAAGGCCCGGGTGCTCGACATCAGGGTGCGGATCAGCAGGTCGTTGAGCCAGTCCCAGTCCGCCAGGGGCTCCTCGACGAGGGAGGCCCCGCCGCGCCAGCCGCCGACGAGGTGGGCCAGCCCGTCCACGTGCCCGTGGCGGGCGACGAGCTCGCGCGCGAGGGTCTGGGTCGCCTCGGCGTCGAGCAGGTCGACCACCGCAGCCTCGATCCGGTCACTGCCAGATGCGACGGCGGCCATCTCGACGACGCGGTGCAGGCGCTCCTCGTGGGTGCCGATCGCGACCACGGTGGCGCCGGCCCCCGCGAGTCGCGTGACGAGGGCTGGGCCCGCGGCTCCGGTGGCGCCGGCCACGACGACAACCAGACCCTGCAGGTCGGCTGTCTCCAACCTGACCTCGGCGCGCGAGCTTGCGACGCAGCGACTCGTAGAAGACGTTGAGCGGGAACTCGTCCGGCAGCACCGCATTCGTCAGCTCCTTGGGCGGTCCGTCGAGGGGGAGCGCCGCCGGGCCCTTCGCCCACACGGAGGCCGGGTGCGGCTCGACGTAGCTCGACATGAGCTCGTAGGAGGCCAGCCAGTGCGCGACCCGGGAGCGGTCGATGCCGTCGCGGTAGAGCTTCTCGACGAGGTCACAGAGGTCGATGACGGCTCCGGGTAGCCGTGTCCAGTCCAGCCGGAGCCGGTTGTCGGTCCACCGCAGCACGTCGTTGCGGTGCAGGTAGGCAAAGAGCAGTTGGCCGCCGAGCCCGTCGTAGTTGCGCACCCGATCCCCGGTGATCGGGAAGCGGAAGAGCCGGTCGAAGACGATGGCGTACTGCACGAGCCGGGCGTGCGGCTCACCCGCAGCCTCGAGCGCCACCGCCTGGCGGAACGTGTTGAGGTCGCAGCGCAACTCCTCCAGCGCATACATCCAGAACGGCATCCGCTGCTTGATCATGAAGGGGTCGAAGGGCAGGTCGCCATGGCTGTGCGTCCGGTCGTGGATCATGTCCCACAGCGCGAAGGCACTCTGCGCGAGGCCCTGGTGGTGGACCAGCCGTTCGGCGTCCGGGGGTAGTTGCAGCGACAGGGTCTGGGCGGCTGCCGTGCTGATCCGACGGAACCTGGCCGCCTCGCGATCGGCGAAGATTGCGCCCCAGCTGAAGCGCGGCACTTCACGCATCGCGACGGTCTCGGGGAAGAGCACGGCCGAGTTGGTGTCGTAGCCGGCGGTGAAGTCGATCAACTCGAGCGACAGGAACATCGGGTTGTCATAGCTCTGCTCGATCTTGGCGAGCCAGTCCGGCCAGAACACCCGCGTCCAGACCGCCTCGAACTGTCGGTTCGGGTTGCCGTTCTGCGTGTACATCGGGAAGACCACGAGGTGCTCGAGGCCGTCCTCGCGGCACTGGTCGGGACGGAACGCCATGAGTGAGTCGAGGAAGTCCGGCACCGCGAAGCCGCTCTGCGCCCACCGGGTCAGGTCGACCACGACCGCGTCCAGGTAGGCGGCGTCGTGCGGGAAGCGGGGCGCCATCGTCGTGATCTGCTCGGACAGGCGCTGCACCAGCTCGCCCGCGAGCGCGTGATCCTGGCTCTCGGCGTCGACGGAGCCGTCCTTGGACTGCAGCACCCGCAACTGCGACACGGTGTCCTTGAGGCCGAGCCAGTCCAGGTCGGCGGACGGGTCGACCGCGTCCTCCCGCGTGCTGGCGGCGTCGTCACCGGTGCCGGCGGCCCAGGCCACGACGTTGGACCACAACTGCACGTGGTCGAACTCGTTGATCGAGTCGTCCCCGAAAAGGTCGGAGTCGGCGAAGACGACCACCCGGCCGCGGCCGACCTGCCGCGCCACAGCCAGCGGGGCGGAAGCCGGGTCAGCAGCACTGCTGGTCCGGGCCAGCACGGCCGCGTCGGGGGCGTCTGAGACGTCGACGGTGCCGGTGCGGTAGAAGCACGCGTGGGAGACCGCCGTCAGGATGCCGTGGGTGGCTGCGCCGCCGGGCAGGTCGGCGAGCACCCACGTCGAAACCTGGTTGTGCCGATGCGTGGCGTCCTGGACGGTCGTGCTGACGAGGCCGAGGCCGAAGCGGGCGAGCAGGTCGGTGAGGTTGGTGCCGTAGCCGTCCTGGTTGCACTCCCCGAGGACCACGAGGCCGCCGCCGCCGCGCACGAAGGCGTCGATGGCGTCGATCTCCGCGTCAGTGAAGACGGGCGAGCCGACCCCGCTCGAGCGCTCGGTGCCGCGGGCCGCCGGGTGGGCGATGACCAGGACATCGGTCTCCGTCAGGGCATCCGCGGTGATCGGGTCGTGGCCCGCGGTGATCGTGAGGCCCCGGTGGGCGAGGGCCTGCGCTGCCAGGGTGTAGGCCGCGTCAGCTGGATTGGCCGGGTTGAGGACCTGGGATCGGGTCGGGTCCAGCGTCCAGGCCTCGCTGTGCGCCTCGTCGAACAGGACGTTCGGAAAAATACTCATGTTTGCCCACCTCAGACGGAAGAATCTCTCGTTCTAATAGTAGAAGACAGGACGTACAGCGCAAATTCCAGCACCTGACCACTCATGCCATTCCGTATGCCGCCGTCCTGCCACCGCGGGCAGGTGACCGTTGGCCCTGGGGTGCCTTCCGCTCAGGCAGGTGGTGACTGCTCACGAAAGATCATTCACGACGGATCTTCGGCCTCGGTAGGTGGTGTGCGCCGTGCCGGACGGGTGCGCCTGTGCTAGACAACAGGCATCAACCTGAGGGGATCATCGTGGAACAGCTTCGCATCGGACTCGTCGGCCGGTCACGCAAGGAGAACGAGCGACGCCTGCCGATCCACCCATTGCACTTCGGGCGCCTCGATGAGGAGTTGCGACCGCACGTGGTCCTGGAGGCCGGCTACGGCAGGGACTTCGGGATCAGCGATGACGTGCTCGCGCCACAGGTGGGCGCCATCCGCTCGCACGATCAGTTGATCGAGGAGTGTGACGTCATCCTGCTCCCGAAGCCGACCGCGGCGGATGTCGCTGAGCTCCGTGACGGTCAGATCCTCTGGGGATGGCCGCATTGTGTGCAGGACGCCGAGATCACCCAACTCGCGATCGACAAGCGCCTGACGCTCATCGCGTTCGAGGCGATGAATCACTGGGGTAGTGACGGCTCCTTCGGGCTGCACGTGCTGCACAAGAACAACGAGCTCGCCGGCTACGCGTCGGTCCTGCACGCCCTGGCCCTGAACGGTTCGGCCGGCAACTATGGTCGGCGTTTGAGCGCGGCGGTCATCGGTTTCGGCGCCACGGCCCGTGGCGCCGTGACCGCCCTGACCGCGATGGGTGTCGCTCCGGTGAATGTGCTCACCCAACGCGAGGTCGCTGCCGTCGCGTCTCCGATCCCGGCGGCGCGCATCGTCACGTTCGACCGCAACGCCGGGGACGAGCAGGCGATGGTCGTGCTCGAGGAGTCCGGCGAGGAAACGATGCCGGAGTTCCTCTCGGCCCACGACATCATCGTCAACTGCGTCCTGCAGGACCCCAACCAGCCGATGATGTTCCTCGATGACGACGACCTGCGGGCGCTCGCCCCCGGGACCCTGATCGTCGACGTCTCCTGTGACGAGGGGATGGGCTTTGGCTGGGCCCGGCCCACGACCTTCGAGGACCCGACGTTCCTGGTCGGGGACAACGTGCGCTACTACGGCGTTGATCACAGCCCCTCCTACTTCTGGGACTCGGCGACGTGGGAAATCAGCGAGGCTCTGCTCCCGCACCTGGCGACCGTGCTCAACGGCCCGAGCGCCTGGTCGACGGACGAAACGCTGCACCGCGCCATCGAGATCCAGGACGGGGTCATCCGCAACCCGGCCATCCTCGAGTTCCAGTCCCGGTCGGCGGAGTACCCGCATCCGATGCAGTCCTAGTGGATCCGTGACCCCGTGACCACGGAAGTGACCTACCTGTCGGTGATCCTCGTGTGTGGCCTGATCGCGGTGGTGATCCGGATGCCGCCACTCGTCGGGTTCCTGGCTGCCGGGTTCGTGCTCAACGGTCTGGGCATCCCGAAGTTGAACGGCCTCGACCTCATCTCCGACCTCGGCGTGACCCTGATGCTCTTCGCCATCGGCCTCAAGCTCGACGTGCGTCAACTCTTCAAGAAGAAGGTCTGGCTCACGTCAGTGGCCCACATGGCCGGCAGCGTGGTGGTGGGGACCGGCTTCCTCGTGGCCCTGACGGGACTCGGGGTCATCGTCGGCACCGACCTGCCGATCCTCATGGTGGTGGCGTTGGTGCTCTCCTTCTCCAGCACGGTGTTCGTGGTGAAGGTGCTCCAGGACCGGGGTGACGAGCAGGCGCTCTATGGGCGTATCGCCATCGGGGTCCTGGTCATGCAGGACATCGCGGCGGTGGCGATCATGTCGGTGTCGCGCGGGACCCCGCCGAGCCCGCTCACCCTGGGGCTGCTGATCCTGCTCCCGCTGATCTGGCTGCTCGTGCGGCAGTTCCCCCGGCTCGGCCACGGCGAGATGCAGGCCCTCTTCGGCATCTTCATGGCGCTGGTTCCGGGATATGCCCTCTTCGACTGGCTCGGCGTCGGCGGCAGTCTCGGCGCCCTCGTGATGGGGATGCTGCTCGCCTCGCACGCGGGCGCCGAGGGGCTCTCACGCAACCTCTTCATGCTCAAGGAGCTCTTCCTCGTCGGGTTCTTCGTCAGCATCGGCTTCACCGGCCTGCCGACGTGGGGCAACATCACGGTCGGGTTGCTGCTGCTGCTCATGCTGCCGCTTCAGGCCGCTGGCTACGCGGCCCTCCTCTGGGTCCAGGGCATGCGGCACCGGACCAGCCTGCTGGCGGGTGTCGTCCTGGGCAACTACTCCGAATTCAGCCTCATCGTGGCCGCCATCGGGGTGAAGTCGGGCTGGCTCGAGCCGCACTGGCTGCTCAGCCTCGCCATCGCCGTCGCCTCGAGTTTCATCGTGTCCTCCATCGTCAACCCCCAGGACACCTACCGGTGGTCCCAACTGGCCCTGCGCTTCCGGCCGCGCCCGGCCAGCCGCATCCATCCGTCCGACCGGCCCATCCAGACCGGTCACGCGGGTGCACTGGTCCTGGGCATGGGCCGGGTCGGGAAGGCTGCCTATGACGAGCTCGTCGAGGCCCACGGCTACGAGGTGCTGGGCATCGAGCACGATCCGCAGCGGGTCGAGGCGCTGCGCCAGGACGGCTACGCGGTCGTCGAGGGTGACGCGACCGACAACGACTTCTGGGGCCGGATCGTGCGCAGCGCCAAGGTGCGCGTGATCCTGCTCGCGATGCCGTCCCAGCACGCCAACGTGGATGCGCTGCGGCTGATCCGAGGTGCCGGCTATCAGGGCACGGTCGCCGCGGTCGCCATGTACTACGACGACTCCGAGGAGTTGGAGCGCTTCGGGGTCGACGCGGTCATCCACCTCTATGACGGCGCGGGGGAGTCACTGGCCGACCGCGCCGTACAGTCCATGGACAAGCGCTGACCGGTAGGACCTCCCTACCGCGTCCGGATCGGATCACGACCCGTGCCTGTTTCGATCTCTCCCCGTTTCGATCCGTCCATGCTTCCGGGCCACCAGCCTCTCCCCCCAGGGACTGGTGGCCCGGCGCTCCGGGGGGCCCCCCGGGCCCCCCGGCGATTCCCCGAGGCTGGTGTGCCGCTATGCCCTGATCAGCCGGACGCGCGCCACTGGCCGTGCGGGTCCATGGCGGAGCCAGCCGGGGACGGGTTGCCGGCGCGGCCTGCTGCCACCCGCGACTCGGCGAAAGTCCACCGGCGCAGCGCGGCATGCCTGCGCCGGAGTTCGGCGACGATGCGCCCTTCTCGGGTCCGTGGCCAGACTCCGTCGCCCTCGCCCGAGGGCGCCGTCGTGGACGGGGACGCGGTCTCGAGCTCCGCCAACTCGGCGATGAGCTCTCGGACCGATCGCAGTCGCAACTCGGCCGCGTCGCGATGGGCAGGTGTCAGCGACAGGCTCCTCAGGGGATTGCCGGACTCGGTGGCCGGCTGATACTCGGTCAACATGTCAGCCCAGGAAACATGACGGGTCGGTGCGATAGCCGAGTTGCTGCACTCGCTCCCGACCGTGCAAGGGCGACCGGCTCGGGGCATCGTGATCGTCGCTGTTGGCGACCCGACCAGCCGCAGCCTGTCTCGATGACCCATGCCGTAGGAGATGCGGGCCATGCGCTGGGCCGTCCGGACTTGTCCCGCCGTCGGAGATCGAATCCTGTGGAGGTGTCAATTGGGGTGCCCCGTTCACTCGATCATGAGGAGGACGGCTACCAAGGTCTGGAGCAGCGCCACGATGAGGTAGTTAACACGACCGAAGTCCGGGGTCACGACTCCCTTCAGATTAACGCCCAAGATCACTGCCAGCAAGTGGTATTTCCGAAATTCTCCGGGATTCTGGTTGAAGAGGGGCTGACCGTCCC
>CAJDUR010000109.1_pt1 | contig 14978 bp, 10 predicted proteins | sample 7391191 | NCBI WGS metagenome assembly CAJDUR01 (sample SAMEA7055688, study PRJEB34461) | soil metagenome | biome: terrestrial ecosystem; feature: Peninsula; material: soil | place: Antarctica | collected 2016 | reverse complement strand
GGGCAGCGGACGGGATCGTCGTCATCGACCCGCTCATCATCGACAAAACCGTCAAACCGCGTCGGAAGCCCGCGGTCCCCATCTCGGCGGCCACCACGGAACCGCCCGAGGCGATGGGTGCGGCACCGGGCGAGGAAGAGGCGGCCAAGCGAGTCGCCCTCGCCGGCCCGAGCCCCGCGCTGCTCGCCAGACGCCGCCTCCCCGTCGATAAGACCCCCCGGCCCACCTCGACGATGGTCTACTCGAGCAGCACCGGGAGTCCGCCCGTCAACCAGTACGAGCTTTCACCCGAGTTGGACCGGGCCATCGATGAAGTGGCCCATGGGGTGGTGGACACGTGGCAGGAGACGGTCACCGATGCGGACCTACGTCAGGTCCGCTCCGACCGCCCCTACATCCCGCAGGACCTGGACCGCACTCTCCTGCTCGACCTGTCGAGCCGAATCGGCATCTACGAGATCGACGAGCACACTCGGCACGTCCTGCGCGAGCACTTCTGGATCGTCCTCAATGAGAAACTCGGCGCGTCCACGGCCCAGTAGCTCACAGTCGCCGGGCCAATTTGCGCCCGGCTAGCATCGAGCACAGCGAACAGATCGGTTGCACGGCTTCATCTGTTGCAAATATCGCGGATCGATTAACAGGCCAGGAACAAATCAGGCGAATTACGTTGGAACTCTTGACAGTCCGGAGGATGGGGAGCAACATCCTTAATGACTGATGAATGCTTGGATCGGTTGGTGGCGGCTACTTGCCACCCTCGAAGGACGGGTCTGAGCACTGCACTGGGTTTGTTACCGATGCCGATTATCTCCGCGATCGCCGAGTTCTATCCATCGTCATCATGCTGTCGCGCCGACATCGTTCTGCGCGTCTCGCCGCCACTGACGAGGTGATGCCCGACGACATTTAAGGGGTTTGCATGCAGGTCCACGCCACGCCGATGCCTGACCAATCGTCATGCATGTCAGCAAAGCGAACACCCAAGGGAGACAGACCGATGAAACGCACTTCAGCCATCGCCTTCGCCGGAGCCACGGCCCTGGCACTGACCGTGGCCAGTTGCGGCCGAAGCGCCGAGAACAGCGGCACTGCTCCCCAGACAGGTGCCGCTGTCAGCACTGGCCAGGCGAAGGGCTCGCTCACCATGTGGGCTATGGGCGCCGAGGGGGAAAAACTCCCTGCGCTGGTCAAGGAATTCGAGGCCGCAAACCCCGAGGTCAAGGTCACTGTCACGGCGATTCCGTGGGACTCCGCACACGACAAGTTCACGACCGCCATCGCAGCGGGCAAGACCCCCGATCTGGCAATGGTCGGCACAACGTGGATGGGCGAGTTCGCAGGACTCGACGCACTCGACCCGACACCCGCTGCGATCGACAAGACAGCGTTCTTCGAGGGCGCGCAGAAGACCACCGAGGTGAACGGAACATCGTATGGCATCCCGTGGTACGTCGAGACACGCCTCATCTACTACCGCACCGATCTGGCGAAGAAGGCTGGCATCAACGAGGCGCCCACCGACTGGCAGGGTCTGCATGACATGGCCAAAGCCATGCAAACCAAGGCCGGAGCGAAGTGGGGGATTGGCCTGCAAGCCGGCGGAACCGGTTCGTGGCAGTCGATCCTCCCGTTTGCCTGGTCGGCCGGTGCCGACCTCACTAAGGACGACGGTAAAGCCTATAACTTTGACACCCCCGAGATGCTCAAGGCGGTTAAGTACTACCAGTCGTTCTTCACCGACGGCATCTCCAACAAGGCCGCCCCTGCGACGCCGACGACTGAGCCTGACTTCGTCAGTGGCGCGGTGCCGATGTTCATCTCCGGCCCGTGGGAGATGTCCGCAGTGGAGAAGGTCGGCGGCGATGGCTTCAAGGACAAGTACGACGTCATGATGATCCCGGCTGACAAGTTATCGGCCTCATTCGTCGGGGGATCCAACCTCGCGGTCTTCAAGAACACTCAGAACCGTAATGCCGCTTGGAAGCTCGTTGAGTGGCTGGCAGACCCCGCTGTGCAGGTCAAGTGGTACGAGTCATCTACTGACCTTCCATCGGTCATGAGTGCCTGGGATGACTCGGCACTCGCCTCGGACTCTAAGCTGGCGACCTTCGGCAAGCAGTTGAAGACGGCCCAGGCCCCGCCGTCGTTCGGGACGTGGGAGCAGGTCATCACAGGCTTCGACACCGAGATGGAAAAGGTGGCCAAGACCGGGGAAGATCCAGCAGCCGCACTCAAGACAGTGCAGCAGCAAGCCCAATCCATCGGGACCGGTCAGTAGAGGGTCGATCATGGCCGCCTCCACCAGAGTTCCGCCTGACGCCCCAGCCGGTACGTCCGCAGGCCAGGTCCCCTCTCCACAGCCGGTGCCGCGAGGGCGGTCCGGTCTGCGAGAGGCACGAGCGGCCTGGGTGCTTGCCATCCCGTTTTGTCTCCTCTTCCTCGTCTTCACAGCGTGGCCGGTGATCCAGTCGCTCTTCATGAGCGTCACCGACACGACCTCACGAGATCTCAAGAGTCCCTTCGATGTCAACATCGTGGGTTTCGACAACTTTTCGCGAGCGCTCTCCGACCCAATCTTTCGCAAGGCGGCCGTCAATACCGCCTATTTTGTCATCATCGGGGTTCCGCTGACGCTCACGGTCGCCCTCGCTGCCGCAATCGCGCTCGACAAGGGAATTTCGAAGTTCCGTTCTATATACCGCCTCGGCTTCTACACCCCGGTCGTCACCTCGATCGTCGCTGTCGCTGTCGTGTGGCGCTTCCTTCTACAAGACGCCTACGGCCTGATCAACACCGTGCTCGGGTGGGTCGGGATCGACGGACCCAACTGGCTAGGAGACCCCAACTGGTCCATGCCCGCGCTGATCATGATGGCGTCGTGGCGCAACTTCGGCACGGCGATGATCATCTTCCTGGCCGGTCTGCAGGCAGTTCCGTGGGCTCTGCACGAGGCCGCCGCCATCGACGGCGCCGGTGCGTGGCAACGCTTCCGCCACATCACCCTTCCGATGCTGCGGCCCACCATGCTCTTCGTCTCCGTCACCACCGCCATCGGCTACCTCCAGTTCTTCGAGGAGCCCTTCGTCATGACCCGTGGCGGGCCGCTCGACAGCACGATCTCCCTGTCCATGTACACCTACAACCAGTTCGGCTTTGGCAACTACGGCTACGCGGCGTCGATGAGCTACCTCATCTTCGTCGTCATTGCCATCGTCACCGCCGTCCAGTTCCGCTTGTTGCGAGAGAGGGCGTGAGCACGCATGGTCGGTTCTCGAAAGAGCAACCAGTGGTGGCTCTATCTCGTCCTCACCGTGGCCGTGATCGCCGTCGTCACTCCCTTCGTCTGGATGGTGCTCGGCAGCCTTAAGGGAGAAGGAGAGTTGCGTCAGGCTCCGCCAACCTGGCTGCCACAGGACCCGTCGCTGGACAACTTCAAACAGTTGTTCAGTCGGCTCTCATTCGGCACCTACTTCTTAAACTCGACAGTCGTCGCGGTCGTCGTCACAGCCGGTAACCTGATCTTTTGCTCGATGCTCGGCTATGCCTTGGCGATGCTCAACTTCCGTGGCAAACGACTCATCTTCGTCATCGTCATGGGCACCCTGATGATCCCCGGCGTCGTGACGTTCGTCCCCCTGTTCGTCCTGGTGGCGAACATCGGGCTCGTCGACTCCCTGCCCGGCCTGATCCTGCCCTTCCTCGTCACCCCTTTCGGCGTCTTCCTCATGCGTCAGTACATCCTCGGGTTACCACGCGATCTGCTCGATGCGGGGCGGGTCGACGGAGCCGGAGAGCTGCGGATCTTCCGTCAGATCATCCTGCCGCTGTGCGGGCCAGCGCTCGGGACACTCGGTATCCTCACGTTCTTGGGGAGTTGGAACAACTTCCTCTGGCCGCTCGTCGTGGCGCAGAGCGAGCAGCACTACACCCTCCCCGTGGCCTTGGCCCTCTACTCGACTGGCCAGAACTCGACCCAGTACGGGCTGCTCCTCGCCGGTGCCACGGTCGTCGTCGTCCCGATCCTCGTGGTGTTCCTCATCTTTCAACGGCGCTTCATCGAAGGGATCGCGACCACCGGCATCAAGTAACGGCGCCCCGTCTGCGAACCGTGCCAAAAGAGACCGAGAGAACGGAGCATTTCATGTCAACCGTTGGTACGCCTTCCCGCCGTACGCTCATCGCCGGCGGGGCGGCGTCCATCGCCGTGGTGACGCTCACCCCGGCCGCGCACGCGAGCATGCCCTCGCTGACCGCTGCACCAAGCGGTACCCGTGGTGTGGGGTATGCCGCCGAGCGTGATCGCGTTCGCACCTGGGCGGCCGACACGTGGCGCAGCCTCGAGGCCATGACCGACCTGGCCACCGGCCTGCCAGCCGACAACATCCCCGAGTCCCTCGCGGCGCGGGACCGTTCGGGATACACCTCACCGACCAATATCGGCGGTCTCATGTGGTCGACGATCGTGGCTCGCGAACTCGGCCTCATCACCCGAGCGGGGTGCACCCTGCGGCTGCTGTCCACCCTGCGCACGCTGTCTCGGATGACGCACCACCGGCCGAGCGGGATGTACTACAACTGGTACTCCGAGGCGACGGGAAAAGTCATCACGGCCTGGCCAGAGACCGGTGAGCGCGTCTACCCGTTCCTGTCCAGCGTCGACAATGGCTGGCTCGGCGCCGCCTTGCAGGTGGTGCGAGGCGCTGACCGTGTCGCGGGGCAAGTGGCTGACCGGATCCTGCGCCGGATGCGCTGGGACATGTTCTATGACGCCGATCTCTCGCACCCGGGGGTTCGGCCGGGTGGGCTCATCCACGGTGGTTTCTACGATGCCCCGCCGCCGCCCGGCTTCTCGGGCTACACCGGCAACCACATCGGGGTGGGCCCCGACGTCTGGTACACCAACCATCACTACGACACGACAGTGTCGGAAACCCGAATCACGAGCTACCTCGGGATCATGACCGGCCAGATCCCTGCGAAGCAGTACTTCGCAATGTGGCGTACCTTCCCAGCCGACTGCGGCTGGGACTGGCAGGAGTCCCAACCCGTCGGTCAGACGCGCACCTACCTCGGGCTCGACGTCTTCGAGGGTGCCTACGAGTACCGCGGGATGCGGATCGTGCCCGGGTGGGGCGGCAGCATGTTCGAGGAGCTCATGCCGGACGTCTTCGTGCCGGAGTCGCAGTGGGCTCCGCGCAGCTGGGGCCGCAACCACCCACTGCACGTCCGCGCACAACGCGAGCACGGCCTGCTCGAGGCGGGCTACGGCTATTGGGGTTTCAGCCCGTCGAGCGACCCCTTCGCCACCTACCGCGAGTATGGTGTCGATGCCCTCGGCCTCAACCCCGACGGCTACTTCTCAGACCGGGAGCGGACGAACTACGACGCGGGCTTCGGCGACTGCCGCACTGCGAGCAATCCCACCCCCACCTTCGGCGACGGCGTTGTGACCCCGCACGCATCGTTCCTCGCGATGATGCATGAACCCCGCGAGGCCTTCCTCAACCTGCATCGGATACAGACGGAGCTTGGGGCCTACGGGTCGGGTGGGTTCTTCGATGCCGTCGCCGTACGGTCGGGCACGATTGCGCGTCGCTACCTATCCCTGGATCAGGCCATGACCATGGGTGCGATCGGGAATGTCTTGTCTCGCAACGTGATTCGCAGAGCCTTTAGCACGCGGGCCGTCGAGCGGGCAATACGCCCGGTGATCGGCGTCGAGGAGTTCGGCGCAGGAAGGTGAACCTGGTCAGGCGTCCCACGATGAGCACGAGCAGGGACGGGGCTCGCTACCGGGACCTCAACGGCAACGGGCGGCTCGACCCCTACGAGGATCCACGGCGCTCCGTGCAGGAGCGCGTCGAAGACCTGCTCGGGCAGCTATCCCTCGAGGAGAAAGCCGGCCTGATGTTCCAAACCGTCATCGAGGCCGGGACGGACGGCTCGGTTCTCGAGCATCCGGGGGCCATCAGCAAGTCACCGACAAGTCTCGTCGTGAAGGACAAACACCTGTCGCACTTCAACGTCCACGCACTCGAGGACGCCCGGATGGCGGCGCGGTGGCACAACAACCTCCAGGCTCTCGCCGAGTCCACCCCGCACGGGATCCCCGTGACCGTCTCGACCGACCCGCGCCACGCCTTCCTCGAGAATGTCGGGGTCTCTTTCGCCGCAACGGCATTCTCCCAATGGCCCGAACCGCTTGGCCTCGCGGCTCTGCGGGATGTCGAGGCGGTACGGGTGTTCGCAGACGTGGCCCGACAGGAATACGTCGCCGTCGGCATCCGCGCCGCACTGCATCCCACCCTCGACCTAGCGACGGAGCCACGCTGGGCCAGGCAGGCAGGAACGTTCGGCCAGGACCCGCAGCTCGTCACCGAGCTCGGCGTTGCCTACCTGAAGGGTTTCCAAGGAGACTCGATCGGCCCAGGTAGCGTGGCCTGCACGAGCAAGCATTTCCCCGGTGGAGGGTCACAGCGGGACGGGGAGGACGCGCACTTCCCCTACGGCCGCGAGCAGGTCTATCCCGGCGGGCGATTCAAGGACCACCTCGCGCCCTTTCCCGCCATCATCGCGGCGGGCACAGCCGCGATCATGCCCTACTACGGGATGCCGATCGATCTCGAGGTCGACGGGGAGAAGATCGAGGAGGTCGGGTTCGGGTACAACCAGCAGATCATCACGGGGCTCTTGCGCGAGCAGCTCGGCTTCGACGGGGTCATCGTGACTGACTGGGAGTTGGTCAACGACAACCACGTCGGGGACCAGGTCCTGCCGGCCCGGGCGTGGGGCGTCGAGGGTCTTGATCCGGCGGGACGGATGGAGCGCATTCTCGATGCGGGTGCCGACCAGTTCGGCGGGGAGGAATGCGTCGAGATCCTGCTCGATCTGGTTGCAGCTGGCCGGGTGAGCGAGGAACGAATCAATGTATCGGCTCGCCGGCTGCTCGCAGTGAAGTTCCGGCTCGGGCTCTTCGACAACCCCTACGTCGATGAGGACGACGCCGTGCAGACCGTCGGCCGGGACGACTTCCGTCGGCTGGGGTATGCCGCTCAGGCCCGGTCTGTGACGGTCCTGCAGAACGGGGACAGCTCTCGTGCGCCGGTCCTGCCACTGGCTCACGGGCTCCGCATCTATGCCGAGAGCATCGCCGACGAGACAGTGGCCCGGGTCGGGATGCGCGTCAACACGCCGGAGGCGGCCGACATCGCGATCGTGCGCCTTGCAGCGCCGTTCGCTCCACGCTCCGACCTCTTCCTCGAGTCGCGGTTTCATCAGGGCTCGCTCGATTTCCCACCGGGCCTGATCGCACGGCTGGCCAGGCTAGCCAATCACTGTCCGGTGATCGTCGACATCACTCTCGATCGGCCGGCTGTCCTCACGCCGCTCCTGCCCGTCGCGGCTGGGATCGTCGGCAACTACGGCACCTGCGACGACGCGCTGCTGGACGCGCTGACTGGCGTCATCGTTCCCGTCGGGCGACTCCCCTTTGACCTGCCACGCTCGATGGATCAAGTACGCCGGCATCTCGAGGATGTGCCCGGACTTGACGACCCGCTGTTTTCCTTCGGGCATGGTCTGGCCCTATCTTTCACCGGGCCCGCACCGCAGTAGCGGTGGTGGGGACGTCCCATTTCCCACGGCGTACGGATCGGTTGCTGCGGTGCGTGGAACTGCCAAGCTTTCGGTGAGTTCCGAGACGTTTAACTCGGGAGATCGCGGCGGGAAGACTTTGTCCGTCTGACGCGACGTCGAGGGCGGCGTCAAGGGCTGATAGGCCCTGCGGGGGCCATGTGCCGCGCTCCATGGCCCCCGCAGTACACAATGGTCACGCAGCACCTGGAGCAGCGCCGCATGTTCGGCATGCTGGAGGAGTGGCCCCGCGACGATCAGGAGGGCTTGGCCGCGGTCTGGAAGCGCCTCGAGATCCTGCTCGAGACCCACGCGGAGGCCGAGGAGAAGTACTTCTACCCCGAGTTGGTCGAGCTCGGCACTGGCGGTGCTGACGCCGACTCGGCGCAGGAGGAGGTCGCGGACGCGATCAAGGACCACAACGACATCCGCAAGGCCATCCGCAAGGTGGGCCGGTGCAAGACCGGGTCAGCTGCGTGGTGGACCGCGGTCACCGACGCCAACGTCTACAACAGCAAGCACATGGCTGAGGAGGAGCGCCAGGACCTCGCCGACTTCCGCCAGCAGGCGACCCTCGAGCTGCGGCATGAGATCGCGGTGCGTTTCCTGCGCTACGAGTCGGTCAAGGCGTCCGCCGGGATCGCCCCGAAGGACAAGGACCCCGACGCCTACGTCGAGGCGCAGCAGCGCAAGCCCACGTCGACCACGGCCAAGGCTGCATCCCGGAAGAAGGGCCGGAAACCGGCCAAGAAGGCGGCCTCCAAGACGGCCTCCAAGGCTGCGGCCGAGTCCGACTGAGCGGCACGCCCACTCCTTGCGGGCTCCCGGTCGGGCACGGGACATTGCCAACAGCTACGGTGCAGATAGACGTTCCCACCGGATCAGGAGCTTGCCCATGCATCGCACGCTGAGCGAGGAGGACGCGGCGTTCCAGCAGCGCATGCGTACCTTCTTCACCACCGAAGTCCCCCAAGACATCCGCGACCGTTGGCAAGCCGGCGGCGAGGTCGAGGCGGAGGACGTGCGGACCGTCCAACGGATCCTCAATGCCGCCGGCCTCGCCGTGCCGGGGTGGCCGGTGGAGTTTGGCGGCGAGGACTGGAGCAACCTGCAGCGGCACATCTACCTGCAGGAAATGCAGTCGGCGTCGGTGCCGCCCCCACTGGCCTTCAACGTCAACATGGTCGGCCCCGTCATCGCCGCCTTCGGCTCGCAGGAGCAGAAGGAGCGCTTCCTGCCGCCGACGGCCAACCTCGACATCTGGTGGGCCCAGGGCTTCTCCGAGCCCGAGGCCGGCTCCGACCTCGCCTCCCTGCGGACCACCGCGGTGCTCGAGGGCGACGAGTGGGTCGTCAACGGACAGAAGACCTGGACGACGCTCGGGCAGTATGCCGACTGGATCTTTGTCCTCGTGCGGACCGACCCGGCTGCGCCCAAGAAGCAGATGGGCATCTCCTTCCTCCTCCTTGACCTGGCCACGCCTGGGGTCACGGTTCGCCCGATCCAGCTGATCGACGGCGGTCACGAGGTCAACGAGGTCTTCTTCGACAACGTCCGCGTGCCGGCCGATCAACTCGTCGGCGAGGTCAACAAGGGCTGGGACTACGCGAAGTTCCTCCTCGGCAATGAACGCGTCGGAGTGGCCCCGGTTGGCTCGATCAAGCGAAAGCTCGCAGACGCCAAGGGATTTGCTCAGTCGATCGCCACCGACGATGGCACGCTGCTGGACGACCCGCACATCGCCACCCGGATCGCTGAGCTCGAGACGCAGGTCATGGCGCTTGAACTGACGGTGCTGCGCGTCGCCGCCGGATCCAAGGAAGGCAAGCCGGATCCGGCATCCTCGATCCTCAAGTTGCGCGGCAGCCAACTCCAGCAGGAGGTGCTCGAGCTGGTCGTCGACCTGGCTGGCCCGTCCGGCCTGCTGTGGGACGCCGGTGATGGCAGTGAGCTCGAGGGCTGGACCGGCAAGTCCACCCCGACCTACCTGAACTTCCGCAAGGCATCGATCTATGGAGGGTCCAACGAGGTGCAGCGACAAATCATCTCGTCCGGGATCCTCGGACTGAGGGGCTGACCATGGACTTCACCATCGATTCAGAGCAGCGGGCCCTGCGCGACGCGGCGGCCGATCTCGCGGCGCGGCACACACCAGACTACGGATCGGGTCACGTGAGCGTCGGCCCCGCCGACCACGACCCCGCGACCTGGGCCGCCCTCGCGGAGCTGGGCGCGCTCGGCCTGCCCTTCTCCGAGGAGGCCGGCGGCTTCGGCGCCAGTCCGGTCGAGGTCTCCCTCGTCGCCGGCGAACTCGGCCGTGCCGGGGTGCACACCGCCTACGCCGAGGCACTCGTGGCAGCTTCGCTGCTCGTCGACGGCGGCCAGACCGAGGTGCTCGGTGCGGTGGCCGATGGCTCCGTCCTCGTGATCCCCGCCCTGGCCGAGCCCGGGCGGGCCTGGTCACTCACCGCCTCCACGGTCACCGCGAAGGGCTCCGGATCCGACCCCGACGGGTGGACCCTCACGGGTGTCAAGGAGCCGGTCCAGTTCGTCGCCGCCGCCTCGCACGTGGTCGTGCCGGCCCAGACCCCGGACGGCCTCGCCGTCTTCCTCGTGGAGGGCCCGAAGGTCACTGCCAACGGTCGAGTCGAGTTCGCCAGCACGGCAGCGACCCTGCTCATCGGTGCGGACCGAGCCCCCGCCGCCATCACCCGGGCCGTCAACCTCGGCCTCGTCGCTCTGGTCGCCGAGGCGGTCGGAGCCATGGACAGCGCGACGAACATGACCGTGGACTACCTCAAGACACGCAAGCAGTTCGGGGTGCCGCTCATGACCTTCCAGACCCTGACGCAGCGTGCGGCCGACATGTACGTCTCGCTCGAGCTGGCCCGCAGCACCGCACAGTTCGCCGCGATGGTCATCACCGACGACCCCGATGACTGGGCCGCCGTCTCCCGGGCCAAGGTCGTCATCGGCCAGTCCGGCCGACACATCGGTCAGGAGGCGATCCAGTTGCACGGCGGTATCGGGATGACGGCGGAGTATGCCGTTGGGCACCTGACCACCCGCCTCACGGCGATCGAGCACACCTTCGGCGACACCCGTCAGCACCTCGCTGCGCTGGCCGCCCACGTGCAGGAGCACGAGTCGATCGACGTCCTGGGCTGACCGATCGCGCGATGGAGTGCCGGACAGGACCGGAACGCTCAAGCGGACCGAGTAATGACCCGGCTGAAAGTTCGAGGTGGCGCCACGCTGAGGTGCCTCTGGTGAGGCAGGATGGTGCGGTGTCCAGCCATCCTGCGGTCGAGGTCGTGGAGCCGCCGATCCCGGCCCGCGTGCGTCGGCCTGCCGACGCGTTCCGGTTGGGCCTGGTCCTGCTCGCCCTGATTGCCCTGATCTCCCTCGCGGATCTCGCAGTAGGCACGACCGGCGCGCTGGAGCAGGACCTGAGCGTGGCTGCAGGTGGGGTGCCTCGCCTGCTGCTGCAGGTCGTCGGCTGGCTCTCCGGCATCGGGGTCGTCGTCCTACCCCTCGCGATTGGCGCCGATCTCCTGTTCCGGGCCCGCCCGCTGCAACTGGTCCAGGCGCTCGCCGCGTCCGGGGCGGGCTCCCTGGTCGTGGTCGGCCTGCGCACGCTGATCGAGAACGGGCACCTGGACGTGGTGGCCAATGTCCTGACCCGTCCGCTCGCGGTGGGCCGCAGCGATGCTCTGGATGCCGTGCTGGTCTCGATGGTGGCCCTGCTGACCGTGGCCAACATGGTGGGACGCAAGTGGATCTCGCCACTGGCCATCGTCGTGATCACGGCCACCGCGATCACCTCGTTCCTGTCCGGCACCACCACCTGGCTGGACGTCGCCGCCTCGATCCTGCTCGGGTGGGTGGTCGGCCTCGCGTTCCGATTCGGCTTCGGTGCCTCCTCGACCCGCCCGCCCGGCACACAGATCGCCGACGTCCTCGTCGCTGGCGGCGTCGCGTTGACCCGGCTGGAGTTGATCGACCCCGACGACGCCGGTGACCGGCGCTATCGAGGGGTGACCGACTCGGCCTCGGTTGATGTGCACGTCATGGACCGCGACACCTTCGGGATCGCCTCCGGCCGCCGCTTGCTGCGGCTGCTGCGGCTGCGCAACGGCACGACCCGGCCACCAGCCCTGACGCTGCGGGCCGAGCTTGAGCACCGGACCCTCATGGCGCTCGCGCTCGCAGCCGCCGGGATCCCGGCGCCGCGGGCGATCGCAGTCAGCGAGGTCGGCCCATTCTCTGCCGTCATTGCCTACCTCAACCCCACCGGAACCCCCCTCTCCGAGCTCGGAGACAGCCTCGATGACGAGCAGCTGACGCTGATCTGGCGGATGCACGCTGTCCTGCGGCAGCGTCGCCTTGCCCACCGGGGGCTCGGTCCCCGCGTCGTGATGATCACGGAGGACGGCCAGGCCGGTCTGCTGCGGGTCGGCGGCGGCGATGTCGCGGCCGACGACTTGACCCTGCGCATCGACACGGCCCAACTGCTGACGACCGCCGGGCTCGCGGTCGGCGCGGCCCGAGCGGTGGCGACGGCGGCACCAGAGCTCGGGGAGGACGCGCTGGCCCGCGCCCTGCCGCTCCTGCAGCCCATCGCTTTGACCCGCTCGACGCGGGTCGCGCTGAAGGAGCAGAAGGGACTGCTCGGCGAGTTGCGTCAGGAGATCCAACACCGCCGGCCCCTGGAAGAGGCCCTCGAGCCGGTCGAGTTGCGCCGGGTCACGCTGCGTACCCTCGTCACCGTGATCGGCGGTGGCGTCGCCGCCTACCTCCTGCTGACCCAACTGGCCAAGGTCGACCTCTCCCAGGTCGTCGCGAGTGCGAACCTCGGCTGGGCGCTCGGGACGGTCGGCTTCGCCGCCCTCACGTTCACCGGGGCCTCGCTGGTCCTGAGCGGAGCGGTCCCGCTGACCCTGCGGTTCATCCGGACCTACATGACCCAGCTCTCAGTCGCCTTCAGCGGTCTCGTCGCCCCGTCCGCGATCGGCAACATCGCCCTCAACACCCGCTACCTGCAGAAGGCCGGGATGCAACCGGCCGTGGCCGGAGCGAGCGTCGGGGTCGCCCAACTCGCCCAGTTCAGCTCGTACGTGATCCTGCTCATCGTCTCCGGGGTGTTGGCCGGGACCGGGCCGCGGGCCTCGTTCACTCCCCCAGCCATCCTCGTGGCCGCCGTGCCCATCGCCGTCCTCATCATCCTGGGCCTGCTCGCCGTTCCCCGCATCCGCCGGCTCATCACCGGCCGCCTGGTGCCCCGGGTCATGACCGTCGTCCCCCAGGCCCTCGCGGTGCTCCAGCACCCACGCAAGCTCGGGCAGCTGCTGGGCGGGGCGCTCCTGCTGGACATGTCCTTCGTTGCAGCCCTCGTCTGCGCGACTCGCGCCTTCGGGTCAGAGGCGCCCATCGCCGCCGTGGCCGTCGTCTACTTCGCCGGCGCGATCATCGGCTCGGCAGTGCCGACGCCCGGTGGGCTCGGTGGTATCGAAGCAGCACTGTCGGCCGGTCTCATCGCCATCGGCCTCGACGGAGGCACCGCGGTCTCGGCGGTCTTGCTCTACCGGCTCGCCACCTACTGGCTGCCGATCCCCTTCGGCTGGTACTCCCTCAACCGACTCCAGAAGCTCCACGCCATCTGAATGGACGTCCTGACCGGGGCGCCCAGGTGTGCGTTCGCCAGGAAGCCCGCCCAGCGGCATACGGCAGGGGCGACGTCAGAATGCCCACCCGAGGACGGTGACCTACGCTGGACCTCTCAGCGTTCACCTCAGGAGGACCCGTGGCCGCACCGCAGCGCGACACGCCCGCACCCGGGCAGGAGTCGGTCTGGGACTACCCTCGCCCGCCGGCGCTGCGCCCCAGCAGCGAGGTCGTGGAGGTGCACCTGGGCGAGCAGGTCATTGCCCGCACGTCGGACTCGATCCAGGTCCTGGAGACCAGCCACCCGCCGGCCTACTACCTGAGCCGGGGCTGCTTCACCGACGGGGTGCTCGTCCCGGTCGAGGGCAGCACCTACTGCGAGTTCAAGGGACGGGCGGACTACTTCGACCTCGTCGTCGGCGAGCGGGTGGTGCACCGCGGGGCGTGGCACTACCCCGAGCCGGTGCAGGGGTATGCCGCTCTCCTGGGTCACGTCGCCGTGATGCCCGGGCAGCTGGACGCGTGTTACGTCGACGGCGAGCGGGTCCGGCCCCAGGACGGGCACTTCTACGGGGGGTGGATCACCAGCAAGGTGAGCGGGCCGTTCAAGGGCGGGCCGGGCACCGCAGGCTGGTGAGTGGACGATCTCCCAGCTGCGACGGAGCCCTCAGAGTCCGAAGCGTCGGGCGGTCGCGCGAACAGCCTCTGCGGAGGCCCGGAGCCCGGCCAACTCGTCCTCCGTCATCGGCACCTCGATGCGCTGTCCGACCCCGTCTGCCTGCACGAGCGTCGGCACCGACAGGCACACGTCGTTGATGCCGTAGTAGTCCTCGAGCAAGGACGAAACAGGCAGGATGCGGCGCTCGTCATAGACGATCGCCTCGATGATCCGTGAGGCGGCTAGGCCGATGGCGTAGTTGGTCGCCCCCTTGCCCTCGATGACCCGATAGGCGGATTCGATGACCTCTCGGGCGATCTCGTCGCGGGTCGCCTCGCCGAGAGCGACCTGACCATCGCTCCCGGGCCAGTCGAGGAGCGGCACTGCGCCGATGCTGGCCGAGCTCCAGAGCGGCAACTCCGAGTCACCGTGCTCACCAGCGACGTAGGCGTGGATGTTCTGGATCGCGACGCCGGTGCGCTTGGCGAGCAGGAAGCGCAGCCGCGACGAGTCCAGCACCGTGCCCGAGCCGACCACCCGGTTGGCGGGCAGGCCGGAGACCTTGAGCGCGGCATACGTGACGACGTCCACCGGGTTGGTCACGAGCAAATGGATCGCGTCGGGCGCCACCTCGACGAGCCGGGGGACGATCTCGCGCACCAGCCCGATCGTCGTTTCGGCGAGGTCCATCCGGGACTGGCCGGGCTTCTGCTTGGCCCCCGCGGTGAAGACGATGACGTCTGAGTCGACAAGCACCTCGATGTCGTCCGAGCCATCCACGTGGGCCATCGGCATGAACTGGATACCGTGGCTCAGGTCCAGGGCCTCGGCCTGGGCTTTCGCGGCATTGATGTCGAACAGGGCCACGGTCTGGGCAGACCCGCGCATCAGGGCGGCATAGGCCAGGGTCGCGCCGACCGATCCCGCCCCGACGATTCCGACCTTCGTGGTGCGCCTCCGCCTCGGTGCGGGCGGCCCCACCGTCATCGGGTCGGGAGACGTCTCGGGGCGCTCACTCATC
>CAJDUR010000173.1_pt1 | contig 15154 bp, 12 predicted proteins | sample 7391191 | NCBI WGS metagenome assembly CAJDUR01 (sample SAMEA7055688, study PRJEB34461) | soil metagenome | biome: terrestrial ecosystem; feature: Peninsula; material: soil | place: Antarctica | collected 2016 | reverse complement strand
GTCCACGCGAAAGATCGACAGGTCGAAGCCCATCTCCTCGGCACCGGTGAAGACCTGGCCGATCTCGTGGAACGGCTGCGGCATCCGCAGGATCCCGCCCCGCAGCCAGGCGTCAGTTGCCAGGATGAGGTGACGCAGGGTCTGGGCCAGGGTCCACTCGCCGTCCACCTGGGCATCCACCAGGTCCGGCGGCGTGCCGGCCACCGTCGTCTGCCACGCGGACTGCACCGCGACCCACCCTCCGCGCAGGCCGTCGGGTGTCTGCGCCTTCTGCAGCTCGCGGCCCGGGAACTGCCGGTTGAGCTCGGCGTCCACCAGCGGCACCACGTCGACCCCATTGACGAAGAGGCTTCCGAAGAAGAGGTCGTGGCTGTCGATGTCGAGTCCGTCCACATCGACGCTGCGCATCGATACGCCGCTGACATCGGAGAATCGCAGGGTGGCGCCCTTGAAACTCGCCTGGACGAAGGCCGCGCCTTCGAACTCCTTCGTGCCGGAATAGGTCGTCATCGCTCCATCATCATGGCTACCGGGGACAATCCTGACCGACGGGCCCGGCGAGCCGTGCCTGTCCCTACAAATTCGTCAAACCCATGCGCTGATTCGCGGCGGTTGTGATGCGCCTTCAGACCTCGGGCGCGGCGTGAGTCGTTGCTCTTGATATGCGGCCTAGGTAGCATCGTTGGCGTGGACGCATTGAACTTCCGCCCCAAGCGCGAGCAGTTGGTCTACACGTTCGGTGGCGTCGCCCCGGTGGCAACGATCAAACCAGGGACAGTTCTGCACCTCTGGTCGGAGGACGCGTTCAACAGCGCACTCACCTCCGTGAATGATGTCGCCAGCCAGAAACTCGACTTTCGCTATCTCAACCCGCAAACCGGTCCCTTCTACGTGGAGGGCGCCGAGCCTGGCGATACCCTCGCGATCCACATCGTTGACTTGACGCCAGCTAGGAGTTGGGGCGCATCCGCGGCGATGCCGTTCTTCGGTGGTCTGACCAGCACCGACCGCACCGCGATGTTGCAGGAGGCCCTCCCCGAAGCGACTTGGATCTATGAGGTCGACTCCGATGCCGGTACCGTCGGATTCCAATCCCGTTTCGGGGACTTCGAGGTCGCCCTGCCGCTGGCCCCGATGCTTGGCACGGTTGGAGTGGCACCGCCCGGGGGAGAAGTGCGCTCTTCACTGGTTCCGGAGCGCTTCGGTGGAAACATGGATACACCTGAAATGCGGGTCGGGACGACGGCGTACTTTGGGGTCAACGTCGAGGGCGCACTTTTCTCGATTGGCGACGGGCACTACCGGCAGGGCGAGGGTGAGTCTTGTGGCACGGCAGTCGAGGGGGCTATGAACTCGACCATCATCGTGGATTTGATCAAGGGCGGGGCGCCCACTTGGCCACGGCTTGAGACGGACGACTATTGGATGGTCGTCGGGTCCTCGCGACCGATGGAGGATTCGTGGCGGATATCGCAGACGGAGATGATCAGCTGGCTCGGCGAAATGTTCGGCCTGCATACGATGGATGCGTATCAACTACTGAGCCAAATCTCGGAGACTCCCATTGCCAACGTCGTGGACCCGAACTACAGCGTTGTCACGAAGGTGCGCAAATCTCTCTTGCCCCGAAAGAACGCCTTCCACGACATGCATCGCGCCTTACGCGCCCACGCGGTCAGAGCGCAGAGTTGACCCTGACCAGACCACTGGCCACCCACCCACCCACCCTCCCTCAACGTTCCCCATCAACGAGACGTCCGAAGAGTCCGCCTCGGCCGTCGCCCAGCCGTTCCGCGCCTCACCTAGACGAGAGTGGTGTCATGGACCTTCGAATCAAGGGAAAGACTGCATTAGTCACCGGAGGCACGCGGGGTATTGGTCGTGCCATCGTTGATGCTTTCGTTGCCGAGGGAGCCAACGTTGCCTTCTGTGCCAGGGATGCCGACGAGGTGAGGGCAACCGAGACGGCGTTCGCTGGCGGTGGCAGCAAGGTCGTGGGCACGGCGATGAACGTCAAGGACAGTGAAGCGATGACCGCGTGGGTTGATGGCTCCGCGACGGAGTTCGGCGGCATCGACATGGTCGTCAGCAACGTCAGTGCGCTGGCAATCCCAGACACGAAAGAAAACTGGGTCGAATCCATTGCGGTAGATCTGATGGGGACCGTGAACTTGGTTAAAGCCTCGATCCCCTATTTGGAGAAGAGCGACGCGCCGTCCATCGTCGCTATTTCCAGTGTCTCCGGGCGCGAAGTCGACTTCGCGTCTGGCCCCTACGGCACCGTGAAAACGGCCATCATCGGCTACATCGCCGGAGTCGCGTTCCAACTCGCGGAGAAGGGGATCAGGGCCAACACCGTTTCCCCCGGCAACACCTACCACGATGGTGGTGTGTGGCCAGGCATCGAACGGGACAACCCCGAATTGTTCGCCTTCGCGATGGGCTTGAACCCGACCAAGCGGATGGGAACACCCCACGAAGTCGCGGCCAGCGTCGTGTTCCTCTCTAGCCCCCTGTCCAGTCGCACAACGGGAGCCAACCTGTTGATCGACGGCGCTCTGACTCGCGGGATCCAGCTCTAAGGATCTGCATCACCTCGAGACGCCATAAGGGGTTGCTCCTCCCACCGCTTGTATCGAGCCGGTTGGTCACTGACGGCCAACGACAGGTGGCTACGCGGTGTCTTCATCGAGTTGGCGGCCTTGCCGAGGGTCATGGTCCTGTCTGGCGGTGCAACGGCCGGGGGGCGAGGCGTTCCAGTTGAGTGACGTGCCGGGGTTCGAGTTCCGCGATCGTGCTGACCTGCAGCAGCTTCATGGTTCGCACGACCTCCCCGACCACCGGCCATCAGTCCATACATGTAGGCGCGACCCACCAGGGTGAACTTCGCGCCAAGCGCGATGGCCGCCACCACGTCGGCCCCGTTCATGATGCCGGTATCTACGAGGATCTCAACGTCCTGGCCCAGTTCGCGCGCCACTTCCGGCAGCAGGTGGAACGGGATGGGGGCGCGGTCGAGTTGGCGGCCGCCGTGGTTTGACAGCACGATTCCGTCGACGCCGAGATCGACGAGGGCCCTTGCGTCTTCGATGGTTTGGACGCCCTTGACGGCGATCTTGCCCGGCCACATGCTGCGGATCGTGGCCAGATCATCGAAGTTGATGGTCGGGTCCATCGCCGAATCGACCAATTGCCCCACGGTGCCGCCGGTCGAGGTCAGAGAGGCGAACTCGAGTTTTGGGGTGGTCAGGAAGTTGAACCACCACCACGGGCGCCACAGCGCATCGATCACGGTACGGGCGGTGAGCTGTGGTGGGATGGAGAAGCCGTTGCGCGAGTCGCGCAGCCGAGCGCCGGCCACCGGCGTGTCGACGGTAAAGAAAAGAGTGTCGAATCCAGCGCCGGCCGCGCGCTTGACTAGATCGTATGAAATTTCCCGCTGCCGCATCACGTACAGCTGGAACCAGTTGCGACCGTGTGGATTTGCCGCCTTCACGCCTTCGATCGAGGTAGTGCCCAGGGTGGAGAGTGTGAACGGGATGCCGGCTGCACCGGCCGCCCCGGCTCCGGCGGTTTCACCCTCGGTGTGCATCAGTCGGGTGAATCCGATGGGTGCGATACCGAACGGCAGCGCGGATGGGCCGCCGAAGATTGTGGTCGATGTGTCGACTCGGGACACATCGCGCAGGATCGACGGGTGAAACTCGACATCCGCGAAAGCCTGGCGAGCCCGGGCGATGCTCAGCTCACTTTCTGCCGCGCCATCGGTGTAGTCGAAAGCGGCGCGTGGGGTACGGCGCCGAGCGACAGCTCGTAGGTCATAAATGGTCAGCGCTCGACTCAACCGACGTTTCGTCGGGTTGAACTGGGGTGTGCGAAACCGTATGAGCTCAAAGACTTCCACCGGATTAGGCCATTGCCGCGTGACCACAGCTACCTCCCGCTAATTGCACTGATCGACAGCCTCACTGTAAGCCTCAACCCACTGATGAGCGGGGTGGACGACGGGCCTGTTCGAGCCAGCTTTACGGGGCCGGTGGCTATAGGTAGAGGTTGAAACACCTCGCGATGGCCAGCTGAGTCAGTGAAGACGACCTTGGCACCGACGCGGTGGATCCGTCCGTGTTGAAACGGGGCGGCCCGGCCCGGCGGCTGGTTCCCGTGGCCACCGTCGAGTATGCCGCCGACCCGCTCTTACCATTCGCCGTCCAGTTGCAGGTCATCCACGCCGCAGCGGGTGAGCGGCGGGTCCCGCAAGCCCGTGCGCCGACTCCCGGCTATGACGCGGCGAGGGTGGCCGGATGTGAGGTTTTGACGTGAGTCGCTCATGGAACAGTGGCGCGGGCGAGGCGGCATGGCGATAGGATTTTGATTTCGGCGTCGGTCGTGAGCGTCACGCTCTAGGGTTGGTGAATGGTTGATACGCCTGACGGCGTTACGGCGCGAACGGTCACCATGCCCGACGGGCGCTGCCTCGACGTGCTGGACTCGGGCGGAGATGAGCTGCCACTGCTCTACCACTCGGGGACACCCGGGGGCGCGGTGCCCTGGCCCGCCGGGATCGGGGCTGCGCGGCGAGCGGGCCTGCGCTGGGTGACCTACAGCCGCCCGGGCTACGGCTCGAGCACGCCGCAGCCGGGGCGAACCGTCGCGGACGCTGCAGCAGACAGCGCCACGGTCCTCGATGCCCTACGGCTCGGGGAGTTCGTGACCTTGGGCTGGTCAGGAGGCGGACCCCACGCCCTTGCCTGCGCAGCGCTGCTGCCGGATCGCTGCCTGGGGGCCGCGACCATCGCCGGTGCGGCTCCGTCGGATGAACCAGATCTTGATTTCATCGCCGGGATGGCTGATGACAACGTCAAGGAGTTTGCCCTGGCCTCGAAGGGTCGAGCGGCGCTCGCCGCTGCCCTTGAGGAGATAGCGCAGCCCTACCGCAGCGTGACCGGGGAGCAGATCGTCGAGGCGATGGGAGGCCTCCTGAGCGGAGTTGACCTCGCGGCCCTGAAGGGGCCGCTCGCCGACTACGTCGCGGCGATGGCGCGAGAGGCGGTAAAGGTCAGCGTCGAGGGCTGGGTCGAGGACGACCTCGCCTTCTGCGAATCGTGGGCTTTCGACCTAGCCTCCATCACGGTGCCGGTAGCTGTCTGGCAGGGCCGGGAAGACCTCATGGTGCCCTCGAGCCACGGGCAGTGGCTGGCCACCCACGTGCCCGGAGCCCGACCGCACCTGCTCCAGGGCGTGGGCCACCTCTCACTGGTGGCCCGCATTGACGAGGTCCTCGAGGATCTCCTCAAGCACCGACGCCCTCAGCGCGTCTAACCCAACGCGTGCCATGTCAGGGGCCAGCCGGGCCTCGTAACCAAGATTTGAGCCCGCGCATCCGATCTGCAGGGACGGAGGTCACTGCCGTCGACACGCGCGCAGATGGGCAGCCAGCCACGCGGAGATGCCCGGCACGTCCACTTTGCCGGCGGCTGCGTTGAGTATGAGTTCCTCGGCCTCGTCGACGGTATAGATCAGATCCCGACCGTTCAGCAGGAAGAACACGAATGGCCGACCAGGCCAGCCGATTGTTCCCATCAACCAAGGCATGGTGGCCAACCAGGGAGTGCAGCAGCGCAGCCGCCTTGTCCGCAAAAGTCTCGTAGGCATCATCGCCGAAAACGCTGATCGAGGGCAACAGGGTGGTCGAACTGGACATCGAGTCACCTCATGCGGCGACCGACTGGTGAGCCAGACCCCGCTCGCCGCCACACGGCCAGGCCCCCGGACCCCATCGACGCCAGACCCGTCCCGGCCACCCGCGCCAACTGGCGGCGGATAGACGCACCGTCTCGGAGGTTGACTTGGCGAGCGGACCTCGGCATCCGTGTGTGCTTGCCCGGGGAGGGCGCATGCTCATTGCGTGTCGATGCTGGGAGGTATCTGCTGTGAGACCTCAACCAAATCAGGCGGTGAGTCTGAATCGCAGGGGGTCTCGGATCGATATTCAGCGTGGCGTGCTCGCCGGTGTCTTGGGGGATTCGGCTCCTGCGTCGAACCCGACCGGCAGCCGTTCACCGGTCAACCGGCCCCTGGCCGTGTGGCATGGAGCGCCAAGAGGGCAGGGCGGGAATGGGCCCAGCCTCTCAGGCCGTGCGAATCACGACCGCGTAGTTTGCCCATGATCCGGTGGTCCTTGTCAGCCAGGTCGCGGATCGGTCCGCCCGCGGCCGGGATGGCGCTCTCGGACGGGACGGCGACGGCATCCGCCCCGAAAGCCGTGATCGCCGCCCACTCGATGACGTCGCCGGCCTTGCTGCCCTTGACGGTGACGGCCACGACCTGGCGCCTACCCGCGTCGATGACGAAGCCCGACACCTTTGCCGGATTGGGATGCGCCCCTTCACTGGCGACTGCTCTCCTGTCCCGGTGACCGATCGACACACTGAGCGACTGATCCTGCGCCCTATCGATACTGACGAGGCCGAACGCGTCATCGCCCGTCACGCTGATCCAAGACGCAAGGGCCAGGGACTTCCCCTTCCAGGGCGATGTCATCGGCGCCACGATGGTCCTGCGCGACCACCGCGCACGGTGACCCGCGCCCCTTCGGCCACTACGTGATCCTCCAGGCCGCAAGCGGGCAGGCGATCGGTGGCATCGGGTTCAAGGGAAGCCGACCAGGGAACGGGCGAAGTCGGCTACGGCCTGGCCCCGGCGGGCCGTGGGAATGGCTACGCAGCCGAAGCCGTACGGGCACCGGGCGACGTCGCTCGTGAGCAGGGGCCTGTCCCGTCTGGTCGCCGATACGGACAAGGACAACACCGCCTCCCAACGGACCCTCGAGCACGCGGGCTTCGGACCCTCGAGCACGCGGGCTTCACCAAGACCCGAGAGAACGAGGATCTCTTCCTCTACGAATTCCATGTCTGACAGCCAACGCGTTCCGCGGCGGCAACATCGCAAAGTTCGAAGATCGGCAGATCCGCCAAGGCGACTGCGTCCACTCGCGGAGTGACGCACTCGCTTGGATTCTCCGTTTCTCGTCAGGGCTCCATCGCCGGTTAGCGGACGCCGTCAGGGTGAGGTTCGACCATGCCCTTTGCGTTGGCGCCGGGCGATAGCGTTGGTGTCGGGACTACCTTTCGCCCCAAGTGGACCAAGTGCCCCCTGGTCGAGTTCCCGATCACGCACTGCGACCGACCACGCGGGTGGGCCTACGTCAGCGGTGGCGCAATCGCGGTTGACCTCGACGTCACCTTGGAGGGCTTCACAACGGACGCGCGGCTATGCTTCGGAGCCGGTTCACGCCGCGCGGACCGCTGCGTAGGGGGCCGCATTCGACGATCAACCATGTTCTTCGGCCCTGCGATGTTCGGTGGGGGCGGTTTGGCGCCATCCGTCCAGGCGTGCGCAAAGTCCAGAAGTTGCTCGCGGCTGAGCATTTCGTCCTTGAAGAGGTAGACCTGCTTCCAACGTCGGCAAGGACGGCCTCGCAGATGCGTCCGGTGGGCAGCCGAGCCGCGATAATCTCCGCCGCGTTCCCCGTCTGACCTCGCCGGTGGGCGCGATCCATCGGTGATGAAGTTTTGGCCTCTGGCCTGGAGTTTCGTCCGTGATCGCCTCCGGTCAAACGGCGGACGCTCCAAGCCGCCCATCTCGACGTCGCCCCGACCTTCAGACCTACCGCTGGCCCGCGCACTTTGCGCTGGGGCAACCCAACACGCGGCAATGAGTATGCCGCTGAGCTCCCTGAGCTCAGCGGCATACGTCAGCGTCGTTCTGGGTGATTTGCGGGTAGCGCCTACTGCACGACGACGGTTCCAACCATGCCCATCCCGTCATGGAAGACACAGAAATAGTGGTAGATGCCCGCCTTGGTGAAGGTCACCGGGAAGGTGGCAGGCCCGCCGAATATCGGCATGAGGATGCCCGAGTTGAGGGGCCCACCCTGGTAGTTGACGGGGTTGCCGACGGGCGTGGACGGGGGCCCGACCTCCGGGGCGATGGTCACGGTGTGCGGCACCGGGATGCCCACCATGCTCCAGTCGAAGGTGACCGTCTCACCGACGTTGATCCTCACCTTCGGGTTCGCGTAGCGCATGACCACTGCCATGCCGTCTGCGGGTCCCACGTAGACATGGTGGCTGGTCGCCGCCTGGCGGGCAGCCGACCAGATCTGCTCGCCGTGGGCGATGACGGCCGCCCGGCCCGTGCGGTACTGAGCGTTGTAGAACTGCTGAGTGTGTGGGTACGGTGTCCCGGCCGCGGCGACGTGGACGGTGCCGACCATGGCCTGTCCATGCACATAACAGATGTAGTCGTAGGTACCCGCCCCGGTGAACGCCAGGGTGTAGTCCGCGACAGGTGGCGGCAGGGCGCTGTCCGCCATCGTGGCGAGGATGCCGGAGTTGCGGTACTGACCAGGCGCCGAGATCCACGTCTCGGGCGTCGGCGTCACCATGTATGCATCGCTGGGGTCAAAGGGCACCGCAGGGTGGGCCGCGTCCACGAAGGAGATCGTGTGTGGCTCCATCGAGTTCGCCGTCCAGTGCACAGAGTCACCGACGTCGATCCAGATCTCGCCGGGCAGATACTGCATGCCCTGGATGGAGCCACTTGGGGACTGCTCTCCGGCCCAGACGTTCCACGTCTGAGGGGACGGTGCCGTCGCGGCGGTGGCCGACCCCACGACAGAGATTCCAAGAACGGCTACAGTAGCCGCAACAATTGCCGTGGTCAGTTTTCTGGCCGTGGTGAGCAAGACCATATGAGCCTCCATACGTGAGAGTAATGGAGCCCTCGTGTCGGCGCGGGAGGACTGTGGGTTTAAGCGGCTTGCCAAGCCGGCCCGACCGCGGTCGCCCAACCCCTTAATTTAGCAGCGCCCGAGCGCTGTTGTCGACACCTGTCCTGGGCGAACGGGAGAACGCGCAGCTTGATCACATGCAAGTTCGGGATTGTGAAGCCGTTTGAGGACCCCGGGTCAGATGGCCACGACGCTCGATATGACGATTCTTGGCCACGCGAGTTCCTCCTCGACGGGCAGACGGCGACCTCATCATGCATCCACGCGCCCCTTCGCGGGGGTGAGGTGCGTCTGTGTGGGCATGACGCGACTGTCAGACACCTGTCGGTACGACCGGTGTCTGGCCAGCCTCACCCGATGCCCACCATCGTCAGCGGCACCGACCTTTACGGGCACGCGGGGGCTACGGCGTTTGCCAGGATGCACCCAAAGCTCGAGTCGCGTGGCGGCTGGAAAGACCACGCCGGCCAGTTGCCCTCATCGAGGGCAGCGTCATCGGCCTGCAAGTAGAGCGACTGCCCGGCCACCGGGCCCCGAAACCGGTGTGGCTCTGGGCCTCCAAACCCACCCCGCCCGGCCAGGATCTGCGCGCGACCGCAGTCCGTCCCGCCAGGCCGCCACACAACACCCCCTCCGGCCCCGAACGCCCCAAGGGAGACCGAAACCGACACAAAGTACCCACACAACCAGTCGGGAAACGCCCTGAAGGTTAAACAACAAGCTAAGGAGATTTGCCGGCCTGCCCAGCAGGTCGACACCTCGAGGCTGCAGAGAGGTCGACCCGACGAAACGGGCGCACGCCGCCCCTGGTCAGCCACGAGGTGACTCTTGGCGAGAGCCGCTGGACCACCGGGAAGTGGCACCCCCTGCCGGTTCGCCGGGCGAAAAGCGCGCCCCAGGCGTAGCGTCAGGTCCACCCGAACACCCATTGCCGGCCGAAGGTGAAGCCGCACCCGGACCTTCGCGCAGACGCCGTCCGCTGTGACGGTCACTCCTGTTGGAGGATTCATGAAACGTCCCACCCTGCCGGTTCTGGCAGCCTTTGCCGTCCCGGCCCTGTTGTTTGCCGGAGCGGCGACGGCCTCCGCCCAGCCGTCGACGACCGGGGCAGCGCACTCGATGCGCACCTGCGCGAGGCCGGCGACAGGGAGTGCCGCGTGCCACGCACTCGTCCGCGTAGACGCCTCGGGGAAACCCCTGGTGACCGCCGCCCCGTCCGGGTTTGGCCCGGTGGACATCCAGTCGGCCTACCAGCTCAGCGCCACGAGCTCGACCCCCACCGTGGCGATCGTCGACGCCTACAACGACCCGACCGCCGAGGCCGACCTCGGTGTCTACCGCGCCCAGTTCGGTTTGCCACCATGCACTACCGCGAACGGCTGCTTCCGGAAGGTGAGCCAAACCGGCTCCACCACGTCCTTGCCGCGTACCAACGCGGGTTGGGCGACCGAGATCAGCCTCGACCTCGACATGGTGTCGGCCGCCTGCCCCTCGTGCAAGATCCTCCTCGTCGAGGCCAAGTCGGCCGCCTTCAGCGACCTCGGTACCGCTGTGAACTACGCCGCGACCCAGGGCGTCGCCGCCATCAGTAACAGTTACGGCGGCTCGGACTCGGCCGGCCTCTCGGCATACAACCACCCCGGGATCGCTGTGACCGCCTCGACCGGTGACGGCGGCTACGGAATCGAGTCCCCCGCGTCGTTCGACTCCGTGGTGGCCGTGGGTGGCACCAGCCTGAAGAAGGCGAGCGGCGTCCGGGGCTGGACCGAGACAGCGTGGAGCGGCGCCGGTAGCGGCTGCTCGACGAAAAATTCGAAGCCGACATGGCAGACATCGGTCACCGCATGCTCAGGGAAGGTTAACGCCGATGTCTCGGCCGTGGCCGACCCCAACACGGGGGTCGCGGTGTACGACTCGACCTCTTACCAAGGACGCAAGGGCTGGCAGATCTACGGCGGGACGAGCGCATCCTCGCCGATCATCGCGAGCGTCTATGCACTGGGCGGCAATCTGTCCGGTTACCCCGCGGCCTACACCTGGGGGCACACGGGAGGCCTCAACGACGTGACCAGCGGCTCGAACGGCACCTGCCCAACGCCTGTGTGGTGCACGAGCGGCACGGGTTGGGACGGCCCGACCGGCCTCGGGACTCCGGCGGGGCTGTCCTCGTTCTGACCGGGATCGGCGCTGTACAGCGCCCCGCGTAACTCAGCCTCAATCCACCGATGGGTTGGGGGATTGAGGCCAGCCGGGAAGATCGTTCCTGCGCGAGTCAAGCAGGGCGCCAGCTTCGGGCACACCAAGATCGCCGGCAAGCAGGTGCTGCGCAAGGGCCTGTCCCCGCTGGCCACCACGATCAGCACCGACACCGGTGCGCCGGTGATCGCCGGGATCCGGCTGCGGGCCGGCAAGGCCGGCTCCGGACGGGCCGCAGGCCCGATGGTCAAAGAGGCGGTGCGCACCGCCCCGGCGGCCGGCGCCACCGGCACGATCTTGGTCCGCGGGGAAAGCCTGGGCAGACCAGCAGCACAGCCCTGCCCACGCCCTCCTCAACCCTCTCGACACAACCCGGGCGAAGAACCACACGAGGACCCACGGATCGAGGCTAAGGCATCTTCGCCGGCGTCGATGGCGTCCCTAATTCTTGTCGGAACTCGGCGTTGAACGGCGCCTGCAGCCGTCGGAGGTCTAAGTTTGGACTGGGGTGTCCTTGGGGGGCGCTGCTTGGGGTTGGGTGCGTCGCGGGTCGCGCATGCTCGGCTGTGGTTCGGATCGCGGAGCGGGCCGGTCACACATCCTTCGCGTGAACCGTCATCTAGGTAGCAGGCTTCGCCGGACCAGAGATGAGGACCATGGACCACACCAACCAGTTCGAGGTTGAAAGACCGCGGCTGCTCCGTATCGCCGGGGGTGTCCTTCGTGACCCCACGGAGGCGGAAGACATCGTCCAGCAGGCGTGGCTGCGCCTGCTCGGTACCGACGCGGACGTTGCGAACCTGCCCGGCTGGTTGACGACCGTGGTGACACGGCTGTGTCTCGACCGGCTCCGGGCTCGGACCCCCGTACCGACTGGGCCCTGCGACGCGCTGGCCGCCTCGGGCCGGGGCTACGAGCCCGACCCGGCTGACCCGGCCGAACAGGTCACTCTCGCTGACACTGTCGGCGTCGCACTTCAGGTGGTGCTCGATCGGCTGACCCCGGGCGAGCGGGTCGCATTCGTCCTGCACGACACCTTCGGGTTCGAGTTCACCACGATCGGCGTGATTCTCGACACGAGCCCGGCTGCCGCGCGCAAGTTGGCGTCGCGGGCCAGGGGCAAGGTCGGTGGCCTGTCCGCCGAGGGTGAGTCCGGGGAGGACGGGCCAGCGGACTGGAAGGTCGTCGACGCGTTCCTCGCGGCGGCGCGTGGCGGGGACTTCGGGCAGCTCGTGCACCTTCTGTCTGCGGACGTGGTGGTCACCGCCGACGCCGCGGCGGTCGCGAGCGGGACGCCGGAGCGCGTTGATGGACGGCAAGCGGTCGCCACGATGTTCAACGGCGCCGCGAAGGCGGCCCTGCCGGTGCTCCTGGGCGAGCGACCCGGGGCCGCCTGGTACCACCGCGGCGAGGTCCGGGTGGTCTTTGACTTCACCGTCGAGGACGGGATCGTGACCGGCATCGTCTTCCGTGCCGACCCGGACGTGCTGGCCCGGCTCGTCCGGCGCGCCGATGGGCGCCAAGTCTGACCGGCAACGCCCGAACCATCGCAGTCCAACCAAAGGAGACCCGAATGAAGACGATGACCTGCAGGCAGCTCGGCGGACCCTGTGATCTCGAGCTGCAGGGCGAGACCGCCGACGAGGTGATCAAGGCCCAGGACCGCCACCTCAAGGACGCGGTCAAGGCCGGAGACGCGTCGCACCAACCGGCTCACGAGGACATGAAGGGCCGCTGGCGGAACCCCATCAAGGGGATGGGCTGGTACCGGGACACGAAGAAAGCGTTCACCGCGCTCCCCGAGAACCCTCCCCGCAGCTAACGCGCAGGGGCTCCCTTGGCAGGCTGGTGACTGGTGCGAAGACTTTCGACCTGAACGTCGCGCGTCACTGACGAGGAGCCTGCGCGGTGTGGATCGGTGCTGATGTCGATGCCGAGGCCGCCGGTGTTGGTTCCGTTGTGGGGGCCGCCCGCGCCGCCGCGGAACCAGGGGAAGGCCATCCCAGGGAGGTAGGCACTCGCTGGAGTCGCGGCGTTGTTGCCGCCCACCGGTGGCGTGCTCGGGGTGTGGAAGGTGCCGCTGTTGCTGGCGATCGAGCACGTGAAGTTGCGCAGCGCCGGGTGGTCCACGGTGTACAGCAGGTGGATCGTGTTGACTCCGCCGAGTGGGTTGCAGGCGTTGGAGTGGAGTTCCTCCAGGTCCAGGGCCGTCTGGACAGGGGTGTTGTCGAAGATGATGGCGCTGAGGGCATCGCTCCACATGACCGGCCCGTGGGTGTGCGCGTCGCGTACCTCGAAGCCCAAGGTGTAGCGCCGGACCGGTTCCTGCTCGCCGGTGGTGAGGCTGCGGCCGGCATCGGCCTTGGTCAGGACGCCTGGCAGCCTGGCCGGGTGCGTGGCCGTGATCGCGACGGTGTTGATCGTGGCCAGGGTGAAGGTGCGCAGGAAGTTCGAAGGGCGGACCGTGACCACCTGGGTAGTCCCGACCGGGTTGTACATCGGGACGGTGACGGTTTTGTGGTTCGCTATCTGGATCCAGCCATTCGGGTCGGCGTCGGCGGCGCTGATGTTGACCGGCTCGGACTGCTGGATGCCGTTGCCGTCGATGTAGAAGACGTATCCGATGTGTGCTGACCCGAGCTGGGTCTTGAGGCCTGCGAGCGGTGCGACAGGAGCGACGGATGGGAGTTGCCCGGGCGTTTCGGGCCCAGCCCAGCTGTATTCCCCTGCCGTGAAGCGATACTCCAGTTCGTGGCCCGAGACCTGGTCCACGAGGGGGCAGTTGCCACCGAGGCTGACCTGTCCGCCGAAGACGTAGTGGTCGACGGTGGTGTCGCCGTCGGTGGTGAAGTGGGCACCGACGTTGCCCGGGGCTGGGTGGATGTCGAAGACCTCTACCTGCTGCCAGTGCGGGACGTGGCCGGGGTCACCGTCGACGAGTTCGGTGCACAACTCGACACAGAAGCAGTTGCCGATGTTCTGTCGCCCAACCTGGCGTCCGTCGCCCTGATGCTCGGTCAGGATCGGCTGGCCGCCGAGCTCGGCGGTGAAGTAGACGTCCGGGCCTTCGGTGAGTTCGATGTTGAGAATGGGTGAGAACGGGGTCTCGCGGAAGTCGGCAGCCGTGTAGGAGATGAGGAAGTGGCCGACGCTGTCGGTGTTGGCCGAGCCGAGGTAGTCGTCCTGGAGCCAATCGGCGTCGAAGGCCTTGACCGTCGCGCCAGGAATCGGCGCGCCTGACTTGCATGAGGTGAGGTGGCCGCAGATCGTCCACACGCCGAACAGGGCGAGGATCTGGCACCAGTCCCGATCCGGCACGAGGAAGTCCGCCGTCGCCTCCAACTGGTCCTCGATGCCCTCCCACGCGGGCGTGGTCGTGGTCAGGGTTTGTTGGACAGGTGCATGGGGGTTGAATTTGGGTCGCGGCACGCTGCCGCAATAGATGTCGAGGTCCAACTCCCCACCCTGGTAGCGCTCATGGGTGATCGCGGCGTGGAAAGACCCGTCGTCTCGGACTGTCGCCTCGCCGACTTGGACTCGCTCCACCGCGGCAACGACCTGCTCGGTGGGGGACTGAGCGGCAGCCGCGGCATACAGCCGGACCTCGATACCTGCCAACGGTTCCGAGCACTCGTCGCAGAGCGCTCCCCGGATAGTGCCATTCATGACGTACGACATTGTGTTTCCCCTCGAGAAGGAGGCCTCTCGGCGCCCGTGCGGATATGAAAAAAAGAGGCGTCGTACTCTGTTCCTGATACTGCTGCGGGTGCCACGATCGGCAGCAGCCCTTCGGGGCTTCTCATGCGGCGCCCCGCACTGAGTCACTTCGCCCGCGGAGCGTGAGGTGATCTGGGAACCCGTCTGGTTCCGCGTGCACCGCGCGGGGTTGGCGGTGTTCCCGGCATGATGAGCGCGTGACGGAGCGGCGCACGATCTCCTCGGGGACGCAGTGGGAGTCGCTGGTGGGCTACTCCCGCGCGGTTCGCGTCGGGCAATGGGTGTCGGTCGCGGGGACGACGGCAGCGCTGCCCGGTGGCGGTGTCGTTGGTGGGGATGACGTCGGGGAACAGACGCGTGAGGTGCTGGCACGTATCCAGTCCGCGCTCGAGGCGTGCGGCGCTGGCTTGGCGGACGTGGTCAGGACCCGGATCTTCGTGACTGACATCA
>CAJDUR010000040.1_pt1 | contig 15280 bp, 12 predicted proteins | sample 7391191 | NCBI WGS metagenome assembly CAJDUR01 (sample SAMEA7055688, study PRJEB34461) | soil metagenome | biome: terrestrial ecosystem; feature: Peninsula; material: soil | place: Antarctica | collected 2016 | reverse complement strand
ATGCCCAGCATCTTGGCGGTGGCCTCGTCGCTGCGGACGTGGTTGCCGTAGCCCTCGGACTCGAGCATGGCGTGCACGGACGGACCGTCGAGTCCGATCTCGCTCGCGAGCTGGACCAGGGTGTCGCGGTCACCCACGGGGAGCCCATCGGTGAAGTACGCCTTCATCAGCCGCTCGATGGCTGCATCGGCCAGGCCCTGCTCGTCGGCCAGGTGCACGACGCGGTGGGCGTCGAAGGTGTTGCCGTGACGGACCCGGTCCCAGTTGAACTCCACCCCGAGGTCGGCGCCAGCCTGCGCCAGTGACTCGTGCTGGGCTGTGGCGGCCTCGCGGGTGGTGCCGTACTTGTTCGCGATCCGGTCGACGATGTCCTCATCCGAGACGGCCGGCGCATTCCGGTCGAGTTCGTAGCTGTGCCAAGTGATCTCGAGCTCATCGCGATGCTCGAAGGTCGCCACAGCGGCCTCGAGTCGGCGCTTGCCGAGGTAGCAGAACGGGCACACGATGTCGGACCAGATGTCAATCTTCACGGTTCGAATCTAACTGGTCACCCGACTGATGATGGCATGGGCACTCTCCATCGGCCTGGTTTCGGGGAGCCAGTGGCCCGCGTCCACCTCGATGAACTCGTAGGGCCCGGCCACGTGCTCGCGGGTCAACTCGACGGCTCGCCGGCCGAGGGCGAAGTCGTGTGAGCCCCAGATGAGGGTCGCGGGGACCGTGACCCGGTGGGCCCGGACGTGGGAGGACCGGGCCGCCCGGTACCAGTTGATCGGGGGCTTGATCGTCTGGGGCGTCGCCAGCCGAGCGGCGTAGCGCTCCACGTCCCGCGGGGGTAGGCCGGTGCGGCCCATCAGGTGCCGGAACCGGGACGCCAGCCAGCGCTCGGGGAGGACCGGCACCTGGAAGGCAGCCATGTACCACGACCGGCGCAACTGATCCGGTGTGCGCCAGGCCCGGGACAGGGCTCGGGGGTGCGGGGTGGACAGCACCGTCACCGAGGCGATCCGGTCCGCGTGGTTGCCTGCCGTGAGCCAGGCCACGGCGCCACCCCAGTCGTGCCCGACGAGGTGCACCTGCTCGTGGCCGGTGGCATCAGCGAGCGCAATGACGTCGCCGACGAGGTGCTCCAAGCGGTACGCGGCGACGCTGTCGGGCCGGGCGCCGGGGGAGTAGCCACGCTGGTCCGGAGCGAGGGTCCGCAACCCCGCCTGGTGCAGGAGCGGCGCGACCCGATCCCAACTCGTCCGGTCGGTGGGGAAGCCGTGGAGCAGGAGGACTGGAGCTCCGTCGGCAGGTCCCTCGTCGGTGACGTCGAAGCGGAGTCCAGCGTGCTCGAGCAGGTGGATCCGGTCAGCGGCCATGGCTCATCATCGCGGTCGGCAGCGGCCTGGAGCCAGCCCCCGGCCGGAGGGATCCGGGAGCCGGCCAGCTGGCGGACGCCGGGCACCGTCCGGCGCGGCTCATCAGGGTGTGGCCCCGAGGTGGAGGTCGAGGCCTCGGCGCCTCGCCCTACGCTGGGGCCATGGCGTCCCCCACCTTGTCTGCAGCCGGTCGGCTGACCCGGCGCTGGTGGAACTTCTCGCACGTGGGGCTCCTCTTCGGCGCCGCCTGGTTCCTCGCGTCCTGGGCTCCGAGCCTGCTGCCTCGGACCTGGTACTACCAAGGCCTCATCAGTGGGCTGTCGGCCGCCTTCGGCTACGGGCTCGGCGTGCTCGTGGCGTGGCTGGTGCGGCACGTCGCGCGCCTGCTCCAGATGCGGATCACGGTCGGCCCGGAGCCTGCCGCATGGCTGCGGGTTGCCGGCTACGTCTTCGGCGCTCTCGTGGTGGTCGTCATCACGATCACGAACGTGCGCGCGCAGGGGCGGACGGCGGCCGTGGTGCACCTGCCGGCGCTCGGACCGTTCGACTGGCTGCGGTCCATCGCCCTCGCGGCCGCGATCGCGGCCCTGCTGGTCGGCGTGGCCCGGCTCCTGCGCCGGCTCACCCGGCGGCTCGCCGAGGCCGCCGGTCAGGTGCTGCCCCGGGCGATCGCCTCGGCAGTCGCCGTGGTGATCGTCGTCGTGGTGACCCTGTGGGTCTCCGACAACGTGCTCTTCCACCGGGGCATGCAGGGCTTCGCGAGCATCGCGGCCCAGGTGGACGCCAAGTCGCCCGAGGGCCGGGTGGCTCCCACCTCGGCGCTGATCTCCGGCGGTCCGGGGTCGCTCGAGAGCTATGACAGCCTCGGCTACGAGGGTCAGTTCTTCGTCACGAGTGCTCCGACGGCTGCCGAGATCTCCGCCGCCACGGGAGCAGCAGCGACCGAGCCGATCCGGGTCTATGCCGGGCTCTCCAGCGGACGCAGCATCGACGCGGTGGCGGACGGCGTCGTCGCAGAACTCGAGCGGACGCACGCCTTCGATCGCAAGGTGCTGGCCGTCATCACCTCGACGGGGACCGGGTGGGTCGATGACTGGTCGGTCCAGGCGATCGAGTACCTCTCCGACGGGGACAGCGCCGTCGCCTCGATGCAGTACTCCTTCCTGCCGAGCGCGATGGCCGTCCTCACCGATCGGGCGACGCCGCGGGAGGCGGGCAAGGCGCTCTTCGATCGGGTCCACGCCCGCTGGGCGCAACTTCCGGAAGGCAAGCGCCCGCAGTTGGTGGTCGGGGGCGAGTCGCTCGGCTCCTACGGGGGCCAGGCTGCCTTCGCGGACGCGCGCGACATGCTCGCTCGGGCGCAGGGCGGGGTGTGGGTCGGGACCCCGAGTTTCACGGACGTTGCCCATGAGCTGACCGCCGCTCGCAACCTGGGCTCACCCGAGATCGCACCGGTCATCAAGGACGGTCGGAACATCCGCTTCGTCACCGCGGCCAACCAGATCACCAAGGACTACTACGGACGCCCGTATGGCGCGTGGGACTTCCCCCGCTTCGTCTATGCGCAGCATCCGTCCGACCCGGTCGTCTGGTGGGACCCCGCCCTGCTCGGCGCCGAGCCGGACTGGCTGCGTGAGCCGCTCGGACGCGATGTGAACCCGGCCGTCAGCTGGATCCCGTTCGTGACGTTCTGGCAGTTGACCACGGACATGGCGGTGGGCCACGACCCGCCTGACGGCTATGGGCACCGCTACGGGGCCGAACTCGTCGCTTCCTGGGCGGCGGTGCTCGGCGACATCCCGGGTCAGGACCACTCCGCTCTCATCGCGGGGATCACCGCAACCGTGAGTCGCACCGAGTAGGGCGAGCTCCGCGATCTGCATTAATACGACGAATGCCGTGCAATTGGCGTCGGCATCGTCGTACACTCGAAAATGCCCTCCGCAGGCAGCGCCGGGGGCCTGTCTGAAGAAACGGCTGACTGATGACCACGACTGCGCCTCGGACTGAACGACTCACCGATCCCACGCCCCCAGCACCCCGCGAGAGTCCATCCAGGGGGCGGCGCTTCTACAAGATCGTGACGACCACCGATCACAAGGTCATCGGCAACCTCTACTTCGCGACGACGTTCGTCTTCTTCCTCCTCGGCGGCCTGATGGCGCTGCTCATCCGGGCTGAGTTGCTCGCCCCGGGCCTGCAGGTCGTGGACGACCCGGAACAGTTCAACGAGCTGTTCACCATGCATGGCACCATCATGCTGCTGCTCTTTGCGACCCCGCTCTTTGCCGGCTTCGCCAACGCGATCATGCCGCTGCAGATCGGCTCGCCCGACGTCGCGTTCCCGCGGCTCAACATGTTCGCCTACTGGCTCTACCTCTTCGGTGGCCTGATCACGGTCTCGGGCTTCCTCACCCCGCAGGGCGCGGCCGCGTTCGGCTGGTTCGCCTACGCACCGCTGTCTGACGTCACCTACAGTCCCGGCCTCGGTGGCGACCTGTGGACCTTCGGCCTCGCGCTCGCTGGTTTCGGCACGATCCTGGGGGCGGTCAACTTCGTCACGACGATCATCTGTCTGCGCGCCCCCGGCATGACGATGTTCCGGATACCGCTGTTCACCTGGACGGTCATGGTCACCTCGCTCATGGTGCTGACGGTCTTCCCGGTCCTGGCTGCCGCGCTCTTCGCCCTCGGCGGTGACCGACGCTTCGCGATGCACATCTTCGATGCCGAGAACGGCGGGGCGATGCTGTGGCAGCACCTGTTCTGGTTCTTCGGCCACCCCGAGGTCTACATCATCGCGTTGCCCTTCTTCGGGATCATCAGCGAGGTCATCCCGGTCTTCTCGCGCAAACCCCTGTTCGGCTACAAGACCATGGCGTTCGCGACGATCGCCATCGCCGCCCTCTCGACCTCGGTGTGGGCCCACCACATGTACGTCACCGGACAGGTGCTGCTGCCGTTCTTCGCCATCATGTCGATGCTCATCGCGGTGCCCACCGGGCTGAAGTTCTTCAACTGGATCGGCACCATGTGGGGTGGCAAGGTCAGCATGGACACACCCATGCTGTGGGCGATGGGCTTCCTGGTCACCTTCCTGTTCGGTGGCCTGACCGGCGTCATCATCGCCAGCCCGGCGCTCGACTTCCAAGTCTCCGACACCTACTTCATCGTCGCCCACTTCCACTACACGGTGTTCGGTACGGTCGTCTTCGCGATGTTCTCGGGCTACTACTTCTGGTGGCCCAAGCTGACCGGCCGGATGCTCGATGAGAAGCTCGGCAAGATCCACTTCTGGATGCTGTTCATCGGCTTCCACCTGACGTTCCTGATCCAGCACTGGCTCGGGATCGAGGGGATGGCTCGCCGCTACGCGGACTACCTGCCGGAGGAGAACTTCCAGGTCGAGAACATCATCTCCAGCGCCGGCGCCTTCCTGCTCGGAGCCTCGATGATCCCGTTCATGTACAACGTGTGGAAGACGTGGAAGACCGCGCCCCTGGTCCACACCGACGACCCGTGGGGATACGGCGCATCGCTGGAGTGGGCTACCTCCTGCCCGCCGCCGCGGCACAACTTCACGTCGCTGCCGCGGATCCGCTCGGAGCGCCCGGCCTTCGACCTGCACCACCCCGAGTCCACGCCGACGTCCTACCACGTGCCACCCCACGGGATGCTCTCGGTGTTGGGCACCGCGCACGTCGGGGCTTCCCCGGAGACCAAGGTGCCGCCGCCGCGCCCGTCGCACGGCGAGGTGCACCACCACGGCGGGGTCCCCGAGTCCCTGCACCCCAAGGACGAGACGCCGGAGTGACGACCCGGACGCCGATGCGTCCGAGGTGGGTGCTGTCAGCCTGCGGTCGAGAGGGCGCGGTCGCGCCCCTGGGCCTGGGCCTCACCTGAGGCGACGGCGGCGGTGGCCAGAGCCTCACCCGTTGCCCGGAGCGCCTGACGCAGGTCGGCGATGATGTCGGCTGGGTCCTCGAGGCCGACGGAGAGACGCAACATCCCGGCGCTGGGACGGGCTTCGGCCGCGACCGGGCGGTGGGTGAGTGCCGCCGGGTGCTGGATGAGTGTGTCGACCCCACCGAGGGAGACGGCGTGGACCACGAGTCGGCACTCGTGCGCGACCGCAGCGGCAGCGGCATACCCGTCCTTCATCGTGAAAGCCAGGATGGAGCCGGGGCCCGCCATCTGGCGCCCGACGATCCCCATCGGGTCGCACCCGGGCAGACCCGGGTAGGCGACCGTCGCGACGGCGGGATGCCCCGACAGCCAGCGAGCCACGACCCCGGCATGGTCCTGCTGGGTCCGCACCCGGATCGGGAGGGTCTGCAGTCCGCGGTGCAGCGCGTAGGCCGACTGCGGCGCGAGGAGGGCTCCGGTGATGGCGCGCACCTGACGAAGCCGGCTGGCCCAGGCCTCGCTGGTGGCAACCACCCCACCGAGCAGATCGCCGTGTCCGCCGATGAATTTCGTCGCGGAGTGGACGCTGATGGCGGCGCCGTGTGCCAGGGGTTGCTGCAGGATCGGAGTCGCGAAGGTGTTGTCGACCATGACCGGGACCGTGCCGGACTGCTGGACGATCGCCGCGATGTCGACGAGGTCGAGGGAGGGGTTGGCCGGGGTCTCGACCACGACCATCCCGGTGTCCGCTTCGATGGCCGCGGCGACCTCATCGGCTGCGGCCCACGTGACACGGGTCCCGAGCAGGCCGGAGGCGAGCAGGTGGTCGGTGCCCCCGTAGAGCGGCCGGACGGCGACGACGTGCGGGGTCTTCGCCGCCACGGCAGCGAGCAGGCAGGCGGTGATGGCGGCCATCCCGGAGGCGAAGGCGACCGCGGCCTCGGCGCCCTCCAGCTCGGCCAGGGCCCGCTCGAAGCGGTCGACGTTGGGGTTCCACAGCCGTTGGTAGACCAGCGAGTCGCCCTCAGCGGGGCGCCCCCCGGTCGCCATCCGTTCGTATGCCGCCCCGCCGGCTTCCACGGTCGTCAGCGGGTAGGTGCTGGAGCAGTCCAACGGCGGCACGTGCACGCCCAGCGCAGTGAGGTCCTCACGTCCGGCGTGCACGGCAAGAGTGTCATGGCTCATACCTCCATGGTCGGCCATCCCCCGGTGAACAGACAATAACCTCGTCGATTCCCTAGATATCGAATGATATTTGGTGGATCCTGTGGTGGTGGCGACCCAGAGCCGAGATCGGTCGGCGATTCCGCGAGGGCCCTACGCTCCCCTGCCGCCACGCCCCCTCGACGCCACGGACCGGGCGCTGCTCCGGGCCCTGGCCGCGGACGGGCGTGCCACGAACGCCGACCTCGCGAGGCGACTGGAGTTGCCTGAGTCAACCTGCGCCGGGCGGATTCGAATGCTGCGCGAGTCGGGGGTGATCCGAGGGGTCCATGCCGACGTCGACCTGGCCGCGATCGGGCAGCCGATGGAGGCGATGGTGGCGCTGCGCTTCGCTGGTCACACGCGGGAGGCGATGGACTCCTTCCGGGAGCGCATCGCCGCCGTCCCCGGGGTGATCGCGGCCTACCACGTCGCCGGCGACGACGACTTCCTCGTGCATGTCGCGGCGGCGTCCTCGGACGACCTGCGCGATCTGGTGCTCGATCACCTGACCGCGGTCGAAGGGGTCGGTCAGGCCAGGACCAGCCTCATCTTCGAGCGCATCCTGGGCATTCACGCGATGACGTGACGCGCAGCCGGGAAGGCGCGAAGGGCAGGAGGGGACGCCCAGAGTCGGCGGGCGACATCCGGGCCGGAATGTCGAAGACTGGCAGGATGAGCGCGACGATCGACTTCCCCGAGCACGGCCTCACGTCCTACCGCGTTGACCCGCACGGCGTCGTCCGGGGGGCGGTCATCGTGATCCAGGAGATCTGGGGCCTGGTCGAACACATCAAGGACGTCACCGGCCGCTTTGCCGCCGAGGGCTATGTCGCGATCGCGCCGGACCTGCTCGGGCACGTCGGCCTGAGTCCCGAGGTCGGGCAGGAGCTGAATCGCCTGGTCATGGGCGGTGCCGGCGTTGCAGGCAGTCGTCGACCACCTGCTATCGGTCGATGGTGTCGATGGCCGCGTGGGCGTCGTCGGCTACTGCTTCGGCGGCACCTACGCCGATGCGCTGGCGCTGGCCGAGCCCCGGTTGCGGGCGGCAGTGCCCTTCTATGGGCACTTCCCGGATGAGGGCGATCCGGGCACCATCAGCTGTCCGGTCCTGGCCTTCTATGGCGAGCAGGACCACGGGATCACCGACGGCGTGCCAGCCCTCGAGGCCCACATGGCCGACGCGGGAGTGGACTTCTCGGCGCAGGTGTATCCCGGGGTCGGCCACGCCTTCTTCAACGACACCACCCCGTCTCGTTACAACGCCGAGGTCGCTGCGGATGCCTGGCGGCGCACCCTCGACTTCCTTGGCGAGCGCCTCCCGGGCTGACGTCTTCCTCTGGAGTCGCCGGGCCGTGCTGGTCCTGCGAGACGGCAGCCGGCCCTGGTGTCACGACCTGAGACGATGGCCCCCTCATGTCGATCAACGTGGTCTACCTCATCTTGGGTGTCGCCCTGCTCCTGGCTGCAGTGCTGCCGTCTGTTCTCGGCCGCTACGCCATCTCCGCGCCCATGGTGCTGCTCACCCTCGGGATGGGGGTGGGGCTACTGCCCAGCCCGATGGGCCTCAACCTCGACCCGGTCGACATCAGGCCAATCATCCAGCGGGTCAGTGAGATCGCGGTCCTGGTCGCCCTGATGGGGGTGGGGTTGGCGCTGGACCGGCCGCTGTCCCTGACCAACCGCGCGTCGTGGCGCGCGTGGTCACCGACGTGGCGCCTGCTGCTCTTCGCCATGCCGGTCACGATTGCCGGCATCGCGGGCCTCGGGTGGGGGCTGCTCGGCCTGACGCCAGCAGCGGCGCTGCTGCTCGGCGCCGTCCTGGCGCCGACCGACCCGGTCCTGGCCGGCGACGTACAGGTCGCAGGCCCCCAGGTCACCGAACCGGCGGCCGAGGATGCCGATCCCAGCGAGATCAACGAAATCGACGAGGACGACGACGTGCGCTTCGCCCTGACGTCGGAGGCCGGGCTCAACGACGGGCTGGCGTTTCCCTTCGTCCACGCGGCGCTCCTCGTGGCCACAGCGGGCTCGATCGGCAACTGGGGGCTGCGCTGGCTGGCCTGGGACCTCGCCGGCAGGATCGTCATCGGTGTTGCCGTCGGGGTCCTCGTGGGCTGGTTGTTGGCCGCTGTCGCCTTCCGCGCCCCCCACAAAGCCTTTCGCCTGGCGGAGCAGGGTGAGCCGCTGCTGGCTGTGGCCGGTCTCGTCGCCACCTATGGACTGAGTGAAATCGTGGGTGGTTACGGCTTCCTCGCGGTGTTCGCCTGCGGATTGACGTTGCGTGCCCGCGAGCGCCAACACGCCTACCACCGCTCGATGCACGAGGTCATCGAGCGCCTCGAACGTCTCATCACCTTGGTGATCCTGCTCGTGCTCGGGATGGCGATGACCAGGGGGTTGCTGGCAAACCTCGACTGGCGCAGCGTGGTCGTCGGACTGGGTCTGGTCTTCGTGATCCGTCCGTTGGCGGGATGGCTGAGCCTGGCCCTGTGGTCCCGGCCGTGGCACCTGCCCGGAGGCCTGGACCGGGGAGAGGGCTGGACCACCGCCTTCTTCGGCGTCCGGGGTGTCGGCTCGATCTACTACCTGGCCTTTGCTGCTGGCCAGGTGGTGTTTCCGGAGGAGCGGTGGATGTGGTCGACGATCGCCTTCACGATCGTCCTGTCCGTGTTCGTCCACGGGATCCTGGCGACGCCGGTCATGATGCATCTCGATCGTCGTCGGGCGGCAGCGCCGGTCGCCTGATCGACACGCTTTGAGGCGGTGAGCGACCACCAGGTGGGTGAAGGTGGGCAGTCGACGTAGGAGTCAACCGGAGCGAGGGAAGGCAGAGGCTCGTGATGCAGATCAGCGATGTGGCTGACCTCGCCGCGCAACTGGCTGGCGTCCGCCGAACAGCATCGGGTGAACTGTCTCAGTGGCGCTACCACGGCAGGCTGGTGGCCCGCCAACTCGACGCCACTCACCTCGTGATCCGAGCAGACTTCGATGAGCGAGACGTGATCCTGCGGCAGTTCCCCGCCACCTTCAGCGTCCCGAACCGCTTTGTCAAACACATGATGGTGGTCGCTGACCTTTCTGTCGGGGACGAGGGCGCCATCGAGGACGCCTTGGTGGCGGCCTGGAACCTCCAGCGCGCTGCTGACTGAAACCGCCTCGTGCGGGATCGAGCCGGGTGACCTGGACGGCCTTGTCTCGCCGGCTCCAGTGACGTCCAGAGAATTGACAGGTTCCTCCAAGCCGGGGCGCAGACTCTGCTCGCATGCTGTTGATATCGGACTGGCCGGGCCCTCCTCGTGGGGTGGGCGTCGCGGGCGAGGCCATTCGGGTGAAGCCTCGTAACAGGAGTTGAGGACATGGCGGTCGAACAGTCGAGACGGCGAGGTCCGCTTCCGTTGGTGGAGTCCTGGCCGTGGGCGCGAGGGCTCTTTTCCCAGCGCAACCCGGTCTCAGGGGTGATCTGGCTGGTGGTGCGGGTGCTGTTGGGCTGGCAGTGGATCGCCTCAGCGGTTGGCAAGTTTCAGGACTACGGCCCGTGGCGTAGCGGAGTGGCGGTGCAGGGCTTCGCCAAGGGTGCCCTGGCCAATATGTCCGGCGCCCACCCGTCGGTGATCGCAGGCACGTTCGGCTGGAACAAGTCGTGGCTGAGCTATGTTGCGGACAGCGGCTACCGGTGGATCGGCCCGATGATGCCGTTCTTCGAGGTCGCCATCGGCGTCCTGCTGCTCGTGGGCTTGTTCACCGGCGTCGCGGCACTGGCCGGGCTCTTGATGAACGTCAGCTTCCTGCTGGGCGGCAACGCAGGGGTCAACCCCGTGTTCGCGTTGACGGCTGGCGCCTTGATCGCGGCCTGGCGTGTGGCCGGCTACTACGGGTTGGACAACTGGGTCCTGCCGCTGGTGGGTGTCCCCTGGAGCAAGGGTGCGCAGGACGGCGGCGTGTCCACCTCCGGCGATGAGGGTCGTCGTGCCCCGGAGTGACCCGACCGTCTCCAGCTGACCCGCGCTGCTGGGCAGTATCAGCGCCCAGGGGTCGGTCAGGACGGGGCTGAGTCCGGCGCCGGTGGTGCCACTAACTTGCCGGATCCTCAGCAGGCACGTGTTTCCGGACAAGCAGTCGGCTGGCGGTCGTTGGTGAACCCAGCGCGAATGGCGTGCTCAGACCCGCGGCAGCCACCGGTGATCGGGGTCTTGACGCATGAGGGCCTCTCGAAGCCAAGCTCGCCGGGACGGGGTGAGGACCTCAAGCGTGGCGGCGAGATCCAGGTCATCCTTGGGCCGGCCCAGCGCGGCCTTGTAGGACATGACGATCTCGGGCCGGAGGTAGCAGATTCCGTCATCGGCGGTGACGGTGACATCGGCGATGTCGGCGACGTGATCTGGGTCGCGCTTGTTGGACCACCGGCCGTCCCGGTCCGGGGTCAGCGGGATATCGAGTACCCAGGGGCTCAAGGCCTCCTTGCGTAGCCAGAGTTGGCTACCGGGATCTTCCACCGTCTCCCACTGGCCACCCAATGGGTGTAGGACTCCGCCGACGTTGTTCCAGACGTGCCAGTCACCGGCCAGGAAGGAAACCAAGGCAGGCACGTCGCAGGAAAGCAGCGAGATGTCGGTGTCCTCGTGCTCGCGCCGGTAACCAGTCGCGGCCTCGATGGCCCAGCCACCGACGACCCACCAAGGTCGGCCGAATCCGGCGAGCATGTCCGCCACTTCGGCCGGTGTCAGCGGCGCCCAGGGGCCGTACAAGGCCTGGAACTCGTCCTCTTCTCGTCGCTCTTCCGGGGATCGCTGCAGCGGCTCACGTTGCCCAGGCACGAGAACATCCTCTCGCATCACCCGTGTGAGAAGAAGGCGGGGATCTGACACGCGAGTGGCAAGAAATCAGGAATCTGACAAGTTCCGCAGTACCTAAACGCAGGCTCCTGTGACAAGAAGCCGAGGGGTCGGGAACAATCTCTGGACAGCAAGAGTTGAGTCGAGTGGACGCAAGATTTGCGAGCGTGGTTTTGACAACTAGGCCAACAGCGAGCAGATTGAGCGAGGACTTGTTTGACCATGTTCGTCCATCACAGACCCAACCCGGTCGAGTGCCGAGCGGGCCAGCGCACGCTGGCAGAGCGGCATACGACCAAGAAACAAGGAGAACACCCATGGCACGTGCGGTCGGGATCGACCTCGGTACCACCAACTCGGCAGTCTCCGTCCTCGAGGGCGGCGAACCGACGATCATCGCGAACGCGGAGGGCGGGCGGACTACGCCGTCTGTCGTCGCGTTCACCAAGAGCGGCGAGGTGCTGGTCGGCGAGGTCGCCAAGCGCCAGGCCGTGACCAACATCGACCGGACGATCCGCTCCGTCAAGCGCCACATGGGCACTGACTGGAAGTCGCCCGAGATCGACGGCAAGAAGTACACCGCGCAGGAGATCAGCGCCCGCATCCTGCAGAAGCTCAAGCGCGACGCGGAGAGCTACCTCGGGGAGACCGTGACGGACGCCGTCATCACGGTGCCCGCCTACTTCGACGACGCCGAGCGCCAGGCCACCAAGGAAGCCGGCGAGATCGCAGGCCTCAACGTGCTGCGCATCGTCAACGAGCCGACTGCCGCTGCCCTGGCCTACGGCCTCGACAAGGGCAAGGAGGACGAGCTCATCCTCGTCTTCGACCTCGGTGGCGGCACGTTCGACGTGTCCCTGCTCGAGCTGGGCAAGGACGCGGAGGACGGCTTCTCGACGATCCAGGTCCGCGCGACCTCCGGTGACAACCACCTCGGTGGCGACGACTGGGACGACATCATCGTTCAGCACCTGATCACCCAGGTGAAGAACAAGACCGGTCAGGACCTGGGCAAAGACAAGATCGCCATGCAGCGACTGCGTGACGAGGCGGAGCGCGCCAAGAAGGAGCTGTCGACCGCGACGAGCACCAACATTTCGGCGCAGTACATCTCGATGACGCCCGAGGGCCCCATTCACCTCGACGAGTCACTGACCCGTGCCCAGTTCGAGCAGATGACCAAGTCGCTGCTCGACCGCACCAAGGCCCCGTTCAAGAAGGTCATCGAGGACGCTGGAATCAAGCTGTCCGACATCGCCCACGTCGTGCTCGTCGGTGGCTCCACCCGCATGCCGGCCGTGAGCAGCCTCGTCAAGGAGATGACCGGTGGGCAGGAGCCCAACAAGGGGGTCAACCCCGATGAGGTCGTCGCCATGGGTGCCTCGCTGCAGGCGGGTGTCCTCAAGGGCGAGCGCAAGGACGTGCTGCTCATCGACGTCACGCCGCTCTCGCTCGGTATCGAGACCAAGGGCGGGCTGATGACCAAGCTCATCGAGCGCAACACGGCCATCCCGACGAAGCGCTCCGAGATCTTCTCGACCGCCGACGACAACCAGCCGTCGGTCCTCATCCAGGTCTTCCAGGGTGAGCGCGAGATCGCCCAGCACAACAAGTCGCTGGGCACCTTCGAGCTGACCGGCATCGCGCCGGCGCCACGGGGGGTACCGAAGATCGAGGTCACCTTCGACATCGACGCCAACGGCATCGTCAACGTCTCCGCCAAGGACCAGGGAACTGGCAAGGAGCAGAAGATGACGATCACCGGCGGGTCGGCCCTGTCCAAGGACGAGATCGACCGCATGGTCAAGGACGCCGAGGCACACGCCGAGGAGGACAAGCACCGTCGCGACGAGGCCGAGGCCAAGAACCAGGCGGAGCAGCTCGTCTACTCCACCGAGTCCTTCCTCAAGGAGTCGGGCGAGAAGGTCCCGGCCGACGTGAAGGTGCCGGTCGAGGAGTCCCTCGCGGACCTCAAGACCGCCATCGCGGAGGGTTCCGAGGCCAGCGCCGAGGACATCCGCGCCAAGGTCGAGGACCTCAACACGAAGTCGCAGGCCATGGGCCAGGCGTTGTATGCCGCTGAGCAGACTTCAGAGGCCAGCGCCGGTGACGCTGGGGCACAGTCCGATTCGGCTGACGCCGGCTCCGCCGACGCGGAGTCCGAGGACGACGTGGTCGACGCCGAGGTCGTCGATGACGAGCCCGAGGACGCCAAGTGACCGAGCCCATGGACCGACCCCAGGGCGATCAGCCCGACCCGGTCGAGCCTGACGCGGCCCAGCCTGAGGCGGTCGAGGTCCTCGACGGTGAGGTGATCGAGGAGGCCGGCAGCGGTGACGCTGCCGGCTCCCCGGCCGGGCGCGATGCGTCCGGCACCCCCGACCCTGCCACCCACCCAGCGGCCCACCCTGCCGCCCACCCAGGGCACCACGCCTACGCCGAAGGTGGCGCGGGCGCCTCGTCCGAGCCGGGTGGCGAGGACGAGTACGACCACGAGGGCGGCGCCGACGAGACCGAGACGCTGGCAGAGGAGGACACCATGGCGGCAAGCCTGTTGGCCGACCTCCAGCGTCTGCAGGCGGAGTACGTCAACTACAAGAAGCGGGTCGACCGCGACCGCGATGTCATCCGGCTCAACGCCGTTAGTGGAGTCGTCGAGGCCTTGCTGCCCGTGCTCGACGACATCTACATGGCGCGCCAGGCGGGCGACCTCGAGTCGGGGCCGTTCGCTGCGATCGTCGAAAAGCTCGAGTCGATCCTCGGCAGGTTCGGGATCGTGCGGGTCGGCGAGCCCGGCGAGGAGTTCGACCCCAACGTGCACGAGGCCCTCATGCACGTGGAGGCGGAGCTGCCGGAGGGGGCGACCGGGACCACGGTGGTCCAGGTGCTCCAGCCGGGATACCGCAACGGCGAGCGTCTCGTGCGCGCAGCCCGGGTCTCGGTTGCAGACCCAGCCTGAGCGTCACGCCGCTGGGCCGGGAAACCGGCCCAGCGGCATACGGTGAGACATTGACAACGCAGGACAACGAGGAGGTGCCCCGAGGTGGCTAGCCAGGACTGGTTCGAGAAGGACTTCTACGCGACTCTCGGCGTGCCGCAGGACGCGGATGCGGCAGCGATCAAGAAGTCGTACCGCAAGCTTGCCCGCAAGCTGCACCCCGACCACAACGTCGGTGACCTCAAGGCGGAGGCGAAGTTCAAGGACGTCGGCGAGGCCTACGCGGTCCTCTCGGATGCCGAGAGGCGCAAGGAGTACGACGCGATCCGGGCCATGTCCGGCGGTGGTGCCCGCTTCACCGCGGGCGGACCCGGGGGCGGCGCCGGCAGCTTCGAGGACATCTTCTCCGCTTTCGGTGGCGCAGGTGGTCCGGGTGGCCAGGGTGGACGGGTCCGCTTCGACACCGGCGGCGCGGGCCAGCCGAACCTCGAAGACCTGCTCGGCGGGATGTTCGGTCAAGGTGGCGGCGGCTTCGGTGGCTACGGGGCGACCCGTGGCCCACGTCCTGGAGCGGACGTCACGGCGGCGACCTCGATCGGCTTCCGTGAGGCGGTCGAGGGCTCGACGGTGACGTTGAGCTCGACCGAGCTGGGCCGCATCACCGCCCGGATCCCCGCCGGAGTCAAGGACGGCCAACGGATCAAGTTGCGCGGCAAGGGTCGTCAGGGTGACCCTGGCGCGCCGGCCGGCGACCTCATCCTCACCGTGTCGGTCACCAAGCACCCGGTCTTCGGGCGCGAGGGAGACAACCTGACGATCGACCTGCCGGTCACCTTCGCAGAGGCGGCGCTCGGCGCGGCCGTCGCCGTGCCGACCCTCGACGGGACGTCGGTCAAGGTCAAGGTCGCGGCCGGCACACCGAGCGGTCGGGTGCTGCGGCTCAAGGGCCGAGGCGTCAAGCGCGGCGACAAGGTGGGCGACCTGCTGGCCCGCGTGCAGGTGATCGTGCCGCAGCGGCTCACCGATGAAGCCCG
>CAJDUR010000068.1_pt1 | contig 15588 bp, 14 predicted proteins | sample 7391191 | NCBI WGS metagenome assembly CAJDUR01 (sample SAMEA7055688, study PRJEB34461) | soil metagenome | biome: terrestrial ecosystem; feature: Peninsula; material: soil | place: Antarctica | collected 2016 | reverse complement strand
AGATGACCGGCTGGTCGGTGGCCAGGTGTGCCTGGGCCTGCTCGTTCAGGTAGTCGAACTGCGCGTCGACGTCCGGGTGCTGGCCACCCTTAAAGGTCTTGGCGTTGGCCTGCAGCGAGAAACCCTGTGCGTGCAACAACTTGCCCACCGTCTCGCGGCCGGCCAGCTGCTCGGCCAGCTTGCGAGTCGAGAGGGTCGTCCAGCACAACGGTGATTCGGGGTCTCCGCGCCGGGTCGGCTCGACCAGCGCCAGCAACGCGGCGACCAGTCCCGGATCGGCCTGCTCGGCCGGTTTGCGGCCACCGCCTTCCCGGCGCACCCGCCCCAACGGTTCCCGACCGGACTCCAGCTCGGCCACGCCGGCGCTGATCCGGGACCGGGACGTGCCCGAGGCCCGCGCGACGGCGCCGATCCCGCCGTGTCCCAACGCTCGTGCCTCCGCACCCAGCACCAACCGCTGTCCGCGCTCGTCCAGATTCGGCAGCACCGCCTCGAACTTCGCCCGCGGCGATTCCACGATCTCCTCAGCAATGGCCGCACCCCATCATCGCTGCAACCGGATCAGATGATGGGGTTAATTTACTGACGCGTCCTTAGTGGACCCAGGAGTCGCACCGGGAGGGCGTCAACAATCGGCCGCAACAGTTCCAGCAGAAGTGTCTTCTCTGCGTGCTGGGCGTGGTGTACCAATCGAGTTACGGTGCGAATTCCCCTCTTCCCAAAGCTCTCAAGGACCTTTAGTCTTCTCGATACAGCATTTCTGCTGGTGGAACGCACTCACGAACAGGAACCCGCATGAGATACCGAAGGTGGGCCGCCTTAGTGGTCATCCCAGTCGTGCTCGCAGGATGCAGCGGCAAAGCCGACAACAGCACGCCCGCGCCGGCAGGGACGGCAGGCGGAAGCACCGGTGGCAGCGCCGGCGGGAGCAGTTGGAAGTCGGGCCAGGAGACCATCAAGGTCGGGCTCATCTCGGCCATGACCGGCCCCTTTGCCGTGCTGGGCATCTCCCAGCAGAACGGCATGCAGGCTTCCGTAGACAAGATCAACGCCACCGGGGGTATCGGCGGTGCGCAGGTCGAGATCGTCACGCGCGACATGCAGCTCGACCCGGGGAAGGCCGTCGGTTTCGCCAACGAACTCGCTGGCGACCCGAGCGTCTCCATGGTGGTCGGGCCGTCGATCACGGGTTTCTACAACGCGGCGAAAGGCAGTTTCGAGTCGAACAAGAAGCTCAACTGCCAGCCTGGCGTCGCTGGAGGCACTTTTGCTGACACGACCTACGGCTTCCGGATGGAGAACGCCATCACTCAGGACGTCACCCGCAACCTCGAGTACCTCCAGAGCAAGGGCCTAACCAAGGTCGGCCTGGTCTACGAGGGTGACGACACGGGCAAGGACACTGCCAAGTTGCTCACCGACCTCGGCAGAACCTACGGCACAACCCTGGTTGGCTACGAGCAGTCCCGCCCCGACGATGCCTCCCACGTTGCCTACGTCCAGTCACTCATGGACAAGGGCGCCCAGGCGATCTGGATCTCCAACACCGGCAGCGGCGCCAAGACGATGGCTGCCGCCGAGCAGGCCAAGTTCGACGGACTCATGATCGGCGGCTCCGGGGCGCAGAACATCTCGTTCCTCGAGGCAGCCGGAGACTTCGCCTCAGGCGCCATCTTCGACGCTCCGATGTACCAGTACCCGCTGCGCGACAAGGCCAGCTGGACTCCCGGCTACCAGGCCTTCGTGACGGCGGTCGAGAAGGAGTTCGGGACGAACGTCGGCCCGAAGACCGGAGCGAAGTCGCCCAAGGGCGTCGCCGTCGCGGCCGACTGCATCGACGCTTTCGCGGCCGCAGCCAACCAGGCGAAGTCGCTCGACGGCACGGCGCTCGCCACGGCCTTCGGCAGCCTCGACATCCCGGCCGACAAGACGGCTTCGGGCTGCCAGATCAAGCCGGACAAGGATCACGAGTCCTACCCGCTCGACTGCATCCGTCTCTACAAGTGGGAGAAGGACGCCAAGGGCTGGTTCACCACCGACATCACGGTGACCAAGTAGGGACGTAAGGCGCACCACAGAAAAGCCACGGCTGAGGGGCCCGGATCCACTGGATCCGGGCCCCTCAGCGTCATCGGCGTCGTCGTCAGGGTGTTGCTGCCGATGGGCTCAGACCACGCGCCGAGATGCCGCGGAGGCGGCATCCGACTGCCAGCCGAGCCGCAGGGAGAGCCGGGCCGTGACGTCGAGCAGGGCAACCCGACACTCCTCGAACTCTTCCAGGAAACGCTCCGACGGCCCGCAGACGCTGACGGCTGCGATCGGCGCCCCGAGGTGGTTCAAGACGGGAGCAGCCACAGATGCTGCGCCGCCCTTGCGCTCGCCGTTGGACCGGGCCCAACCCCGAGCGCGAATCGCGTCGAGCTCCTCGCGCAGGGCGACGGGGTCGACGACCGTCGCGGATGTCAGGGCCTCGAGGGGCCCTGAAGTCAGGTAGTCCTCGATCTCTTCATGCGGTAGGAAAGCGAGAAAAGCCTTGGACGAGCCGCCGGCGTGGAGCGGGAACGACTCCCCCAGCCCGACCGACATGATCACCTCGCGGGCCGGGGTCACCTGGTCGACGTACGCCCTGGACATCCCGGTGCGGATCGACAAGGTCGCCGTTTCACCGGTCAGCCGCGAGAGCGCGACGAGTTCCGGATGCGCCATCCGGCGGATGTCGATCCGCCTGAGGTAGGCCAGCCCGAGACGCATCGCGCCGACGCCCAGCGCGTAGCGGTGGGTCTCCTCGTTCAGTTCGATGAGGTCACTGCTGCGCAGCGAACTGAGGACGCGATGGACCGCAGCCTTGGACAGTCCGAGTCCTTCCGCGATCTCGGTGACCCCGAGGTCGGGCGCGTCAGCCTCGACGAAGTAGGTCAGCAGGTCGGCGGCGCGCTCGACGGTGGCCACCGTCGCGCTCGACACCTCTGCGGAATGACCGGGTCGCAGAGGGATCCCTCCCCGCCCCTCAGCTGTTCTCGGCGCCATTCTTCCTCCCGTCGCCTTCTGTCCTCTGGAAACCGATCGGAACGGGTGTGTCACCAACGATGCGCGTGTCAAGGAAGTCCCACCACTCATCCTGGGAGACTCGCTCGGTCTCCCAAGCCGGGTTGGCCTTGAGCGTACCGAGGGCGGCCCGGTATTCGCCCCAGGCTGCCTCGTTCTCGAAGGCGGCCCAGTTCTCGATGACGTAGACGTCGCCGACCACGCTGTAGTACCAGTTGACCGACTTCACCATGGGCAGGTCGTCGTAGAAGAAGCGCTCCCGCTCCTCCAACCAGGCCCAGAAGACCTTCATGTCCTGACGTGCTCGGGCCGACAGCCTCATTCGGTAGACGAGGTAGATCATCGCGTTTCCTTCCCTTCGTTGGGTGTTGAGAATGTGAATCCAGGTATGCCGCTCAGCGGGCGTCCGCCGGAGCAGCTCCTTGGCGGCGGGCCAGCAGTCGCGAGGCGGCCCGCTCCCCCGACTCCATCGCCCCCTCCATGCCGCCGTCCTCGACGGCGAGGTGCTCGCCAGCGAGTTGCACACGACCTGTGTCGGCCTCGACGGCTTCGGCGAGCGCCGCCATCTGGCCGGCGAGCGGCATGGCCCACGCACCCCCGGCCCATTCGTCCCGACCCCAGGAGATCGTGCGGGACACCCGCACGCCGGCGTTCGCCGACGACGGGCGGTAGGCACTGAGGCGCTCGAGGACCAGTCGCTCCTGCTCTGCCTCGTCGAGCTCATCGAGGCTGCGTGCCTCGACGCCGGTGACCCACACCGAAAGTGCGCTAGGTCCATCATCACTCAGCCGCCAGGGGAAGAGCCTTTGTGCGACCGTGTCGGTCCACGTCATGACCGGTAGTCCATCCTCACGCCAGAACGGGCGGTCGACCTCGAGGTGGTACTTCGTCACGGCAGTCGAGGGCAGCCGCTCAATCAGTGAGGTGAGGTGCTCCGGGAGCAAGGTCGGATGGACGTCCACCCGACGAAGCGCCGGGAACGGCAGGGCGAGGATCACTGCCGCGCTGTCGAGCCGGGAGCCGTCGGCCAGCGACACGGTGACCCCGTCGCTCGAAGGAACGACTGCAGTGACCGGGGTGCGAAGCAGGACCGGTTCGTCCAGCTCTGCCGCCATCGCCTCAGGCAGTTGTTGGTTGCCCCCGACGATATTGCTCGTCCCTTCCGCGAAGCGACCCATCCGCTGCATCGCGCGGAGTACGGCAAGGGCTGAGTCTGTCTCGAGGTCCTGGATGGTGGAGGCTCGATTGATCAGGGCCATCGCTTCGGGGGGCAGCCCCTGTTGCAGGAGGTACGAGCACAAGGTCACGTCGTAGGCCTGCGCATCGGCTCCCATCCATGAGCGGGAGTCGGTCAACGGATTCGACCGCGCGACTGCTGCTCTGACCAGGGCGGCGGGAGGCAGGGCACGCCACGGTCCGGGTGGCAGCGGGTTGATGTCGGCGTCGGCCCACTGCGAGGCGTCGAGCGTCCTTCCTCCACAGGAAATCGCGTGGGCGCGCAGATCGACTCCCACCGGCTCGAGCTGGAGCCCGTAGCGGGCCACAGCGGACTGGACCCGGTCGTAGGCGTCGCCGATGTTGATGGCGCCGCCCTCCTCGATCCCCGTGGATCCTTCGAAGGACCAGACGCGACCACCGACCCGGTCGCGCGCTTCGACGACCCGGACCCGCAGTCCGGCGCGTTGGAGCGTCACGGCTGCCTGCAGCCCGGCGAGGCCGGCCCCGACTACGGTGACGTCCACGCGGTCCTTCGCGTTGTGCTCGCTCACGGTGCGACCCCCTCTTGACTCTTGTTTCATTAGGCGGAATGCTGTTCCAAACATTACGGCTCAATGACCGCGCCGTCAACGGATGGCCCGGCACGTCAGAGGGAGTTCAGTTGCGCACCACGACCCCGCCCGTCCCAGAGCTTGAGGACCCGGCAGCCAATCTTCAGGCCCTCATGCGAGGCACCTCTTCGGCTTCGTCGGCTTCAACGTCGCGCGAGCCATCGAGGTGGACGGCGGTTGGGACCTGCTCACGCGGGAAGCCGCCTTCTACCTCGACCCGGGCACGCGCGAGATCATCGACACCTGGAGCAATCCGTGGACCCAGCGGGAGGTGGAGATCCTGCACGTGTGGAACGACCCCGTCAACCAGGAATTCCGCGTACAGAACCCATGGGGTCCTTGGCACGCTCCTTACACGGACCTCGGCCGGACCATTGCGTTCAACCTCGACATCCCGATCGCCGCTCCGAGTGCGTTGCCCGTGGACGACTGGCCGGACAACTCTGCGAGCGACACCTATGTCGCGATGGAGCTCTTCCAATTCTTCGCCGACCGCAGCGAACTGCTCGACAGCGCCGCGGCCAGTGCCCACTGTGACGTGTCGTGGACCCGGATGTCCCAATGGCTCCCGTGGATGGGCATGGGCCAGCGCCCGGGCAACATGGTCTTCCACTGCCGTGGAGCGAAGCTGGACGCCTGGGAGGAGCTGCCAGCGGCCGTGCGCGAGCGGGTCCTCGCTCAGCACCCCGAATATGCAGAGGCCCCCACCTCGCCCAGCGGCCCCAACGAGACGAGTTGGTCCTACTTCAAGCGGATGCGTGGCTCGTCCGTCAGCGCCGATCCCACGCCTTCCACCCCGAGCAGGAGCCCGCACCCGTGACCTCACCCACCCCAGCGGCATACCGCGCCGTCGCCCTCCAGGTCCGCACCCAGGGGGTCAACGGGATGAGCCAGCCCGACGCCCGCGCCTCGATGATGGACTCGATCCACCGCATCGGCGTGCTGGCGCGCGGCGCCAAGAGCTGGATCGGTCCGGACTGTCGTCTCGTCGTGTTGCCGGAGTACGTGCTCACCGGATTCCCCATGGGGGACACCATCCCCGGCTGGCGCGACAAGGGCGCCATCGACCCGGACGGCCGGGAGTACGAGGCGCTCGGCGAGATCGCCAGGGACCTCGGCATCTACCTCGCGGTCAACGCCTACGAGACGGACCGGCACTTCCCCGACCTCTACTTCCAGGCCAGCGTCGTCCTGTCCCCCTCGGGTGAGTCCGTCCTGCGCTACCGACGGCTCCACTCGCTCTACTCTCCGAGCCCCTACGACGTGTGGGACGCCTACCTCGACGCTTATGGAATGGACGCCGTCCTGCCCGTCGCTCGCACGGAGATCGGTGCCCTGGCCGCAGTCGCGAGCGAGGAGATCCTCTATCCGGAGCTGTCCCGGGCCCTCGGTCTGCGCGGCGCAGAGGTGCTGCTCCACTCGACGAGTGAGGTGTCCAGCCCCGACCCGACGCCCAAGAGCATTGCGCGGCGGGCACGGGCCATCGAGAACCTCGCCTACGTCGTCTCGGCCAACTCGGGTGGCCTCACGGGCAACCCCATCGCCGCCGACTCGACCAACGGCGGCTCGGAGATCATCGACTTCGCGGGTCGACCCCTCATCCGCGCAGCCGGCGGAGAATCCATCGTCGCCTCGGCCGAGCTCAACCTCGACGCCCTGCGCCGGGAGCGGCGCCGGCCCGGGATGGGCAACCTGCCGGCCCGGGTCAAGCCGGGCCTCTGGGCCGAGGAGTACGCCCGACACGACGTCGAGCGACCGAACTCGCTCGTGGGAGTCACCGCAGAGCGATCCTTCTTCGCCGCCCGCCAGGCCCAGGTGCTCGAGCGCCTCGCCGCCGCCGGCGTCATCAGCTGACCGGACCTCCCCTCCGGTATCCGCACCAACGAAAGGTAGTGAAGTCATGGGAATTCGCGAAGGAATGCCGTTGCTCGCCAAGCACGACGGCGAGTGGGAAGGCGTCTACACGCACGTGGACGCTGACGGAAAGATCATTGACCAGCACAAGTCGCACCTGTCCTGCCGCTTCCCAGAGGACGGCTCGAACGACTACTTCCAGGTCAACACCTACACCTGGGACGACGGGCGCACCGAGGAGTACTCCTTCCCGGGCATCTATGACGGCCATGGCCGGATGCGCTTCGACACGGAGCGGCTCGACGGCGTGACGTGGGGGCTCGACGAGAACGCGGTCTACCTCACCTGGCGCTACCGCAGCGCGGACGCGACGCGCAACCAGCAGCTCTTCGAGATGATCGTGCTCGACGACAGCGGCAACAACCGCAGCCGGACGTGGCAGTGGGTCGAGAACGGTGTGTGCGTGCGGCGCACCCTGATCCAAGAAGTCCGAGTCAGCGACTGACCCATGACGGCGACCACTGACCGACCCAGCAGACAGGTCATCCTGGCCCGAGTCCCCGAGGGGATGCCGTCGATCGACGACTTCGCGGTCGTCGACGCGGTGGTGCCCGCCCCCGGCCCCGGCCAGGTGCGAGTCCGGGTGCTCGAGCTGTCGCTCGACCCCTACCTGCGCACCGCGATCATCGGACGTCACCTCGGCGAGGCCGCCGTGCCTCCCGGGACGCTCGTCCCGGGCCGCTCGGTCGCGGTGGTCGAGGAGTGCGGCCCTCCGGGGCCGGCCCCGTCCGGGGACGCGGGCCTGCGGGTCGGTGATGTCGTCATGGCCGAGACCGGCTGGCGAGAGCACGCGGTCCTGGACGCGGAGGGGCTGGCCCCGATCCGGGTGCCTGAGGGCGTCCAGCCGTCGCACGCCCTCGGCGTCCTCGGGATGCCGGGCCTCACCGCCTATGCCGCGATCACCCGGCAGATCCGCCCGTGCGCGGGTGAGACCGTTGTCGTCTCATCGGCCACGGGCGGGGTCGGGGCCGTCGCCGGACAGTTGGCCCGACTCGCTGGCGCCCGCACCATCGCGGTCGTGGGGAGCCCCGAGAAGGCCAAGATCGCGACCTCACAGCTCGGCTATGACGTCGCCGTGCTGCGCGGCTCAGGCTTTGCGGAGCGGCTCGCCGAGGCGACACCGGACCGCGTTGACGGCTACCTCCACATGGGGGACGCCGACACGCTCGCGGGCGTCGTCAGCCACCTCGCGGTCGGGGCCCGGATCAGCCTCATCGGCCTGATGGACCAATACAATGGCGGCCCACCGACGACGATGCTCGTCGGACCGATCATCGGGGCCCGAGCCACGGTCCACGGCATGGTCGTGTACGACCACAACGACCTCATCGACGAACAGCACGAGCATCTCGCAACTCTGATCAGGACCGGCGAGCTCCAGGTCGTCGAGGACCGGTATCAGGGCCTCGACCAGGCTCCGGAGGCGTTCGCCCGCCTGATGGCCGGGCACAACCAGGGCAAGGTCATCGTCGAGGTGTCCACATGATCGGTCGCCGGTGGCAGCAGGTGCGTCTCGCCGACTCCTTCGCGGACGCTGCCGAGCTCGTCCCCGAGCCGGTCGGTGCTCCCGGACCCGGCGAGGTCATCGTCCGGCAGGAGTGGGCCGGGGTCAACGGTCTCTTCGACGAAGCGCTCTGCCGCGGCGACGTGCCCTACCTGACCACGACCCTGCCCCGCGACCTCGGCGTGGAGGCCGTCGGGGTGGTCGTGGACGCCGGCCCCGGCGTCGAGAGCCATCGGATCGGCGATGCCGTCGTCACGTCGCGCCTCGGCGGCGGCTACCGGGAGTTCTACCGGATCCCATCCGAGCAGGCCACCCTCGTGCCGTCCACCGACCCACGCTATGTCGCGCTGCGCACCTCCGCGGTCAGCGCGCTGCTGGTCCTCGAACAGGCCGGCCGAATGGGCAGCGGCGAGACCCTGGTCGTCACCGCTGCGGCGGGTGGACTCGGTCAGTTCCTCGTCCAGTTCGCGGCCCGCGCCGGCAACGAGGTGATCGGTGTGTGCTCGTCCCCCGCCAAGGTCGACCTGCTGAAGAGCCTCGGATGCTCTCGCCCGGTCAATCGGACCGTCGAGGACATCGGCGATGTCCTCGACGCCGAGTACGGGGGCTCGGTGCCCTTCGTCGTCGACACCGTCGGCGGTCCGCTCTTCGACACCCTCCTGGCCCGGTTGGCGCCCCGAGGTCGTCTCGTCACGGCGGGCCACTCGGCCGACATCGGACCGGGTCGGCCCACGCCGGTCCTTGCGCCACGCGTCTACGAGCACCTCTACTGGACGTCAGCGAGCATCATCGGCTTCCAGAACGCCCACTACGCCGAGCACCACGCCGAGGCACTCGGACGGATCCTCGACTGGGACGCACGCGGTCTGCTCGAGGTCGCCATCGACCCCACCCCGTTCACGGGGCTGGAGTCCGTGCCCGCCGCCGTCGAGCATCTCGCGCGCGGCCGCAGTCAGGGCAAGGTCGTCGTCCGCGTCGGCCGTCCCGACCGGTCAGGGCAGTAGCAGCACCGATAACCGGCGGGCTGCTGGTATGACCTGAGACCCCCGAGTTGCCAGCAGTGCGGCCCCTCCCACCGCTGGGAGGGGCCGCACTGTCGTCACGCCGGCGCTCAGGCGACCTTGCGCTCGCGGATGACCGTGCGCCGCACCAAGCGGTCGCTCTCCATCCAGTGCCAGGTGCGCACCTTCTCCTGGCCGTCCTCGCTCAACTGGATGATCTCGTGGACGCTATTGCCCGGCTCGAGCAGCGTCTTGTAGCTCCAGACGAGCAGGATGGTGCGCGGATCGATCTGATGCATGCTGCCCAGGATCCGGTCGGTGTCGAAGTGGATGTCCTTGCCCTTCAGGGTCCCGCCGAACTCGACCTGCTCGCGGCGTCCGTCAGCCCAGGTGTAGGTGTTGACCTGGTGTATGTCGAACGAGCCGTCCTCGGGGACGGTGGCGAGCAGGTGCGAGGCGTGCCGGTCGATCTCTCGACCGTCGGGGTCGAGGTGGACGTACTCTCCCTCCCACTGCCCCAGGTGATCGGCGAGGACGGGGAAATCGGGCCACCTGCTCATGGGGTTGCTTCCTTTCGTGAATCCCCCGCTGCGACGGAGTCATCGCAATACCACCAGGGCTGGATCTCTTGCTGGACCCGCGTCAGGAAGACCCTTTGGCGGACAAAGCGACGCAGTGACGAAGGACCCATCCGCGTCGGCCCCAGGCCGGACGACTTGAAGGCTTGCTTCTCGCCCTCCGGCACGAAGGCCGTGAGGCAGGCGTCGTTGATGCTGATGCCTCCCGCGAGCATCTGCGCGGCGATCGAGGTGGCTCGCTCGGGAGCAGCGAACACGGCCCCGGACAGTCCGTAGTCGGTGGCGTTCGCGAGCTCGATGGCCTGCTCCGTGTCGACCACGACCATGACCGGGATGACCGGGCCGAACGTCTCCTCGGTCATGATCGCCATGTCGTGGTCCACGCCGGTCACGACGGTGGGTCGTAGGAAGCGGCGTCCGCCATGTTCCTCGATGACGCCACCGGTGCGGATCGTCGCGCCGCGGGCCACCGCATCCTCGAGTTGGGCGGCGACCAGATCCGCCTGCCGGGGGTCGATGAACGGCCCGATGTCGCCGACGCCGGAGCCTCCTGACTCGAGCGTCACCTGCTCCGCTTTGGCCACGAGACGCTCGATGAAACGGCTCGCCACCGGCTCCTCGACGTAGACACGTTCGAGTGACATGCAGGATTGGCCCGTGTTCGCGGTGGACCCCCAGAGGATGCCCGAGCTGGCGACCTCGAGGTCCGCATCGGCTGTGACGATGGCCGCGTCCTTGCCGCCGAGTTCGAGATAGGCGGGGATGAAGCGCTCCGCCGCGGCCGCGGCGACCAGCCGACCCGTCCGGACGCTGCCGGTGAAGCAGATCGCGTCGACGACGGAGATGACCTGCGAACCGACCGCGGGGCCGCCCTCGACGATCCCGAGGACCCGCGCCAGGTCGGGGACGGCCGCGATGGTCCGGCGCAGGACGGGCACGAAGCTCGGCGTGATCTCACTCGGTTTGATGAGGACCGCAGCCCCGGCAATGAGCGCGGGTACAGCGTCGATGAGAGCGAGTTGGAGGGGGAAGTTCCACGGTGAGATGACCCCGACGAGACCGAAGGGGACCGGCGCAGCCGTGATCGTGACTCCCGGGTCGGCGCTCGGGACCGGCGTCGGAGGAGCGAGCACCTGCGGCGCCCAGCCCGACATGCGGTCGATGGACTGAAGGACCGCGTCGACCTCGAGGTGCGAGAGGCCGGTCCGGCCCGTGTCGCGGCTCAGTTGCTCGACGAGGTCCATCCGCGCCGCCTCGATCTGCACCTTCCAGGCCGCGAGCACCTCGAGACGCTCGGCGAGCGGCCTCGCGGCCCAGGCGCGGCCGGCGCTTCGCAGGTCGGCCGCGAGGTCCGCGACCTCCGCCGATGGGGTGTCGACCGGGGTCGAAATCATGGGCTGCTCCTCGTGGCTGGGCTCCGACATTTTGGAACGTCGTAACATCTAATGGAACCCACTGTACGCAGGTCGCCGCTCATTGGGAAGGACCAGCAGTCCGGGACGCCGCCTATCCCGACCGCGCCTTGGGCAGCACTAGACGGATGTGCCACTTTCATGGAACGCTGTTCCACATTAAACTCGAGGAGGTACGGATGTCGCTCACCGTCGGTGGTGCACCCCTGTCCATCGCCCAGGGAATCCGTGAGTTCGGCCGTGCCGCGCCGCGTCAGGTGGCCGTCGTCGACGGGTCCCGACGGCTCACCTATGCCGAACTGGCGCAGAGGTCGATGCGGCTCGCGAACGCCCTCCTCGCGCTCGACCTCGAGCGAGGGGACCGGGTTGCGGTCCTCATGGGCAACCGCGGCGAGTACCCCGAGGTCGCGTGCGCCATCGCTCTGGCGGGGTTCGTCATGGTGCCGCTCAACCCCCGGCTCACCGCTCCGGAGACCGACTTCATCATCGGCCACTCCGGAGCACGTGCCATCGTGCTCGACGGGGCGCTCGCCGAGCAGGCCCGGGAGAGCGTGCACGAGCGCGCGCTACGCGCCCTCGAGATCACGGCCCCCGGCACGGAGCCGGCGGTCGGCGCGGACTACGAGGCGACCCTGGCCGCAGCCTCGACCACCGACCCCGGCATCACCCAGGACGAGAACGACCCGTTCTGCATCGCCTACACGTCTGGGACGACCTCACGCCCCAAGGGCGTCGTGATCAGTCACCGTTCGCGCTCACTGACCTTCTACATGTCCGCCCTCGAGTGGGGGCTCGGTCCGGGCCGAATATCGGTTGCTGTCGCGCCGATGTACCACGGCGCCGGCTTCGCCTTCGGGTATGCGCCGGTGCACACCGGTGGCACCGTCGTCATGCTGCCCAAGTGGGACCCGGTGGGATTGCTCGAGCTGATCCAGGCAGAGCGCGCCCAATCCGTCTTCCTCGTCCCGACCCACGCCCAGATGCTGCGGGCGCTGCCGCCCGGGACGATCGAGCGCTACGACCTCTCAAGCCTCGACACGCTGTACTTCAACGCCGCCGCACTGCCGTGGGAACTGAAGAAGTGGGTCATGGCGACCTTCCCCAACGTCGGCGTGCACGAGCTCTATGGCTCGACCGAGGCGGGCATCGTGACCAACCTGCGCCCCGTCGACATGCACAGCCGTCCCGGATCGGTCGGGCATCCCTGGTTCATGACCGAGGTCCGGGTGCTGCGTCCGGACGGAACCGAGGTCGGCCCCGGCGAGCCGGGCCAGCTCTACAGCCGATCCCCGTTCCTCATGAACCACTACCACGACAACCCAGAGGCGACAGCGGCCTGCACGACCGAGGACGGGTTCCTCACCTGCGGCGACATCGTGACCCTCGACGAGGACGGCTACATCTCCATCGTGGACCGGGTCAACGACATGATCATCTCCGGCGGAGTCAACGTCTTCCCTCGAGAGATCGAGGAAGTGCTCGCGGCCCACCCTGCGGTCGCCGAGGTGGCCGTCGTAGGGACGCCGCACCAGACCTGGGGTCAGCAGGTCAGCGCCTTCGTCGTCCTCCGAGCGGGCGCCGAAGTGAGCACCGAGCAACTGGAGTCCCACTGTCGGGAGCGCCTCGCGGGCTTCAAGATCCCCCGCACGTGGGAGTTCATCGAACTGCTCCCCCGTAACGCGAGCGGAAAGATCGTCAAGCGCGACCTCAGCTCGGCGACCGGCTCATGATGCTCCCTGCCCTGCAGGGCATCCTCACTGCCACGGCTCCGACCGTGACGACGGGAGCGAGCGTCGGGGTGCCGTGGCTCAGCCTCGCGATCTTCTTGCACATCCTGCTCTTCGTCTACTGGCTGGGCGGTGACCTCGGGGTCTTCTACGCGTCGCGCTTCATCACGGACCCCACTGTGGCGCTGCCCGGGCGCAACGTCGCGACAAAGATCATGCACGTCGTCGACATGTCCCCCCGGGTCTGCCTCGTGCTCTTCCTGCCGAGCGGCGTCACCCTCATGGCCCTCGACGACCTGGGCCGGGACCTCTTCCTCGGCTGGCCCCTCGTGGTGATCTGGCTCGCGGGTCTCGCCTGGCTCGCACTCGTCATCATGGACTACCGCAAGTCTCCCCAGCGCTATGCGCCCCTCGTCGCCAAAGTCGACTTCATCATCCGCTCGGTCCTGGTCGTGGCACTGCTCGGGGTCGCCGCCTACACCTTCGTCGTCGCGCAGCCGTTCGGTGTCGACAGCAACCCGAAGTGGCTGGCGGGCAAGGTGGCCGCCTACGCCATCTGCATCTTCGGCGGCCTGATGATCCGCGTCCGGCTGCGCCCCTTCGGCGCTGCCTACGCCGAGTTGCAGACCGGTTCGACCCCCGAGGTCGAGGCCACCCTCGCGCGGTCCATCCAGGGCAGCCTGCCCTTCGTCTATCTCGTGTGGACCATGGTCCTGATCGCTGCTTTCCTCGGCGTCGTCAAGCCCGGTGCCACGGCGTACTGAGTCACTGGGCGTACTGCGCCACGGAGCCCCCGAGCCACCGAGCAGCGCCCTCGCGGACCGAGTCTGTGGTGGCCCCGCCGTGGCGGGGCCACCACAGACTCGACCGGTCCTAGCCGATCACGGGAGGTAGTACGTCGGGTTGGGCAGTTTCACCGACCGATCGGCGTAGCCGCCGATGAGGTCGGAGTACTGGTCGCCGAAGTTGGCGATGATGTCGTAGCCCTGCGCGGTGACGTAGGCCCGGACCGCCGACTTGTACTCGATGGTGGAGCACACGCTGTCCGCGCACGGTGAGCCTGCGGGATAGATCGCCGGATCGGGCGTCGCGCCGCTGGCCCACTTGGTGTAGTAGTTGTCGGCGGTGAACGCGGTGTAGCCGACCTTGGCGAGGTTGCCGAGGGTGGCCTCGGACTGATTGGCCCGGCGACCGGTCAGGCCGACGACAGTGCAGCCAGCATCACCAACGGCATTGACGAGGGCAGGCATTCCCGGGGTGGCCGGGAACCGTTCTGGCTGAACCCATTCGATGTTCTGGACCCCCGGGTCGAAGTTGAAGTGCATGGCATGGTCTTCCATGTCATAGGTCCACAGGGTCGTGTCGTCGGCGTCGAAGACGACGGCGGGACTCGCGCCCTTGCGGACGAGCCGCTGGCACTCGTTGACCAGGCGCTTGGTATGGCGGGACTCGATCCGGGCCAACTCGGTGATGTAGGGCGAGGAGTCCTTGTTGGAGATCCCGTCCGACCCCGCGCCGTAGTAGGTGCGGATCGTCGCCTTCACCGAGTCGATGTTGGGGATGCCCTCGCCACCAGCTGTGAGCCCGCTCGAGCCATCGGGCTTCATCCTGAAGTGACCCCGCGGTGCGAGGTTCGGCTCGCGAACTCCGGGCAGGTCCGGACTCGGCAGGTAGTAGGTCGGGTTGGGCAGCTTCAGTGCCTTGTCGGCGTAGCCGCCCTGCAGGTCCGACCACTGGTCGCCGACGTTGAGCACGATGTCATAGCCGAGGTCGGCCTCGATGTGCTTGCGGGTGTTGGCCTTGAACTCCACCGTCGTGCAGACAGCGACGCAGGAGACGTAGCTCGGCTTGTTGGCGTCGGGCCCGTCCCACTTCGTGTAGAAGTTGTCGGCGTTGAAGGCGGTGAAGCCGACCTTCTTGAGATTGCCGACCGTCGCGGCCTCCTGGGCACTGCGCCGGCCGGTGATGCCGAAGATCGAGTAGCCCTTGGCCTGCGCCGTGTCGACGAAGTCGACCATCCCGGGAGTGGCCGGGAACAACTCACCGAACACCCACGTCGCCTGCAGTCCCGGATCGAAGTTGAAGTGCATCAGGTTGTCTTCCATGTCATACGTCCACAGGGTCGTGTCGTCGGCGTCGAAGACGATCGCCTTCTTTGCTCCCGGGCGGACCGTAGGCAACTTGGCCAGCGCGCGGGTCTGGATCGAGGCGAGTTCGGAGATGTAGGGCGAGGACGTCTTGTTGGACAGGCCCGCACTGTTCGCCCGGTAGTAGGCGCGGATCGTGGCCTTGACCGAGTCGATGTTGGGGATGTTCTCCCCACCAACCTTGCTACCGCTCGAGCCGTCGGGGGCCATGGTGAAGTGGGTGTTCGGCGCCAGCGGCGGGCCGGGCTGCTTGGCGAGTGCTGGGGCCGCAGAGCCTGCGACGGCCAGAAGAGCGGTGACGAAGAACGCGGTCGCCGTGGCGGCCATCCTGGTTCGTTGGATTGCCATGAATTCGAGAGTATTCCTGTGTGTCCCGACGCTGAGAGTTTTCCGTGAACTTCTCGAAAACAGCGAGCGGGATCAGCGGCGCC
>CAJDUR010000039.1_pt1 | contig 15958 bp, 14 predicted proteins | sample 7391191 | NCBI WGS metagenome assembly CAJDUR01 (sample SAMEA7055688, study PRJEB34461) | soil metagenome | biome: terrestrial ecosystem; feature: Peninsula; material: soil | place: Antarctica | collected 2016 | reverse complement strand
GAGCTGCACGAGGTCGGCACTGCCGTGGAGTTGCGCGCGGAGCCTGACCTGGGGGCGCGAGCCGTCAGAGCGTGATCGTGGCCTCCTCGCCCCGCTCCTCCAGCGCCACGTCGACCGACGGGGCGGCCCGGAGCCAGACATAGCCGGCCACTGCGGCGATGAAGCTGCCCAGCATCACCCCGAGCTTGGCCGTCTCCACCACGGCCGGGTCGGTGAAGGCGAGCGTGGCGACGAAGATCGCGACGGTGAAGCCGATCCCGGCGCACAGGGCGACGCCGAAGAGATGCCGCTGGGTCGTTCGCTCCGGCATCCTGGCCCAGCCGAGTCTGATCAGGAGCCACGCTGAGCCATAGACCCCGACGGTCTTGCCCACCACGAGGCCGATCGCGATCCCCAGGACCACCGGCTCCATGATGATCTTGGCGAAAGCAGTGGTCGGGATGGCGATGCCGGCGTTGGCGAAGGCGAAGATCGGGACGATGAAGAAGGCCACCAGAGCCGACAACCGGGCTTCGACCCGGTGCAAGGGGGACTGCGTCTCGAGGGAGAGACGTCGCAGCTCGCGCAGGGTGTGGTCGTTGGACTCCTGCTCGTCGACGGTCACCCCGTCAGTCAGTCGCTGGTCGAGGTCGTCGACCAGTCGCCGCGCCATGGCCGGGAAGCGGCCCGGCGGCAGCCAGGCGTAGGCCGGCGTCAGCAGTCCGAAGAGCACCCCCGCGATGGTGGCGTGGACTCCCGACTGGAACAGCGCGAACCAGCAGATGACGCCCAACAGGATGTACCACGACATGGCCCGGACTCGTCGGACCCGGGCGAGCACGGTGACCGCGACCGCGGCGGCGGCCACGGCGAGCCACCCGAAGGAGAGGCCCTGCGCGTAGAAGATCGCGATGACCAGGATCGCACCGAGGTCATCGACGATCGCGAGGGTCAACAGGAAGAGCCGGGCCCCGGCCGGGACCCGTTTGCCGAGTGAGGAGACGAGGGCGACCGCGAAGGCGATGTCGGTCGCCATCGGGATCCCCCAGCCATGGGCAAACGGCGTGCCGGCGTTGAACAGGACGTAGATCCCCGCGGGCACGACCATCCCGCCGACCGCGGCCACGATCGGGAGCATCGCGGCACGGGGGTCTCGCAACTCGCCGAAGACCATCTCTCGCTTGATCTCCATCGAGACGACGAGGAAGAAGATCGCCATGAACGCGTCGTTGACAACCCCGTGCAGGCTGAGGTCGAGCAGCACCCGGTCGCCCAGCTGGAGCCGAAAAGCCGTCTCCCAGACCTCATGGTAGAGGTGCGCCAGACCCGAGTTGGCGACGACGAGCGCGAGCACGGTCGCGCTCAACACCGCCAGCGCGCTGCTCGCCTCGATGGCCATGAGGTTCTGCAAGGGGCGGACCATCCGACGCGGCACGAACAGGTCCGACTCGCGCCAACTGTGCGCGATCAGTTGACCGGATCCCGACCACTTGGCGTCATCAGCCCGCTCATCCTGCTGACCCTGCTCATCGGATTCGGTCGGATCAGTCTGCACAGTCGCCCCTAGTGGTCGAGTCGGTGGGGGACAGTCCACCATCCGGGGGCCGGGACGACAATGGCAGTCCCCCGGATCGTCGGCGGTCCCGCCGGGACCGCACCCCCGTTGAACGGCATGGTCCCCCATGGGACCATCAGGGATGGCCACCGGCTGGAGGTTCTCTCGGGAGGTCGCAAGATGAATCGTGCGCCGGGGACCCCCTCGGGCCCCGGCGAGACGCCGTCCCCCGAGCCCTCGTCCCCCGAGATGCCGTCCCCCGAGCCCCCGCCCCACGCCGACCCTGCGCGCCGATCTGGCAGACCTGGTCGCTACGCCAGCCTGCGAAGCTCGGTCGGACGCCATCCGGCGGACCTCGTCCGGCTCGTCATCGCGGTCGGCGTCGTGCTGGTCTGCCTCGTCATCGCCCGCACCCCCGGTGTCAACGAACTCGAAGCCGCGATCTTCCACGACGTCCAGCGACTGCCGGACTGGTCGGCTCGAGTCTGGGATGCCGTGGGGTGGGTCGGCACCTGGCCGGTCATCGTCGCGGGCACGTCCTTGGCCCTCTACCTCGGCCGGGTCCGGATGGCGGTCGCCGTCGCGTGGTCCGGTGTCATCGCCTGGGCGCTCGTGCTCATCCTGCACCAAGTCGTCGACCCGCGCGCGGTGGACCTCGCCCTCCTCGAGGGGATGCGGGGGCCCGGGCCGGAGGGGTTCCTCTTCCCCGCCCTGCACACCGCCGTCGTCGCAGCGGTCGCGACCGCGGCGGGGCCGTATGTCACGTGGTTCGAACGGCACACCAGCTGGGTGCTGGTCGTGGCCGTCGGGGCCGCCGACCTCTATCGTGGGGAGGCTCTCCCCGTGGCGTGCGTCGCTGGCGCCGCCCTCGGGTGGGGAGTCGGTGTCCTCGTCCACCTGGCGATCGGGGCGCCGGGGCGGCGGACCTCGGAGCCATCCGTCGAGAACGCCCTGCGCCGGATGGGCCTCGCGCCCGTCACCGTGGTCCACACCGGCCGGCAGCGATTGCGGCCGCAACTCTACGACGTGACCACCGAGGGCGGTGAGCACCTGCAGGTCAAGGTCGTGCGGCGCCTGCACCGGCTCGACGGCCCTGGCCATCGGCTCCGCCGCCTGCTCGCCTCGCTCGACGTCGGCGCGGCACCGGCTCCGTCCACCCCCCGCCACGAGGTCGCCCACGAGGCCTACCTCGCCCTGCTCGCCGAGCGCGCCGGCGTCGGCACCCTGCCGGTGCTGCTCGCCGGCGAGATCGAGTATGGGCCGCCCTTCCTGGTCTACCGCCGGGTTCCGGGCCAGCGGCTCAGTGACCTGGCCGCTGATGCGGTGACGGACGCCCACCTGGATGCGATCTGGGACACCGTGGCGGACCTCGGCGCCGCCCGGGTCGTCCATCACGACCTCCGCGCCCAGAACCTCCTCATCGATGACGAGGGCACCATCCGGATCACCGACTTCAGCTTCGGGCGAGTGGCCGGGCCGAGCACCGGCACGGCCCGCGACGCGGCTGAACTGCTCGTCTCCCTGACCTCAGTCATCGGGATCGATCGGGCTGTGGACAGCGCCGTGCGGAAGGTGCCCGCGCTCACCCTCCAGGGAGCGCTGCCGCACCTGCAGCCACTCGCCCTGCATCGCCGCTTCCGGGACCAGATCACCGACAGCACGACGCTCGTGCAGTTGCGTGAGGTCCTCGCTGACCGTCTGGGGTGCGAGGTGCCGCCGTTCCGATCGCCGGTCCGGCCGAGCTCCGTGGCGATCCTCGCGGCGGGGGGGCTCGCGGTCTATCTTCTGTTGCCAGAACTGTCGAGTGTCGGCGCCATCCGCTCCGTGATGAAGGCCGCGGACTGGAGGTGGCTGACCGCGAGCGTCGTGCTCGGGTTCCTCGCGATCCTCGCCTCGTCGCTGACGATCCTGGGGTCCGCACAGGTGACGCTGCCGGCCTGGCGCACGATCTGGGTGCAACTCGCCTCTGCCTTCACCGGCCGGACCACCGTCGCCGCCCTCGGTTACTACACGACTCACCTGTCCTTCTTCCGACGACTCGGCATGTCCCGCACCGATGCCGTCGGGGCGCTGCTGCTCAACCGGGCGGCGACCGTGGCCGTGACCGGGATCGTCACGATCATCGGCTTCTTCGTGATCGGCAACGCGGTCCCGATGGGGCAGGTCACGGTCCCGTGGTGGTTGTGGGTTGCCCTCGGCGGCGCTGCCCTCGTCGTCGTGGCCTTTCTCGCATCGCCGGCCGGTCGATCGCGAGTGTGGCTTCCGGCGCGGGCTCTCACCGGCCGCTTGATCGCAACGACGGTCCCGACGCTGAGCCGACCGGTCCGGGCGGTTCAGCTCATCCTGGGAGAGGTCGGCTTCCTCGCCTTCTCCGCAGCAGCCCTCGCGACCACGCTGTCGGCGATCGGCTCGCACTACGCCCTGGGACCGGTCATCGCCGTCTTCGTCGTCGCCTCGACCCTCGGCCAGCTCGTGCCGACCCCCGGCGGGCTCGGCGCCGTCGAGGGAGCCCTCGTCGCCGGCCTCACCGCGATCGGGATCTCGCCGACCGACGCGGTCGGCGCCACGCTCGCCACCCGGGTGCTGACGTTCTGGCTCCCGGTCCTCCCGGGGATCGTCGCCTTCCGGCTGCTTCAGCACCACGACATCATCTGACCCTGTCGCACCGTCTCATCCCTGCGCCCCGCCACCCTGCACGTAGGCCGCTGAGTGAGCTCAGCGGCATACGTGCAGAGGGGTTGTGCTCCTGTCAGGGGAGCAGCTCGTCGAGGTAGGTGGGCAGCATCTCCCACCAGGTGGGCCAGTCGTGCTTGTAGCCCGGCCCCCAGTCATCGACCCGGTTGGGGATCCCCTTGGAGCCGAGCAGGTCCCCCACCCGCCACGACTCGTCGATGTCCTCCCACTCCCCCGTGCCGGAGGCCAGGACCACGAAGCGACGTCGCAACATCTCCAGGACCGGGCCGTCCAGGTCCGGGAGGAAGCGCAGCGGCGAGCTGAAGTAGAGGTCGTCGGTGACGCGCCCGCCGATGAAGCGGTCGACAGAATAGGTGCCGCTCATGCAGACCGCGGCATCGAAGAGTTCCGGGAAGCGGCAGAGCAGCGCGAGGGAGTTGAAAGCGCCGATCGAGGCCCCGGCGACGATGACCGGGATCGGTCCACCGCAGTCGGTGTGGATGGCCGGCACGATTTCGTGCGCCACCGCGTCGTGGAAGGCGTTGAACATCGCCATCCGGTACTCCGGGGTGCCGATGTTCTCCGCCATCGCCTGGCCGGCGACGCTGTCGCACGAGTAGACCTTGGCGCGGCCCGCATCGATGAGCGGCCTGAGGAAGCCGATCATCTTGCGCCGCTCCGCCTCCTCGGCGTCGCCGCCAGCCGTGGGAAAGAGCAGGACCGGCTTGCCATAGGTGCCCCAACGGGCCAGCGTGATCGACTGGCCCAACCGCTCTGAGTACCAACGCTCGGTGGTCTTCATGGTGACCTCTCCTACTCGTAGACGAACTTCTGGGGGCCGGGGAAGAGCCAGGAGAGCCCATCCCCCAATCGGTCACGCCAGTTCTCCCAGTTGTGCCCGTCGCGGGCCTCGGTGTAGCGAACTCGCGTCCCGGTGTGGCGAAAGACCGGGACCATGGACCGGTTCGGGGTGATCAGCGGCTCATACGTCCCGCACGTCATGTAGATCCGGTCCACCACATGGGTCGGCTTCGCGCGGTACTTGTTGACGAACTTCACGACCGGGTCGAACGCCGGGCCCCCGCCGTGGTCGAAGCCGATGTCGGTGAAGACGAGGGACGCGGACTGCAGCAGCAGCGAGCCGAAGAAGCCCGGGTAGCGCACCGCCGTCGACAGCGCCGCGACGCCGCCGAAGGAGGAGCCCATCAGGGCGCGTGCCTCCGGCTCCTCGCGCAGCGGCAGTCCCTGCAACAGCAGCGGGACGAGCTCGCGGACGAGGAAGCGGGCGTGCGGGGCGTAGTTGGGATACTCCAGGAGCCGATCGCCCGGCGGGACGAAGACCGCGATGAGCGGGTCGACGTCGAGGCGGTGGATGAGGTTGTCCAGGACCGTCTTCATCCCGGCGAAGTTGAGGTAGTCCGTCCCGTCGTGGACGACGAGCAGCGGGTAGCGCTGGGCCCGGTTGAAGCGGGCCGGCAGATAGATGTGGACCGGCTGCACCCGACCCAGCGCCTTGCTCGGGACCAGTTGCTGGACCAGGGTGCCGGGCCGCGACTCCGGGTCCGGCGCCACCCAGTCGGGGACGCGGTAGCCGACGGCAGCACAAACCGACGAGGAGCCCATCGGACTGTGCGCGAGCCACGGGTTGAGGGGGTCGTTGAAGCGTTCGTAGGCGGCGCCCTTGCGGATCTCGATCTGGTACTCGACCCTCGACCCCTCGGGCAGCACGGTGGTGACGGCCCAGAGGTCCGACTCGCCCACCCGGTGCATCTCGAGCGGGTCGGACAGCCCGACGACCCGGTGCCGGACGAAGGCAGCGTCGACCTCTCCCCGATAGAGGAAAGTGGCCCGCTCCCCCTCGATGATGGGCGGGGCGTGCCGGGCGATGAACCGGTCGATGGCCGGACCGTCGATGGGCAGCCGCTCCCGCAAACGGTTGATGGCCAGGCGTTCGCTCATCAGGCCACCACCGTGGTGACGACACCGTCATCGCCGAACCGACGGGTCCCAGCGGGAAGGGCCCTCGTGCCCGGCACCAGCCGCACGATCGTCCCGTCATCGAGGGGGACGAGGAGGTGGTGCGGGAAGCGGTCGGTCAGGGCTCGCATCCGCGTCTGGTCATCGAGCCGCATCCGTCGCTTGGCGTGCGGGAAGACGATCAGGCCCGGGACCCGCCCGAGCCCCCGGTCATGGACCTCGTCGGCAGTGATGCCCTGCGGCGCGAAGTCGTGGAAGAGGACGACCGGGTCGCAGATGGCCATCGCCCCGGCCGACCACGCGACCACCGGCACGTCATCCGGAAGCTGGACGGTCAGGAGGCGCAGCACCTCCATCAGGATGCCCACGTGCCCGCCCGCCATGACGACGACCCCGGCTGCGGCCAGCACCTGCGCCACCTCGGCCCGATGTGCTGCGAGCACTGCGCTGCCGAGCACCGCCTCGGACGCCGCGGTCTCCTCCGCGATCCGGGCCACCTCATAGGTGTACCAGTCATCGACGTCGCGCAGCGCGAGGACGGCGGCCCGGTCGGCCGCTGCCGCGACCCCGTGTCCGGAGGTCCGGTGCCGGACCGCAAGCAGCGCGTCGTGCGCGCTCTGGAGCCGGATCCGGTAGAAGGCCCGCAGCTCCTCGTGCCGCGCGCGGTGCTCCCGGACGGCGGCCCGCAGCGCCCGGTCCTCGACGAGGACCTCGACGGCCCGCTGGTAGAGGCGCAGGTTGATGCCGCGACCGTCGAAGTTCGAGGCGAGTTCAGCGTCGTCGGGCTCCCGTTCCTCCCAGCCGGCATTGATCATCACGACCGGGCCCTCCGCCTCGAGGGATCGCACGGTCGGGGCCACGGTCGTCGTGAACCGCTGCGGGCCGAGCAAGATCGTCGTCATCAGTCTGGGCGCTGTCCTGGGTCTGGAGTCGGGGTCTGGAGTTGGAGCGGGTCGGGGCGGCCCGGGGGGGCGAATGGCAGCCGGGGCGTCAGCTCGCGTGGACCCGGATGGTACGTCCCACCTCGTCGAGCATCCCTCGGACCGCGTCGAAGTCCCGGTGGCGCATCCGGACGTAGGCATTGGCCATGTAGCCGGCCTCGATCGGTTGCGTGGCGTGGCCGGCCGCCGGGAAGTGCCCGTCCAGGACCCACTCGCCGTAGCGGCGTTGGATCTCCTCGATCCCGCTGTAGCCCTCGATCCGCCCATCCTGGTCCGGGCGCAGCGCGACGATGCCAGCGGCATACGGCCGACGCATCTGGGACTCGGGAGCCTGGTGGGTGATGATGTGCGCCCACTCGCGGTAGATGTCGACGTCGTTGCTCGCGGAGTACAGGTCCCAGCAGCCGACGCCGGGCGGCCGCGCGCCGATCTCGGAGAACTTGAGCCCCTTGGGGCCGTAGAACCACTCCATGTGCGTGGCCGAGGTCTCGATCCCGAGCGCCTCGATGACCCGTGCCCCGAGCTCGCGGACCTCGGTGTAGAACTCGTTGCCATCCATGCGGTTCGTCGTGACGAACATCGGCGAGATCCACCGGTGCCGCATCGCCTCGAGGACGTTGGGGTAGTAGTGCGTGGCCCAGTCGTGCACGACCTTGCCGTTCAGGGTGATGGTGTCGTAGAAGCCCTCGTGTCCCTCGACGAACTCCTCGATCGCGATCGAGCTGGCACCCTCATCGCCGAAGCGGTGCAGCGCCTCGAGCAACTCGGTGTCGTTGTCGACCCGGACCGTGCCCTGGGCGCCGGCGCCGGCCCGGGGCTTGAGGATGAGGGGGTAGCCTTCCCGGTCGGCGAAGTCCTTGGCCTCCTGTGCGGTGTCCACGGCGGCCGAGGCGGCCGTCGGCACCCCGACCTGACGCAGTGCCTCCTTCATCGAGGGCTTGTCACGACAGAGCCAGGTCGTGCGGACCGAGGTGCCGGGAATGCTGCAGGCCTCACGCACCTGGGCCGCCGGCATCGTGTGTGCCTCGACGGTCGCCTCGAGCGCATCGATCCAGACGTACTGCTGGAAGTGCGCGGCCGCCTCGACCATCTGCCCGACATCGGTCACGGACCCCACGCGGTAGTAGCCCTTCATGGCCCCGCGCAGGTCATCACCGAGATGGCCCTCCTCCGACTCGCCGATGCCGTAGACGTTGGCCCCGACGTCCGCGAGCGCGTGCACGAAGCGCTGCTGGTTCGCAGGGAAGGCCGGCTCGACGAAGATGATGTTCACCTCGCCGAGCCTATGGCCCGACCGTGATCCGCGCCACGGCACACGGAGGCCAGGGGGAAGGCGGCGAGGTCAGAGCCGGCTGCCGACGAGGATGCCGTAGACGGCGAAGACCGCCGCGCCCACCAGGCAGATCACCGCGCTGAGCAGCCACGCCCTGGTCGAGCCCTTGGCTCCGAGGAGCACCCCGAGCACGAAGGTCAGCAGGATCGGGATCGCAGCGACGGCCATCGCGATGAGCGCCTTGGTCCGGACGTACGCCGAGTCCTTGAACGGGGTCAGCCCGAGCTGACGGCCCCAGCCCTGTATCCGCTCGATCGCGGCCTGTCCACCGATCGAGGTCGTCGCGGTGGCCGCCCCGTAGCAGGCCATCGAGATCAGGACGTACATGGCGATGTTGCCGTTGCCGATGGTCATGTCCTTGGCGTCAAGCGTCGCGCCGAAGATGAGGAAGAAGAAGGCCGGTAGGACGGCGATGAAGAAGAGCCCGACCCAGTCCCGCGTGATCCGACGCATCTCCAGGAGAATGAAAGTGGCGTTCATCGCGTCAGTTCCTTTGTGTCGTGGTCCGATCCGTCAAGGGCCTGTATGCCGCTGGGCGGGCTCCCGCCGTCGCTGTCACCCTCGCCCGCGGCCTCGTCCCCGGTCAGGGCCAGGAAAGCCTGCTCGAGGCTGGCACAGGTGATCTCGAGGTCGGTGCCACCCATCTCGGTGAGCAGCACGCGCGCCACGGCGTCCGAGTCGGCCGCCACGACGCTGACCCGGCCGATGCGCGTGGCGACGTCGACGACGCCGTCGATCTCGCGGAGCCGGGCCATCGCCGCGCTCTGACCGGCCTCGGGAAGGATGGCCGTGACGGTCCGTCCACTGGCGCGACTGCGGATCTGCGCCGTGGAGCCGTCGGCGACGATGCGGCCCCCGGCGATGAGGACGATCCGGCGTGCCGCGACGCGACGTCCATGCCGGCCGTCGGCTCGTCGAGGATGAACAGTCGGGGGTCGGGCAGCAGCGCGAGGGCGAAGCGCAACCGCTGCTGCTCGCCGCCGGAGCACTTGGAGACCCGCCGGTCCGCGAGGGAATCCAGCCCCGCTCGGGCGATGACGTCGTCGACTGGGGTGTGAGCGGCATACGTGCTGGCAATGATCCGCACCGTCTCGCGGACGGTGAGGTCGCGCAGCAGGCCACCGGTCTGCAGGACCGTGGAGACGGCGCCCGCGGAGATCGCGTCCCGCGGCTTCTGGCCGAGGACCCGGACCGTGCCCGCGGTGGGGTCGGTCAGGCCGAGTCGTGTCATGTGCCCAGTGCGCTGTAGGCGTTGGTGACAAACATCGGGCAGCCGTCACGGCCTGCGCAGGACACAGGTGTCACGGGGGCCCTCGGGGATCCGGGGTGGGCCGTGGGACCCGCCGGGTGCAGCCGGTGGGCCCCACGGGTAGGTGGGTGCGCTGGCGGTCAGCCGGTCTTGACGTCCGCCGAGCGCTCGAGGGTGGTGATCGGTCCGAGGGACGTGCCGAGTTGGGCCTCGAGACCGTCGAGCAGCTGGGGCCCGGGAGCGGCTGACCTCAGCAGGGCCGTGGGTGCCGGGTGCGCGAGCAGCTGCGCCTGATCGGCCACCCACGACTGGAGTTGCCGGATGTCCTTGCCGCTCAGGCGCTTGCCCCGGGGCTCGAGGACCACCATCTGGTAGGCAGCGGCGGAGGCGTGGCAGCCCGCGCAGCCGGCGTTCACGGCCAGCGCCCGGTTGTTGGCGGTCACCTTCTGGGAGCGCCGCACGATGACGACCTGCACGGAGATCGACGTCGCCGAGCAGTCTGCGCAGGTGTTCCACGCGGTGGCCACGTTGTCGAGCCGAGCCGCTCGACCCTGGTCGACGTAAGCGATGCCGAGCGTGGTCGCCGTCGCTGCGCACCCGTCACAGTCGGCCGTGGCGAGCGCCGAGGTGTCGGCATCGACGGTGCGCGCCCGTAGTCGCTCGACGTCGAACGAGTCATCACGCACCGTCGGTGCGACCGCCGTCGGGATGGCGATGCTCGTCAGCTGGAGCTGACCGCGATCCTCGCTGGCCTGCGAGCTCGCTGTGGTGAGCCCCAGGGAGGCGACCACGACGACCACCAGGGTCACCACGCGCCGGACGGAGTGCGAACCGCTCCCGAAACCACTGCGGCGAGTCATTTTCGCACCCCGGTCGCACTGAAACCGTCTGCGACCACCGCGGCCAGCTCGGCAAGCCTGACTCGGGTGCCCGGGGCCAGGTCCTCAAGCCGGGTTTGCCCCCCGGTTTCGAGCGCCTGATCCCACGGCACGGTGACCACGCTGCGACATCGTTGCTCGAAGTGTCGCGACATCGCGTCGATCGGTGAGTCGACGTGCTTTCGGACGGCGTTGATGACGGTCACCGCCTGGCTCACCAGATCGCCGTAGTCATGCTCCTCGAGCCAGTCGAGGGTGAGGGCCGCGGCGCGGCCACCGTCGAGGCCGGAGCGGAGCACGACGATGAGCTGGTCGGCTTCAGCCAGCAGTCCTTGGTTGGCGCTGTCGAGGATTCCGGTGCCGGTATCGAGCAGGATCAGGTTGTAGAAGCGGTCGAGCAACCCGAGCAGGTGGTGATAGTCGTTGCGGTCCAGTGCCATCCCGATCCGCGGGTCATCGTCCGATGCGAGCACTTCGAGGCGAGAACCAGGGGCCTGGGAGGTGTAGGAACGCAGCGTCGCATACCGGTCGATCCCGTCCAGGTCACGCAGGACGTCGGTGATGGTGCGATCACTCGGGACCGACGCCCGGTGGGCGAGGTTCCCGGCGTCCGGGTTCGCATCGACCGCTGCAGTCCGGTCTCCCCGCAACTGCGAGAAGGTGCTGCCGAGCGCCAGGCTGATCGTCGTCTTCCCCACGCCACCCTTGCGGCTCATCACGACGACCCGGCGGGAGCCCTCGATCGGGGTGCGGATCCGCTCCTCGAGGTCCGCCTGCCGCCGTTCCGCTGCGGAGGGGCCCGGGTTGAGCGTGCCGGCCGAGACCTGCACGAGCGCGCGGCGCCAACCGTGATGTGGTTGCACGATGCGGACCGGCAACATCCACTCGTCCCGGAACTCGGCTGCGCTGTGCGTGACCGGCAGTGCCGGATCATCCGGCCGGCTCCGCGGTGAGGGGCTCACGGCCCGACCGTTCGTGGCCGTCGAGGCACCACGCGGAGGCGACTCAGGGGCGCCGTTCCGGTCGGCGTCGTCCTCGCTGCCCTCGTCGGCGGCGCGGCAGTCGACACCTACGTCAGTTCCGGTGGCGCCCCAGATGCCGGCGAGGAAAGCATCCGGGTCCTCGGTCGCCGGCTCCGACGCGATCTCGCCTCGATGACCTACGGTCCGTGTCTGAGGGTTCGCGCTGGAACCCAGGACCGTCGTGGTGTTGTTCATGATCGACTCCTCTGCACTGGATGTGGTGGTACGTGATTCGGTGGTGCGTCGGTGGTGGTTGTTCCTGCCTTCGTTGGGGATGTTGTGACGAGCGCTGGGTTCGGCGATGGATGGCGCCGGGTCGAGCCGCCTCGCGACGGCCATGCCCGCCCCGAAGAGGGCGCGCCACAAGAGGACGGTGAGCCCGAGCAGGGGCACCGCCAGCAGCAGCACGGAGAAGGTTCCAAGGAGGACGAGCGCGACATCCGCTCGATGCCAGGCCCCGATGAGACCGCTCACCTGGGAGCTGAGAGCGGCAAGCGTCTGGCGCAGGATGACCGGCAGGTTCCAGGTCAGCCACGCCATCGCGGCGACCAGGGTGGGCACGACGAATAGGACCCACACCACGACGACCCGTCTGGCACCCGGACGCAATTCGGTGACCCGGCGGTCCTGTTCCGCGCCGGGGCGCAGGCTGCGCAGCACTGGTCCGACCCGGGCAAACAGGTCGGGCACGCCGACGAGGTCGGACAGCACGTAGTAGCCGTCGAGGCGGACGACGGGGACCAACTGCTGGAGCATCTCGATGTGCATGATGACGAGCGCGAGCAGGAAGACGCCCTCACCGGTGAACCGGAAGAGCACCCCGAAGAGCAGGAGGTTGAGGACATTGAAGTAGAGCCCGCCGAGGTCCGTGCGCAACCGGTCCCGGCGCCCCAGTCGGTAGGAGTCGGTGACGTCGGTGAAGAAGGCGGGGAAGAGGAGGTAGACCCCGACCCCGATCGTGCCCGGCCGACCGCCTCCCCTGGCACAGGCTGCGGCATGCCCGATTTCATGCCAGATGGCGCCGGCGGTGAGCAGCAGGTAGAGGCCGACGAGCAGCGCGGGGGCTGACAGGACCTGCGAGAGGGCGCCGAGCAGGTCACTGGAGCGGATGAGGGCGATGTCCAGCCCGACCAGCGCGATGAGGGCCGCGACCACGAGGAGCGAGGCGTAGAGGGGCGACAGGGCTCGTGCGATGCGCCGCACCCAGACTGCCGGGATGAGGGTCCCGCGCAGCGACAGGGACAGCAATGGACGCGCCGTCGGGGCGGGGATGACGCGCTCGGGGTGGGGATCACGCCGAGACCTGCGCGAACTGCGGGTCTCACCGAGGTGTTCGCCTCCGACACCTTCGTCGCACGCACCGCCATCTTCAAGGGACGCCAGACCCAGAGGTGCAAGCCGGACCTCGAGCAGGTGGACGAGCCCGTCAGCAGTGAGTTCGCGGCCGAAGTCATCGCTGACCGAGGAGGCCACCGACGACGCCGGCAGGGTGGGGTCCAGTTGGGTCAGGACGAGGTTCAGCAATTCGGAGACCTGGACGACCTGACCGTCCGCCCGCCGCACGAGAAAGGTGCGTGCGGACAAGCCGGAGTCCGGGACCAAGCCGAGCAATTCAAGACCCGGTGAGCGACTCCACGACACTGGCAGGTCAGCGGTGGTCAGGTCCTTCCCCATCGAAGCCTCCCCCTTCTTCTCCGACCCGGCATGAGCCGACGGCGAGCGAGCCCTTGCGGGGGCCCGTTCGCCGCGACCCGGCTCAGGGCAGGTACACAGACAGATACTGAGCAGCGAACGCGTTGGCGCTCGAGTTGATCGTCGCCGCGTTGATGGCAAAGGCGAGGTTCACGCCGATCACCGGAGCCACGACGATGTTGACGCAGCCGAAATAGCACAGGGTGTCGCGACGCGGTAGCAACGTCGCGCTCTGGCTGTCCAACTCGGCCAGGTCCACGAGTGAACGAGGGCGCATCGAACTTCACTTCCTCTCCGTACGAGCAGGTGGAGCGGATGTGGTGTGGCCCCCGGATGCGGGAGCCACACCACGGTGGGGCATCAGCCCTGGGCAACCTGGACGTTCTGCCAGGCTCCGCTGTTGGCGACCGACATCCATGATCCGGCGTTGAGTGCCAGGGACGAGTTCGACGCGTAGATCGATGCGAAGTTCCAGTTGAAGAAGAGCGTCTCCTTCGCCGGGAGCAGTGCGACCATCTCGGTGTCGAGTTCAGCAAAAGTCAGTTCCGTGCGCATTGGGGTTCACCTCCCTCCCGTGTGAATGTGCGACCAGTGCAGCGCATCGTCCGTGACCCTGGCGTGCTGGCGTCGTGACCTCGGCGTCGTCGTTCCGTTGCACCGTCGTGCTCACGGCGTGACCCCCCCGTGACAGGAGCGTGACGGCGTCGATTCTGCGAATTTTCTGGCAATTCGGGCATTCGAGGTGCTGGGCGTATCACGGGGCGCCACAATGGCTCTGTAGTTCAGTTCTTCGCCGTTCGCCTCCCTCATCCGGGGAGCGGCGGCACAGTTGAACACGCACGATTCGCCCTCATCGTGCAGTTGTCGTCGGTGATGCAGCACTGGCCCGGCCCCGCGACGATGGCCCGATCTTGGGGGATCGATGTCCAAAAATCTCGTTGTCACGGGCCAGTCTCAGTTGCAGCTGCTCGGGCGCTTCGCGCTGGACGTCGACGGCGTCCCTGTCGACGTGAGCGGTCGGGATCAGCGCCTCATCGCCTTCCTGGCCATCCAGGGGCCGCAGACGCGCCCGGTCGTGGCCGGCCGGTTGTGGCCCGACAGCACCGACGAGCGCGCTCTGTCCAGCGTGCGTTCCGCGGTGATGCACATCCGGAGGACCTCCGGGGGCATCCTCGATGTCCGACGCTCCACGCTCGCGCTGCAGGCATCCGTGGACACCGACATCGGGCGGCTGACCGCCTACCTCGACGAGGTCGAGGGCGCGGACGACGGGGTCAGCCACGACGCTCGCGAGGCCGTTCGCAGCCTGCGCGTCCAGGACCTGCTCCCCGGGTGGTACGCCGACTGGGTTCTCGAGACCCGTGATCACCTGCACCGGCGACAGATCCGCGCGCTCATATCCGTTGCGCACGCCGCTCTGGATGGTGGACGACCGGATCTGGCCATCGTGCTGGCTGAACAGGCCGAAGAACTTGAGCCGCTTCTGGAGAGCACCCAGCGACTGGTCATCCGGGCTCACCTCGTGTCGGGCAACCCAGCAGCAGCGATCCGTCAATACCGGGACTACGACCGACGCCTCCGTCAGGAACTCGGCATCCGTCCGTCCGAGGCGCTCTCGAGCCTGGTCCGTGGCACCGGATTCGTCCTCGCTCGGCGCCCCGTCCGGGCTTGACCCGATCCGGTCCGAGGTCTGTCCTGTCCGGGCCTGTCCGGTCCGAGGTCTGTCCGGTCCGAGGTCTCTCCGGTCACAGCTCGTGCCGGATGATGGTGCCATGGCACGCTTCACGATCACGATCGAGACCCCCCTGTCGGCCACCGAGGCCTGGGCACGGGTGCTGGACCTGCGCGCCCACGGTGAGGTGATCCCGTTCACATCTCTCCCGAGCGACAGTCCCGCCGCTGCGGCGCTCACCCCGGGCACTCGCTTCCTGGCGCGCACCGCGCTCGGACCCCTCGGCTTCGATGACCCGATGGTCATCGACGAGATCACGCCACCCACCTCGACGTCGCCCGGCCGCGCTCGGATCCGGAAGGAGGGCAACGTGGTCCGCGGATGGGTAGAGCTGACGGTGACCCCGCACGGCTCCGACGCCTCGACCCTCGAATGGATCCAGGAGATCTCGGTGCGGGGCGTACCCGGCCCCCTGGGCGCCGTGACGACGACGGTGGGGAGAGCGGCCTACGGGCAGACCCTGCGCCGCCTGCTGGACCGTCCGCAGCCTGACCCGCACTGACCTGCTGACCCACTGACCCCATCCGGACGGGGTCCTCGCGCCGAACCCCTACCCATGACACGCATCCGGTTCGGCCTCATCGGCATCCTCTCCGCCTTCGCGGGGGTGGCGGCCGGCCACCTGGCCGCCGCTTTCGTCAACCCGGCGGCCTCACCCGTCCTGGCGATCGGGTCAACGGTCATCGACCTGACCCCCACCCCGGTCAAGGAATGGGCCATCGCGCACTTCGGCACGTCGGACAAGGCAGTCCTGCAGGGTTCCGTCCTGCTCGTGACCCTGGGTCTGGCCGCGGTGGCCGGCCTGATCGCCGCGCGACGACGTCGGGTCGGCGCTGGCATCATCGCGGTCCTCGTCGGCCTGGCCGGGCTCGCCGCGATGACCCGGCCCACCGCGCGCCCCGCCGACCTCGTTCCAGCCCTCGCGGC
>CAJDUR010000063.1_pt1 | contig 16011 bp, 12 predicted proteins | sample 7391191 | NCBI WGS metagenome assembly CAJDUR01 (sample SAMEA7055688, study PRJEB34461) | soil metagenome | biome: terrestrial ecosystem; feature: Peninsula; material: soil | place: Antarctica | collected 2016 | reverse complement strand
CGATCCGGTTGACGACCGATGCCCTGACCCGGCGCGCAGCCGGCCGTCGCTCGACCTCCGACATCGGCTTCACCGTCACCGGTGATGAGGCGTTGGCCCGCCGGCTGCTCGACTCGCTCGCTTTCATGCCCTGACTGCACCCGCCTCGGTGCACGCACCGAGGGACGCGCACCTCTCGAACTGAGCCGCTCGACGCGGGCCACTGCCGACCCCGGACCATCCGCTCGAGGTTGACACGAGCCGCGCCGCGGTAGATAGTCGAGCGTTGTATTAGATAGTTGCGTGTTGCAACCAACCATCGTCAGGCTCAGATGACCGTCTCCCAGCAGTCCGCGAACGACCTGTTCCATGCCCTGTTGCGCGTCCAGAAGCTCTTCATCGCCGCGAGGAGCACGGCCCCGCGGGTCCACCCCGGCGTCGACGCCGCCGCCTACCCGATCCTCTTCGTGCTCGCCCGGGACCCCGAGCGGGTCTCCACCATCGCGGACCTGATCCACAGCGACGTCTCCACCGTCAGCCGACACGTGGCCCACCTGGAGCGGCACGCACTGGTGTCAAAAGAGGCGGACCCCGAGGACGGCCGCGCCCAGGTGGTCTCCCTCAGCGCCGAGGGCCGCGACGTTCTCCGAACCATCCAGACCAAGCGCTCCGAATGGTTCCAACGCATGCTCACCGACTGGGACAACGAGGGCGTCGAGGCGTTCTCCCACCAGTTGGAAGCGCTCGCCGATCTGTTGGACCAGTCACTGCGCAACCGGGGCCAGGCGCTGCCTCCCGGCCGGATCGACCTCATCACCGAAAAGGATTGACATGACCACTGCCACCGGCGAGCAGCACTCCGACATACCTCGCGCGCCCCTGGCGCACAAGGAGATCATCACCATCCTCATCGGCCTCATGATGGGGATGTTTCTGGCGGCTCTCGACCAGACCATCGTCGCCAGCGCCATGCGTGTCATCGCCGACGACCTCAAGGACCTCGCCGGCCAGGCCTGGGTCACGACGGCCTACCTGATCACGAGCACGATCGCGACGCCGCTCTACGGCAAGCTCTCCGACATCTACGGTCGCAAGAAGTACTTCATCTTCGCGATCTCGATCTTCACGATCGGCTCCATGCTGTGCACCACGGCCTGGTCGATCCCCTCCCTCGCCGCCTTCCGCGCGGTCCAGGGCATCGGCGCCGGAGGCCTCTTCTCCCTCGCCCTCGCGATCATCGGCGACATCGTCCCGCCCCGCGAGCGCGCCAAGTACCAGGGCTACTTCCTCGCGGTCTTCGGCACCTCAAGCGTCATCGGCCCCGTGGTCGGCGGCCTCCTGGCCGGCCAGAGCACCATCCTCGGCATCGCCGGCTGGCGCTGGGTCTTCCTCGTGAACGTCCCGATCGCCATCGCGGCCCTCATCGTCGTGACCCGCACCCTGCACCTGAACCACACCCGGCTCAACCACCGGATCGACTACTGGGGCGCGGTCAGCCTCACCGTCACCGTCGTCCCGTTGCTCATCGTCGCCGAGCAGGGTCGCGAGTGGGGCTGGGCTTCCGGCCGGTCCCTGTCACTCTTCGCCATCGGGATCATCGGCGCAGTCGCGTTCTTCCTCGTCGAGCGGGCCATGGCAGACGAAGCCCTGATCCCGTTGCGGCTCTTCACCAACCGCACCGTGGCCTCCGCCTCGATCGCCTCGATCTTCATCGGCATGGGCATGTTCGGTGGCCTGGCCGCACTGCCCCTCTACCTCCAGATCGTCAAGGGCGCCTCCCCGACGGCGGCCGGCCTGATGCTGCTGCCGATGACCCTCGGGATCATGAGCGGCTCGATCTTCTCGGGCCAGATGATCTCGCGGACCGGCCGCTACCGGAAGTACCCGATCATCGGTGCTGGCCTGCTCGTCTTCGCACTCTTCGCGTTCCACTACGTCGGCGCCGACACCCCGTTGTGGAAGACGATGATCGTGATGGTCTTCTTCGGTATCGGCCTCGGTTTCAACTTCCAGCCACTCACCCTGGCCGTGCAGAACGCCGTCAACCGGCGCGACATGGGGGTGGCCACCTCGTCCGCCACCTTCACCCGCCAGATCGGTGGCACGCTCGGCACCGCCGTCTTCCTGTCGATCCTCTTCTCCCAGGCCGGCACCAAGATCGGCGATGCCTTCACTCGACTCGCGCCCTCGGCCGACTTCCAGGCGGCCCTGCGCAACCCGACCGGCGGCAACCCGGCTGCCAACAAGGCCTTCATCGAGCAGCTCCAGGCATCGGCACAGTCGGGGGGCACCGGCGGGATCGGTGCCAACGCCCTGTCGGACAGCTCCTTCATCCAGCAGCTCGACCCGCGCCTGGCCAAGCCGTTCCTCGTCGGGTTCGCCGATGCCATGTCCACCGTGTTCCTCGTCGCCTCCGCGGTCCTGGTCCTGGCCTGGGTCGCGACCGCCTTCCTGCCCTCCGTCGACCTCGGCCCCGCGCCGACCCGACGGGCCGCGAAGCCGGAGAGCGAGCCCGCCCTCGACGTCGCAGGCTGACGCCGGGGCCCTCGCTCAGCGGCATACGACAGCGTTGGTATGCCGCTGAGCCGGGTCCGCGAGGGGAGTGATCGTGGTGCGGGGCCGGGTCAGCGCAGCCGGTGCAGGTCCCGCTTGGTGAGGAAGGCCCGGGTCCCGAGCGCCATGACGACGGCCAGTGCGCCGGCGACCACGGCGACGAGGAAGCCCTGGCGAGCGCCGATCCGGTCGACGACGACGCCGGACACGGCTGAGCCGCCGGCGATGCCGATGATGAGGCCGGTGAGCACGATCGTCATGCCCTCGTTGAGCTGCGACGTGGGGACCAGCCGCGCGATGAGGTTCATCGTCGTGATGAGGGTGGGCGCCGTCGCGATCCCGGCGAAGAGCATGACGATCGCGAGGACCGGAAGGTTGGGCGCGAAGAGCAGCGGGGCTTCGAGGATGACCATGCCGAGGGTGCCGGCGAGGAGCAGCTTGATCAGGCTGCGGCCGTGGGAGATGCTCCCGAAGACGAGCCCGGACAGGGCCGACCCGACGGCATAGAGGCCGAGGATGGGGCCCGCGGCGGCCTTGTGGCCGGCATGCTCGGCGACGGCGAGGGTGACCACCTCGTTGACTCCGAAAATGACCCCGGTCATCGTCATGATGAACGCGAGGGGGATCAGGCCCGGGTTGCGGTGGGCGCCGCCGGCCGGACGCTCGTGGTGCGGGACGATCGGCGGCTCGGTGGAGCGCGCGGAGATGAAGATCAGCACGCCGACGCCGTAGCAGACCGTTGCGAAGACGAAGCCTGCCTCCGGGAACAGGGCGACCGAGAGCCAGATCGCCAGGACCGGGCCGACGACGAAGGTGACCTCCTCCATGACCTGCTCGAAGGACAACGCCGTGTGCAGGCTCCGGGGGTCGTCGCGGAAGATGTGCGACCACCGGGCCCGCGCCATCGTGCCGAGGTTGGGGATGGCGCCACACAGCGGGAAGGTGATGAACAGCACCCAGGCCGGCCAGTCCCGCAGCGACGCCACGATCGTCAGCACGGCCCAGGAGCCGGACCAGAGGAAGAATGGGATCGCGACGCGGCGCTGGCCGTGCCGGTCGACGAGCCGCCCGAGGAACGGAGCGAACAGCGCGAGCGCGAGCATCCCCACCGCCATGACCGCCCCGGCGAGCTCATAGGAGCCCCGGCGGCCCGCGATCATCGCCACGACAGCCACGCCGAACATCGCCCCGGCCGAGCGTGCGATCATCCCTCCTGTGATGAATCTCTTCGCGCCAGGCACCCGGAACAGCGGGGCGTAGGTCGAGAGCACGATGGGATCCTTCGGGTGGACGTTGAGCAGCCGGCTCATCCTCGCACCTGGCCTGCGGAAGCGGTAAACGCCACGCTCGCGGCGCAGGTCGAGGTCGCGTCAGCTGTCGTGCTTGCGCCGCAGGGACCACATCTGCGGCGAGCGCTCCAGCTCGACGGCGACGTCCCACGGGATGCCGCCCGGCACCGTCTCGCGCCGGAACGAGGCCACGACCCGGCGCGCGAGCTCGGGATCCTTGGCCACTCGCGCCGCCATCTCGATGGCACGCGGCTCGACCTCCTCGTCGTCGTAGGCCGCCCAGGCGATCCCGAGGCTCACGGCACGGTCCCCGTTGACCTCCTCCCCGAAGAGGCCCATCGCCGCAGCAGCCTCCCGGCCGCCGGCCCGGCCCAGGAGGGTGAAGTGGCCGCCGCCGGGGTGGATCCCGATCTGGGAGAAGCCGGGCAGCAGGCGCGCTGTCCGGGAGACGATGCGCACGTCGGTGGCCAGGGCAAGGTTGAGGCCGGCCCCGACCGCGGCACCGCGGACCGCCGCGACCGTGGGCAGGCCGATGCTGCCGATCCGGGTGAACGCCTCATAGACCGCCCCGAGGTTGCGGTAGTTCGTGTCCTCGACCGGATCGGCGCCCGTGTCGGCCAGCACGCTGCGCACCGCACCGGCACAGAAGTGCGCTCCTCCGGTGACGACGACCGCCCCGACCTGACGGTCGCTCTCGACGCGGTCAGCAGCCTCGACGAGCCCAGCCGCCATCTCGACCGAGATGGCGTTGCGGCGCTCCGGTGCCGAGAGGGTGATGACGGCAACCCCGTCCTGCACGGCGTAGTCGATCTCGTTCACGTGAATCTCCTTGGGAACTGGGGCGGGGCCGGGTTGGCCTGCTGCGGGTTGGACTGCTGAGGGGCTGGGCTGCTGAGGGGCTGGGCTGCTGCGGGGTCAGGGCTGGGCTGCTGCGCGGCCGGTCGTGATCAAGGACCAGAGCCGGTCCCGGCCGGCCGACGCGGCGAGGCGCATCAGGGTCTCGTCCCACTCATGGACCGAGCCGAATTCGCTTCGACGCACCAGCACCGGCTTGGTGAGCAGCTGCAACTCGTGCTCCACGGTCGTGCCGATGGCGCCGAGGACCTCATGGGCATTGCGCACCACGACCGACGAGGCATGGCCGACACACGACTTGGCGACGCCGACGGCAAAGAGCATGCCCGGGTCCTGCCAGTCCGACGCCGCCGCCCGGGCCACAGCGGTATCGGTCGCGGCTCGGGCGAGCGCCGCCTCAGCCGCGAGGTCAGCGACAAGTCCCTGCACGAGTTGGAACCGGCCGATCGGTCGCCCGAACTGCACCCGCTCCGCCGTGTGCGTCAGCACCAGCTCGAGGATCCGCTCGAGACCGCCGCAGACCTGGGCCGAGCGGGCGAGCGCACCCCGCAGGTGGAACTGGTCGCCGATGTCATCCGGCACCACCACCCCTGATTCGAGGCCAGCGAGGTCGAACTCGACCGTGTCGCTCGGCTCCCCAGCGAGGTTGCGGTGCTCGGTGATCCGCACGCGGTCAGCCGGGACATCCGCGACCCGCCACTGCTCGCCGTCCTCCCAGAGCGCGACGAGCGAGGCGACGTCGCGACCAAAGGTCACGTTGAGCGCGTTCCCGGCCGGGTCGGGGCGGCAGGCCGTGCGCAGTCGACCGTCGTTGGGCAGGCCAGCCGATTCGAGCAGCCACGCGGCCAGGATGTCGTGCTCGGCGAGCGGCACGGGGGCGGCGGCGCCGGCGGCCAGCCCGAGGAGGGCGGCTGCCTCGATCCAGCTCGCGCCGCTGCCGCCGCTGGCTTCCGAGGCCGTCAGGCGGGTCAACCCGAGTTCCTCGAGTCGGCCCCACAGGTCGGGGTCGAAGTCGATGATCGCGCTCGGCGTGGGACGCGTCTGCCGGTAGTCCGCGAAGAGGTCCGTCAGCATCTCGACGAGGTCTGGGTCGGCTGTCGTCGACTGGACCAGAGCGTGGGGGTCGTGCGTGCCAGCAGTCTCGAACGAGCCAGCCATCAGCGCATCCCCAGTCCACGGGCGATGACGCCCCGCAGGATCTCGTTGGTCCCGCCCCGCAGGGTGAAGCCGGGCCGTTGCATGATCGCGGCCCGCAGCAACGCGTACAGCTCCTCGTCCTCGACCCACCCGGAGGCCGTCAAGGTGTCGATGTAGTCGGCGATGTCGCCCTCGGTCGTCGTCCCGAGGACCTTCACCAGGGCCGCCGCCGTGTCCGCATTGGCCTGCGACTCAAGCGCGGTCGACACGGCGAAGGACATCTGGTGCAAAGCCGCGACCCGGGCCACGTGCCGTCCGAGCCCCGGATCAGTGGGCAGCCGCCCCTCATCCATCGCGCTGGCCGACTCGGCGAGCAGCTGAAAGGTCGAGAGGATCCGCTCCGGGCCGCTGCGCTCGAAGCCGAGCTCCGAGCTCACCTGGCGCCACCCCTCCCCGATCTCGCCGAGGACCCGGTCGTCCGGGACGAAGACCCCGTCGAGGTGCACCTCGTTGAAGTGGTGCTCGCCGCCCATCGAGATGATCGGCCGGATCGTGACCCCCGGCGCCCGCAGGTCGACGATGAACTGGCTCAGTCCCTCGTGGCGGTGTGCAGGGTCGAGCGGCGCGGTCCTGGCCAACGCGAAGAAGCCGTCCGCCTCATGAGCGCCCGAGGTCCACACCTTGGTCCCGGTGATCCGCCACCCACCGTCGACCTTCTCGCCACGGGTGCGGACACTGGCCAGGTCGGAGCCGGAGTCCGGCTCGGACATCCCGATGCCGAAGATGACCTCACCGCGGCTGATCCCCGGCAGGAAGGCCTGCTTCTGCTCCTCGGTGCCATAGGTGAGCAGCGACGGCCCGATCTGCCGCTCGGACACCCACTGGGCCGCGACGGGTGCTCCGACCACGAGCAACTCCTCCGTGACGACGAACCGCTCGAGGTAGGTGCGGCCCTGGCCGCCGTACTCCGTCGGGATGACCATGCCGAGCCATCCACGACGGCCCAGCTCGCGGGTGAAGTCTCGATCCCACCGCGTCAGCCACGTGTCGACGTGGGGCACGAACGTCCCCGAGTCGATCTCGTCCTTGAGGAACGCGCGCACGGTCAGGCGCAACTCGGTCAGGGCCGGGCCCTCGGTGACGACCGGGGGGATGAGAGTGCGCGCCATGCCGTGACCTTCCTGGGTGGGGAGCGGGGTGGGGAGTGTGCCGCCGACCCCACGATCCCACGAGATCCACGATGGCGTGACAGTCCTCACTCCTCCACCAGCCGTAGGCCACTCCCCCACCAGCCATCGGCCGCCGTCCCGCCCCGCGCGAGGCCACCGACCGAGCGGCGCGACGGACCGACAAACCCCGAGCAGAGCGCCCGCCGTCGGCCGCCCTCCCGCCACCGCCTGCCGGGGGTCGGTCAGCGGGCCGAGCCGAAGCCGAGCAGGGCCGCGAGCCCGAGGGCGCTTCGCGGGTCATAGGCGGCGGTCCACAACCCGCCGTGCGCGGCGCCGTAGGCCTCGTCCTGCCACGGGTGCGGTTGCGCCGGAGAACCGGTGCGCAGGTCGTGCACGAGCAGCGCGGCCATCAGCGTGTTGGCGGTGCCCGGGTCGAAGACCTCGACCCCGAAGCGGTGTGCGCCGGCGTAGGCCGCGGCGAGGGCACGGTTCTTCAGGACGGAGCGGGTCCGGGTCGGCGGTGCGACCTTGAACGAGACCACCCCGCCATCAGCCCGGTGCGTCGTCGCCCGCCACCGCTGGAGCCGCTTCGCCAACAGGTAGTTGGGCCCCTGCTGCAGCACCACGCTGTCGTTGATCCCCGGGTCCTGGCCCGGCAGGTAGTTGCGGCGCAGCAACCGGCCGCCGCTCAAGGTGCGCAGCGGCGCGCGGAGCACCTTGCTCGTCCGCCGCTCCGCGTAGCTCCTGACCGAGTCCGCGACGGCTCGCCCCGGGACGGCGAAGACGTCGGTCGGGGTGGCCAGGAAGGCCAACGCGACCTGATCGATCCCGCGGTCGGCAATCACCTTCTGGGACAAGGCATCAACGGCCATCGACACCCGCACGTTGGTCGCGCCGTCCGCGTAGACATAGTTGCCGAGCACGAGCGGTCCCTCGAGCGACCCGACCCACTGGGTGACCGCCCCGAGGTCCTGGACCAGGTCGCCCCCGGCCCGTGACGCGAGGTCCCCTTCTCCGTCGACGACCGGGACGGTGATCGATCCAGCTAGTCCCCTGGTGTCAGCGATCACCCTGTCCCACAGGTCCTTCCGCGGCAGGTCGACCGCCGCCACGTCGGCGCCCCACCGAAGCAGGGACCGCAGCGGGCCCATCTCAGCGGCCGCTCCGAGCACGACCACGGTCTGGTCGGACAGGTCCAACCAGTCCGGATTGGCCATGACCAACTCGACGGCCTCAGCACAGGACGGCTCGATCCGGCCGGCCTCGACCCACCCGGCCAGGCGACGATGCAAGGAGTCCCCGGAAAGGCGCTCGGCGGCATACGGAATGGTCAGGGTGCGATCAGGCGTGCCCTCGCCGCGGATCGTCTCCGAGCGCAGCGGTGCCGCCTCGGCCCCGAAGGCCCTCTCCAACGGGCGGTCCCCGTCCTCCCCGCCCCAGCGCATCCGCGCGTGGAGGGAGGCCAGCCCGTCTCGGGCGATCGTCTGCGCCGCCTCGGCCGAGGGCAGCCCGGCCTCGACGAGCCGACGAAAGTGGGGGAGGTAGCCCTGTCGCCAGTTCGCCTCGCGCTCGGCTGAAGCCGACCCGACCGGATCCGCACTGCGAAGGGCATCGGCCACGGCCGCCCGGCCCGTGGCGGTCGTGCTGCGATGGCCCTGCACGATGGGGAACACGACTCCGGTGGGATCAGTCATACGCCCATCCTGCCGCTTCGGCACCGATCGCGGACCGGGCCGTCAGCGCAAGCCGGCAGCCAGGAGGTCGAAGGCGCGCTCGATCGTCGTCTCGAGACGTCCCGTGCCGCCGTGCTGGTGGTGCTCCATGCAGGCTCGGGTGGCGGCGAGCGCGGTGGCGGCCAGGACCCGGGGACGCAGGTCGGCACCCGGCTTCAACCCGAGGCGGCGCTCGAGGGCGGCCGTGATGGCGTCCTCGATCCGGACGTTCCGGCCGAGGAGGGCCGGCGCGAGGGACGGCTCACTGAGCAGGACGCGGCGTCGCAGCAGGCGCAACTGCGGGTCGACCCCGGCCGGGGCGACCAGGGTGCGGCTGACGTGGCGCATCACCTCGAGAGGCTCCTCGCCCGCCGGGCGAGCCGCGATGAGCTGCGACACACGATCGAGGTCATCGGGATGGGACCCGAGCACCGCGGCATCCTTCGACTCGAAGTAGTTGAAGAAGGTGCGAGCGCTGACGTCCGCGCGCGCCGCGATCTCGTCAATCGTCACGGCGACCAGACCGCGATCCTCGACGAGCTCGAGGGCCGCTCGGTGCAGAGCCAGTCGCGTTTCGCGCTTCTTGCGCTCTCGCAGACCCTCGACCGGCGGCTTCGCAGCCGACGCTTCCCTGCGTTCATTGATGACCGTTGCCATGTCCTGAGCATAAGCACATCAGTGCAGACGGTGCAAACTTGCAGTGACTGCAACTTTGTCCTATTCTGGAGGACATGTCACAAACCGCACCAGCCGCCACGATCGAGTCGGCGGCACCTGAGGCCAGCACGAGCCTCAGCCCCCAGTCGAAGCAGATCTTCATCGCCCTCATGCTGGGCATGCTCGTCGCCTCGATCAGCCAGACCATCGTCGGCCCCGCCCTGCCGCGCATCGTGGCCGAGCTCGGTGGGATGGAGCACTACTCCTGGCTGGCCACGGCGGCCATGCTGGTCAGCGCCATCAGTGTCCCGATCGTCGGCAAGCTGTCCGACCTCTACGGGCGCCGCCCCTTCTACCTCGGCGGCCTGATCATCTTCATGATCGGCAGCGTGCTGTCCGGCCTGGCCCCGAACTTCTGGTTCCTCATCGGCGCCCGTGCCATCCAGGGCATCGGGATGGGCACGCTGATGCCGCTGTCGCAGACGATCATCGGTGACATCATCCCGCCTCGTCAGCGCGGCAAGTATCAGGGCCTCATGGGCGGGGTTTTCGGCCTGTCCTCGATCCTCGGCCCGCTCGTCGGTGGCTTCGTCACCGACAACTGGGGCTGGCGGTGGCTCTTCTTCATCAACCTGCCGATCGGGATCGCGGCGTACTTCAGCATCAGCAAGAACCTCCACCTCCCGCACCAGTCCCGCGACGCCAAGATCGACTGGGCCGGTATCTCCCTGCTGACCGCCACCCTCCTCCTGGTGCTCGTGCCCACGTCGTTGGGCGGCACCACGTGGGCCTGGTCCTCACCTCAGGTCCTCGGGACCTACGGCCTCGGCCTCCTCACCCTCGTCGGCTTCATCTTCGTGGAGCGGCGCGCTGAGGAGCCGGTCCTGCCGCTCCGCCTCTTCCGCAGTGGCATCTTCACCCTGTCCAACATCGCAAGCTTCATGGTCGCCGTGATGATGTTCGGCGCGATGATCTACCTTCCGGTCTACGCCCAGGGTGTCCTCGGCGTCTCGGCCACCAACTCCGGCCTCATCCTGATGCCGATGTCCGTGGCGATGATCGGTCTGTCGATCATCGGTGGCCTCATCATCACGAAGATCGGCCGCTACAAGCTGCAGACCGTCCTCGGCATCCTCATCATGGGCCTCGGCATCTGGCTGCTCATCCGGCTCGACTACGGCACCACGCAACTGCAGCTCACGCTGGCGATGGTCGTCTTCGGGCTCGGCCTCGGTCTCGCCCTGCAGGTCTACACGCTCATCGTGCAGAATGCCGCCCAGCAGCGGGACCTCGGGGTCGCCACGGCCTCCACCCAGTTCTTCCGCAACGTCGGGTCCACCGTTGGCATCGCCGTCTTCGGCACGATCATGACGACCGGCCTCGCCCCCAACATCGCGAGCCACCTCCCCCCCGGGGTGGCCGGGCAGATGGCCGCCTCCGGGCAGGAGATCAGCGCCGGTTCCGTCCTGGACCCCTCGGCCCTGGCCGGCCTGCCGCCGGAGATCGTCACGGCGATCCAGCAGGGACTCGCCGACTCGCTGCACTCGGTCTTCGTCTGGGCCCTGGTGCCGTTCGCCCTCGCGCTGCTCGTCACCCTCTTCATCAAGGAGGTGCCGCTGCGCAACACGATCCACAACGCCCCGGAGGCTGGCCGCGAGTTGCTCGACACGCTGTCGCAGGCCTCGCCCGACGAGCTCGTCGTGCCGCTGGGCCGCGAGACCGGCAACTCCCGGACCCGGGAGCGCATCCTCGGGCTTCGCCTCGGGTTGCTCGCCGACACCGCCCTGCGCCAAGACCGTCCACTGCTGACCCAGGCCGTGACCGACCTCGGAGGCGGCGACCTCGATCGGGGCGCTGCCCTCCTGCAGCGCACCTCACGGATGCTGACGACCGAGGACAACGACGTGGCTGCGGAGACTGAGATCTTCGCGGTCGAGGTCGCCGCGCTGGCCAAGCAGTCCGGCGGCGTGCTCACCCAGTCGCTCAAGCGCGAACTCGCCACGGCGGTCGCCGAGCGCGACGAGCAGACCGTGATGAGCACGATCGAGCCCACCGTGGCCGACCGGCACGAGGCGATCAACAGCAGGTCGGCGACGACCTGACCTCGGTGTACCTCGTCGACCGGGCCCGGGTCCGCGAAGGAGCCCTGACTCCCTGAGCCCCCGAGTCACTGCGTCACTGCGTCACTGCGTCACTGAGCCCCTGAGGCTCTGAGGCTCTGAGGCGCTGAGGCTCTGAGGCTCTGAGGCGCTAAGGCACTGAGTGACTGAGTGACTGATCCACCGGCGGCTCGGGTCCCCGAGCAGCGCCGCGAGGTCAGCGAGGAAGCGACTTCCGAGCTCACCGTCGATGAGCCGGTGGTCGAAGCTGATCGCCAACTGGGTGACGTGACGGACGGCGATCTCGTCACTGCCATCAGCCCCCGTGACCACCCAAGGCTGCTTGCGGATGGCGCCGAAGGCGACGATCGCCGACTCCCCCGGGTTGATGATCGGGGTGCCGCTGTCAACGCCGAAGACACCGACGTTGGTGATCGTGATCGTGCCGCCGGACATCTGCGCCGGCTGGGTGCGCCCCTCGCGGGCCGTGGCCGTCAGCGCGCCGATCGCTTCGGCGAGCTGCAGCATCGTCAGAGCGTGAGCGTCCTTGATGTTCGGGACGATCAGCCCACGCGGCGTGGCGGCGGCGATGCCGAGGTTGACGTAGTTCTTCTGGACGACTTCCTGAGCGGCCTCGTCCCACGTCGCATTCATGCCCGGGTTGCGCCGGATGGCCACGATGAGCGCCTTGGCGAGGACGAGCAAAGGGGTGACCTTGACGTCCTTGAACTCGCGGTCCCGTTTGAGCCGGTCGACCAACTCCATCGTGGCGCTCACGTCGAAGGTGATCCACTCGGTCACGTGCGGCGCGGTGAACGCGGAGCCCACCATGGCTGCCGCCGTCATCTTGCGGACGCCCTTGATCGGGGTGCGCACCTCGCGCTCCCCCGAACCGAACGGCAGTCCGTATGCCGCTGGGCCAGCTCCCCCAGCAACGCTCGAGCCCACTTCTGCCGCAACAGAACCCGCCCCGCCACCCTGAGCATGGGCTGTGACGTCGTCCCGGGTGATGATGCCGCCCTCCCCGGACCCGGTCACCGACCAGAGGTCGACCCCGAGGTCCTTGGCGAGCTTGCGCACCGGAGGCTTGGCCTTCGGTCGCCCACCTGAGCGTGCGCCGGAATCGACTGCAGGGGCGGGCGATTCGGTGCGTGGCGCTGGGGACGTCGGCTCGGGCACCGCAGGGGTCGCGGTCACGACCTCGGCAGGAGGCGGAGCCACCGCGACAGCCGGCGGCGCGGGTGCAGCCTGGCTCGGCGGCATACGGCCTGCTGGTGCAGCCTGTTTGCGTGCCCGGCGAGCGGAGGCGCCCGCCTTGGCTCCGTAGCCGACGAGGTTCGCTTCCTGCTGGTCACCCGGATCGGCCAGCCCGGGGACCGAGTCGGCGTCCTGCGCATGCGCAGGCAGGTCGCCGCCCAACCCGTCGTCGATGGTGATGATCGGCGTCCCGACCTCGATGGTCTGACCGACCTCGCCGAAGATCTCCTTGACGGTGCCCGCCCAGGGGATCGGCAGCTCGACCAGCGACTTGGCGGTCTCGACCTCGAGGACCATGTCGTTGACCTTCACGGTGTCGCCGACGGCGACCTTCCACTCGACGATCTCGGCCTCGACGAGGCCCTCGCCGGGGTCTGGCAGCTTGAAGATCTTGATGGCCATGGTGATTCGCGCCTTTCGGGGTCAGTACGCCAGGGCGCGGTCAACGCCGTCGAGGATGCGATCGAGGTCAGGGAGGAACTCGTCCTCCATGCGGCTCGGCGGATAGGGGATGTTGGCGCCGGCCACGCGGATCACGGGCGCCTCGAGCTCATAGAAGCACTGCTCGGTGACCTGCGCCGAGATCTCGGACGCCATCCCGAGGAAGCTGCTCGCCTCCTGCACGCACACCAGCCGCCCGGTCTTGCGGACCGACTCGATCACGGTGTGGATCGGCAGCGGGGACAACGAGCGCAGGTCGATGACCTCGATCGAGATCCCCTCGGGGTCCGCGGCGGCGGCCGACTCGAGCATCGTCTTGACGACGGGGCCGTAGCCGACGAGCGTCACGTCGGTGCCCTCGCGCACGACGTGCGCCTCGTGCAGGCCACGCGGCGCGGTCGTCGCGCCGGTGTCGTACTCGGCGCGGTCGTGGTAGCGACGCTTCGGCTCGAGGAAGATGACCGGGTCATCGCTCTCGATGGCCTGCTGGATCATCCAGTGCGCGTCCTCCGGGTTGGAGCAGGCGACGACCCGCAGGCCGGCGGTGTGGGCGAAGTAGGCCTCCGGGCTCTCCGAGTGGTGCTCGGGGCTGCCGATGCCGCCGCCGAACGGGATCCGGATGACGATGGGCAGCGCGAGATGGCCGAGCGAACGGGCCGGCATCTTGGCGACCTGGGAGACGATCTGGTCGAAGGCCGGGTAGACGAAGCCGTCGAACTGGATCTCGCAGACCGGGCGATAGCCGCGCAGCGCCATGCCGATCGCGGTGCCGACGATGCCGGACTCGGCGAGCGGGCTGTCGATGACCCGGGCCTCGCCGAAGTCCTTCTGCAGGCCCTCGGTGATGCGGAAGACGCCGCCGAGCTTGCCGATGTCCTCACCGATCAGCACGACCTTGGGGTCGCGCTCCATCACCTTGCGCATGCCGCTGGTGAGGCTCTTGCCGAGGGTGACCCTTTCGATGGCCATCAGTTCGCCTCCTCGAAGCTCGCCTTGTAGGCAAGGTAGGCCGCGCGTTCGGCCTCCATCACCGGGTGGTCCTCGCGGTAGACGTGGTCCCACATCGTCTCGCCGGGCATCGTCTCCATCGTGACGCAGCCCTCGCGCAGGTCGGCGGCGAACACGTCGGCCTCCTCGTCGATCTGCGTGAAGTAGGCCTGGTCGGCCATCCCCTCGTGCGCGAGGTAGGTCTTGAGGCGCAGGATCGGATCGCGGAACTTCCACTGCTCGACCTCGGCGGAGACGCGGTACTTGGTGGGGTCGTCCGCGGTCGTGTGCGCCCCCATCCGGTAGGTGTAGGCCTCGATGAGCAGTGGTCCCTGGCCGTTGCGAGCCTCGTCGAGGGCGTACTGGGTGACCGCGTAGGTCGCGAGGATGTCGTTGCCGTCCACCCGCATGCCGGGGAAGCCGAAGCCGCGGGCTCGCTGGAAGAGCGGGATCCGGCTCTGCTTGGTGACCGGCTCGGAGATGGCCCACTGGTTGTTCTGGCAGAAGAAGACGACCGGCGCGTCGAAGCTCGCCGCGTAGACGAAGGCCTCGTTCACGTCTCCCTGCGAGGAGGCACCGTCCCCGAAGTAGCAGATGACCGCGGTGTCACGCTCGGGGTCACCGGTGCCGACGTTGCCGTCCATCTTGACGCCCATCGCGTAGCCGGTGGCGTGCAGCGCCTGGGCCCCGATGACGATCGTGTAGAGATGGAAGTTGTTGATCTTGGGGTCCCACCCGCCCTGGCTGACGCCGCGGAAGAGTTGGAGCGAGCTCTGCGGGTCCATGCCGCGCACGAAGCCGACCCCGTGCTCGCGATACGTAGGGAAGCAGAAGTCGTGCGGTTTCAGGGCCCGGCCCGAGCCGACCTGGGCGGCTTCCTGGCCGAGCAGGCTGGGCCACAGCCCGAGCTCACCCTGCCGCTGCAGCGCGTAGCCCTCGGCGTCGAGGCGCCGGATCAGGACGAGGTCGCGATAGAAGCTGCGAAGGTCATCGGCCGTGAGGTCCGCGACGTACTTGTCATAGTCGGGATGGGACACGCGCTGCCCCTCCGGGGTCAGCAGCTGGATCATGTCCGGGCCACCATCGCCGACCGCGGGGGTCGGCTGGTGCAGCTCGGCGACACCTTTGTCGCTCACTGGGGCTCCTTCACCGGTGTGGGACCGGGTTTCGGTCGGGGCCGGGACGGGGATCGGCCCGCTCGGCTGTGTGGGTGCGCGCGACTTCCGAGGGTGACGGCGGTCACGTGCTGGTCCTCAATTCGTAACGTACCGGAGCATCCGGGGAATCTCACAATGCGGGACAAACCTACTAGCCGGTATGCCGCTGTGCTGGCTCCTCCGGGCCACCCCCCTGCGCGCCGGACTCCCACAGGAGCTGCAATGACGCAGAAGATCCACCATGATCGGGCTTGCTCACGGGCCCCACCGACCGCCCGTCGGCCACGCCGTTCCCCATCGGCAAGCATGCTCCGATCGCGATCGGGGACGAGTAACGCAAAGACCGACCGGCCCGACCGGACGAGCGCACCCACCGTTCCTCTGATCGGGCCGTTTCGCTGCCCCAAGGAGACCCGGACCCGTGGCAGGCCTCCAACACACGTGGGTCAACGGCGGCTGCCCCAGGACCACGCCGGGGTGGTCAGCATCCCCTGACCCTGCACGAAGGTCTCGCCCAGGTCCTTGGCCAGCGTCACCCGCCGGGCCGGCGACCCCAGGCCGACCGGGCCCGGTTCGTCGTCCTGGGACCCGTCCACCGGCGCGCCGAGCTCCCGGATCAGGTGCTCGGAGTGCGACACGACCATGACCTGGGTGCGTTCCGCGACCAAGCGGATCAGGCGAGCGAGCGGGCCGAGCAGGTCCGGGTGCAGGGACGTCTC
>CAJDUR010000090.1_pt1 | contig 16050 bp, 19 predicted proteins | sample 7391191 | NCBI WGS metagenome assembly CAJDUR01 (sample SAMEA7055688, study PRJEB34461) | soil metagenome | biome: terrestrial ecosystem; feature: Peninsula; material: soil | place: Antarctica | collected 2016 | reverse complement strand
GCTCCTGATGATCGTGCCAGACAGCCAGTCGCAGAACTACCCGGTGCTGTGGATCTTGATGGCGGCCGAGGTGGCGCGTCACCGAGCCAGCGTCGCCCGGGCCATGCCGGACCGTGATTCCACGGCGGGCAGCGTCACCCCCTGACGATCAAAACTATCAGTGATAGTTTTCCAATTAGTGATAGAGATCCTATCGGTGATTGGGCCTACGGAGGATCGACATGATCCCCCCTCTGGTTCTCCAGCCCGCGCACGCCTCGTGCGGTCTCATCGATTCACCAACCGAACTCACTGCCACTCAACTTGGGAGATTGCCCGTGACGCAGTCCACCGAGGACCCGCGAAGGAAACGGCGAGAAGCCAAGATTGCCGACATCGTGAACGCGGCGTGGTCCCTGGCGCAACGGGACGGCCTGGGAGCGATCTCGTTGCGCGACCTCGCGGCGGCCGTCGGCCTTCGACAGCCCTCCCTCTACGTGTACTTCGACTCCAAGCTCGCCCTCTACGACGCAATGTTCGCCGACGGCTATCACCAGTTGCTGCGGTACCTCGACGATCGAGCGTATGACGGTGACCCGCGCGGCGCGCTCGTCAACTTCGTCCGGGACCTGCTGCTGTTCTCCAGCGAGAACGCCGTCCGCCACCAGATGCTCTTCCAGCGCACCCTGCCCGGCTTCGAACCATCACCCGAGGCCTACCTGCCCTCACTCGAATTCTCCCGACGCGCCACAGACCTGTGCGCGGAGGCCGGCATCACCAGCGCAGCCGACGTGGACCTGTTCAGTGCCCTGATGAACGGGATGGCCCACCAGCAGGTGGCCAACGACCCCGGCGACCCACCCAGCGACCCACCAAGCGCCCCACCCGCAAAACCAAGCCCAGGCCCTGACATCCCGAAATCTCAGCGACCCGAAAGGAAGATCCCGATGAGCACCACGAGCACCACTGGAGTCGCCCGCATCAACCGCAAGGAGGCCCGCGTCCTCGCCTCGGCCGAGTTCGAGAAGTTCGCGGCCCTGACCGCCTCATTGACCCCGAAGGAGTGGGCGACCGACACCGACTGCGTCGGCTGGGACGTCCGCACGATGGTCCTGCACGTCCTCGGCTCGGCCGACGCCCAGGCCTCCCCGTTGGTCTTCCTCCATCAGCTGCGCCGCGGCCTTCCGCTCAACAAGCAGATTGATTCCCAGCACTGGGTGGACGGCCTCAACGAGCTCCAGATCCGCGAGCGCTCAAAACTGAACAACGAGCAGGTAGTGGCGCAACTCGAAGCAGTCGGCGAGAAGGCGGTCAAGGGCCGGTTCGGCACTCCACTGCCGATGCGCTACACCCCGGTCCCGTTCGGCGACCCGATCGGCTGGAAGCCGGTGAACTACCTCCTCGAGGTGGGCTTCACCCGCGACGTCTGGGCGCACCGCATCGACATCCACGCCGCTATCGGCAGACCGATGGAGCTTGATCCCGCCCACGACGGACGCTTGATCGCCGACATCGTGGGGGAGTGGGCGCCGCTGCACGCAGAACCGTTCGACCTGCACCTGACCGGCACCGCCGGCGGCACCTTCAGCCAGGGCGAGGGCGGCGAGCACGTCGAGATGGATGCGCTCGATTTCATCCGCACCCTCTCCGGACGACTTCCCGGCACGGGCGTGATGCGCCACCCGCTGCCCCTCTGAGCCATCCGCGCCGGTCGGCCGACGCCGCCGGTCAGGCAGGGTCGAGGATCGCGACGAGGAAGTCGGAGTCCTCCCGGTGCGGCTTGACGTCCCACCCGGCGAGCAGCAGGCCCGGCTCGAAGCCGACCCCACCGGCATCCCGGAGGAAGTCGTCGAAGTCGTAGCCGCGCCCAGCGCCGAATCCGAGCACGACCCGGCCATCATCAGCCACGTGCGACCGCAGGCGCGCGAGCACCTCGACCCGCGTGCTCGCCGCGAGGAACGGCATCACATTGCCGGCCGCGACGATGGCGTCGAAAGCAGCCGGCACGCCTTGGGCCGGGAGGTCGAGCTCGGCCAGGTCGCCGAGGATCCAGTCCGGCCCGGGGAAGTCCTCGCGGGCCGCGGCGAGCAGGACCGGGTCGACGTCGACCCCGACGACGTCGTGACCGGCCCGGGCGAGCGCCCCACCCACCCGGCCGGACCCGCAGCCCGCGTCGAGGATGCGTGAGCCACGGGCCACCATGGCATCGACGAGCCGGGCCTCACCCCCGAGGTCCTGCCCGGTGGTCGCCATGTCGCGGAATCGTTTGACGAACCAGGTCGAGTGGCTCGGGTTCGCCGTGACCATCTTCATCCACTCGCTCTGTTCGACCATGCCTGCATTCTCACCCATGCGGCCGGGAACGTCCGCGCCGCTCAGGAGGCGTCGGAGTTGCCCCGGCGCCGCGAGGCGACCCAGATGACGACGCCGAAGAGCACGACCAGGATGAGGACGGCGACGATGGTCAGGACGACCGGGACGAATTGTGAGTCCTTCGCTGCGGTCTCGGCGGGGGGGTCCACCTGGGGTACGTGCACGGTGGCTTCGGCAGTGGCGGTCGACCCGTCGAGCCCCACCGTGGCGTGGAAGCTGAACGAACCTGAGATGGGGTGACCGTCCTTGGAGGTCACCCGGTAGGTCACGACGTAGTCGCCGGCCGGCGCGGCAGGCAGCAGGCGCTGGACCACGTCCCGTCCCTCGATCGTGGGGGCTCCATCCACCATGTTGCCGGACGGACCCGTGACGAGGACCTGGGTGCCCACGGCGAGCGGTGCGTCGGAGAAGCTGAGGCTGACCTGCGGGGCGAGTTGGGCGACCGTCGTGCCGTCACCCGGGGTGGTCTTCTCCAGCACGTCGTGGGCCAGGGCCGCTCCGGGGGTCGCGAGCGTCAGGACCCAGGCGAAGAGCAGCACGAAGACGGTCGAGGAGAACTTGCGCATGCGCCTCAGGCTACGACGTGCTCACCAGGACGTGCCGCACCACCCACCAGAAGTCGCCGAACCCCCCTCGGGCCAGGAGCTGGGTCTCCGCGGAGGCCCGGGAGAGGTCAGCGAGGTAGCCGTGCGGGTCGGTGCTCGCTTGCGCCACGTCGGGGATCTGTCCGCGCACGCCGAGGCCACGCAACACATCGCGCTGCCGGACGAGGTCGTCATGCACGAGCGAGTCCATCGCCACGTGCGCCGTGAGGTCGCACGTGCCGTCGGGCACGGGGTCACATTGCCGGCCCTGCACGTATGCCGTGAGCGTCCCTGCATCCGGCCGCTCGCCCTGGACATGGCCGTAGTCCACGGCGACGAGCAGCCCGTCCCGGACCCGCGCGACCAGGGCCGCCCACGCCTCGTCCCGGGCCCGTCCGATCTCGACGCGCCTCCCGGGCCGGACCTCGGGCCAGTAGCGCTGGGACCATTCGCGATCGGCAGCACTGAGCAGCCCCCCGAGAGACTCGCGGCCCTCGGTGTCGACGAGGACCTCGCGCAGCGACCCGGCCGCGTCGACCTGCGCGATCGTGCACGGGACGACATCGAGCCACTCGTGCGCGATGACCAGGGCATCGGTGAGGTCGCCGAGACCACTCTCGCCGTCGGGGAGCGCGTCACCCCCGGGCGAACGGATCCACTCGATCCGCTCGTCGAGACCCTCGGGCCGGGCCACCACGTCAACGGCGACCACGCGGGGGGCCAGCTCACACAGCGCTGTCGCTAGCTCTCCGCGCCCGGCGCCGACGTCGACGATCACCGACGGCGGGTGATCGTCGCGTGAACCGCAGCTGCGCCGCCAGAGCCGGAGCAGGGCGTCGGCCAGCACGGGCCCGGTCGGTCCCTGCGCCGCGGTGGTGAAGTGGGCCGACGGCCCACCGCGCGTGACGTAGAAACCACGCTCAGCGGCATACAGGGCATCGTGCCACGCTGCGCGCCAGGGAAGGGGAGCCACTCTCGGACTCTAGCGATACCGTTCCGTGGGTGAGCTCCCCGCACCAACGCCCTGCCCGTTTCGATGTCGGCATCGTCGGGGCCGGCCGTGTCGGCTCCGTGCTCGGTGCCGCGCTGGTCCGCGCCGGCCACCACGTCACGGGGGTGTCCGCCGTCAGCGAGGCGAGCCGGGCCCGGGCAGCGACCCTGCTGCCCGGGGTGCCGATCCGGACCGTCCCCGAGGTGGTCGCCGGGGCGCACCTCGTCGTGCTGGCCGTGCCCGACGACGCCCTGGCCGAGTTGATCGCCGGGCTGGCGTCGACCCGGACCTTCACCCCAGGACAACTCGTCATGCACACGTCCGGGGCGCACGGGATCTCGGTGTTCGACAGCGCCGCCGACCGGGACGTGCTGCCGCTGGCCCTGCACCCCGCCATGACCTTCACGGGGTCCGAGCTGGATCTGGACCGGCTGCACGACTGCTGCTTCGGGGTGACGACGGTCGACCTGGCGCGGCCGCTCGCCGAGGCGCTCGTCATCGAGATGGGCGGCGAGCCGGTGTGGATCCCCGAGGACGAGCGGGTGCGCTATCACGCCGCGCTGGCGCACGGCGCCAACCACCCCCGGATGCTCGAGCCACTGCTCGAGGCGGCGCTCGCGAATGCGCTCCAGTCCGGTGATGCTGCGCTCACCGGCCCCGTCGCACGCGGTGATGCCGGTACCGTTGCCGGACACGTCGCGATGCTGCGTTCCGATGCGCCGGACATCCTTCCGACCTATCTGGCGCTGGCCCGCGCGACCGCACAGCGGGCCGTGCTGAGCGGCCGCCTCAAGGCGGCCACGGCCGAGCCGCTGCTCGAGTTGCTGTCCCGCGAGGAGGAGTCGCCATGACCGCTGACACACCACCCGTCGTCGTGCGGTCCCGCGACGAATTGCGTGACGCGCGAGCGGCGCTCACCCATGGCGACGTCGCGGTCGTGATGACGATGGGGGCCCTGCACGACGGGCACGCCACCCTGATCCGGACCGCGCGCCGGACCCACGCGCACGTCGTCGTGACGATCTTCCTCAACCCGTTGCAGTTCGGGCCGGCCGAGGACCTTTCGCGCTATCCGCGGACCTTCGACGACGACCTCGAGATCTGCACCGAGGCCGGCGTCGACCTGGTCTTTGCCCCGACCCCCGATGTCATCTATCCCGACGGCGACCCGGGTGTGCGCGTGTCCGCCGGCCCCCTCGGCGCGGTGCTCGAAGGACAGTCCCGACCCGGTCACTTCGACGGGATGCTCACGGTCGTCGGGAAGTTGATGCACCTGACCGGCGCCACCTCGGCCTACTTCGGTCAGAAGGACGCCCAGCAACTCATCCTCATCCGGCGGATGTGCCGCGATCTCGACTTCCCGGTCCAGGTGGTCGCCGTGCCGACGGTGCGCGAGCCCGACGGACTGGCCATGTCCAGCCGCAACAGGTACCTCGGGGAATCGGACCGCGAGGTGGCCCTCTGCCTGTCGCGGGGACTGCGGGCCGGGGCAGCGGCGGCGCCCGAAGGCCCGTCGGCGATCCGGCGCGCTGCCCGGGCCGTGCTCGTGCGGGAGCCGCTGGCCCTGATCGACTACCTCGTCCTCGTCGACCCTGAGACACTGGCCGACGTTCCGGAGTGGTTCCGGGGCGAGGCGCTGCTCGCCGTCGCCGGCCGGGTCGGCACGACCCGACTCATCGACAACCTCCCGGTGCTCGTCGGCCCCGGTGGGGGCGCCCTCGACGTCTTCTCGCGCCCCTGACGAGGGCTGGCACGCTAGGTTTCTCCGCACGTCACTGATCACCACCGCACCTCCCCACCCCGACTCCCCAGCACCACCACCCCGACCACCAGCATCCCGACCACCAGCACCGAGAGGCCAGCCGTATGCCGCAGAGCGGGCTCCCCGACGTCACCGTCCCGCGCCGCCTGGGCGCGCCCGAGCCCGGGTGGACCGCGACGGCTGACGTCATCGTCGTCGGCTCCGGGGTGGCCGGACTGACGACCGCGCTGCGCCTGCGACGTCGCGTCGACCGGGTGCTCCTCGTGACCAAGACGGTGCTCGACGAGGGCTCGACCGCCTGGGCCCAGGGTGGGATCGCGGCCGTCATGTCCCCCGACGACAGCCCTGAGGAGCACATCCACGACACGCTCGTCGCGGGGGTGGGGCTCTGCGACGTCCAGGCCGTGCGGACCCTGGTCCGCGAGGGCACCGACGCGGTCTGGGACCTCATCGCGACGGGGGCCGAATTCGACCGGGGGGACACGGGCCAGATCTCGCTGACCCGTGAGGGCGGGCACCACCGCGACCGGATCCTGCACGCCGGCGGTGACGCGACCGGCAAGGAGATCTCGCGGGCCCTGATCGCGGCACTCGAGCGAGTCCGTGACGACCCCGGGATCGAGATCATCGAGCACGCCCTGGTCGTCGACCTGCTGACCGATGCCACGGAACGGGTCTGCGGTGTCACGTTGCACGTCATCGGCGCCGGGCAGGGTGATGGCGTGGGCGCCGCGCAGGCCAGGGCCGTCGTGCTGTGCACCGGCGGCCTCGGGCAGATCTACGCCTCGACGACCAACCCGTCGGTGGCGACCGGGGATGGCATGGCGGCAGCGCTGCGGGCCGGGGCGGTGCTCACCGACCTCGAGTTCGTCCAGTTCCACCCCACCGTGCTCTGGCTGGGCAACGAGGCGACCGGCCAGCAACCGCTCATCTCCGAGGCGGTCCGCGGGGAGGGCGCCTACCTCGTCGACGACCAGGGCACGCGCTTCATGCAGGGCCTGCACCCCATGGCGGACCTCGCCCCACGCGACGTCGTCTCCCGCGCGATCGTCGACCGGATGCGTGAGGCCGGGACCGACCACGTCTACCTCGACTGCCGTCACCTCGGGGCCGACTTCCTGGAGCAGCGCTTCCCCTCGATCGTGGCGCGGTGCCGCGAGCTCGGCTTCGACCCGGCCACCGAGTTGCTCCCGGTCGCGCCCGCGCAGCACTACGCGAGTGGCGGGGTGCGGACCGACCTGCGCGGCCGCACCTCGCTCGAGGGCCGCCGACGACCTCACCGGGCGGCTCGGTGCGGGAGAGCTGCCCGAGACGACGCCGGTGGAGCTGCACGGGCCCGTTGAGCTGGTCCGGGCCAAACGGCGGGGCGAGATCCAACGCGCCATGACGGCAGGGTCGGGCACCGTCCGGTCCGCGACCTCTCTCGCGGGGACGGAGACCGTCCTGTCCGCGATCGCCGAGCGGGCGGAGCGCCACGCCGCCAAGAAGCAGGGTGGCCCCAAGAGTTGGGAGACCACCAACCTGCTTCATCTCGGACGAGCCCTGACGTATGCCGCGGGGCTGCGTGCGGAGACCCGTGGCGGCCATGTGCGTGAGGACTTCCCGGACCGCGACGACGCCCGCTTCCTGCACCACGCGGACCTGTCGCGTGGCGCTGACGGCGTGGTGCGGGCCACCCTGGTCCCCGTCCCCGCGTCGAACTTGGTCGGGCTGGACCTCGACGGGCTGGACCTCGACGGGCTGGACTCGGAGGACGGGTTGGCGGCGCCAGCACCGTCGGACGCACGAGAGGGAGCACAGAACGATGGCTGAGGTCTCCACCCAGTTCCCATTCGAGCAGGCCGAGCGCCTGGTGATGACTGCGCTGTCCGAGGACCTCGGTCCCGATGATCTCGACGTCACGACGATGGCGACGATCCCGGCGGACCAGCATCGGGTGGCGCAGATCGTGGCCCGGGAGTCCGGCGTGGTCGCCGGAGTGCCCGTCATCGCGGTCGTGCTGGAGCAGGTCGCCCGGCTCATCGGCGGGCAGGCGCCGGAGGTCGAGATCTGTGCCCCGGACGGCACCCGGGTGCGGGCCGGTGACGTCATCGCGCGCGTGTCCGGCCAGACGCAGGTCATCCTCATGGCCGAGCGCACCATCCTCAACGTCCTGTGCCGCCTGTCCGGGGTGGCCACCCACACCCGGCGCTGGGCGGACCAGCTCGAGGGGACCCCGACGATGGTCCTCGACACCCGCAAGACGACCCCGGGGATGCGGTGGCTCGAGAAGTACGCCGTGCGCGCCGGGGGAGGCACCAACAAGCGGATGGGCCTCTACGACGTGGCCATGATCAAGGACAACCACAAGCTCGCCGCCGGGTCCGTGGCGGCGGCCTACGCACTCGTGCGGTCAGGCTTCCCTGACGTGCAGGTCGAGGTCGAGGTGACCACGCCGGCCGAGGCCCAGGAGGCGTATGACGCCGGCGCTCGCTTCATCATGTGCGACAACATGTCGACCACGGTGCTGCGTCAGACGGTCGAATTGCTCCGGGCTGCAGGCGATCCCGTCGAGATCGAGGCGACGGGCGGCCTCACCCTGGAGGTCGTGGCCGACTACGCGGCGACGGGCGTCGACTTCGTCTCCGTCGGGGGGCTGACGCACTCGTCACCCATCATCGACCTGGCCCTCGACCTCGCCGACTGAGGAAGAGATCACATCGTTCACCCCGAGGTAGAGATGTGACCTCACCCCACCCGCGCTGACCCCGGTTGCCGACCGCTAGTAGCCGCGGTGCCAGAGGTTGACGGCGTAGTCGATGCCGGTGATGTCGGGGTGCTCGTCGAGGATCAGGTCCGCCTGCTCGGGAGCGAACTCGATCCCGACGACGGCCTCGAAGTCCGCTCGTGAGTCGAAGTCCCAGCGGATGTCGAGCAGCTCACGATCCCAGCCCTGCCGGGTCCAGAAGCGCTCGACCGCCGTGGCGTCATAGTGTGGCAGCGCTCGTCGGAACCAGTGCCCGAACGTCGAGCGGGTGGCATCGTTGTCGATGACGAAGGCCGTGCCACCCGGGCGCATGACCCGGTCCAGCTCGGCCAGGCCCGGCTCGCAGCCGGGTCCGAAGAAGTAGGACCACCTCGCATGAGCCACGTCGAACGAGGCGTCCTCGACCCCGATCGAGGCCGCGCCCTCCTCACGGACGGAACACAGCGGCATACCGGAGATTCGCTGTGCCGCAAGGGAAGCGAGTGGGGGGTGCGGCTCGACGCCGACGACCGACCGCGCCTCGCGGGCGAAGGCCGGCAGGTGGAAGCCGGTGCCACAACCGATGTCGACGACGTCCCGGTCCGTCCAGTCGGCGATCCGACGCATCGTCGTCTCGATGACGTGGGCACGGTCGACGCCGCGGTTCTCGATCTCATAGACGTCAGGTGCACCCCAGATGTTGGGGGACGGGGTGACGTCACTCATGAATTCTCTTGTGCCTCAACAGTTGCCGGGTGGATGAGGAGAGGCAGCAGCGCCCGCGCACCGCGCGCCCGGACCGCCTTGACCGACGCGAGGTGCGCCTCGGCACGGATGGCAAGTTGCTCGTAGGCCGCGGCGCCCATCAGCTCGGTCAGCTCGGGTGCGTTGGAGCGATACACCGGCTCGCGGCCGACGTGCGCCTCGGAGTTGCCCGAGCAGTACCAGTCGAGGTCGTGACCGCCGGGACCCCAGCCGCGCCGGTCGTACTCGGTGATGGTCACCTCGAGATAGCTGGTGTCATCAGGCAGCTCGATCGTGCGGAAGGTCCGCCTGATCGGCAACTGCCAGCAGACGTCGGGCTTGAGGGTGAGCGGTTGGACGCCGGTGAGGACGGCGTGCTGGTGGAGGGCGCAGCCGGCGCCGGCAGGGAATCCGGGGCGGTTGAGGAAGATGCAGGCACCGTCGACGACCTTCGTCTTGCGGACGCCGTCCTCGCGCTCGGTCCAGTCCTTCTTGCTGCCCGTCTCGGTGCCGACGCCGTGGTACTGCCACTCGTCCTCGCCGAGGTCCGCTACCGCAGCCGCGACCCGGGCCACGTCGTCCTTGTCGGTGAAGTGGGCGCCGAGGGTGCAGCACCCGTCGTCGGGGCGGTCGGCATAGATCCCGTGACAGCCGCTGCCGAAGATGCACGTCCAACTGCTGGTCAGCCAGGTCAGGTCGCAGCGGAATCGCTGCTGCGGGTCAGCGGGGTCGGTGAATTCGACCCAGGTGCGGGGCAGGTCCAGGGGTGCTTCGGCCACCGGCACACCCTACGCCGCGCGGAGGTCGGGCGTGGGCGCGATCACCACGTGGGCGCCTCGGCTGGGGGTGGGGGTCGGTCCGGGCTGTTCAGGGTTGTTCGGGGCCCTCGGGGTCGTCGTTGCTGGTCCCGCGGGGTGAGCGGGGCTCGACGGCTCTGACCACGGCTGCCATGGTGGTCGGGTGCCCACCGCCGCGATGATTCCCTATGACGACGCGCTGCGAGAGCGGATCAGCGCCCGTCTCGTGCGGTATCCGCGTCGGGTCGCGCCGCTCGAGGGCCGCAAGGCCGCTGCGGTGGCCATCGTGCTGGTCGACTCGCAGGTTGGTGAGGGACCCATCAACCCGGTCGATGGACCTCCCGGGATCGGACCCGTGTTGGGTTCACTGCTGCGTGACGTCTCCGGCGGGGCTGCGTTCCTGCTGACCGTCCGGGCGGGTCGGCTTCGCGCGCACGGGGGCCAGTACGCCCTCCCCGGTGGGCGGGTCGATCCCGGCGAGACGACGATCGAGGCGGCCCTGCGCGAGCTCGACGAGGAAGTGGGGATGCAGCTGGGGGCGGAGGCCGTGCTCGGGTGCCTGGATGACTACCCGACCCGCTCCGGCTACGTCATGACCCCGGTCGTGCTGTGGGGTGGCGGGCCGGGCGAGGTCCGCCCGGCTGCACAGGAGGTGCTCGCGGCCCACCGGATCGGGCTGGGCCAACTCACCCGGGCCGACTCGCCACAGTTCTACTCGATCCCCGAGAGCGAGCGACCCGTGGTGCAACTGCCGCTGGGCGCGGAGGTGTTGCACGCGCCGACCGCCGCGGTGCTGCTGCAGCTGCGGTGGTGGGGTCTCGAGGGCCGACACGACCCGGTGGAGGGCTTCGAACAGCCCGTCTTCGCCTGGCACTGAGCGTGACGCATCCCGTGGCCCGGAGCGTCCCGTGGGGTCTGGGCTCGTGACGCGTGGGTGGGCGGCTCCGATGCGTGGGTGCGGCTCAGGCGTGGGTGCTCACGACGTTGAGCCCGACGACGCCGACGATGATCAGGGCCAGGCACGCGACCTTGGCCGCCGTCAGTGACTCACCGAGGAGGGTGAAGCCGACCGTCGCCACCAACGCGGTGCCCGCTCCGGACCAGACCGCGTAGGCCACGGAGACGGGAATCGTGCGCACGACCACGGCCAGCAGCCAGATCGAGAGCCCGTAGCCCGCCAGGACGACGGCGGTCCACATCGGGTTGGTGAAGCCGGCCGCCCGGGGGAGCAGGGAGGTGGCGCCGACCTCGACCCCGATCGCCACCGATAGCAGCAGCATCGAGCCGAGCACTCAAACCACATCCTTCAGCGTGCTGTAGCACTCGCTACATGTCTTAAAATGTAGCACACGCTACGCTCGGGAAATGGACCGACGGGACGAGCTCCTCGAAGCGGTCACCGACCATGTCCTGGTCCACGGTCTCATCGGGCTGACCCTGCGGCCGGTGGCCGCTGCGATCGGGACCAGCGATCGGATGCTGATCTATCACTTCGGCAGCCGGGACGCGCTCGTCTCCGCCGTCGTGGCCCGGGCCACCGATCTCGGGACCGTGGTCGTCTCAGGCCTTCCGGCCTGGCCGTCGGTCCGGACTGCAGTGAACCGGTTGTGGGAGGCCTACCAGGCGCCGCCGCTGTCTGCTTGCCTGAACGTCTACGTCCAGGCGGCTGCGACGGGACTGATCGGCCACGAGCCCTACCTGACGGATGCCCGCGAGAGCAACGATCGGTGGGCGGCGGCACTGGCGGAGTACTTCCTGCGCAGCGGAGCCCCGCCTCGGCGGGTCTCGCGCATCGTCACCCTGGTCGACTCGGCGCTCTTCGGCTTCCACCTGGATCTGGCCACCGACCGTCCTGACGAGCTCGCGCGCGGGGTCGATGACCTGGCCCGGGCCGCCCAGGCCCTGACCTCCTGAGATATCTCAGGATCCCGAAGGGTCTCAGTCAGGTGGCGTCGCCCTGGTAACCGATCAGCCAATGCAGACCGTAGCGGTCGATGACCTGACCGTCGGAATCGCCCCAGGGACGGGTCTGCAGGTCGTCGACGACCTGGCCACCGTCAGCCAGCGCGCGGAACCAGGCCCGCAAGGTGGTGGGGTCCGCCGTGCCGAGCAGCGACAGCATCAGGCCCCGGCACTCGACGGACGGCTCGTCGCCGGACGCGTCAGCGCCGAGGAGGACGACCGGGCCTTCGAGGCAGCCGTGCGCAATCGCGTCGGTGGGGCCATCGGTGCGGTTGAACTCCTCGAGGGTGTGCAAATCGACGGTGCCTCCGAAGACGTCGGCGTAGAAGGTGAGGGCCTCACGCGTGTTGCCGGGGAAGTGGATGTACGGAGTCAGTTGGGACATGGGTGGGAGGGTAGCGCTCTGGGGCTCGGCTGCGATGATGGCGCGCATGGAACTGCTGCGCACCCCGGATGAGCGATTTGTGGACCTGCCCGACTTCGCCTATGAGACGCACTACGCCCTCATCCCCTTCGAGGGAGGCGAGATCAGGATGGCTTACGTCGACGAGGGCCCGGCGGACGGGCCGGTGGCGCTGCTGCTGCACGGGGAGCCGAGTTGGTCCTTCCTCTATCGCCACGTGATCAGGGTCCTGACCGGCAGGGGCATCCGCTGTGTGGCGCCCGACCTGGTGGGCTTCGGTCGATCCGACAAGCCGGCTGACGTCAGCGCCCACAGTTATGCCCGTCAGGTCGAGTGGGTCCGCGCCCTGGCCTTTGATGCGCTCGACCTGACCGGGGTGACCCTCGTCGGGCAGGACTGGGGTGGACTGATCGGACTGCGTCTGGCTGCTGAGAATCCGGACCGGTTTGCCCGGATCGTGGCCGCCAACACGGGCCTGCCGACGGGCGACACCGACATGCCTGAGGTCTGGTGGCAATTTCGTCGGGCGCTCGAGGCCGCGCCGGTCCTGGACGTCGGACGGTTCGTGCAGTCCGGGTGTCGCACGATCCTGTCCGAGCAGGTGCTGGCTGCCTATGACGCGCCGTTCCCCGACGAGTCGTTCAAGGCCGGCCCGCGGGTGATGCCCTCGCTCGTGCCGACCCGCCCGGACGATCCGGCCACCGAGGCCAACCGGGCTGCGTGGGAACGGCTGACGCACAGCGGCACGCCCTTCCTGACGGCCTTCAGCGACGGTGACCCGATCACCGGTGCCATGGGTCCGATCCTGCAGCGGAGCATGAGCGGCGCCCAAGGTCGCACCCACCCGGTCATCACGGGTGCGGGCCACTTTCTGCAGGAGGATGCCGGCGAGCAGCTCGGTGAGGTCGTCGCGGAGTTCATCCTCGGCTGACCCAGCGGTGGCCTTCGGGGTCGGGCCCGGGTGGGATTGTCGTGGTCGTGCGGCGCGGATCGCCTACGGGGATCGGGCCCGGGTGGGATTGTCGTGGTCGTGCGGCGCGGATCGCCTACGGGGATCGGGCCCGGGTGGGATTGTCGAGGTTCGGGTCAGAAGTCGGGGCTGGGAGCGGGGTCAGCGGCATACGGTGTGAGCATGACAACGGACGGTGCGGCGGTGGCGATCAGCAACCTGCGTGTCGTTCGCGGCAAACGGGTCGTCATCCCGGACCTCACCATCGAGATCCCGGCCGGTCAGGTCGTCGGGCTGCTCGGGCCGTCGGGCTCGGGCAAGTCGACGCTGATCCGCTCCATCGTCGGGGTGCAGGTCATCGCGTCCGGCACGGTCACGGTGCTCGGCGAGCCGGCCGGGTCGCCCCAACTGCGCGACCGGGTCGGCTACGTCACGCAATCGCCGAGCGTCTACGCCGACCTCACCGTCCGCGACAACATCACCTACTTCGGCCGGGCAGTCGGACTCCGTGGGGCCGAACTCACTGCCTCGGTCGAGCGCACGCTGACAGAGGTGGACCTCGACTCGCGCGCGGACGAACTCGTGCAGGACCTGTCCGGAGGTCAGGAGTCCCGGGTTTCCCTCGCCTGCGCGCTGATCGGCCGCCCCGCGCTGCTGGTCCTCGACGAGCCCACCGTCGGGCTCGACCCGGTGCTGCGACGTGACTTGTGGGACCTGTTCCGGCGGCTCGCCACAGGCGGCGTCTCCCTCATCGTGTCGAGCCACGTCATGGACGAGGCCACCCGGTGCGACCGGATCCTCCTCCTGCGGGAAGGACTGGTCCTGGCCGATGTGACTCCCGACGAGCTGCTCACCCAGACCGGCGCGGTCGATGCCGATGCGGCCTTCCTGGCCCTCATCGACGCCGCCGATGCCGGGCGGGAAGCATCATGAATGCCGGCCTGACGCTCGCGACCGCGGCGCGGGTGCTGCGCCAGGTCAAGGTCGACCACCGCACCATCGCCCTCATCATCGTGGTGCCCTGCGTCATGATCGGCCTGCTCGCCTGGATCTACAACGGCACACCGATCTTCAACGCGATCGGCCCGGCCCTGCTCGGTGTCTTCCCGATGACGGTCATGTTCGTCGTCACGTCGGTGGCCACGTTGCGCGAGCGTCAGTCCGGCACGCTGGAACGGCTCCTGACGACGCCCATCGGCAAGGGCGACTTCATGATCGGCTACGCCCTCGCCTTCGGGGTGCTGGCCACCGTCCAGGCGCTCGTGGCCACCGGCTTCGCCGTGTGGGTGTGCGGCCTCGACACGGCCGGCCCCCGGTGGCTGCTCGTCGTCGTCGCGGTCTTCAACGCGGTCCTCGGCACCGCACTCGGACTGCTCGCGAGCGGCTTCGCCCGGACGGAGTTCCAGGCCGTGCAGTTCATGCCGGCGTTCATCCTGCCCCAGTTCCTGCTGTGCGGTCTGCTCGTGGCTCGCGACGCCATGCCCACCTTCTTGTACTGGCTCTCCAGCGTGATGCCCCTGTCGTATGCCGTCGACGCGATGAAGGAGATCGGGACCAACGTCGACGTGGGCGGGGCCCTGGCGGCCGACCTCGGGATCGTCCTCGGCTTCATCGTCCTCGCCCTGGCGCTGGCCTCGCTGACCCTGAGTCGCAGATCCGGATAGACGGCCGGTGCTGCGGCGCGACGGTGCCACGGCGGGGCCACGACGGCAGGTGGTGGGGCGCGGGAGCGAGCACAGCGGCATACGGCCATGGGGCTTCGGCGACCCCCTTGTAAAGTGGGCCACATGCGCTTGGGAGTCATCGACGTCGGCTCCAACACCGCGCACCTGCTCGTGGTCGACGCCCACCTCGGCGGGCACCCGCTGCCGGCGTTCTCCCACCAGAGCGACCTGCGGCTCTCCGAGAACATCACTCCCCGGGGTGAGATCACGCAGGTGTGCGCGGACCGGCTCGTGGCGTTCGTCGCGGAGTCGCTGGTGCTGGCCGAGGACCAAGGGGTCGAGGACCTGTTCAGCTTTGCCACCTCTGCGGTCCGGGAGGCGACCAACGGGGACGAGGTCCTGGCGCGGGTGCACGCTGACACCGGCGTGCAGTTGGGCGTCCTGCCGGGGGAGGAGGAGGCCCGGATGACCTTCCTCGCCGTGCGCCGCTGGTTTGGGTGGTCGAGCGGTCGGCTCCTCGTCGTCGACATCGGCGGCGGCTCGCTCGAGCTCGCTTCCGGCATCGACGAAGACCCCGAGGTGGCCCTCAGCCTCCCGCTCGGCGCTGGCCGACTCACCCGCGAGCAACTCGTCGGTGACCCTCCGGATGGCGTCGCGATCAGGGCCCTGCGCACGCACATCCGGGCGGTGCTGGCCCAGCAGGTGCGCCCGTTGCTCAAGGCAGGGACCCCGGACCGGATCGTCGGCACGTCCAAGACGATGCGGTCCCTCGCGCGGGTGGCCGGTGCCGCGCCGAGTGGGCACGGGCCCTTCGCCCCGCGGTCGCTGGGGCGTGAGGACGTGCGGGGCATCGTCACCCAGATCGGCGCCATGGACGCGGCGGCCCGGGCCACCCTGTCAGGGGTCTCGGACAGCCGGGCCCCGCAGCTGCTCGCCGGGGCCCTCGTCGCCGAGGCGGCCATGGACCTGCTGCACATCGACCGTCTCGAAATCTGTCCCTGGGCGCTGCGGGAAGGCCTGATCCTGCGCCGCTTCGACCAGCTCGCGTCATGAGCGGCCGCGGGTGCCGGAGAATGGCGCCATGACGATCCGGGTCGGGCTCTCGAGCGCTTCGCTC
>CAJDUR010000141.1_pt1 | contig 16106 bp, 7 predicted proteins | sample 7391191 | NCBI WGS metagenome assembly CAJDUR01 (sample SAMEA7055688, study PRJEB34461) | soil metagenome | biome: terrestrial ecosystem; feature: Peninsula; material: soil | place: Antarctica | collected 2016 | reverse complement strand
CTCGGATCAACGACTCCGCGCTCGGGCCACGCGAGGCTGGCGCCATAGGGATTCGCGGGGTCACTCGCCGCCAGCACCAGCGCCGAGGGCCCGTCCGCCGAGGGCCCGTCCGCCGAAGCCCCGCCCGCCGGGGGTGAGCCGGGCTCCTGACCACGCGCCACGCCTCCGGCATCACTGGGCAGCCGGGAGAGTGAGCGCAACCGGTCCACGGCGCCGGTCGAGGCGAACTGCGAAGCACCGAGTCCCTCGACGAAGTAGCCGCGCCGGACCTTGCCGGCCTCCTCGGCCGCGGCCAGGACGCGGTAGACGGCGGCGAAACCGCCCGGCACCTCCTCGGTGACGACCGAGCCTCGGGTCAGCACGCCGTAGCGGTCGAGCAGCAACTCCGCGTTGGTCACCGCCCTCACCGTCGGGTCGGTCTCCGCCGTCGGGAGCACCGTCCAGCGCCCGACGCCCGTCGAAGGGCCGGACCCTGCCGCCCGCCCGACGGCCATCGCGGCCGCGGTCGCCGCGCTTTCGGCGGCTGTGATCTCGGCAGCGTCTACCTCGGCAGCAGTGGTCCCAGCAGCAGTGACGTCGGCAGCAGTGGTCCCGGTGCGGGGTGCGCCAGTTTGGGGGGTGAGAGTGGGAGGAGTGCCAGCGAGTGGGCCACGCAGCGACCCGAAGCGGCCGAGCGAGCCGCGCCGTCCGGCATACCGCGTCGACCGGGGTCCGGACGGTGCCTTCTTGTGCGCCGTGCGCCCACCAGCGAGCAGGGCCCGCAGTGGCGCGACGGTGTCGTTGGTGACATGGCCCGACCACAGCAGTGACCAGAGCGCCTCATGCACTGCGGTGTCACCGAGCCCGACCCGCGAGGCGAGCGCCCGGAAGAAGTAGGCGCCGCCCCCAGCGAGAGCATCGAGCACCGCCTGCTCGGCATCGGTGAGGCCAGAGCTTTCGGTGGAGCCGGAGTCTTCGGTGGAGCGGGAACTTGTGGTGGAGCGGGAGCTTGTGGTGGAGCGGGAGCTTGTGGTGGAGCCGGCAGCCTGGGTGGTGTCCGGCGGGGTCAGTGTCAGGTGGGCGGCGTCGGCGAGGTGCAGGCTGACCCAGCCGTCATCGCCGGGCAGCGAGCCGTGCCCCCGCCAGAGCACCTCACCAGAGCTCATCACCTCATCGAGGAGCGCCGGCCGGTAGTCGGCAACGCGGGCAGGCAGGACCAGGCTCTCGAGCGCGCTCGCGGGCAGGACCGCTCCCGTCAACTGCTCCACCGCCCGCAGGAGGCCCTCCCGCCCGCGAAGTCCGCCCCCGACCCCCTGCCACTGCGGGAGGAAACGGGCCAGGTCGCGCTGCTCGACGGGCTCGACCTCGTGCCGCAGCGCGGCGAGCGAGCGGCGACGCAGGAGGCGCAGCACCTCGGCGTCGCAGAACTCCGGGCCGTGTCCCCCACCGTTGTCGATGGGGAGCAACTCGCCCTCCACGACCCGTCCGGACCCGACGAGCCGGCGCAGCGCATCGTGGACGACAGCGGGCCCGACCCCCCACCACGCCGCCACGGTCTGCACGGCGAAGGGCCCGTGGGTCCGGGCGAAGCGAGCGACGAGATCGGCGAGTGGGTCGGGCACCGACTCGAGGAAGGCATGCGGCACCCCCACGGGCAGAGCGGTGCCGAGCGCATCGCGGAGGCGGGCCGCATCCTCGATGGCGGCCCACCGGTCCTCACCGGCGATCCGGACCGGGATGACGCGGCGACTGGCTTCGAGGTCAACGAGGGACGCCTCGACCGCGGCCCGCGAGTACCCCTCGGCGGCCCGGGCCACGATGTCACGCACGGACAGCGGTCCGAGCACCCGCAGCAGGTCGGCGACGTCCTCGCTGTCGCGGGCCCCGCGATCGGGGGTGAGCCGCTGCAACTCGGTCTCGGTCCGGGCCACGGCCTCGGGGTCGAGCAGGTCGCGCAGGGCGAGCGCCTCCCCCTGGCCGAGCAACTCGGAGAGCAGGCTCGGGTCCAGCGCCAATGCGGCCGCGCGGCGCTCGGCGAGGGGCGAGTCGCCTTCGTAGAGGTACTGAGCGACGTAGCCGAAGACGAGCGACTTCGCGAACGGACTCGGCTGGCGCGACTCGACATCAACGACCTTGACGGTCCGCGCCCGGATGTCGCTCATCAGCTCGACGAGTCCCGGCACGTCGAAGACGTCCTGGACGCACTCCCGCACGGTCTCGAGGACGATGGGGAACGAGGGGTACTGGCTGGCCACCTGAAGCAGTTGCGCGGCCCGCTGACGCTGCTGCCAGAGCGGCTGCCGACGGTCGGGCCGCCGACGCGGCAGCAGCAGGGCTCGCGCTGCGCACTCCCTGAACCGGGCCGCAAAGAGCGCTGAGCCGCCGATCTCCTGGGTGACCAGCTCGCGCACCTCCTCGGGCTCGAGGGTGACGAGCTCGACCAGTTGTCGTCCGATCGCGCGTGAGCTGTCTGCATCGCCTGAGCTCTCGTCGAACTCGAGATCAGGCAGTCGGAAGACGATCCCGTCGTCACCATGCATCGCCTGGACGTCGACGCCGAAGCGCTCCCGCATCCGGGCCGCCACGCCGAGCGCCCAGGGCGCATGGACCTGTCCACCGAAAGGAGACAGGACCGCCACCCGCCAGTCGCCGATCTCGTCGCGGAAGCGCTCGACGACGATGGTGCGGTCGTCAGGCACGTGTCCGGTGGCCTCCCGCTGCTCGGCGAGGTAGCTGATGAGGTTGTCCGCGGCCCACTCGTCGAGTCCCGCCCGGGTGAGGCGGGCCCGGGCCCGGTCGGGGCTGAGCCCGACGACCTCGCGGACGAAACCACCGAGGGCTCGACCCAGCTCGGCCGGGCGGCCCTGCTGGTCCCCCTTCCAGAACGGCAACTTGCCCGGCTGCCCGGGGGCCGGGGTGACCAGCACCCGGTCGTGCGTGATGTCCTCGATGCGCCAGGTCGAGGTGCCGAGGGTGAAGACGTCGCCGACGCGGGACTCGTAGACCATCTCCTCGTCGAGCTCACCCACCCGGCGACCGGGCCCCTCCCCGGAGGCCAGGAAAACGGCATACAGCCCGCGGTCCGGGATCGTGCCGCCGCTCGTCACGGCGAGGCGCTGGGCCCCCCGCCGGCCGGTGAGCGTATCCGTGACCCGGTCCCACACGATGCGAGGGCGCAACTCGGCGAACTCGTCGGAGGGGTAGCGACCGGCGAGCATGTCGAGCGTCGCCTCGAGCACCGAGTGGGGTAGCGACGCGAAACTCGCGGAGCGACGAACGAGGGCTTCCACCTCGGCCACGGACCACTCGTCCATCGCGCACATGGCGACGATCTGCTGGGCCAGCACGTCGACGGGGTTGGCCGGCACGCGAAGCGACTCGATCGCACCGGCCCGCATGCGTTCGACGACGACGGCGGTCTGCACGAGGTCTCCGCGAAACTTCGGGAACATCACTCCCTGGCTGACCGCCCCCACCTGGTGCCCGGCGCGACCGACCCGCTGCAGACCGCTCGCCACGCTCGGCGGGCTCTCGACCTGGATGACGAGGTCGACGGCGCCCATGTCGATCCCGAGCTCGAGGCTGCTCGTCGCGACGACGGCGGGGAGCCGGCCGGCCTTGAGGTCCTCCTCGATCGCGGCCCGGTGCTCCTTGCTGACCGAGCCGTGGTGGGCGCGGGCCAGCACGGCAGGAGCGCCGCGCGAGACACCGGCCTGCGCCATGATCTGGGCGGGGGGTCGGCGGGTCGTGGCGGTGCCGGTGTCGGTGGCAGTGCCGGTGGCAGCAGAGTCATCGCTCTCGGCGAGCCGCTCCTCCCAGATCTCGTTGAGCCGCGAGGTCAGCCGCTCGGCAAGCCGGCGCGAGTTGGCGAAGACGATCGTCGAACGGTGCTCGGCAATGAGGTCGACGATGCGTTCCTCGACGTGCGGCCAGATGCTCGCCTGCGGCGCGGCGCCTGCCGCCGGGCCCGAGAGGTCAGGCACCCCCGGCGAGATCTCGACGGGCGACCCTGCGAGCTCACCCAGGTCGGGCACCGGCACGACGACCTCGAGGTCCCACTCCTTGGTCGAGGCGGGCGCCACGATCTCGACGGGACGGCCACCCGCGAGGTAGCGAGCCACCTCCTCGACCGGGCGGACCGTGGCCGAGAGCCCGACCCGCTGGGCTGGCTTCGGCAGGATCGCGTCGAGCCGCTCGAGGGTCAGCGCGAGGTGGGCCCCGCGCTTGGTCCCGGCGACTGCGTGCACCTCGTCGATGATGACGGTCTCGACACCCTTGAGCGCCTCCCGCACCGACGAGGTGAGGATGAGGAAGAGCGACTCCGGCGTCGTGATGAGGATGTCGGTCGGGTTCCGGGCGAAGGCTCGGCGCTCGTTGCTGGGCGTGTCCCCCGACCGGACGCTGACCCCGATGTCCGGCACCGGCAGACCGAGCCGGGTGGCGGCGTGGCCGATGCCCACGAGCGGAGCGCGGAGGTTGCGCTCGACGTCGACAGCGAGCGCCTTCATCGGCGAGACGTAGAGCACCCGGCAGCGCTCGAGCTTCTCCTCGGGCACGGGGCGCCTCGCCATCTGATCGATGGTCCAGAGGAAGGCGGCCAAGGTCTTGCCGGACCCGGTGGGGGCGACGACGAGGCAGTGGTGCCCCGAGGCGATCGCGTCCCAGGCCCCGGCCTGAGCGGCCGTGGGCGCAGCAAAACTGCTCCGGAACCAGTCAGCGGTCGCCGGAGAGAATCGGTCGAGCACGGCCGCTCGTCGGTCCTTTGCCATCCGACACAGCCTGCCACCCACCACTGACACCCGCCACCCGCCACCAGCACCGGCCACCAACACCGGCCATCAACACCGGCCATCAACACCGGCCAGCCGCGTCAGCAGAGTTGCCTCCATAAAACTGACAGAGGATCTCGTGCAGGCGTTCAACGACCAGATCCCACTGGACTTCAGGGCCTGCATGGTCTACCGCCAACTGGCGATCGAGATGGATGTCATGGACCTGCCCGGGATGGCCAAGTGGCTCCGCACCAGGCCGACGAGGAGATCGCCCACGCCACGACCTCTGCACCGGAGATCGAGTCCGGCTCGGTCCTCGTGACGTTCGAGACGGCCCTCGAGCACGATCGCAAGGTCTCCGAGTCGATCCGCTCGCTCTATCGCGCCTGCGAAACCGCCGGCGACCTGGACTCCCGCCCGCTGCTCAGCTGGTTCCCTCGAGGAGCTCGGAGCGCGTCCGGCCCGAACCACGGAGAACACCGCCGCGAAGTGAGAGGATCGGCTCCATGAGCCGGCAGATCACGACGCTCCTGTCCGAGTTTTCCTACCTCGAGTGCCCCCGTTGGCACGACGGTCGGATCTGGTTCGTGGATTTCTACACCTACCGGGTCCTGTCCGCGGCCGAGGACGGCACCGACGTGCGCCTCGAGGCCGACGTGCCCGGCCAGCCGTCCGGGCTCGGTTGGCTGCCGGACGGGCGCCTGCTCGTCGTCTCGATGCGCGACGCCCGCATCCTGCGCCGGGAGCCGGACGGCAGCCTCGTCACGCATGCCGACCTGAGCGCCCACGTGACCGGCCACGTCAACGACATGGTCGTCGACGCCGAAGGTCGAGCTTTTGTGGGCAACTTCGGCTTCGACCTCATGGGCGGCGCCGACCTGCGGACGACCAACCTGCTGCGCGTCGACCCGGATGGGTCGGTCAGCGAGGTCGCGCAGGGCCTCTACTTCCCCAACGGCAGCGTCATCACTGACGACGGGGTGCTGCTGGTCGATGAGACCCTCGGCAACCGGGTGAGCGCCTTCGACATCGCGCCCGACGGCAGCCTCGGGGCCCGCCGGGACTGGGCCTCCTTCGGCGACCTGCCGAGCGACCCGGCCTTCGACCAGGTGCTGGCTGCGGTCGTCCTCGCACCGGACGGGTGCTGCCTCGACGCCGAGGGCGCCGTGTGGATCGCCGATGCCATCGGCGGCCGCGTCGTCCGCGTCCGTGAGGGCGGCGAGATCCTCGAGGAGATCCAGCCGGGGACCGGCGTGTTCGCCTGCATGCTCGGCGGCTCCGATGGCCGAACCCTCTACCTGTGCGCCGCCCCGGACTTCCAGGAGGAAGCCCGCAAGGGCGCCCGCGAGGCGTCCCTGCTCTCGGTCCGGGTCGACGTCCCGCACGCCGGACGACCCTGACGTCGTGGGCGATGTCGACGTCACGGAGGTCTCCGACTTCCTCGCAGAGCAGGCCCCCTTCGCCGTCATGCCGAGGCCTGACCTCGAACAGTTGAGCCGCTCCCTGACGATCCGCTACGCCCGTCGCGGCACCCAGGTGATGCGAGTCGGCCGCGCCAACGACGAGGTCTTCGTCGTCCGGTCCGGCGCCGTCCAGATCACCGACGACAACGGCCTGCTCATCGAGCGCGGTGACGAGGGCAACGTCTTCGGCTCGTCGGCGCTCGGTGGCCGGCCGTCCCGCTTCGACATCGAGGCCATCGAGGACACCCTCCTGCTGGTCCTGCCCGGCGCCGTCTTCCATGGACTCACCGCCGACCACCCGGCGATCGACGACTTCTTCTCCGAGCAGCGCGCCACCCGGCTGCGCCACGCCCTCCACCTCCCGGCCCACGCCGCACGACACCAGGTCATCCTGCGGACCCGGCTGCGCGATCTGCTGCACCGGGCCCCGATCACCACGACCGGCGACACGACCGTCCGCGCCGCGGCCCAGCTGATGGCCCGGGAGCAGGTCTCCTCGCTCATCGTCGTCGACGGCGACCGACTCACCGGCATCCTCACCGACCGGGACCTGCGCACCCGGGTCCTGGCTGCGGGACGGGGCCCGGAGACCCCGGTCCGCACGGTGATGACGTCCGACCCGGTCACCGCACCGCCGGACGACCTCGCGATGCAGCTCATCCTCGAGATGACGTCGCGCAACATCCACCACATTCCGGTCGTCGACGGCGTGCGACCGGTGGGAATGCTGACGAGCACCGACCTGATGCGGCTGGAACACGCCAGCCCCATCCACCTCGTCGGCGACATCGCCAAGGCGCGAGACCTCGACACGCTCGTCGCACTCAGCCAGCGCTTGCCCCACATCATCGACCAACTCGTCCACGAGGACGCCACCGCCGATGGGATCGGTCGGATCGTCACCGCCGTGGGTGACGCCATCGAGCGACGACTGCTGACGCTCGCGCAGGAGCGGTTGGGCCCCAGCCCGGTGGCCTTCGCCTGGATCGTCCTCGGCTCGCAGGCCCGTTTCGAGCAGGGGCCCGGAAGCGACCAGGACAACGCGCTCGTCCTGTCCGATGACGCGCAGCCCGAGCACGCGGCCTACTTCGAGGCGCTCGCCCGCGAGGTCGTCGAGGGCCTCACCGCCTGTGGGTACCCGCGCTGCCCCGGGGACGTCATGGCGACGAATCCGCAATGGCGCCAACCACTTCGAGAGTGGAAGCGGCTGTTCTCCAGTTGGATCCACGAGCCCGTGCCCGACGCAGTCCTGCGGTCGGCGATCTTTTTCGACCTGCGCTGCCTGCACGGGGACGAGCGCCTTGTCGAGGAGTTGCAGGCGCACGTCGCGGACCGGGCCCCACACGGCCAGCGCTTCCTGGCCCACCTGGCCGGAGCCGCGGCCGCCAACGAGCCGCCCATCGGCTTCTTCCGCGGCTTCGTCGTCGAGCGGCAGGGCGAGCACCGGGACCGACTGGACCTCAAGCGCGGCGGGGTGCACACCATCGTCGAGATCGCCCGCGCCCGGGCTCTCTCGCGCGGCCTGCCGCAGGTGAACACGCTCGCCCGGATCACGGCGAGCGCCGGCGCCGGCGTCATGGCCGCCGACACCGCAGCAGACCTGCGTGATGCCTTCGAGTTCATCCGGATGGTCCGGCTCGCCCACCAGGCCCGGCAACTGCGCGCCGGGCAGGAGCCCGACAACTTCGTCGCGCCGGACGAGCTGAGCGGCTTCGAGAAGCGGCACCTGCGCGACGCGTTCCAGATCATCCGCAGCGCCCAGCAGACCCTGATCCAGAGCCACCCCCTCGGCCACCTGACGTGATCCGCTCCCCCCTCGCTCCCGAGCGGGCCCGCCGCCGTGCCGCGGGCCGGGCCCCGGACGGTCCGGTCCGCACCTACCTGCAGTCGTCACCTCCCGGACCCCGTACCGACGTCGCTGACCTTCCGCTGCTGGCCCTCGACCTCGAGACCACCGGCTTCGACCCGCGAACGGACCACATCGTGTCGGTCGGCTTCATCCCCCTCGACGGCCTCGAGATCCGCCTCTCCGGCGCCGAGCACGTCCTGTGCCGGGCGCAGGGCGACGTCGGTCAGAGCGCGACCGTGCACGGCATCACCGATGATGCGCTGGGCGGTGGGATCGAGCTCGGGACGCTGGTCGAGCGGGTGGCAGCGGCGCTGACCGGGCGAGTCCTGCTCGCGCACCATGCCGTCATCGAGACCGGCTTCCTCTCCATCGCGTGCCAGCGCACCCACGGGGTGCCGCTGCCGATCGCCGCGGTCGACACGATGAGCCTGCAGGCTCGGGTGCTTCGTGGCCCACCCGGCGCCGACCTCCCGCCGGGGGCGTTGCGCCTGCCGACCGCCCGCGCCCACCTGGGCCTCCCCCGCTACACCGCGCACGACGCCCTCGCCGACGCGCTCGGCTGCGCGGAGCTCTACCTCGCCCAGGTGGCACGCCTCAGCGAGGGGAAACCGATGACGCTGCGCGCCCTCCAACGCTGAGCCCCAGACCAGCGAGACTGCCGTATGCCGCTGAGCCGGGTCCCCACCTCCCCGCAGCCCCAGCCCGGGGCGGTGATCAGTTCGGCTCGCACGCAGGCTGGGCGGCATACTCACGGGGTGAACCTCAATGAGCGCATCCCCCGGGACGTCGACCTCGATGCCCTCTACGAGGCGTTCACGCAGTGGGCCACTGACAGCGGCCTGAGCCTCTACCCGCACCAGGACGAGGCCTTCCTGGAGGTCCTGAGCGGCAACAACCTCATCCTCGCCACCCCCACCGGGTCGGGGAAGTCGCTGGTCGCCACCGCGGCCCACTTCACCGCGCTCGCGCAGGATCGGGTCTCCTTCTACACGGCCCCGATCAAGGCGCTGGTGTCGGAGAAGTTCTTCACCCTGTGCGAGCAGTTCGGCGCCGACAACGTCGGCATGATCACCGGCGACGCCTCGGTCAACGCCGACGCACCGATCATCTGCTGCACCGCCGAGATCCTCGCCAACCTCGCGTTGCGGGAAGGCTCGCGCGCCGACATCGGCCTCGTCATCATGGACGAGTTCCACTTCTACAGCGAGCCCGACCGGGGCTGGGCCTGGCAGGTGCCGATCATCGAGCTGCCGCAGGCGCAGTTCGTCCTGATGTCCGCGACGCTCGGCGACGTGACGATGTTCCGCGACGACCTGACCCGTCGGACCGGTCGGGACACCGCGGTCATCGCCGGGACCGAGCGCCCGGTGCCGCTGGACTTCTCCTATGCGCTGACCCCCATCCACGAGACGATCGAGGAGCTGCTCGAGCAGGACCGGGCCCCCATCTACATCGTCCACTTCACCCAGGCCGCCGCCCTCGAACGGGCCCAGAGCCTGCTCTCCCTCAAGGTCTGCACCAAGGCGGAGCGCGAGGCGATCACCGAGCGGATCGGCGGCTTCCGCTTCGGCTCGGGCTTCGGGCGGACCCTGAGCCGCCTCGTGCGCCACGGCATCGGCGTGCACCACGCCGGGATGCTGCCGAAGTATCGGCGGCTCGTCGAGCAGCTCGCGCAGGACGGGCTGCTCAAGCTCATCTGCGGCACCGACACCCTCGGTGTCGGCATCAACGTGCCGATCCGGACCGTCCTGCTGACCGGCCTGACCAAGTTCGACGGGACCAGGCAGCGGATGCTCAAGGCTCGTGAGTTCCACCAGATCGTGGGGCGCGCCGGGCGGGCCGGTTTCGACACGCGCGGGTGGGTGGTCGCCCAGGCCCCGGAGCACGTCATCGAGAACCTGCGCGCGGTGGCCAAGGCCGGCGATGACCCCAAGAAGCAGCGGAAGGTCCAGCGCAAGAAGGCCCCCGACGGCTTCATCACGTGGTCGGACGAGACCTTCGAACGACTCATCGCCGCCGAGCCCGAGGCACTCGTGCCCCGCCTGCGGGTCTCGCACTCCCTCCTGATCAACCTGCTGGCCCGCGAGGGCAACCCGGTGGCGAACACGGCCCGGCTGCTCTCCGACAACCACCACGACGCGAAGGACCAGCGCCGGCTGCAGCGTCACGCGCTCGTCCTCGCCAAGGAGCTGCTCACCTCCGGGGTGATGGAGCGGCTCCCGGTCGCCGAGCCATCGGGGCGGCGCTACGCCCTCACGATCGACCTCCAGCGCGACTTCGCGCTCAACCAGCCGCTGGCCCCCTTCGCCCTGGCCGTCATGGACACCCTCGACCCGGAGGCGGAGACGCACGCCCGCGACATCGTGTCGATCATCGAGGCCATCCTCGAGGACCCGCGGCAGGTCCTGTGGGCCCAGCAGCACCAGGCTCGCGGCGAGGCCATCGGCGTCATGAAGATGGATGGCATCGAGTACGACGAGCGGATGGAGCGGCTCGAGGAGGTCACCTGGCCCAAGCCGCTGGCCGAGCTGCTCGAGGTGACCCTCACCGTCTATCGCCAGACCCACCCGTGGCTCTCGATGGACGCGCTGTCACCCAAGTCGGTGGTCCGGGAGATGTACGAGAAGGGGATGACCTTCAACGAGTTCGTCTCCGTCTACGGGCTGTCCCGCTCCGAGGGCCTGGTCCTGCGCTACCTCACTGACGCCTACCGGACCCTGCGGCACACCGTTCCGGACGCACACCGCTCCGAGGAGCTGGACGACCTCGTCGAATGGCTCGGGGAGCTGATCCGGCAGACCGACTCCAGCCTGCTGGACGAGTGGGAGGACCTGGTCAACCCGGACGAGGCCGTGATCCATCGCGCCGAGGTGGCGCCTCCGGCCCGGCCGGTCACCGGCAACGTCCGGGCCTCAGGAGGCGCGCTCGCCCGCGCTCCTGCAGGTCGAGAAGACCTCGACGCAGTGGCGGTTGCGTCAGGTCGTGATCGATCCGGCGGGGGACCACGACTGGGCCATCGTGGCCACCGTGGATCTCGCGGCGAGTGACGAGGCCGGCGCTGCCGTCATCACGGTCACGGCCTTCGAGCGACTCGGAGGCTGATCCGGCGGCCGGTCCGTGGGAGCGGTGGGCCGTGGAGTCGTCTCGGTCCCGATCTCGATACGGTCGACCCCATGCGCATCCTCACCCACAGCGATGTGGTCGCCCTTGCCCCGGACCCACTGACGACGATCGACCTCGCCGACGACGCCCTCCGGGCCCTGTCGCGCGGGGAGGGCGACGTCCCGCCCAAGCACACCGTCCACGCGACGCCGGCGGACTCCTTCGCCAACGGGATGTCCGCGACCTGGCCGGAGCGGGACCTCATCGGCAACAAGTGGATCACGCTGTTCCCCACCAATTCCTCTCTCGGCCTGCCGACAGCCTCCGGGATCATGGTGCTCAACGACGGTCGAACCGGGGTGCCGACGCACCTGATGCCGGCCGGTGAGCTGACCGCTCGCCGCACCGCCGGAGTGACCGGTGCCTGCCTGCGGGCGCTGGCCCCCGAGTCCGGGCACGTGGCCTACACCGGAGCCGGCGCCCAGGCCCGGTCGCACCTGCGCGTGTTCGCAGCGCTGGGCCGACACGACGTCGTGGTGTACGCGCGGCGAGCCGAAGCTCGTGCGGAGCTGGCCGCGTGGGCCACGACGCACGTCCCCGACATCGACCTGGAGCTGGTCGCCACCCCCGGCGAGGCGGTCCGTGGCGCGGGCGTCATCGTCACCGGGCTGTCCATCGGCATCGACGGCACCTGGCTGGACCCGGCTGATGTGTCGCCGGACGCCCTGCTGCTGCCCATCGACTACGCGAGCTCGGTCGGGCCCGACCTCGCGGCCACCGCGCTGCTCGCCTCCGACGACCTGACCCAGTTCGAGGCCTCGCGGTTGGCCGGGAAGCTCGGTGACTACCCGGCCGCGACCGCGTGGGACGGCGCCCTGATCACCGGCCCCCGGCCCACCGGCCGGATCGTCTGCCAGAACCTCGGCACCGGCCTGGCGGACCTTGCCGTGGCGAAGGTCATCGCCGACGCCGCGGATGCTACCGACGCGGGAATCCTGATCGACCTGTGAGGAGCCGGGTCGAGGCGGCACCGAGGCCGCCGACCCGAAACCTCTTGAGCGGACACTCCCTCAGGACTGCCGGGGCTCCTTCTCAGCACTCAACCGTTTCGCCACGACGGCCTTCACCGCGTTCCACGCCTCAACGATGACGATGACGATGGGGATCAGCAACCACGGGTACTCCTCAAAGAACGGCTCCACGTCTCCTCCTGAATTCGGTTGGGTCACACCTGGTTCGGATCGGCAACCGCAGTCTCACGGCGGCGGGGGCAGACGGTCGATGAGCGTGACGGCACGCAGCGCGGCATACGGCCAGTTCTGGACGAGGTCGGCGACGGTCACCGTGCCGGCGAGCGGGGCAACCACCGCATCGTCGAGCGCTGAGCCGGCGATCGCGAGGAACAGCACGTGCGTCTCCCCGACCGTGGACAGGTTCACGTCGATGGGAACGGCTCGCGGGAGCCGGGCATCGAGCTCGCAGGGCAGCATCTCGCCCACGACGCCGAGGAAGTTCGTCTCCGCCCGCCATCCGGTCGGCACGGGGAGCGTCGGCACGGCGATGTTGGTCAGTGACGCCAGGTAGGCCGGCAGTTCCGCGGCGCTCGAGGCGAGCAGGCCGGCCAGGGTCGGACCGCTGCGCCAGAGCAGGTAGGCCATCGCACCTCCGATCGGCACCCGCCGCGAGTCCCGGTGGTGCAGCAGGACGTCCACGGTCACCTTCTCCCGATAGACCGTCCACTCATCAGCGACGACGCTGACCGGCTGGACCAGTTCGAGCACGTCGATCTCGGTGCCGGGCACCTCCGGCGCGAGCGCGGACTGCCAGGGAGCCCGGTAGACGGCGAGGTCTCCACTGCCATCGGTCGTCACCGAGGCGTCGGGGCCCAGTCGGGTCCCGCCGACGACGTCGTTCCACACCGCAGCATCAATGCGCGGTATGCCGCTGAGTCCCATCCCGGCACGATGCGCGGTGATCGTGTCGCCGAGGGTGTCCGAGAACGTCCCGTCGGCGACGATGTGCGGGTAGCGCCACCGGAAGGCGGTCTGGAAGGTCCACAGCTCGTAGGCGGGCGGGTTGGTCGGCGTGATCGTCGCCCGGAACGGGGGCGCGGTGACTACCGGCCATGCCGGGCGCACGACGATGTCGGGACTGGCGTGCACGACGTGCGGGGCCGAGCCGGGAGCCAGCCGTGGTGGGGCCAGCGGAGTCGGTAGCCGGCGCCGGTCGTCCTGGGCATGCACCCGCAGGTACGTGCGGCGCGGCTCGTCGTGGGCCAGGTCGACCTCCCACAGGCCGCGCGACTGGACCCCGGCCCGCAACAACCGAGGCGGGGTCGGCGCGTCGGCCGGCGGAGGGGGCGGGGGCGGAGCAGGTGGGATCGATGGCGGCGGCGGTGGCGGCGGCCAGAACTCCAGGTCCTGGACGGTGGCCTGCGGCAGCCCGTTGACGAAGACGTCCCAGGTGTGCGCGGCGCCCACCCCGCGGACCCCCTTCCACACCCCGGTCGCGGTGCCGACATAGACGTTCGTCGGGGCGCTCGGGTCGATGACGACGGCATACGCCGGGTCGAGCGGGCCCTGGGTGACGGCGGTCGCCGGCGGTGGCGGAACGTCGAGTTCGCGTCGAAACCCGGTCGCGGCCACGGTGTTCGCGCCATGGTCGAGCAGGAACACCGTGTCGATGCGCGGGTCGGCCGGGTCTCCGGTCGTCGTGACGTAGCACAGCGTGTCCGAGACCGGCGCGACGTCGGTGAGGGTGCCGCGCACCGGCAACTGCCCGGCCCCGGTGCCCCGCGTGCGGATGACGGCATCCCACGCGACGGCACTGGTCGCGACGTGCCGCACCAGTCCCTTCTCGTAGAGGGCCCAGAGCACCGTCGGCGAGGACCAGGCCAGCGTGACGACGCCGCCGAGGCCGGGGACCCCGACGGTGCGACGCGCGGACGGGTCGGAGCCACCGGGGCGCGGGTCGGTGGTCGGTCCGGCACTCGTTGGCAGCACGTGCCACGTGGTGGCCCCGTTCGTCGTCTCCGAGAGCCACACCCGGTTGGTACCGATCGCGGTGCGGGCGGCGGTGGCCGAGGTGGCGACGACGGCCATTCCCGAGTAGAAGAGCGCGGCGTCACTCTCCCGCACCCCGTCGGCGAAGGTGTTGCCGCCCGCGGTGCGCGACAACGGGTCACGGAATCGGGAGGTGGGAGTGCCGAGCCAGCCGCCGTGCGTGTACTGGCCCATCACCACGTCGCTCTGGATCGGGTGGAAGGCGCAGCCCCCGCCGTCCCCGACGAAGACCTCCTCCCACAGGGTGTCCCCGATCCGCACCTGGGCGCCATTGTCCTGAAAGCCCGTGACGACGAACTGGCTGGAGCTCGGGTGGGCGCCGACGAAGACCGGCTCGAGCGAGGCGAGCCCGGTGTGCCGCGGCGCGAACGTGTTGACCCGTCCGTCGGTGGCCGAGACGAAGACCCCGCCGTCGCAACCGACCCACACGTGCCGGTGCGGCGACGCCGGCCCGACGAGCCGGATGGCGTGCACGTCAGCGTGCACGTTGTTGCCGATCAGCCCACGACGGTTGGCCCCGTCCCCACCCCCGGGGGCGCCACCGGTCGTGGCCGACGGGGTCGGGGACCCGGTCCGGGAGACCCCGGTCGCCGGCGCGAGCGTCGTGCCGGTTCCCGCCGTCGTCTGGAAGCACCACAGCGAGGCACTCCACTCGGCGCCGGGTGTGGGCTGGACCGTGCTGCCGCCCAGGTAGATTCGGTCAAGGGCGCCGATCCGCTCCACCGCGAGCGCCTGGTCGTAGTAGCCCTGGGCCCCCCACAGGTCGTCGGGCACCCCGGTGATGATCGTCGGGGCGGGGTGGGCCACCGCGGTGTCGCCGAGTTGGCTGATCCGCCAGAGCCGGGTCAACCGACGCTTGGCCCTGCCACGTTCGCCGATCGCCCACACCTCGGTGCCCGACCCGCGGGCCAGCGTGATCCGGCTGGAGATGTTCCAGTGGCTCTCGGGGACGAGGCCGGTGATCTCGGTGCCGGCGGTCGCGCACAGGTCGTCGGTGAACCAGATGCCGAAGTCGTCGATGGCCACGACCACGCGACCGTCAGGCCCGCCGGGCAGCCACAGCACGTCGGTGAAGACGACCTGACCCGGCCCGAGCAGGTTCGTGTTGAAACCGACCTGCTTGCTCCACTCGTAGCCCTGCCGCTGCAGCAGGCTGCCCGAGGCGGCCAGCGTCTTCCACTCGCCGAGGTAGACGCCGGTGGAGGTGGCCGCCAGGACCCGGTCTCGCGCGACACCGGTCTCGGTGCGGGGAGTCGAGGCGGGGTGCCGCGCCAGTCGGTAGATGCCGCAGCCCTCGAGCGCAGCAAGACCCGTGTCCGGCTGCCAGGGATTGACCCCGTCGGCGGTCGTGGTCGGCCCGACCGCCGACAGCACCCCGATCCCACCCTGCGAACTCGCGCCGGTGGGGTTCGTTCTCGGCTGGGTCTCTCCCGTGCCGACGAGCACGACATCGGTGGCCGGGGTCGGCCCGAAGTCGACGAGCAGCGCACCGCACGTCTGGGCGTTGTTCGTGCCGCCGGCGCTGCGAGCCACCTCCGCCCAGCCGCCGACCGGACCCCAGGTGCTCCCACCGTCGCCGGTGTACCAGACCCCGCCCTTGGCCGTGGCGGCGTAGGCACGATCGCCGGCGTCGGCGACGGCGAGGTCGACGACCCGGCCGGTCACCCGGGGTCGGTCGACGGCCTGACCGCGGCGCACGATCGACGGGCCGATCGGCACCCAGCGGTGCTCATTCGTCGTCGGCAGGACCCGTTCGGTGGCCCGCACGCCGGTTCCGGCGGCGACCCGACGGGCAAAGGCATCGGCGAGCGCCGTCTGGTCGACCTCGCCGTGCATCCGGGCCATGAACTGGCCACGCTGACGGGACCGTCCGCGCTTG
>CAJDUR010000084.1_pt1 | contig 16188 bp, 11 predicted proteins | sample 7391191 | NCBI WGS metagenome assembly CAJDUR01 (sample SAMEA7055688, study PRJEB34461) | soil metagenome | biome: terrestrial ecosystem; feature: Peninsula; material: soil | place: Antarctica | collected 2016 | reverse complement strand
CTGACGTCGGGGGACCGAGCCACGTCGAGAGGATCGGCGACGTGGGCTCGAACACAGCGGCATACGGGACCAAAGTCCGGTTACCTCCGGTAGCCAGCGCCTACGATCGGGGCATGCGTGCAGCCCCACAACAGGACGTCATCGTCATCGGTTCCGGCTTCGGCGGCTCCGTGGCGGCCTTGCGACTCGCCGAGAAGGGGTATCGCGTCCACGTCTACGAGGCCGGCAGACGGTTCGAGGACGAGGACTTCGCCACCACCAGCTGGGATGTGCGGCGCTACCTGTGGGCCCCGCGGCTGGGCTGCTTCGGGATCCAGCGGATCCATCGGCTGCCGGACTGCCTCATCCTCGCCGGTGCCGGGGTCGGGGGCGGCTCGCTCAACTACGCCAACACGCTCTACGTGCCCCCGAAGCCCTTCTTCAACGACCCGCAGTGGGGTCACATCGCCGACTGGGAAGCCGAGTTGGCCCCGCACTACGCCACGGCGCAGCGGATGCTCGGGGTGGTGACGAACCCCTGCGAAGGTCCGGTCGAGGAACTGATGCGCGACACGGCGGCCGATCTGGGGGTGGCGGACACCTTCCGCAAGACTCCGGTGGGGGTGTTCTTCGGGATGCCCGGCAAGGAGGTGCCCGATCCCTACTTCGGCGGCGAGGGCCCCGCGCGGACCGGGTGCACCGAGTGCGGCAACTGCATGGTCGGCTGCCGCGTCGGTGCCAAGAACACCCTCGTGAAGAACTACCTCGCGCTCGCCGAACGTCGCGGGGTCAGCATCGAACCGCTGCGGACCGTGACGTCGATCCGGCCGCTGGACCCGGCGGACCCGGAGGCGGGCTTCGCCGTCACGACGGTGCGCACCGGAGCGTGGCGGCGCCGCGACGAACGGACCGTGACCGCAGCCCAGGTCATCGTGGCCGCCGGCGCCTGGGGCACCGCACAACTGCTCCAGTCGATGAAGGCCAGCCACTTGCCCCGGCTCTCGGACCGCCTGGGCGAGCTGACTCGGACCAACTCCGAGGCGATCGGCGGGGCGATCACCAAACATGTGCCCGAGGGTGTCGACCTGACCAAGGGCGTGGCCATCACGTCGAGCTTCCACGTCAACGAGCGCACCCACGTCGAGAACGTGCGCTATGGTCCCGGCTCCAACGCCATGGGCCTGCTCGCCGTCATGCAGGTCGACGGGGGAGGCAAGGTGCCGCGCCCGCTGAAGTTCCTCGGGGCGGCGGCCCGGCATCCGTACGTTTTCGCCAAGGCGCTCTCGGTCCGGAAGTGGAGCGAACGGACCGTCATCGCCCTCGTCATGCAGACGAGTGACAACTCGATCTCGGTGAGCCGGCGCCGTGGGCTCTTCGGGTGGAAGCTCACCTCGCGACAGGGCCACGGGGTGCCCAATCCGACCTACATCCCCGAGGGCAATGTGGCCGTGCGGGCGATCGCCTCCCGGCTGGAGCAGCGAACGGGCGAGAAGTCGTGGCCCGGGTCCTCGCTCGGCGAGATCTTCGACATCCCCATGACGGCGCACTTCCTCGGCGGCGCGGTCATCTCGGACTCCCCGGAGTCCGGAGTGATCGATCCCTACCAGCGGGTCTGGGGCTATCCCGGACTGCACGTCCTCGACGGCGCTGCCGTGTCGGCCAACCTCGGGGTGAACCCGAGCCTGACGATCACCGCGCAGGCCGAACGCGCCGTGTCCTTGTGGCCGTCCGCTGGGGAGCAGGACCAGCGGCCGGCGCAGGGCGAGCCCTACCGGCACCTGTCCCCCGCCGGTCGGTCCTGACGGCGGGCCGGCGCCACCGATCAGGTGACCGGTGCGGGCTCGTCCCGCCACGAGCGCCAGAGTGCCGCGTAGGCCCCGTTGGCGGCGATGAGTTCATCGTGGGACCCGATCTCGGTGATCCGACCGTCCTCGACGACGCACACGCGGTCGGCGTCGTGGGCGGTCATCAACCGGTGGGCGATGGCCACGACCGTCCGGCCCTGGACCACCGCCGCGAGCGAGTGCTCGAGGTGGCGGGCAGCGCGAGGGTCGAGCAGCGAGGTCGCCTCATCGAGGACGAGGGTGTGGGGGTCCGCCAGGACGAGCCGGGCCAGGGCCAGTTGCTGGGACTGTGGCTCGGTGAGGCGGTGGCCTCCAGAGCCGACCATGGTCCGCAGCCCACTGGGCAGGCGTTGCGCCCAGTCGTAGGCATCGACGGCCCGCAGCGCGTCGTGCAACGTCCCGGTCGGGGCATCCGGCCGGGCGAGGCGCAGATTGTCCTCGAGCGTGCCGACAAAGATGTGGTGCTCCTGGGTGACCAGGGCCACCTGGCCACGCAACTGAGCCAGCTCGAGGTCGACCAGGCGCACCCCGCCCACCTCGACCCGGCCGAGGCGAGGGCCGTCGATGCCGGCCAGCAGCCGGCCCAGGGTGGACTTGCCGGCGCCGGACGGCCCGACGATGGCGAGCCGCTCGCCCTCGCGCAGGTCGAGCGAAACGCCCCCGAGCACGTCCCGGCCGGGGCGGTAGGCGTAGTGGACGTCGTCGGCCCGCAGCTGACCGTCGGGTGGGGTCTCGCCGGTCGCCGTGCGGTCCGGCGGCACGTCGGCGATACCGATGACCCGGGCCAGCGAGGTCGCGCCGACCTGGACCTCGTCGAGCCAGGAGATCAGCTCGTCGAGTGGACCGGCCATCTGCTGGACGTAGAGGGCGACTGCCGTCACGGTGCCGGCTGTGGCGTGACCCCCGGCGATGAGCCAGCCACCCCAGAGGAGCGTCACCGCGACCGGCACGAAGAAGGCGAACTCGACGGCGGGGAACCACCGCACTCGCAGGCCCAGGGTGTAGATCTCGGCGTCGTAGCAGTCGGAGAGGGCGTCATCCACCCGCTTCCGGCGGCGGCGCCCGAGGCGTAGCGCGTCGACGGTCCGCGCGCCGTCAGCGGACTCGGTGATGACCCCGCTGAGGACGGCGTAGGCGGCCCGTTCCCGCAGGTAGCCGGCGGGGGCCCGCTGCAGGTAGTGCCGGGTCGAGGCCCAGAGGATCGGCACTCCGACGAGCACCGGCAGGGCCACGAGCCAGCTGGTGGCAAACACGGCGATGAGGGTGATCGCTGTCGTCACGGCGCCCACGAAGATCGACGGGATCCCGAAGCGGACCACCCGGGAGACTCCTCGCGCAGCTCGGCAAAGATCGTCTCGCCCATCACGAAGGAGGCCCTCCGGGCGAACCACGTCAGGATCGTCTGGACGACGACGGCCGCCGCGATGGCCAGTGCGAGCTGGTTGACCCGGTCCAGTGATCGGCCGCTGCTGATCTCGTCGACGAGCTGGCCGATCGAGCGGGGGGCGACGAGCGAGGCCACCGCCGCACCGGCATGCAGCACCACGACCACCGCGATCGAGCGACGGTGTCGCCGCAGCAGGGCTCGGGTGTGCGCCCGGACCGAGCCGGGATCGGCGACCGGCAGAGTTCGGGACACCGCGTCCAGGGCTGGGTCGGTGTCTGGGTCGGTGTCTGGGTAGGTGCCTGGGTCGCTGCCCTGGTCGGTGGACGCGCCGTTGCTCAGCGACATCAGCCCTCCCCTCGGACCACGGTGCGTCGGTAGGCGGGGTTGGTCCGCATCAGGGTGCGGTGCGGGCCGCTTGCGACCTGACGGCCGTCCTCGAGGTAGATGACGTGATCGGCCTGGTCGAGGATCAGCGGGCTCGCCGACATGACGACGGTGGTGCGCCCTGCACGTGCAGCGGTGATCCGTTGGGCGATCCGGGCCTCGGTGTGGGCATCGACCGCGCTCGTGGGCTCCACGAGGATCAGGGTCTCGGCGTCCGTGAGCAGCGCCCGGGTCAGCGCCAACCGCTGCCGCTGACCGCCGGAGAAGGCCCGGCCTCGCTCCTCGACCTGGTTGCCGAGGCCGCCGGGCAGTGCCTCGAGCACGTCCTCGGCACTCGACACGGCGATCGCCTCCAGGATCGCGGCGTCGTCGTGCCTGCCCCACGGGTCGAGCTCCTCACGCAGCGAGCCGGTGAAGAGCCGCGGGTCGGTCTCGGAGACGACGATCCGCTCACGCACCTGCGCCACCGACGCGTCCTCGAGGCGGGTGCCGTCCAGCCTCGCGTCGGTCGAGCCCGGCCCGAAGCGCCCCAGCCGATCGGCGAGCACGACGCCGTCCTCGGGGCGTGCCGACACGATCACCGTGAAGCGTCCAGGAGTGATCGACACGCCGCTCTCCGGGTCGGTCAGAGTGGCGGCCAGCGGTGGGAGCTCCTGCGGCGTAGGCGAATCCGTCTGGTCCGGCCGCACCGTCAAGACCCGGATCAGCTTCCCGGCGCCGACGTGCGCCCGGGTGGCCCGGTCGACCATCTCGGTCGCGGTGCGCAGCGGGATGACGAGGAAGGCGGTGTAGCCGTAGAACGCGACCAGTTGTCCGGGGGTGATCTCACCGCGCACCGCGTAGCGGGCCCCGAGCCACACGACGATGAGCACGAAGATGCCGGGCAGCAGGACCTGGGCGGCGTCGAGGGCCGCTTGGTAGCCGGCCACGCGGTTGCCGACCGTGCGCACGGCCTGGGACTGAACGGCATACCGCCGCAGGAAGGCCTGTTCGCCGCCGATCCCGCGCAGGACGCGCAGACCGGCCACCGTGTCCGCGCCCAGGCCGATCAGCGTGCCGGACTCCTCCCGCTGGGCGAGTTGCCGGGCCTGGAGGGGGCGGACGACGAAGGCGAGGCCGGCGACGAGCACGGGCACGCCGATGAGGACGATGAGCCCGAGCGGGGTCGAGGCCTGCAGGAGGATCAGCGCGACCACGACATAACTGACCACCGCCCCGGCAAAGCGGGCGGCCACGTCGTAGAGGCCACCGATCCGCATCGCGTCCGCGCTCACGGTCGCGACGACGTCACCGGTCGGGACTGAACGGTTCAGCGACTCCCCGGTGTCGGCCGTGTGGTGTCCGATCAGCTGGGCTGAGCGGAACGCACCCTGGAGCCAGTTGGCCACGGAGTAGCGGTGGCGCATGGCGCCGGCGCTGGCACTGATGACGACCAGGCCCACGAGGACGGCGCACCAGAACGCGAGCGCCCGGAGGTCACCACCGACGATCCCCGCATCGATGGCTCGGCTCATCGCGGCGGGAAAGAGCGCCTGGCTCACCATCCAGATGATGCCGAAGCCGATCGCGACCACCAGGGTGCGCCACTGCTGCCGACCGAGCCAGCGCAGGTACGCGGTCGGGCTGGTCAGGTCGGGAGTCCCGGGGTCAGCCAGGGGGAGTCGAATCACTCCATCTAGGTTACGGCCGACCACCGACTGGCTCATCCCATTTTTGCGGCCCGCCGATTCGATGTATCCGCGCGTCAGATGCGACGCGCAGCTACATCGAATCGGGAAGCGGGGGAGGGGGAGACCCGTTCAGGCGTACCTGCGGACCCACCCATGGGTGAACACCGTGGCCCGGTCCAGGGTCGGCTTCTCGGCCACGACCCAGGGGCCCGCAGGTCGATGGCGGAACCACGAGCGGCGGGAGGCGAACACGAGGACCCGTTCACCCGGACGGAAAGGCGGGTGTTGCATCGCTGGCAGGACGTTGAGCTGGTCTCCGGAGTCCAGCCGGATGGTCAGCGCATTCCGGTTGGCTCGGACCACTCTGCCGGCGTACTCCCAGCCTGTTGCCTTCCCGGCGAAGAGGCGCAGGCCCCGGCGGAACCAGGCTGCCCCCCAACCGAGCAGCGCGACGAAGCCGAGGATGCCGACCGCGTTCACCCATGGATTGGTCAACTCGTCCGCCCGGGCCACGACGGGGTTCCACGGGACGGCGACGACCCGGACCTGATCGCCGACGCGGTTGCTGGCCGGCTTGGCGCGGCACTCGCTGAACTCTCCCTCCCGAGCTCCCCACCGGACGTAGTAGACCCGTCGGTCGCACGTGGCACGCGATCGGGGCCCTGACGGCACGTCGTGCTCCCCGACGGCGACCACCTCGACGGTGGCCTCCTCGCCGACGCCGAGCCACACGTGGACCGGCGTCGCGCCCCGCATGATCAGCCCGACCAGGAGCAGCGTGCCCAGCATCGTGAGCGCGCTCACGAAGACCAGCACGCCGCTCCCACCGAACCTGCCGACCCGCGGCAACTCCACCTTCGGTGTCGACACCGGGGGCAACCGGAGGTGGTTCCTGCGCATCTGGGTTCAGAAGAGGGTGAAACTGCCCCGGGCGATGAAGAACCCCCGACCCAGGTCGCGGTCGATGCAGGTGACGCCGACCGACTCGCTGAGACAGGCATAGGCCGATCCCGCCACGTCGGAGGTGGTGCCGTAGGCGAGCTTGGGGGCGCCCTGGACCCGGATCGTGTCGGAGTTGCAGGTCGGGACGGGCCCGCTGGGTTGCCACTCGACCCGTCCGACGTCCTTGGCCCCCGGGGACGGGCACGTCATCGGCTTGGGCGGGGCCACCCGGCCCTCGGCGACTTCACAGCCCTTGACGAGGGCATCCCGAGCCACGGTGCAGAAGATGTTGCCGGTCGGGCTGGTGAAGACGCCTGAGACCTTCGGGTCGAGGGCGGCCTGGCCCAGCCGGGCCAGGGCATCCGCGTAGGAGGTGGGGGCGCCCGTGGCCGGTCCTGCGGACAACTGGCGCGGCAGGGTGGTGCTCGAGGCCGTCGGGGTCGCTGGCTCGGTCGGGACCGGGGTCGGGGCGGCCAGGGCCTGCGCCGGGAGGTCCGAGGGGGTCACCGTGACCGTGACCGGTGCGAGGTCCCCGGCGCCGGAAGCGCACCCACCGAGGCCACCGACGGCGAGCACGAGCAGGCTGAGGGCCGTGCCCAAGTGGCGTCCGCGGCGCAGCCGGGAGGCAGGGGTGGTGGAGGTCATGAGGATCAAGTCTCGCACGTGACTTAGGCTGAGGTCGTGTCCCGAGGCCTGCCCAACCGCCGTTCGGTGGGCCTGTTCGCCCTCATGGTCGTGGCTGTCGCTGCCTGCATCCAACTCGGGCTCTGGCAGCTCGGGGTGGCTCAGGACCAGGGTCGCCACGCCGCCGTCGCGGCCGCTGAAAACCTGCCGCGGGAGCCGCTGTCCGACGTCACCGGGCCGCACGCAGACTTCGCCGCGGACCTCTCCAACCGCCCGGTCAGTGCCAAGGGGACGTATGCCGCTGAGCGCTCGATCGTCGTCGTCGATCGTCGTCTGGACGGCCGGGTCGGGTCCTGGATCGTGACGCCGCTCGTGACCGAGACCGGCAGCGTTGCGGTGCTGCGCGGCTTCGTCGACGGGACGCCCACCTCCGCGCCCCCACCCCCGACCGGGACCGTCGAGGTGCTCGGGACGCTCGGGCCGACCGAGTCGCCGCGTCAGGGCCCGGCCCTGCCGGAGCCACAACACCGCTCCGTCGACCTGGCCGCGCTGGTGAACGAGTGGCCCGGTGACCTCTACAACGTGGTCCTGCTCGCCTCGGACGAGCAGGCGGTCAGCTCGGCCGGGTCCGCCACGCCCGTGGACGCCGCCGCGGCCGGGCTCGTCCGGGTTCCGCCGCCACAGCTGGAGTCGTCCCTCGACCTGCGCAACGCCGCCTATGCGATCCAGTGGTGGGTCTTCGGTATTTTTGCGATCTGGATGTGGTGGAAGATGATGCGAGCAGAGCCCATCCCGCCGGAGCAACCGGTGGCGCCCAAGGAAGAAGCACACGCGTGAGCACCTACCCGACGAACTTGGCCAAGCCAAACCAGATCCGTACCGCGCTGAAGATCTACCGCGTGCTTGCGATCATCGCCGGCATCGCGCTCTTCGTCCTCATCGCGGCCATGATCGTGCGATACGGCCCGCCCAAGAACTCGTCGTTCTCCACCGTCTGGAGCCCGATCCACGGCTTCCTCTACATGGGCTACGCCGCGTCGATCGTCAACCTCGGTGTCAAGACCGGCTGGGACCTGAAGAAGATCGTGCTCAACCTGCTCACCGGCTTCGTGCCGGTGCTGCCCTGGGTCGCCGAGCACCGCAACACCCAGCGCACCGAAGCGCTCCTGCAGCGGGCCTACCTCGCCGGTGACGGCACCGGTGACGTCAACGGTCGTGTGAACCCAGGGGTCGACGCTGAGGCTGACGCGGGGGCGTGAGTGCGCTCAGCGGCACACGAGCGTGTCGGCCTGGGCCGATAGGCTGCCCGCGTGAGCGAAGCGCATGACCTCCAGGCCCGCCCCGTCCTCGTCGTCGACTTCGGCGCCCAGTACGCCCAGCTGATCGCCCGACGCGTCCGCGAGGCGCGCGTCTACAGCGAGGTGGTGCCGCACTCGATGTCGGTCGCCGACCTGCTGGCCAAGGACCCCGCCGCGATCATCCTGTCCGGCGGCCCGAGCTCGGTCTACGAGGACGGCGCCCCGCGGCTCGACCCGGCGCTGCTCGAGGCAGGAGTGCCGGTCCTCGGCATGTGCTACGGCTTCCAGTCGATGGCGCAGGCGCTCGGCGGGACCGTCGCCCACACCGGAGCCCGCGAGTACGGCAAGACCGACGCGTCGATCTCCGGACCCGATTCGACCCTGTTCGCGGGGCAGCCGACGAGCCAGGTCGTGTGGATGTCGCACGGGGACTCCGTCAGCGAGGCCCCCACCGGCTTCACCGTGACGGCGACGACCGCGGGCACGCCGGTCGCAGCCATTGAGGACGACGAGCGGCGCCTCTACGGCGTGCAGTGGCACCCCGAGGTGCTGCACTCCGAGCAGGGCCAGCGCGTGCTGGAGAACTTCCTCTGGAAGGGCGCCGGCCTGACCCCCGACTGGACCGCGGGCAACGTCGTCGAGGGGTTCGTCGAGTCGATCCGGGCCCAGGTCGGGTCGGACCGGGTGCTGTGCGCGCTGTCCGGCGGGGTCGACTCCTCGGTGGCCGCCGCCCTCGTCCAGCGGGCCGTCGGTGACCAGCTGACCTGCGTCTTCGTCGACCACGGGCTGCTGCGTGAGGGGGAGTCGGAGCAGGTCGAGCAGGACTTCGTCGACGCCACCGGTGTCGACCTGATCGTCGTGGACGCCCGAGAGCGCTTCCTCACGGCGCTCGCCGACGTCACCGACCCCGAGACCAAGCGCAAGATCATCGGCGAGCAGTTCATCCGGGTCTTCGAGCAGGCCGCCCGGGACGTCGTCGGCTCGCGGGGCGATGACGAGCACCCGGTCAAGTGGCTCGTGCAGGGCACGCTCTATCCCGACGTCGTCGAGTCCGGCGGGGGAGATGGCGCCGCCAACATCAAGAGCCACCACAACGTCGGCGGGCTGCCCGACGACCTTCAGTTCGCGCTCATCGAGCCGCTGCGGGCGCTCTTCAAGGACGAGGTGCGCCAGGTCGGGCTCGAGCTCGGCGTGCCGGAGACCATCGTGTGGCGTCAGCCCTTCCCCGGCCCCGGCCTCGGCATCCGGATCATCGGTGCGGTCACGGCGCAGCGGCTCGACCTGCTGCGCCGGGCCGATGCCATCGCCCGCGAGGAGCTGACCAGGGCCGGCCTGGACCGCGACATCTGGCAGTGCCCGGTCGTGCTGCTCGCCGACGTCCGCTCGGTCGGCGTCCAGGGCGACGGGCGCACCTACGGCCACCCCGTCGTGCTGCGCCCGGTCGCCTCCGAGGACGCGATGACCGCCGACTGGGCCCGGGTGCCCTACGACGTCCTCGCGACGATCTCGACGCGGATCACCAACGAGGTGCCGGACATCAACCGGGTCGTGCTCGACGTGACGAGCAAGCCCCCGGGCACCATCGAGTGGGAGTGACCAGCACCGCTGCCCGTGCGTGACCGGTCTCCGTGGGGCCGCACGCCTCAGCAGGCGGCGCGCGGCGGCGGTGGCGAGCCCAGCGGCATACGGCCATTAGGGTTGGATCCATGTGTGGAATCGCGGGTTACTACGGTCTCGAGGCGGATGAGGCGCTGCTGCGCCGGATGAACGACTGCCAGGCGCACCGCGGGCCCGACGGCGACGGGATGGTCACGGACGGCCCGGTCGGGCTGGCCCACCGGCGTCTCTCGATCATCGACGTGGCACACGGCCAGCAGCCGATGGCGACCCGGGACGGGCGCTACACGCTGTCCTACAACGGTGAGGTCTACAACTACCTCGACCTGCGCGCGGAGCTCGAAGCGCTCGGGCGCACCTTCGAGACCGACAGCGACACCGAGGTCGTGCTCGAGGCGTTCGCGCAGTGGGGCAGTGAGGCCTTCGACCGCTTCAACGGGATGTTCGGCCTCGCCATCTGGGACGCGCAGGAGCGCTCGCTGACGCTCGCCCGCGACCACTTCGGGATCAAGCCGGTATACGTATGCCGCTGTGCCGGCGCCGGCGCGGACGGCGGGGACGCGTGGCTGTTCGCCTCCGAGATCAAGCCGATCCTGGCCTCGGGCCACTACGAGAAGCGGCCCAACGACCGGACGATCTTCCGCTACCTGCGCTTCCGGATCCACGAGGACGGGCGCGAGACCTTCTTCGACGGCATCGAGCGGCTCGAGGCCGGCGAGATGATGACGATCTCGGCGGCGGGCATGGAGCGGCGCTTCTACACCCGACTGCGGGAGGAGCTGGCCGAGCTCGCGCTCGAGCAACGCCCCTACGACGATGCGGCCGCCGCGGAGTACAAGGCCCGGCTCATCGAGGCGATCCGGTTGCGACTGCAGTCCGAGGTCCCGGTCGGCACGTCGCTGTCCGGTGGGCTCGACAGTTCAGCGGTCGCGGTGATCATCAACCGCCTCATCAACGAGGGCGACAAGACGACCGAATCCGTTGGGGCGCAACAGAACACGTTCAGTGCGATCTTCCCGGGGTCGATCAACGACGAGGAGCGCTACGTCGACGACGTCCTCGACATCTGCAAGGGCCACGTGGCGGCGCACAAGATCACGCCGACGCCCACGGAGTTCAAGGACGACCTGACCGACTTCGTCCGCACCCAGGAGGAGCCGATCATCTCGAGCGGCCCCTACGCGCAGTACCAGGTGATGCGCGAGGCGACCAAGCACGTCACGGTGCTGCTCGACGGGCAGGGCGCCGACGAGATGATGGCCGGCTACATCCCCTACTACTTCGTCTACCTCAAGCAGCTCCGGGCGCAGGGTGCGCTCAAGGCGGCGGGCGAGCTGTCCAAGTCGCTCGACGTGCTCTATCGGCTGGGGCGCTTCAAGCTCAAGGCCAAGCTGCGGGGCCGCAAGGAGATCCCGACGACGCAACTGCTCGGTGCGGACTTCGTTGGCGCCCACCGGGGGGAGCGCTACACGGTCGAGGGGAGCAACCTCAAGAAGCGGCTCATCGAGGACCTCTTCGTCGGGTCGCTGCCCTCGCTGCTGCGCTACGAGGACAAGAACACCATGCGCTTCTCGCTCGAGGGACGCGTCCCGTTCCTCGACAAGGAGGTCGTCAAGTTCATCTTCGCGCTCAGCGACGAGGCGATCATCAAGGACGGTTGGAACAAGCGCGTCCTGCGCGACGCCACCCGCGACCTGCTGCCGGACTCGATCAACCGGCGCCGCAACAAGATCGGCTTCACCACGCCACAGGGCGAGTGGTTCATGCGGCTGAAGAACCACTTCTACGGGATCTTCCTGTCCGAGAGCTTCGCCGGGCGCCCCTACTTCAACCAGACCGAGGTGCTGCACGCCTTCGAGGGCTGGATCAAGGGGACCAACGACGTCGACTCGATGACCTTCTGGCGGCTGCTCAACCTCGAGCTCTGGCTGCAGGAGTACTTCGACGACAAGCCGGAGGAGATCGAGGCGCCGCGGGTCAAGAGCGACTTCGAGCCCAATGCCCGCAAGGAGCTCGACCTCGTCCTCGACGGTGGCCAGCGGGTCCGGCGCTACCCGCTGCGGACCGAGCTCTTCGCCCGCGAGGACGACCTCGACGCCAGGTCGCTCGCCTACGTCGACCGTTTCTTCGCCGGCTTGCCGACGGCCGGCTCCGAGCACCTCGCGGCGACCACGGGGAAGTGGTACTTCTTCATCTCCGAGAAGATCGTCGCGATCACCCAGGGCCGCAGCTACTTCATCTGGGACATCAAGGTGTCCCGCCCGGCCCGGGTCCTCTCGCGCTACGTGACCAGGACCCCCGCCGGCATCGGCCTCGGGTCGCCGTTCACGATGCAGCTCGCGATCGAGGAGGCCGGCCTTCCCCGGGTGCTCTACGCGTCCGCCGGTGGCTTCGCCGGCAAGCTCGTCGGCAAGCGCGGCCTCTTCTATGACCTCGTCGGCGGCGACATCCGCGCCATCGACGGCCCGACCGAGTACTCCGTCTACCCGGCCAACGTCTCGGCCAAGCTCGCACCCAAGGACCCCGACCAGGTGGCTGCTCGCTTGTCGGCGGCCATCCGCGCCCGGGTGCCCGAGGCCTACCGCGCCACGTTCGGGGGCACCGTCGTCATGGACGCCAACGACATCGGCCGCAACGTCCTCGGCCTCGACGCGCGCGGCCCCAAGGAACGCTACGAGGCGATGTTCGCCGACAACCCGCTCGGGCAGGGCTCGGAGCAGACCCCGATGGCGGTCGTCTTCGAGCAGCCGTGACCGCCTGACTCGCTCACCCCTCCCAGTCGAGTGGCCCCGTCGTCCATAGTCGCTGAGTTGGCGTGGGCCTGGCAGCCGGCACAGCGGCATACCCCCGGCGTGGTCCCCGCCCAGGACCACGCTCACATCGCGTGGGACCCGGCCCGTCAGGTAGTGCCTCAGCGCGTGGCGCGCTCGCAGACCCAGCCCTCTGGCATCTGACCGGACTCGATGAAGTCGTGCAGGTCGGCGGTCGCCTCCGGGGCCAGGACCGGGTCGGCCTGGGAGTAGAGGATCGGCTCCTCCTTGGAGTTGTGGCTCTCGAGCAGCGCGAGCAACGCGTGACCCGAAGCGCTTGCCTCGGCCTCGGTGCCCCCGTCGAGCTGGGCCTGCAGGGCGCCCATCGTGTCCCACAGCGCGCCGTGCTCACGGATCATGACCATGATCGGCATCATCAGCCCGGCGGCGCGCAACGGTGGGAAGAGGAACTCTTCCTCGAGGTAAATGTGCCGGCGGAGCGCCACCAGCGCGGGCAACAACGACTCCGCGGCTGAGGCGCCCTGCAGGAAGGACTCGATCCCAGCGTCGATCTCGTGGTGCTCGCGCTCGAGCGCCTGCGCGAGCGACGCACCCCCGTCGGTCCCACCCTCGGTGCTCTGTTCGGTCATGGTCGTCTCCATCCTTTCGCCACCCTGATTATGGCTCGGACCGCAAGGGGGTGCCGGAATCTGGGGGACTGGTCCTTTCAGGGGTGTTCAGGCGGCGCCGTCGGGGTCCATGGTGGAGTCACACCGCACTGTCGAACGTCAGGAGCCCTCCATGCGCACCGTCGACCCAGGTCCCAGCCCACTCGATGCGGAGGCGCTCGCCTCCGTGGACGCCTACTTCCGGGCCTGCAACTACCTCGCAGTCGGGCAGATCTACCTGCTGGACAATCCGTTGCTCCGTGAGCCGTTGCAGCGCGAGCACGTCAAGCCGCGCCTCCTCGGTCACTGGGGCACCACCCCCGGCCTCAACCTGATCTATGCCCACTGCAACCGGGTGATCCGGGAGCGCGACCTCGACATGATGTATGTCATCGGGCCCGGTCACGGCGGTCCCGCGATCGCCGCGAACTGCTGGCTCGAGGGCAGCTACACCGATGCCTACCCGGAGATCCGGCAGGACGCCGAGGGCCTCCGTCGACTCTTCCGACAGTTCTCCTTCCCGGGCGGCATCCCGAGCCACGTCGCCCCCGACATCCCGGGGTCGATCCACGAGGGTGGTGAGCTCGGCTACTCGATCGCGCACGCCTTCGGGGCTGCCTTCGACAACCCCGACCTCGTCGTGACCTGCGTCGTCGGCGACGGCGAGGCCGAGACCGGGGCGCTGGCCACGTCGTGGCACTCGACGTCCTTCATCGACCCGGTCCACGACGGCGCCGTGCTGCCGATCCTGCACCTGAACGGCTACAAGATCGCCAACCCGACGGTGCTCGCCCGGATCGGCGATGACCGGCTGGGCCAGCTGTTCGAGGGCTACGGGTGGAAGCCCTACCTCGTCGAGGGCGACGAGCCTGAGGCCGTGCACCACGCCCTGGCCGCTACCCTCGACGTCGTCCTGGACGAGATCCGTGACATCCAGGCGCGGGCCCGGGACGGTCACGCGGACTTGGACGAGACGACCGCGTGGCCGATGATCGTGCTGCGCACCCCCAAGGGCTGGACCGGTCCCGATGTCGTGGACGGGGTCCAGGTGCAGGGCACCTGGCGCGCCCACCAGGTGCCGCTCGCCGGGGTGCGCGACGACCCGGAGCACCTCGCCCTGCTCGAGCAGTGGCTGCGCAGCTATCGCCCGGAGGAGCTGTTCGAGCAGGACGGCGCCCCGACCGAGCTCCTCCGGGCCTGGGCGCCGACAAAGGACCGGCGGATGGGCTCCAACCCGCACGCCAACGGGGGCCGGCTCACCCGGGCCCTTGACCTTCCTGACTTCCGCGACTTCGCGGTCGCCACGGAGGGACCGGGCCTGACCACGAGCGAGGCCACTCGTGTCCTGGGCCATTTCCTCGCCGAGGTGATGCGGCGCAATGACAGCACCTTCCGGCTCTTCGGCCCCGACGAGACCGCCTCCAACCGCCTCGACGCCGTCTATGCGGTGACGGACAAGGTCTGGGCCGCCCAGATCCTGCCCGTGGACGAGCACCTGGCCCGTGCCGGTCGGGTCATGGAAGTGCTGTCCGAGCACCTCTGCCAAGGCTGGCTGGAGGGCTATCTGCTCACCGGGCGCCACGGTCTGTTCAGTTGCTACGAGGCCTTCATCCACGTGGTCGACTCCATGTTCAACCAGCACGCCAAGTGGCTCGGGACGACCCGGCACCTCGAGTGGCGGGCACCGATCCCGTCCCTCAACTACCTGCTCACCTCGCACGTCTGGCGCCAGGACCACAACGGCTTCTCCCACCAGGACCCCGGCTTCATCGACCACGTCGTCAACAAGAAGGCTGAGGTCATCCGGGTCTACCTGCCGCCGGACGCCAACACCCTGCTCTCGGTTGCGGACCACTGCCTGCGCAGCCGCGACTACGTCAATGTCATCGTCGCCGGCAAGCAGCCCCAGCCGACCTGGTTGACGATGGACGAGGCAGCGGCGCACTGCGCCCGAGGACTCGGGATCTGGGACTGGGCGAGCAATGACGCCGGCAACCCGCAGGTGGTGCTGGCCTGCGCCGGCGACGTGCCCACCCTGGAGGTCCTGGCGGCCACCGACCTGCTGCGCCGGAGCCTGCCCGACCTGCGGGTGCGGGTCGTCAACATCGTCGACCTGATGCGCTTGCAGCCCGAGAGTGAGCACCCGCACGGGCTGTCGGACCCCGAGTACGACGCGATCCTGCCGCCCGATGTTCCGGTCATCTTCGCCTACCACGGCTATCCGTGGCTGATCCACCGACTGGCCTACCGCCGCCACAACCACGAGCACCTGCACGTGCGTGGCTACAAGGAGAAGGGCACGACGACGACCCCCTTCGACATGGTGGTGCTCAACGACCTGGACCGCTACCACCTGGTCATGGACGTCATCGACCGCGTGCCCGGCCTCGCCAGCCGGGCCGCCGTCCTGCGCCAGTCTCTGGTGGACAAGCGGGCTGAGCACCACCGCTACGTCCGGGAACACGGTGAGGACCTCCCGGAGGTGTCCGGGTGGGTCTGGCCGGGAGGCGCACCACCGGGGGGCAGGTTGCCGATCGAGGAGCCGCACGCGTTGACGATCATCGCTGGCCCGTGTCGCAGCAGGCCCCCATCAGAGCAGGAAGATCGCCAGTCCGAAGCCGACGACGAGCTGGATCGTCCGTGTCAGCACGGAGCCGCCGCTGGCGGACAGCATCATCGGTCGCGGGGTGGGCTCGGTGGTTGGGGCCGTCGGGGTGGTCGCGGCAGACCAGCAAAGACGTCCTTCCGTATGCCGCTGGGCTGGCCCCCGCTGGGATCGACGTACCATTCGTGGCCGAAGACGAGGTCGTAGAGGGGGCGGGGGATCCGCAGGAACGCCGAGAGGGTGCGGTCCGTGCCACCGTCCGCGCTGGCCTGGGAGGCGTGGGCCCGCATCGAGGCGCGCTTGGCCCCGATCTGCTTGCGGACATTGATCCGATGGGTGATCTCCGCGCGGGCCGAGAAGGCGCGGTTGAAGGAGTCCCGGTCGAACTCGGGCGGGAAGCGGTAGACCTTGGCCGCCAGG
>CAJDUR010000038.1_pt1 | contig 16260 bp, 15 predicted proteins | sample 7391191 | NCBI WGS metagenome assembly CAJDUR01 (sample SAMEA7055688, study PRJEB34461) | soil metagenome | biome: terrestrial ecosystem; feature: Peninsula; material: soil | place: Antarctica | collected 2016 | reverse complement strand
CTCGACGGCATCGCCCGTTCGCTCGTCCGCTGACTGGCAGGTCGGCAGTTACACCCTGATTCGATGTATCTGCGCGTCAAATGCGACGCGCAGATACATCGAATCAGAGGGTTGGGGTCGAGTGAGAAGCGAGCGAGTACCCCCGGTGGGGTTCGAACCCACACTTGGGCGATTTTAAGTCGCCTGCCTCTGCCAGTTGGGCTACGGGGGTGAAGCCACAGCATTGTGGCATGAGCGGGAGTGCGTCCCTCGTGGTGCCGCCACGCCGGCCGGTGGGAACAAGTTGGTCTCCCCGATCGCTAGGCTGGTAGACGATCGCCACGCACGGTGGCACACCAGTGTCGGGGAGGCACACGCACATGGCAGGTGGAAACCCGGTCTTCGACCGGCTCAACAAGCAGATCGAGAAGGACCGGTATGCCGGGTTCGGCTCACCCCAGCAGGGCACCTCACCCGCGCAGGCGACCCAGGGCGCGACCGCCGGCGCGGCCGCCACCGACGCCATGACGTCTCAGAGCCTCAACGAGATGTATGCGCGGCAGAGCGCGGGATCGGTCGACACCGGCCGGGTCACGCTCGACGACGTCATCATGAAGAGCCTCTCGCTCTTCGTCCTGCTCGTCGCCGCAGGTGCCGCGTCGTGGTTCCTCGTCGACAACAAGCCGAGCCTGGCCAGCCCCCTGTGGTTGGGCGGCATGCTGGTCGGCCTGGGTGTCGGCTTCGCCATCGCCTTCATGAAGCGCGTCTCGGTCCCGCTCATCGTGGCCTACGCGGTCCTCGAGGGGGTCTTCCTCGGCGCGTTCAGCAACGTCATCAACTCGGTGAAGGGCTACGAGGGTGTCATCGTCATGGCCGTCCTCGCCACGGGCTGCACCTTCGCCGGGATGTACATCGCCTACGCGACCGGCCTGATCAAGGTCAACAACCGGATGCGCCGGATGTTCACCTTCATGATCATCGGCTACGCCCTCTTCATGGGGTTGCAGCTGATCCTCCAGTTCGCCGGCGTGCTGCAGGGCTGGGGCTTCGGCGGAAGCGGCCCGATGGGGATCGGGATCTCGCTGCTCGGCACCGGCCTCGCGGCCTGGTCGCTCGCCTTCGACTTCGACTCGATCGACAAGGCGGTCAAGGCCGGCGCCCCGCAGAAGTACTCCTGGCTGCTGGCTCACGGCCTGATCGTCTCGGTCGTGTGGCTCTACATCGAGTTCGTCCGTCTCTTCGCGCGGTTGCGCGACTGAGTCACCCGATGAGATCCCCTGTCCCGCAGGAGATCTTGGACGAGCTCAGGCGCGTGGTCGAGCGGTGGCGCCAGCTGCCGCTCGACCACGCGCTTTCTCGTATGCCGCTGACGCTGGCCCTGTCCCAGTCGCTCGCGGATCGCGTCGCTGAGTGGCGCGGCGTTCCGGTCCGGCCGGTGCCCGACCTCGGGCCGGCGGTCGTCATGGACCAGCTGACCGTCCTGGTCTTCGACGTGTGTGCCGGCGACCCCGCGCTCGAGGCAGCTGCCCTGGCGAGGGAGCTGAGCGGCCTACGGCAGGTGTTGTGATCCACCCTCGCCCGGCCCGAACGGGGAAAGCCCGAGCGCACCGCAAAGGCGGTGCGCTCGGGCTTTCGCGTTGTCGTCGATCAGCTGGGCCGGTTTGGCTGATCTCCTCGGCGCTCCGGGCCTCCTTCGCTGGCGCTCAGTCGATCCTCACGCCGTCGTCGATCAGCTCAGCCGCTCGAAGATGACGGCCATCCCCTGCCCACCCCCCACACACATCGACTCGAGACCGAACTGCTGGTCCCGCTCACGGAGCGCGTTGATGATGGTTCCGGTGATCCGGGCGCCGGTCGCGCCGAACGGGTGGCCGATCGCGATGGCGCCGCCGTTGACGTTGAGCTTGTCGTAGTCCATGCCCAGCGTGTCCGCCGAGGCGATGACCTGGGCGGCGAACGCCTCGTTGATCTCGTAGAGGTCGAGGTCGCCGATCGTCATTCCGGCCCGCTTCAGGGCGAGTGTCACCGCGTCGATCGGCCCCAAACCCATGATCTCGGGGGAGATGCCGGTCGCAGCAGTCGCCACGACCCGAGCGAGCGGCTCCAGGCCGAGCTCCTTGGCCCTCGTGTCGCTCATCACGACGAGGGCCGCCGCGCCATCGTTGAGCGGGCAGCAGTTGCCGGCCGTGACGGTGCCGCTCTCGCGGAAGACCGGCTTGAGGGCCCGGACCGCCTCGAGGGTGACGCCAGCGCGCGGACCGTCGTCCTTGCTCACGACCGTGCCGTCCGGGGTGGTGATCGGGGTGATCTCCCAGTCGAAGAAGCCGCGCCCGATGGCGGCCTCGGCACGGTTCTGGGAGCTGACGCCCCACTCGTCCTGGCGTTCGCGGCTGATGCCGCGATAGGTGGCGACATTTTCGGCGGTCTGGCCCATCGCGATGTAGATGTCGGGCATCTGACCGTCCTCGCGGGGGTCGTGCCACGTCGTGTTGGCCTCGGCGGTGGCCTTGGCGCGCGCTTCGGCTTCGGCAAAACGCGGGTTCTTGACGTCGGAATCGGCGCCGCCGGCCCCGGCGAAATTGGTGTACTGCGAGACGCACTCGACGCCCGCCGACACGAAGATGTCACCCTCGCCGGCCTTGATGGCGTGGAAGGCCATCCGGGTCGTCTGGGCTGAACTCGCACAGAAGCGGTTGACGGTGGCGCCCGGGGTCGCGTCGAGCCCGAGCAGGGTGCCGACCACCTTGGCCATGTTGGAGCCGTGTCGGCCGGACGGCTCGGCGCACCCGAGGTAGATGTCCTCGACCAGCTTCGGGTCGAGCGCTGGCACCTTGTCCAGCGCGGCCTGGATGACAGTCGCGGCGAGGTCGTCGGGACGGACCTCCTTGAGCGATCCCTTGAACGCGCGACCGAACGGCGAGCGAGCGGTAGAGACGATGACTGCTTCGGGCACGGGATCCTCCTGGGGACGGTCGGCGCTCGTCGATGGGCGCGCAAGTGCAGGGGTAAGCAACTGCTTACTCATTACTCGCCGATCGTAGGCCGCGCAACGGTGAAACGACAGGCCGGATCCTGTGCCCTGTGTCTCGTCGGGGACCGTCCTGACTGGCGAGCAGGCGCATCCCACCTGTGGGTCGATGAAGCCGGTCGATTCCGACATCCGCACCTTCCTCGTTACAGTGGTTGGATTCGCCGCGCACCGTCGCTGTCGTGAGCGAGGCCGACCCGCCTCATCGAGCGGGGACATCAACTCAGGGGAATCATCATGAAGACCACCACTCATCGCGCCATCGCGTTCGCCGGCGCCCTGGCCCTCACGCTGGGCAGCGCCGCCTGCTCCAAGAGCGACCCGGCGCCGACCACTGCCTCGACCTCGACCTCCACCACTTCAGCGACGAGCGCTCCCAGCACTCCCGCCGAGACGGCACCCACCACCCCGGACAGCCCGGCCGCTGACGCATCACAGGCGGCAGACGTCCTCGCCAAGGCCAAGGCCAGCGCCGAGGCGGCGAAGTCCGGTGCGTTCAAGGGCGAGGTCAAGCAGGACGGCAAGAAGATGTCCCTCGACTTCAAGGGGACCAGCGACGGATCGACGGCTGACGTGACGGTGGCGCTGGAGGGGGAGGGCAAGGTCCGGATCATCTCCGTGGGTGGGTCGGCCTACATGCAGGCCGACGAGACGTTCTGGAAGGCGCAGGACGCCCCCGCCGAGGTCCAGAAGTCCGGAGCCAAGTTCGTCAAGGTTCCGATTGAGGCAGCTGGCCTGACCCAGAGCCTCAACCTCAGCGCCTTCCTCAGCCAAGCCTTCACTGCCGTGAGCGCGGACAAACTCTCGGACACCGTCGGTGAGGAGAGCGTCGACGGGGTCGACTGCTGGGTGTTGACGGACAAGTCCGGCAAGGACAACGGCGCGCTCTATGTGGCCAAGGACAGCTACCAGTTGGTCCGCTTCACGGGGTCTGTCGACAGCCCCGGGGTCCTCGAGTTCTCGCAGTGGGACGAGGACCTGGGCATCACGGCCCCCGCGGCCAGCGAGATCATCGCCATCAACTGAGCTCCACTGTCGGTGCTCAGCTGGCGCCCAGGGTCGGTGGAGCCTCCTGCTCGTGCTGGTCCTGGCGCTCGCCCTCCGACCCGGGGCCGTGATCCCGGTCCGGGATGACCGGTCGGACGCGGTGCAACAGCGTCGCCCACCGGCCGTGCGGTCCGTGTTGCTGACCGGCCACCTCGGCCGGGGCGACCTCGCTCCCTGGGTGGTCCACGGCCCTGGTCGCGGCGACGGTGAGTGGGCCCACGCCCTCACCGCGGCGCAGGCTCGGTCGAGCGAACACCTGCTCCGCCTCCGACAACAACCCCAGGGCAGCGATCACGCTGGGGAGCATCGCGGCCGCCACCCGCGCATACCCGGCGGCGCTCGGGTGGAACTGGTCCTGGCTGAACATCACCGTCGGCTGGTCCTTGAACGCTGGGCCGAGCAGGTCCCCGAGGGAGACGGCCCGCCCCCCGGCCTCGACGACGCCGACCGTCTGGGCCGCCGCCAGATCCCTGGACCAGCGACGGGCCAGGTATTTGAGTGGCTGGGCGAGAGGTGCGACCGCACCGAGGTCGGGGCAGGTGCCCACGACGACCTCGACGTCGGCCTCGCGGAGCCGCCGCACCGCCATCCCGAGGTGGCGGACCGCAACGGACTTGTCGATCCGGTGGGTCACGTCGTTGGCCCCGACGAGGATGATCGCGATCTCAGGCGGTGCGTTCAGGTCCAGGGCGTCGTCGAGTTGAGTGCCGAGATCGAGGGACTCGGCGCCCACGACGGCGGCATTGGTCAACTGGACCGGTCGGCCGCTGAAGGCCGCCACCCCGGTGGCGATGATGGCTCCGATCGTCTGACGCGCGTTCTCGGCGCCCATCCCCTTGGCGCCGGAATCGCCGATCACGAGAATCTGGATCGGCTCCCCGGGCCCGAAGCCGTACCGTCCCGAGTCCTCCGGTGCGTCCTCGACGTGCTGGCCGACGGTGACCCGGGCCAGGATCGCCTCCGCCCGGATGACCGCGTAGCCGAGCAGGCTGAGCACTCCCAGGCCGGCCATCCCCATTCCACCGCCGTAGGCCGCCGTCTGTGCGATCTTGCGGGCACGTCGTGCTCGCCCCATGCCTGACCCCTCCCGGTTGTCGTTCGGCTCTTCACCGTAACCCGTCGTGGTAGCCGCCGGTCGACACTTCCGGCACTTCCGGCACTGACGAGCGGAAGCGCGCTCGACGGCATACGGACTGGACGGGCGGATGCGGACGTCTGCGAGGATGGGTCCGTGAAGTATGCAGAGCACGTCGCCGACCTCGTCGGGAACACGCCCCTCGTCAAACTCAATGCCGTCGTCGCCGCCGCTGGAGTGAAGGCAACCGTCCTGGCCAAGGTCGAGTACTTCAATCCCGGCGGCTCGGTCAAGGACCGCATCGCGCTGCGGATGATCGACACGGCCGAGCGGGACGGACTGATCGCGCCCGGCGGCACGATCGTCGAACCCACGAGCGGGAACACCGGCGTGGGGCTGGCGCTCATCGCCCAGCGACGCGGCTACAAGTGCGTCTTCGTGTGCCCCGACAAGGTCAGTCAGGACAAGCGGGACGTCCTCAAGGCGTATGGCGCCGAGGTCGTGGTGTGCCCGTCCTCGGTCGCCCCCGATCACCCGGACTCCTATTACAGCGTCTCCGACCGACTCGTCACCGAGATCGACGGCGCCTGGAAGCCCAACCAGTACTACAACCCCGAGGGGCCCAACAGCCACTACGCCTCGACCGGCCCCGAGGTCTGGGCCGATACCGATGGTCGCGTGACGCACTTCGTCGCCGGCGCTGGCACGGGCGGGACGATCAGCGGCACCGGGCGCTACCTCAAGGAGGTCAGTGACGGTGCGGTGCGGATCATCGCGGCCGACCCCGAGGGCTCGGTCTACTCCGGTGGCACCGGACGGCCCTACCTCGTCGAGGGGGTCGGTGAGGACTTCTGGCCCGGCGCGTACGACCCGTCAGTCGTCGATGAGGTCATCGCCGTCACCGACGCGGAGTCCTTCGAGATGACGCGCCGCCTGGCCAAGGAGGAGGGGTTGCTCGTCGGTGGGTCCTGCGGGATGGCCGTCGTGGCAGCGCTCCGAGCCGCCAAGGACCTGCCCGAGGAGGCCGTGGTCGTGGTGCTGCTGCCCGACTCGGGTCGCGGCTACATGTCCAAGATCTTCAACGACGAGTGGATGAGCTCCTACGGCTTCCTCTCCGACCATGACGAGCAGACGGTCGGCTCCGTCCTGCACACCAAGTCGGGGGACCTGCCGGTGCTCGTGCACACCCACCCCAACGAGACGATCCGTGATGCGGTGCAGATCCTGCGCGAATACGGCGTCTCGCAGATGCCGGTCGTCAAGGCTGAGCCGCCCGTCGTGTCCGGTGAGGTCGTCGGATCGGTGAGCGAACGGGTGTTGCTCGATGCCCTCTTCACCGGGCGGGCGCATCTGGCCGACGCCGTCGAGCAGCACATCCAGCCCGGCCTCCCACTCGTCGGTGCGGGCGAGCCCGTGTCAGCCGCACGCGCTGCCCTGGAGAGCGCCGACGCGATCCTGGTCGTCGAGGACGGCAATCCGATCGGTGTGCTGACCCGCGCCGACCTGCTCGGCTTCCTCACCGGCTGAGCTGGGACGGCTGCGCTGGGACGGCTGCGCTGGGACGGCTGCGCTCGGACGGTGGAAGATCGTCCACCCTATGACGGGGGGGAACTTCCACCACTCCAGTCACCCTCGCACGACTCCGATCACCGCAGGCGGGCGGCGGCGCTCAATGCCCCCCGGAGAGGTTCCCGGCGAGCCGCTCGTGACGAGCCTGGCTCGACGCGTTGAGTCCGGTCACGGTCGCGGTCTTGCCCTTGGCGGCATACTTCTGCGTGATGGCGTCGAGAGTGGCGACGGTCGAGGCGTCCCAGATGTGGGAGTTGGACAGGTCGATGATGATGTTGGCCGGATCTCCGACGTAGTCGAACTGGTAGACGAGGTCGTTGCTGGAGGCGAAGAACAACTCGCCCTCGACGGCATACACGCGGGTGTCCTGGTCGGGGTGGGCGACGTCGATGACGCGGGTGAAGTGGGCGACGCGGCGAGCGAACATGACCATGGCGACGATGACGCCGACGATGACCCCGATGGCCAGGTTGTGGGTGACGACGACCACGGCGACGGTGGTGAGCATGACGAGGGTCTCGCTCTTGGGCATCCGACGCAGGGTGCTGGGCCGGATGCTGTGCCAGTCCAACGTCCCGACCGAGACCATGATCATGACGGCGACCAAAGCAGCCATCGGGATGATGGCGACCACGTCACCGAGACCGACCACGAGAATCAGCAGGAACACGCCGGCGAGGAACGTGGAGATGCGAGTCCTGGCCCCGGAGACCTTCACGTTGATCATGGTCTGGCCGATCATGGCGCAGCCGCCCATGCCGCCGAAGAACCCGGTGATGATGTTGGCCACGCCTTGACCCCAGGCCTCGCGGCTCTTGTTGCTGTGGGTGTCGGTGACGTCATCCACCAACTTGGCCGTCAGGAGCGACTCCATGAGCCCCACGAGCGCCATGGCTAGGGCGTAGGGAGCGATGATCCTGAGGGTCTCGAGGCTGAAGGGCACGTTCGGGATGAGGAGGCTGGGGAGGCTGTCGGGCAGCGTGCCCTCGTCGCCCACGGTCGGGACCGTGACAGCGGTGACGACGGTGAACAGCGTGAGCAGGACGATCACGACCAGTGGCGCGGGGATCGCCGAGGTGAGACGCGGGAGGAGCGCGATGGCGGCGACCCCGATCGCCACCATCGGATACACGACCCATGGCACGTCGACCAGGTGCGGGATCTGGGCCAGGAAGATGAGGATGGCCAGGGCGTTGACGAACCCGACCATGACCGAGCGGGGGATGAAGCGCATCAGCTTGGCCACGCCGGCCAGCCCGAGGACGAGCTGGATGACCCCGCCGAGGATGACGGTGGCGATGAGGTAGTCCAGACCGTGCTCGCGCACGACCGGTGCGATGACGAGGGCGACAGCTCCGGTGGCGGCGGAGATCATCGCCGGTCGGCCGCCGAGGAAGGCGATCGACACGGCCATCGTGAACGAGGCGAACAGGCCGACCCGGGGGTCGACGCCGGCGATGATCGAGAATGAGATTGCCTCAGGGATCAGCGCCAGAGCCACGACCAGGCCGGCGAGGACCTCGATCCGCAGCCGTCTCGGTGAGCGCAGGGCGGCGCGGACCGACGTGACGTCTGCCTCGTGGGGGAAGGGTGCGTCGCGGTCTACCTTCCGGGGGACGGCATTCGTTGCGCCGGGTTCATGGGGCGCAGACGGAGGTGGGGCGGGAAGAGGCACGGGGCAAGACTCCTGGACATCAAGCAGCGGGTGAACGGGCAGGTGAGGATGGATCTGGGACGCAGTCGCTCAAAGCGACTGGGGCGTCGGGTGTGGGTCAGACCAGTTCCTCGGTGGCATGGGTGGTCAGTTGGCCATAGAAGGCTTGCGCGCTGTCGACCTGCCCACGGAGGACGGCCAGCTTCTCCTTGACGAGGACCTGATAGGTGCGAAGTTGCTGGAGCAACTGCTCACGGGTGGCGGCGGACAGGTGCGTGCTGGCGAGGCGGTCGAGGACCTCGATGAGGTCGCGCATCTCCTCGAGCGTGAAGTCCAGCGGCTTCATCCGCTTGATCAACAGCAATCGCGACACTGCGGGCTCGCTGTAGAGACGGAAGCCTCCGGGACTGCGCTCGGCCTCCGGGAGGAGGCCAACCTCCTCGTAGTAGCGGATCGTGCGCAGGCTCAGACCCGTGCGCTCGGCGACGTCGCCGATCTGCATCACGGTCTCGTCGGTGCGACGTCTGGTCACCTTCCACCTTCTTTGAGCCCTTTGAATGATTGCGTCGGGGCGTCCCACGTGGAGGTGAACCACTGCGGCGGCGCCACGTGACCCTACCCTTACGTGAGGGAAGGGGTCAAAACGTGACGCCGAATGTCCGCGACGTCGACCGTCGGCGAGGCGCCGGCTCGTCAGTCGCTCTGACTGGCGTGCCGGCGCCGCGTGCGGGCCTGGCTAACCCTTGACGCTCGCCTTCGCCTCGGCCTTCTTGGCCTGCTTGGTCGCCCGGACCTTGAGCCGCGACTCCTCGTCCACGACGTCGGCGATCGAGCGGAAGCCCGGAAGGCCGTAGTCCCCGGCGGCCTGCTCCCAATCCGGAGGGCGGACGCCCCGCTGCTTCGCCAGGAGGGCGGTGAAGATCTTGGCCTTCTGGTCACCAAACCCGGGCAGGCCGGCGATCCGCCGGACGAGGGCACTGCCGGACTCGACCTGCTGCCAGACCTTCGCCGCGTCGCCGCCCCAGTCATCGACCAACGCCTGACAGAGCTGGCTGGTCCGCGTGGCCATCGATCCGGGAAATCGGTGCAGGGCGGGTGGCGTGCGGAAGAGCTCCTCGAGACGCTCTGGGCCGAGAGCGAGGATGGCGGCTGCGTCGAGGCTCTCGACACCCATCCGGTCGGCGAGTACCCGTGGGGAGGTGAAGGCCTTCTCCATCGGGATCTGCTGGTCGAGCAGCATGCCGAGAAGCAGGGCGAGCGGGTCCCGCTCGAGCAGGGCGTTGGCGTCGTCACGGGTGGACAGGTGCAGGCTCATGGCGCCATCTTCTCCCAGATGGCGCCGGACAGGTCGATCGACGCGGCAGGTGCGTCGACGCGGCAGGTGCGTCGACGCGGCAGGTGCGTCGGCGCGGCTGGTCGATCGGCGCGGCTGGTCGATCAGCGTGGCAGGTCGATCAGCGTGGCAGGTCGACCCACCTCTGCCTGACGACGCTCAACTGCCCACGGCCGCTGGTCAGCGCGGCGACGGTGGTGGTCAACCCCTCGATGGCGTCGGGCGCCACCGACAGGCGCAGGTCGACGGACTGGGCTGACCAGCAGGCCGAGACCGCCGCGCCGGTGGCTCGGAGTGCGTTCTCGACGCGGGCCGCATCAGCGGGGCCGACCTCGAGGCAGAGCTCGGTTCGCAACTCGACCTGCACCAGTTGTGCTGAGGCGACGGCGGTCTGGACCGCCTCACCGTAGGCCCGGATCAGACCGCCAGTGCCGAGCAGGACCCCGCCGAACCACCGGGTCACGACCGCGAGGACATCCGTGAGACCGGCACCGCGCAGCACGTCGAGCATCGGGGCCCCCGCTGTGCCGGATGGCTCACCGTCGTCGTTGCTGCGTTGGGTCGCGCCGCCCGGTCCGAGGATGAAGGCCGTGCAGTGGTGGCGGGCGTCGCGGTTCGCCGCCCGGACCCGTTCGACCGTGGCGCGGGCGGAGCCCTCATCGGTGACCCGTTCGAGGTCACAACGGAAGCGTGAGCGCTTGACCTCGATCGTCGCCTGGGCGGGCCCGGCGATGCTGAGATAGCGGACTGGATCACTCACGAGCACGGGACCTGGGGGCGACGGGGGTACACGCACCCACCATGACAGGTGCCAGCGCGGTGCCGGAACCCCTTCGGAGCGGAGGGCGTGGGCCACCGGCCGTGCGCTGCGGCGGTTAGGCTCCGGTTATGACGTCGGCAGCAGCACCGCCCTTGCTCAACACGCTGTCAGTAGGCACTGCTGGACCACGAGTTGCCTTCTTGCACGGGCTCTTCGGTCAGGGTCGCAACTGGAACCAGATCGCCAAGGCGGTGGCTGCCCCGGACGGGACCGCCGCCCGCTGCCTGCTCGTCGACCTGCCCGACCACGGCAGGTCTCCGTGGAGTCAGGAGTTCTCCTTCGTGGGGTATGCGGATGCGGTGGCCGCCACCCTCGCCGCGGCGGCTCCGGGGGAGACGTGGGTCGTGGTCGGGCACTCGCTCGGCGGCAAGACGGCGATGGTGCTCGCCTTACGGCACCCTGACCTGGTCAGCGGGCTGGTCGTCGTCGACATCGCGCCCAAGAGTTATGGCTCGCTGCACCGCTTCGAGGGCTACATCGACCAGATGCGCGGACTGCCGCTGGACGAGCTCGATACTCGTGCGGACGCGGAGCGCCTCTTCCACGAATCCAGCCCGAACGTCAAGGCCTTCCTGCTGCAGAACCTGCGACGGGACAAAGGCACCTGGCACTGGCAGGCCAATCTCGACCTCTTCGCAGCTGACGCGGCCCGGGGGGTGGACTCGCAGATCGCGCAGTGGCCCTCCGAGGCCGACGCACTCCCGCCCTATCCCGGCAGGGCCCTGTGGATCGCCGGCGGGGAGTCGGACTACGTCACGCCTGAGGACGGCGAGCACATGCGGGCGATCTTCCCCCGCACCCGGCTCTTCACGATCAAGGGCGCCGGGCACTGGGTGCACACCGACGCCCCCGACATCATCGTCCAGGCGTTGCGCCGGTTCGTCAGAGGATCCGACGCCCCATAGCCCACGCGGTCAGCTCGTGCCGGGAGCTGAGCTGGAGCTTGCGCAGCACCGAACTCACGTGCGTCTCAACGGTTTTGATCGAGATGAACAACTCCTTGGCCACCTCCTTGTACTGGTAGCCGCGGGCGATGAGTCGCATCACCTCGCGTTCGCGGGCGGAGAGCCGATCGAGTTCCTCATCGATCTCAGCGACCTCCCCGGCTGCCGCGCCGAAGGCATCCAGGACGAAGCCGGCGAGGCGCGGGCTGAAGACGGCGTCCCCGTCGGCGACCCGCCCGATCGCCGTGAGCAGCTCATGAGCGTTGATCGTCTTGGTGACGTAGCCGCGGGCACCGGCCCGGATGACGGCGATGACGTCCTCGGCCGCGTCGGACACCGACAGGGCGAGGAAGCGCACCGGAGCGCCGGCCTCGGTCTGGACCGTGGCGCAGGCGCGGATCACATCCGCCCCGCCGCGTCCGTTGCCGCCGGGGATGTGGACGTCGAGCAGGACGACGTCGGGCCGCGTCTCGGTGATCACCGTGGTGGCCGACTCGACGGCCCCGGCTTCGCCGACGATCTCAAGGCTGTATGCCGCTGAGTCGGCCAAGCTCATCAGCTCGCTTCGCACGCCGGTGCGGAACATGTGGTGGTCGTCGACGAGGACGATGCGGATGGCCCGCGGTGTGGTCATGAGTTCGCTTTCTCGGCTGCCTTCGTAGGCGTTGGGTGGGGGGTCGGTCCGCTGGTAGGAGGCGGGCTCCCGGTGGGTTCGCTTGGGGTGTTGTTCGGCCGGTTCGGCTCGGCTCCGGTCGGGGAGGGGTCCGCCTCCATGACGGGCTGGCGCAACTCGATCTCGGTGCCGTCAGAACGCTTGCGGATCCGCGCGGTACCGCCGTGCCGTTCCATCCGGCCGATGATCGACTCCCGCACCCCGGCCCGGTCACCAGGGATGTCGCCCAGGTCGAAGCCGGCGCCATGATCGCGCACGAAGGCCTCGACGGCGGTAGGCCCGACCTCGACATAGACGGTCACCGGTGGGCTGGCGTGCCGGACCGCGTTCCAGGCGGCCTCGCGGACGGCCTTGACCAGCGCCTCGAGCTGCTCGTCCATCGGGCGGTCGCCCGTGACGACCAGCTGGACCGGGACCCCGTGCAGGTCCTCGACCTCGCCGAGGGCTGTGGTCAGGGCCGCCCCGAGGCTTCCGGAGCGGGCATCCTCGTCATAGAGGTAGGAACGCAACTGGCGCTCCTGAGCCCGCGCGAGGCGAGCAACCATCGTAGGATCATCGGCGCGACGCTGGATGAGCGCCAGGGTCTGGAGCACCGAGTCATGCAGGTGGGCCGCGATATCGGCGCGCTCGGTGGCCCGGATCCGGGCGGCCTGCTCGGCGCGGAGGTTGGTCCACAGCCGCAGGATCCACGGCGCAGCAAGCACCGTGACGCCGGCCAGGGCGGCCAGGACGGCGCCGGTGACCTGCCACAACTCTGCGACGGTGGTGCCTCTGGCCAGTAGTCCCACCAGACCGAGGCTGGTCAGCCCGAGGCCGATCGCCAACCAGATCCAGCGCACGGGGCGGCGGGCACCGATCGGGTCCGTGTCATCGAGTTGCGACCAGAAGAAGATGGCGCCGATGACGATCGCAATGATCGGCAGCGCGATCTCGGGATGAATGCCGAGGCCGGCGCTGCTGAGCCACAATGCTCCCGCGAAGGCGAGGGCGATGACCCCGAGCAGCGTGAGCAGGACAGGTTCGTTGCCGCTGCGCAGCCACGTCTTGACGTGTCGCAGGTCGACCGTCGGCGGGGTCGAGGGCGAGCCTGACCCGGAATCGGGCGCGGAGGCGCGAGCGGTGGATCCGAGCGACGCAGCCACGAAGGCAGGATCGGGTTCATCGGCTCCGCGACGCATCGTGGCCCAGAGGAAGGCGTAGACCGCGAAGCCCGCACCGAACGGGATGGCCGTGATGGCAAACGCGATGCGGACGGCCCGGACCGGAAGCCCGAGATGATCTGCCAAGCCACCCGCGACGCCGCCGAGAACCCGCCCCTGGGCCCGACGCGCGAGCGGCGGGCGGGTCACCGTGAGCCGACCAGACGCCCCCGCAGGGACATGGGGTGGCTCCGGGACCGCTCGCTGCGGTGGCCCCGGTGGGGGCTTCCCCGTGGGTGGAGTGGTGTGCACCCCTCCATCCTCACCCACCACGAGGGTGCGGGGCGAGCCTTGACGCCCCCTTTGGGGGTCCGATCAGGGTCGACTCAGGGTCGACCCTCATGGCTGCGTTCCCGGTGGCAGGTCACGCTGATGACATGACGAAAGACACGGGCTTCAACCAGCGCGGCGGGCTGGACGGTTTCTATGACGCACTGCGTCGCCCCGGGATCGCCAGGTCGTCGAGCGGGCGCTGGTTCGGTGGCGTGGCCGCAGGACTGGCTCGGTGGCTCGGCGTCGACCCGCTCGTGATCCGGGCAGGCTTCATCCTCTTCGGGATGTTCTTCGGGATGGGGTTCACCCTCTACCTCGTGCTCTGCCTGCTCATGCCGGATGAGCGGGGCAACCTCTTCATCGAGCGGGCCCTCAAGCATGGCGAGGGGTGGGCGATCTTCCTCCTGGTCATCACGGCCATGTCCGTCCTGGGTGGAGGGTCCTGGGGTGGGAACACCAGCGGTCTGCAAATTGGTGGTTACGTCGTCCTCGGCGCGCTGGTCTGGTGGTTCCTGACCCGCACCGACACCGGGCGCACCGTCATGGCCTCGAAGCCGTGGGCCAAACCCGCCTCGACGGCGGACGGACCCGACTCGACCCAGTCACCGGGAGGGGATGGGATGCAGCGCTCCACCGGGAATGCGGCCGCGGCTGCGGGCGCGACGCTGCACTCTCCGGAGCCGTTCGTCTCTCGCGAGCCCTTCGTCCCGAGACCGGTCTACAACCGGACGCCGAGCATCGGTTTCGCGGGTGGACTCCTCGCCCTCGGGCTGGCCATCGTCGCCGGCGTCGTGGTCTCGGCGGTGGGGCTCGGGGGGACGTGGAGCGGCAACTACGTGTCCATCGCGATCGCGGCTGGCCTCGGAGTGCTCGGTCTGGCCCTCGTCCTGGCCGGATTCGCCGGGCGCCGTGCTGGCTGGATCGGCGGCTTTGCCTGGTTCGGGATCTGTGCAGCGATCTTCACCTCGGTCGTCCCGGCAAATCTCACCAGGCCGTGGCAGCTCGGGGACCAGAGCTACGTCGTGACCTCGCTCGAGGGTGCGGCGGACTATCAGCTGGGGGTCGGTCAGATGAGCGTCAACCTGACGGCGGCCGACTGGAAGGGCACCACGGTGGAACCGGACCGCATCACGGCGACACTGGGGATGGGCCAGCTCGATCTCATCCTTCCGCCAGATGCCAAGGTCACCGTCAATGCCAAGGGCCGGGTCGGAGAGCTCCTCGCGACTGGAAGCAACCGGGGAGGCACTCAAACGAAGTTCGATCGCTCGGGGACCGGGTGGAGCGAGACGCTGACCTTCGGACCGGTCACCGGGGCCGCGACAGCAAACATCGTGATCGACGCTGAAATCGGTGTCGGGCAGATCAACATCACCACAGGGAGTCCGTCATGAGCCACGACGATCCATACGAGGTCCGCCCCACCGGGCGCGAGCAGGGCTACCCGCAGGACCCGACGATGAACGTCGCTCCTGAGACCGACCCGACGATGCCTTTCCGGGTGGAGCCGGCTATCCCGGTTCCCGACGACGCCGTCAACCCCGATGCGGGAGAGACCCAGACCCTGCCAGCCCCGCAATGGGCGCCGCCCGTCGCCCCGCCACCCTCGACGCAGCCGGCCTGGACGCAGCCGGCCTCGACGGTCTCGCAGGGAGCCACCGGTCTGGTGACGGTCCGGACCGGACCCCGACCCGGCACGATCGTGCTCGGACTGCTCAGCCTGATCGTCGCGGCCCTGGTGCTGGTGCGTAACCTGACGGGGCTTCAACTCGATCTCGCCGTCAACGGCCCGATCATCGTGGCGGTGATCGGTGGTCTGCTGGTCGTCGTGGGCCTGTTCGGTGTCGCTCTGGGCCGTCGCCACCACGACTGACTCCGCTAGTCCTCAGTCGAGTGGCCCTGTCGTCCACAGCCCGGCGACCTCGAGCCGGCCGCCTATCCCCTACGGCGCACGAAAGGCCGCCTCCGCGTGACGAATTGGTCGCTCGAAGCTGGCTCAGCGGCATACGGCCTGTGGACTACGAGGCCACTCGACTGGGGGTGCGGGGCCACTCGACTGGGGCGGACGAGGGCGGGGGACTGGATAGGGTCGTGAACATGGCAGCACTCTCGTCCGGTATCGACCTGACCAACCTCGACCGATCCACCCGTCCCCAGGACGACCTCTTCAGGTTCGTCAACGGTGGTTGGCTCGACGCGACCGAGATTCCGGGGGACCGGGCGCGCTTCGGCACGTTCGACATCCTCCGGGAGGAGTCGACAGCCCGGGTGCGTGATCTCATCGAGGAGGCCGCTGCCGCAATGGGTTCCGAGCCCGGGACGCCTCGTCGTCAGGTCGGCGACCTCTATGCGAGCTTCATGGCCAGCGAGCGGATCGAGGAGTTGGGACTCGAGCCGTTGCAGGCACTTCTCGCCGACGTCACCACGATCGACGGCCCAGCGAGCCTTCTCGCCACGTTGGGTCGCCTGCACCGGGCCGGGGTGCCCGGGCTCGTGCACCCCTTCGTCAGCCCGGACGAGCGCTCCCCGGAGGACTACGTCGTCTACCTCGAGCAGGGCGGTCTCGGACTGCCTGACGAGTCCTACTACCGCAAGGACACCTACGCGGAGATCCGCTCGGCCTACGTGACGCACATCGAGCGGATGCTCGGGCTCGTCGGCATCCC
>CAJDUR010000048.1_pt1 | contig 16347 bp, 15 predicted proteins | sample 7391191 | NCBI WGS metagenome assembly CAJDUR01 (sample SAMEA7055688, study PRJEB34461) | soil metagenome | biome: terrestrial ecosystem; feature: Peninsula; material: soil | place: Antarctica | collected 2016 | reverse complement strand
CCGAGGCGAGGAGCCCGGCAAGGCGGCCGACGCTCGTCACCCCGTCGGCGATCGAGTCGAAGCTGTCCAGACCGCCGCCCGCGATCCACAGGCCGATGAAGAAGATGATGAGCACCCACGCCACTGCCACGCTCAGGTCACGCCACCACACCGGGACGCTCCGCAGCGCGCCGGGCCGCGAGACACCGGCTGCGCTCGGAAACTGGGGCGCCCGGGGAGGCCCGACGTCGGTGCTCATGAGGAGAGCATCACGACGTGGACTGTGACCAACCTGTGCCTCGGGGGTGTCCGTCGTGTGAGCCAACCGGGCGGTCAGGCCCACCAGCCGATGACGCTGCCGCCGATCCTGACGATGAACGCGGTCACGATGATGACGAAGATCGCCCGGACGAAGCCGCTCCCCTTCGCGACGGCCAGCCCGACCTTGACCATGACGTGGCCCATCGGGGCGAAGACCGTGAGGGCACCGAGGTTCGTGGCGAAGTTGGCGATCTTGGCCTTGGCGCTGGCTTCGAGGAAGTTGTAGCCGAGCAACCCGACGAGGACGAAGACCAGGAAGGACCCGGTGCCCGGGCCCAGCGCCCCGTCGTAGATGCCGATGATGAAGCCGGTCAGCATCGCCAGCCCGACGTGCTTGGCGCCGTGGAAGCGGCGGATCGACGTGCGCCCGAGGTCCGGCTTGAACAACGTGTACGCACCGACGAGGACGAGGAGCACGAGGATGATCGGGTTGAAGAGCGACTTGGGGATGTGCAGCCCGATGACTGCCCCTCCGATGGCACCGACATACGCGACGGCCGCCATGGGCAGGGCGGTCCGCAGGTCCGGACGCACCCGTCGGTAGTAGGTGATCGAGCTGGTCGCCGTGCCGAAGATCGACCCGAACTTGTTGGTCGCGAGCAGCTGGGCCGGGGTCGCCCCGGGCAACCCGACGAGCAGCGCCGGCAGCTGGATCAGGCCCCCACCGCCGACGACCGCGTCGATCCAACCCGCGGCGAAGGCCGCGACGGCGAGCAGGGCCAACGTGGTGAGCGTCGGGTCGCTCATCCGATCCGGTCGTTCCAGCGCGCCACGATGTCGACGATGTCGGACCGCTCCACGGCGACCTCATCGGGTGTGGCCTGGTGCGAGACCTGCTGGTCGAGCGGGATGTTCGAGTGTGGGATCAGGATCGTGCGCATGCCCACCTGGTGTGGACCGTGGACGTCCTCATGGGACCGGTCCCCCACATAGGCGCACTCTCGGGGCCCGAGCCCCAACAACGTCGCCGCGTGCTCGAAGATCTGGGGCATCGGCTTCACCCACGGCGTCTCACTGGAATAGACATCCACGTCGATGAGGTCCAGCACGCCGTCCCGCTCGAAGATGCTGCGGTGGTAAGCGCGGTCCCAGAGCGTGTTGGACACCACCCCGATCCGGATCCCGACACTGCGCAAGGACTCCCACACCGGACCGATCGCGGGGTGAGTGAGCGTGTGCGGCTCCCAGAACTTCCGGTATGCCGCTGTGCCGGCTTCCGTCCGGGCGTCCCCTGCCGGGAGGCCGCAGGACTCGAGGATCTCGGGCAGGCTGGCGCTCACCCCGTCCGACCGGCCACGTTGCCACGCACGTTCCTCAGCGGCATACAGCTGGCTGGCGAGGTCGTTGCGCGCACAGGCGATCGTCCCGGCCCCGTCGGCGAAGGCGGTCCACTGGGCGCGCAGGTCGACCTCGTGCCACGGCGTGATGGTCCCGCTCCAGTCGAAGAGGACCGCACGGACCGCGGGCATCACGTCCCCCGCACCTCCGTGACGATGGCGGCCACGATCCCATCGGCGTCGATCTCTCGACGCTCAGCGGTCCGGCGGTCCTTGATCTCGATGACTCCGTTGGCCAGCCCCTTGCCGACCACCACGATCGTGGGCACGCCGATGAGCTCTGCGTCCTTGAACTTCACGCCGGGGCTGGCCTGCCACCGGTCATCGACGATCGATGAGATCCCCTGTGCCTCAAGGGCACTGGCGATCTCCTCGGCCTTGGCGTGGACGGCGGTGTCCTTGCCGGTGGCGACGATGTGCACGTCGACGGGCGACAACTCACGGGGCCAGATCAGACCGAACTCGTCGTGGTTGCCCTCGGCGACGCAGCCCACAGCCCGCGACACGCCAACGCCGTAGGAGCCCATGGTGACCGTGACGAGCTTGCCGTTCTGGTCCAGGACCTTGAGGTCGAGCGCCTCGGCGTACTTGGTCCCGAGCTGGAAGATGTGCCCCATCTCGATACCACGGGCCGACTCGAGCGGGCCTGAGCCGTCAGGGGCCTCGTCCCCGTCCCGGACCTCGGCGGCCTGCACCGTGCCGTCGGCCTCGAAGTCCCGGCCGTGCACGAGGTGGAAGACGTGCCGACCCGGCTCGTTGGCACCCGTGACCCACGCCGAGCCCACCCCGACCCTCGGGTCGAGCAGGTAGCGGATGCCCGTCGTGCCCGCCTCCCCCAGCGCGCCCGGTCCGATGTAGCCCTTGACGAGGCCCGGGTGGGTAGCGAAGTCCTTCTCATCGAAGGCCTCGATCTCAGCCGGCGCCACCTGCGCCTCGAGCCGCTTGAGGTCGACGTCCCGGTCACCCGGCAGGCCGATCGCCAGCGGCTCGCGAGTCCCATCGGGAGACACGAGCACGACGATGACGTTCTTCAGGGTGTCGGCTGCGGTCCACGCCCGGCCATCCGTGCGGGGGTGGTTGGCGTTGGCCACCGCGACGAGGGTCTCGATGGTTGGGGTGTCGGGGGTGTCCTCGACGTGCGCCGCCGGGGCGTCGGCGTAGTCCACCGGCGGAGCCTGGGGAACGATGACCGCCTCGACGTTGGCGGCATACGACCCGTCGGCGGTGCGGACGTAGGTGTCCTCACCATTCTCGGCCGTCGCGAGGAACTCCTCGCTCTTGCTGCCGCCCATGGCGCCGGCCATCGCCTTGACGATGACGTAGTCGAAGCCGAGCCGGTCGAAGATCCGGATGTAGGCATCCCGGTGCTTCTGGTAGGCGGCATCGAGCTGGTAGAGCGCGAGCGGCAGGTCCTTGTAGGAGCTGTAGAGGTCCTTGACCGTCAGGGTGAAGACCTCCTCGTGCGTCGGCCCGAGCAGGTAGTCACCCCCCTTGCGGTCCTTGAGGCGGAAGATGTTGTCCCCGTACTCGCTCCAGCGACCCGATGCCTCGTACGGCTCCCTTGGCAGCAGCGCGGGGAAGATCAACTCCTGGGCGCCGATCGCGTCCATCTCCTCCCGGACGACGCGCTCGACGTTGCGCAGCACCCGCAGCCCCAGCGGCAGCCACGTGTAGATGCCCGGGCTGATTCGGCGGATGTAGCCGGCCCGCACGAGGAGACGGTGGCTCGGGACCTCGGCGTCCACCGGGTCCTCGCGCAGGGTGCGCAGGAACAGGGACGACATGTGCAGGATCACCGGGAACTCCTCGTGGGTTGGTCGGCTGGACCCCGGAAGGATATCGGCGCTACGCCGAATCGCTGTATCTGCGCCGCTGCTGCTGCGACTGACCGGACGATCACCTCGGGGGTCCCGGGGTCAGCGCCCGACCTGGCCGGCACGCAGTGCAGCCCGGATCATCGGCCACTGGAGCGGTAGTCGCGCGATGGTGGCGGCCAGGTAGCCCTGTCGACTCGGGTTGCCGGGGTCACGATCGAGTCGGCGTTTCGCCTGCCCCGCCATCGTCACGTTGGCCGGGAAGACCGCCAGGAGCAGCGCCGCCGACGTGAGCCCGGCCATCCGACGCGTCCGAGGCAGGAGGAGCCCGGCGGCACACGCGAGCTCGATCGCCCCCGAAACGTAGACCAGCGCCCGCGGGGCCGGCAACGCCTTCGGGACGATGGCTTGGTAGGTCTGTGGCTTGGCGACGTGCAGCACCCCCGACACGAAGAAGATCCCGGCCAGCGCCAGTCCGTCCCGGCCGAGTCGTGCGGGATCGCTGGTGGGTTCACTGGACTCGGTCTCGGTGGTCATCACCTCAGCCTAGGCACCACTCGAAGGTCAGAGCAGGACGGTCGTGAACGACCCGACCCCGTCAAAGCCGCAATGGGCGTAGGTCGCGCGAGCGGGGGCGTTGTAGTCATTGACGTAGAGGGAGACCTCGTCCGCGAGTCCGTCGAGGATCAGTTCGACCACCGCCGCCATGGCGGGCACCGCGATCCCCTGACCCCGGAGCCGCGGGTGCACCCACACCCCCTGCACCTGCGCACAGCCGAGTCCGAGAGAGCCGACATCAGCCTTGAACACGACCTCGCCGTCATCGACGCGCACGAACGTGTGCCCCCGACGGATCAGGGCCGCCACGCCGGCCCGATAACCGCGGTCGGAGCCTCGGTAGGGCGGATAGCCGATCTCCTCGGTGAACATCCGCTCCGCTGCGGGGAGCACCATGTCAACCTCGTCACGGGCTGCCTGGCGCACCCAGGGGTCGAGGGCCACCCCGAGAGTGCTGGGACGGGTCGCGGTCACCATGAGCGGTTGGTGGGCGCGCACCGAACGCGCGGGTGCCCACGTGGGGGACAGCCGCTCCCACAACGACATCACCTGGTCGGTAGCGCCGAAGATCGACGCGCTGGACCGCCTCATGCGGGTGATTCGCATGGCGATGGCCGCGGCGCCACTCTCGTCCAGCCCTACCGGAACGATGTTGGCCGAGACCCACGCCAAGCCGTCCAGCGCTCCGTCGCGGTAGAACCCCAGGAGCGAGCCCGGCTGCTGACGAGCCACACCGTCGATGATCCGGGCAGCGACGAAGACGTTGGCGGCGCGATCTGCAGCACACAGTGCCAGTGCACGGTCGAACTCGCTGACCGACACGGGTCGCACGGGCAGGCGTTGGCGAAGCACCCCCTCAGCCTGCCGTGCCGAGCGCCACCTGTCATCTCAACGCGCGCGCCCTCGACGCGCCGCGGTCGCGGGGAGTCCGCCTCGACTGTCCGCCGCGGTCAGACCCGATCCGTCGGGTGCGACTTCGGGACCGGCAACGCGACGACGAAGCGCGCACCTCCTTCAGGGTTCTCCTCCACCGAGACGCGCCCACCGTGCAAGGCGACGTGGCGCTCGACGATGGCCAGTCCGAGCCCGGATCCGGTGCTGTGCCCCTGCGCTGATCCGTGCGGTTCGCCACGAGCAAAGCGGTCGAAGATCCGTTGCCGTTCGGAGACCGGAATCCCGGGCCCGGAGTCGTCAACGAGGATCCGGACCCAGTCATGGTCCCGGCACACGCGCACCTGCACGCAGCCACCGCCGTGGGTCATCGCGTTGTTGACGAGGTTGACGATGACCCGCTCCAACCGACGTTTCTCGACCCCCATCACCAGGCCCTCCACATCGGCATCGACCCGCGTGACCTCACCCCCGGCGGCTCCATCAGCCGCGAGTCGCACGAGATCGGCGATGAAGACACTCTCGGGTTGGAGCCGATCTCCGGCATCATCCCGTGAGAACTCGAGGAGGTCGACGACCAGGACGCGGAAGCGCTCGACGTCGGCAGTGAGCAGGTCGAGCGGCTCCCGGACAGCGACTGGCAACTCATCCCTACGGTTGCTGATCACCTGGACCGAGTTGAGCATGGTCGTCAGGGGGGTGCGCAGCTCGTGACTGACATCGAGCGCGAAGCGGGCATCGGTCGCGACCCGCCGCTGGAGTTGATCAATCGTCGTGTTGAAGGAGATCGCGAGTTCCTGCAGGTCCGGGTCGACGCTCGTGGGCAGCCTGGCCCCGAGATCACCACCGGCCACGCGTGCGGCGACCCGACTCAACTCGGTCAGCGGCCGGAGCGCCATCCGGGTCACGGAGCGACCGAGGAGGACACCCAGGACGGAGGTGACCAGGGCCGCCGCGGCCAGCCCGGCAGCCACGATCTCCAGGGTGCGCGTGAGATCGCTCAGCGGGGTCCACTCGAAGTAGGCAGCGCCGGTCGCCTCCATCGGAAGCCCGACCACGGTGTATTGATCACCGGCCACCGCTACCTGGCCGACGGCCTGGGTGCCGCCCACTACTTTCGTGGCCATTCCCGCAGGCAGCTGACTCGGACCAAACTTGGACACGTTGGAGCGCCAGTCACCGCCGTCGAAGACCAGCGCCGCTCGGCCACCCACCCGGTCCGGGAGCGCCGCCATCCCCGTCTTGTCAGTGAGCAGGGAGGCCTGCACCGCGGCCCGGTTGAGCGCCGCGTGCAGGACGGCCTCGGACTGGTGCTCGTTCTTGAGGTTCTGCGAGACGATGGTCCAGGCGGCCACGGCCAGGATGAGCGACAGCCCGCCCGCCAGGAGGCCGAACGCGATGGCCATCCGGACCCGGACACCGGTCCGGACCATGCGCGAGAGCCACGCGAAGCTCGACATCGGGCTCACTACGGGCTGAGACGGTAGCCGAGACCCCGCACGGTCACCACGTGCCGCGGGTTGTTGGGGTCGGTCTCCACCTTGGTGCGCAGCCGTCGGATGTGGACGTCGACGAGGCGGCTGTCGCCGAAGTAGCCATAACCCCAGACCCGGTCCAACAGTTGCTCTCGGCTGCAGATCTGTCCATCGGCGACCGCGAGCTCCACCAGCAGTCGGAACTCGGTCCGGGTCAGAGCGACAGACTCCTGGCCGAGCCTGACGACGCCGTCGTCGAGTCCCACGGACAGGTCCCCGACCTCGATCCGTCGTGGCCTGCGGTCCGCGGCCGGCTCGACCCGGCGCAGCAGGGCCCGGATCCGGGCCGTGAGTTCCTTGGCGACCAGAGGCTTGGTCACATAGTCGTCAGCACCCGCCTCGAGGCCCCCGACCACGTCATGGCTGTCGGTGCGCGCGGTGACCATGATAACGGGGACGTTGCTGCTCTTGCGCAGTTCGCGACAGACCGCGAAGCCATCGATGTCGGGCAGCATCAGGTCCAGCAGGACCACGTCCGGACCGGACGAGTGGGCCGCTTCCAGCCCCTGTGCCCCCGTGCCTGCCTCGGTCACGTCGAAGCCCTCGTCCTCGAGGGCGAGTCGCAGCACGCGCCGCACCCTGGCATCGTCCTCCACGAGCAGCACTTTCCGAGTCACGGCTCCAGTGTCCCCCTACCGGCTCGCGGTCACCTGAACGCTTCAAGAATGTCATCAAACGGTCATGCTGCGCTGATTCTGTGACCGCCACTTTGCATTCCTGTGACAACTGGGCCGGAATCGTCTCCACCTCCCCGTCTCCGACCTAACGTCGATGAGGTCACCACATGCAGCATCTCGCGGGCCCACCAGGCCTGCGCAGCAATGAAGGAGGGACCTGATGGCATCACGACACAAGATCACCATCGCGGCGGCCGCCTGTGCCACAACGCTCATTCTCGCGGCGTGCAGTTCGACGTCGCCGAGCACGGGCGGGGGGACAGCCGCCACCGGCGGCGCGTCCGGCGCAGTCATGGGCGGCACGCTCAACATGCTCGGTACCGGCGACGTCGACTACATGGATCCGAATATCAGTTACTACTCCATCGGCTACTTGGCCTTGCGGATGTGGAGCCGGCAGTTGTTCACCTATCCAGCCGAGGCGGGCAAGGCGACCACGCCCGTCCCTGACCTCGCGACAGAGATACCGACCGAAGGCTCAGGGATCAGCGCGGACGGCAAGACCTACACGATCAAGCTTCGGGAAGGCGCCCAGTGGAACACCACGCCGGCCCGTCAGGTGACGGCGGAGGACGTCGTCCGCGGCCTCAAGCGAACCTGTAACCCGGCCCAGCCCTACGGCGGCCTGCCCAACTTCGTGACACTCATCGACGGCATGCAGACGTTCTGTGATGGTTTCGCCAAGGTGAAGCCCACCGCAGCGGCGATTGCGGACTACATGGACAAGACTCAGATCCCCGGCGTCACGGCCAGCGGAGATCTCACCGTTGAGTTCAAGTTGACCCACCCGGCCTCGTACTTCGTGGACATGCTCACCATGCCCGCGTTCTCCCCGGCACCGAAAGAGTTCGAGGCGTACATTCCAGCCAGCCCTGAACTCGCGGCGCACACGCTGTCGGACGGTCCGTACCAGATCGACAGTTACACGGCGACCAAGTCGCTCAACTTCAGTCGCAACCCGGCCTGGAAGGCCGACACCGATCCCGTCCGCAAGGCCTACGTCGACAAGATCGACATCAACATGACCGGCACCCAGGACTCGATCCAGCAGCAACTCGAAACCGGGACAGCGACCGCCGACATGGAGTTCGACGCCGGCCCGCCCCCGTCACAGTTGCCGGCCCTGATCGCCAAGAAGGACCCGAACCTCAACCTGGGTGACACGGCCTCGACGAACCCGTACGTGGTGTTCAACACGGCCTCGCCCTCGAACAACGGCGCCCTCAAGGACGTCAAGGTCCGGCAGGCGCTGTCCTACGCTCTCAACCGCACCAACATCTTGCAGGTGCTCGGGGGCCCGACCATCAACCCGCCCCTGACTCACGTCCTGCCTCCGACGATCGTCGGTGGTGAGAACAACTTCGACCTCTACCCGTTCAACCCGGACAAGGCCAAGTCGATGCTCGCCGCCGCCGGCCACGCCAACCTCACGGTGAAGGTCCTCTACCGCAACAAGTCCGAGGGCTCGAGCAAGGTCTTCCAGACGGTCCAGCAGGACCTGTCCAACGTCGGGATCACGGTGGTCGGCGTGCCCTCACCCAACGCAGACTTCTACACGAAGTACCTGCAGGTGCCATCTGCCGCCGAGCGCGGTGTCTGGGACCTGTCGGTCGCTGGGTGGGGCGCTGACTGGTATGGCGACGCGGCCCTGTCCTTCTTCAACCCGCTGTTCTCCGGCAAGACGTCGTTCCCACCGATCGGCAGCAACTTCGGCCTCTACAACAGTCCCGCGGCCAACAAGCTGATCGCCGAGGGCGCCGTCGCGACCACCAAGGACCAGGCCGCGACGATCTGGGCCCAGGCCGACAAGCAGGTCATGGAGGACGCGCCGTTCTTCCCGCTGACCAACCCGAAGAACCCGAACTACCACGCGACACAGGTCCACAACGCGGTGTACGTCCCGGCGATCCAGAACTTCGACCCCACCAATGTCTGGCTGAGCGCCGACAAGCAGGGTGGCTGACAAGACGGAGGTGCGTCATGGCACTGCTTGAGGTTCAGGATCTCAGCGTGTCGTTCAACACACCCGACGGGATCGTTCGCGCGGTCAATGGACTCTCCTTCGAGGTCGAGCAGGGCAAGACGCTCGCCATCGTCGGAGAGTCCGGATCGGGCAAGAGCGTCGCGACCCAGTCCATCACCGGACTGGTTCGCGGCGCCCGGATCACCGGTTCGGCCCGCTTCGACGGGGTGGAGCTGCTCGGGGCCTCAGCGGACGTGCTCCGGCGCATCCGGGGGGCCAAGATCGGCATGATCTTCCAGGACCCGCTCTCGAGCCTGCATCCGTACTATTCCGTCGGATGGCAGATCGTGGAGATGATCCAGGCCCACGACCACTCCCGATCCAAGCGGTGGGCCCGGGAGCGAGCCGCTCACCTGTTGGGAGCCGTAGGGATCCCGCACGCCGACAAGCGGATTGACGACTATCCGCACCAGTTCTCCGGCGGCATGCGCCAACGGGTCATGATCGCCATGGCGATGGCCCTCGACCCGGCACTGCTCATCGCCGACGAGCCCACCACCGCGCTCGACGTCACGGTCCAGGCCCAGGTCCTGGAGGTGATGGCCAATCTCCAGAAGGAGTTCGGCACGGCGATCATCATCATCACCCACGACCTCGGCGTGGTCGCCGAGATGTCTGACGACGTCGTGGTCATGTATGCCGGGACCGTGATGGAACGAGCGTCCCGGCGCACCCTGTTCTACCGCTACCACAACCCCTACACCGAGGGCCTGCTCGCCTCACTGCCAGCCCAGGGGGCAGGCCGGGAGCGGCTCACGCCGATCTTGGGTTCCCCTCCATCACTGATCGATCCCGCTCCGGGGTGCCCGTTCGCTCCTCGGTGCCCCTACGTCTTCGACCACTGCTGGGTGGAACGACCGCCCTTGGAGACCGTGACCGCCGACCCGACCCACCTGTCAGCGTGTTGGCTGCCCCACGACGCCACACGTCGTGAGGCGAAGGACGCCAAATCTCCGATTTCAGAAGGGAGCTCGTCATCATGAACGCCCCGCTGCTCCATGCCGAGTCGGTGACCAAGTCGTTTGCCGTCGGGGGTGCCTCTGGCTGGGCCCGCCACCGGGAGCTGGTCCACGCGGTAGACGGCGTGACCCTCGACATCCAGCCGGGCGAGACCCTGGGCCTGGTCGGCGAGACCGGTTGCGGCAAGTCGACGCTCGCGCGGTGCCTGGCCCGGCTCTACGACCTGTCCAGCGGCACGATCACCTTTGATGGCACCGACATCACGGACCTCAACCGCAAGGACATGCGGGCGGTGCGCCGAGATATCCAGATGATCTTCCAGGACCCCTACGGCTCGCTGAACCCCCGGCGGCGCGTGGGCTCGATCATCGCGGACCCCTTCGTCATCCATGGCATCGGCTCCCGGGCCGACCGCAAGCGTCAGGTCCAGGACCTGATGGAGGTGGTGGGGCTCAATCCCGAGCACTACAACCGGTTTCCGGCGGACTTCTCCGGTGGACAGCGGCAACGGATCGGGGTAGCCCGCGCGCTGGCGCTCCGCCCCAAGCTGGTCATCTGCGACGAACCCGTCTCGGCTCTCGACGTGTCGATCCAGGCGCAAGTCATCAACCTGCTCATCGACCTGCAGGACGAGTTCAAACTGACCTATCTGTTCATCTCGCACGACCTGTCCGTCGTGCGCCACGTCAGCGACCGGATCGCAGTGATGTACCTCGGCAAGGTGGTCGAGCTCGCCCCTGCGGACGAGATCTTCAACCGGCCCCGGCACCCGTACACCCGGGCCCTGCTCTCCGCGCTGCCGGTCCCAGACCCTGACATGGCCGACAGCCGCCATCGGATCGTGCTGACCGGCGACCTGCCGACCCCGACCGACCCCCCGAGCGGCTGCCACTTCCACCCGCGGTGCCCCAAGGCACAGGAGGACTGCACCCGGATCGATCCCCCGCTGATCCCGGTCCTCGGCGACAGTCCAGAGCACCCCACCGCCTGCCTGCACCCGCTCGAGAACGGTGAGGAACTCATCCAGCTCCAGCCAGCGACGGGAACGACGCCATGAGCACGCCACCGGACGAGCACGTCCCCCCAGGGGTGGGCCAGCCGAGCGAGGGGCTCGGCAACACCTACGCCGCCGCGACAGCCGCCCGAGAGGGAGCCGAAGACGCACCCCGAGGCGACCGGACGCCCAGTCCGGACGACAGGAGCACCAACCCGAGGATCGAGGGCCGCAGCCCGTGGTACCTCGCCTGGCAGCGGTTGCGCCGCGACCGGGTAGCGATGTTCTCCCTCGCGGTCATCGCCCTGATCGTCCTCCTGGCGATCTTCGCCCCGCTCGCCACCACGTTCACCGGACACCCGGTCAACGAGCAGTATCGCGAGTTCGGGCTGAGCCCTGATGGTCTGCCCAAGGGGCCGTCCGGCCAGTTCCTCCTCGGCACCGACGACCTCGGGCGGGACATCCTCGTGCGGATCGCCTACGGGTCGCGCATCTCGCTCCTCGTCGGAGTAGTGGCAACCGCGATCACGGTCGTGATCGGCGTCGTCGTCGGCATGGCCGCGGGCTACCTCGGCGGCTGGGTCGACACCGTCCTGGCCCGCCTCATCGACGTCATCCTGTCGGTCCCCTTCCTGCTCGTCGCCATCGCCCTCGTCTCGATCGTCGGTCCGAGCCTGCTCGTCACCGTCCTGGTCATCGGCTTCTTCAGCTGGGCGAGCGTCGCGCGCATCGTCCGAGGACAGGTTTTGTCCCTACGCGAACGCGAATTCGTCGAGGCCGCAAGGTCTTTAGGAGCCGGTGACTGGCGGATCATGTTCACCGACATCATGCCGAACATCCTCGCACCGGTCATCGTCTATGCGTCGCTGCTCGTGCCCGTCGTCATCGTCGTCGAGGCCACCCTGTCCTTCCTCGGCCTCGGACTCCCACCGCCAACCGCTGACTGGGGCGGGATGATCAGCGCGGCCCAGAACTACTACACCACCTCGTGGTGGTACGTCGTCTTCCCCGGCGCAGCCCTGCTCATCACGACCCTCGCGTTCAACCTCTTTGGAGACGGCGTGCGCGACGCGTTCGACCCACGCAGCGACCGCATGTTGGCCGAGTAGGAAGGAGAGGCAGTCATGATCCGTTTCCTGATCCGTCGGACCCTGTTGGGCATCCTCGTCATGTGGATCATCACGGTCCTGGTGTTCATCCTGTTCTTCATCGCTCCCAACAACGTGGCCCAGACGTTGGCCGGTCGCCAGGCACCGCCCGAGACGGTCGCGCTCATCTCCCACCGGTTGGGGCTCGACCTGCCGCTGTGGCGCCAGTACCTCAACTTCGTCGGCAAGGCGGTGCGCGGTGACTTCGGCTTCGACTACTACCACCAGGTCCCGGTCACGACCATCATGGCCGCGGCCTTACCCATCACCCTGTCGCTGGTTATCGGCGCTGCCATCATCTGGCTCGTCCTCGGCGTCTTCAACGGCGTCATCTCGGCCATTCGTCCACGCACCTTCATCGACCGGAGCCTGACCGTCTTCGCGCTCTTCTTCTACTCGATGCCGACGTTCCTGCTCGGACTGCTGCTGCTCTACTTCCTCTACTTCCGGCTCACCCTGAACGGCATCAACATCTTCCCCGCCGGAGGGTACGTGGGCCTCACGGAGGACCCCGGGGTCTGGCTCCAGCACCTGATCCTGCCGTGGGCCACCCTCTCCCTCGTGTCAGCCGCGACCTACACCCGCTTGACTCGCGCCTCAATGCTCGACGTCCTGGGCGAGGACTACATCCGAACCGCCCGCTCCAAGGGCCTCGGCGAACGACGGGTCGTCACGCGGCACGCTCTGCGGTCGGCGCTGACTCCGGTCGTCACGCAGTTCGGCATCGACGTCGGCTCGCTCCTCGGCGGGGTCGTGGTCACCGAGACCGTCTTCAGCCTCCCGGGTCTGGGCAAGACGGCCATTGACGCCATCAACCAGCAGGACCTGCCCGTGATCATCGGCATCGTCCTGTTCGCCTCAGCTGCCGTCGTCGCCGCCAACGTCGTCGTCGACGTCTTCTACGCCGTCCTCGACCCGCGCGTCCGCCTGCACTGAGCACACGAGGCTGGGGCCCAGCCCAGCGGCATACGGTCAATCACGCCGTATGCCGCTGAGTCCGTTGCGCGGGCACCGCGGCCTCAGCCTGTCGCTCGAGAGGGCAAGAGGGATGCACGGATCAGCCGACGGTGACGCTCGGCGTCGCTCCTTCGCCATCGGCAAGTTCGCCCATCTCCTCGGCGAGGCGCAGGGCCTCCTCGATGAGGGTCTCGACGATCTGGCCCACGGGGACGGTCTTGATGACCTCGCCCTTGACGCCCCCCGGGAAACTGCGGCGCGGCTCAGCCGAAGAGCTTGACCGGTTTGACGATGTCGGCATAGATGAGCAGCACCGACATACCGATGAGCGCCAACGACATCGCATAGGCGATGGGCAGGCCCTTGGCGACGTCGACGAAGCCGGGATCAGGCAGGTTGCGAACCTTGGCCCAGCGCCGCTTGATCGACTCCCAGATCGCCCCGGCCACGTGGCCACCGTCGAGAGGCAGCAACGGGATGAGGTTGAAGACGAAGAGCGCGATGTTGAGCGAACCGATGAGCAGGACGAGCTGGGCGACCTTGACCCAGTTGCCACCCTCATCCGCGGGGATGTCGGCCGCCGCGACCTCGCCGCCGATCCGACCGACCCCGACGACCGAGATCGGCCCGTTGGGATCACGCGGACCCGAGCCGAAGGCGGCCTGAGCAATGCCCACCATCTTCTGGGGGATCTTCGTGACGATGGCGGCGGTCTGGACGGTCGCGTCCCAGACGAAGCCCGGAGCCGCGGACAACGGCTCGCGGACGATGTCCTGACCGGGCACGATCCCGGCGAACCCCATCGACGAGAGGACGAGTTGGCCGTCCTTGGAGACGGGGTTGCCCTGCGCGTCGTAGGTGGCCCGCTCGAGGTCGGCGGGCTTGAGGGTGAGGGTGTGCTTGCCGTCGGCCCGCTGCACGACCAGATCGAGGCTGGCGCCGGGGTGATCGGCGATCGCGGTGCTGACCTGCTCCCACGTCGTCACGGTCGCGCCGTTGATCGACAGGATCCGGTCCTTGGCCTCGAGCCCGGCCCTGACGCTCGGCGGGATCGGGTCCCCCGCGGCACAAGCCGGCTGGGGAACCTGCAGCGTCGGGGCTGCCGTGGGCAGGCAGGTCGCCAGGGCCCCGACCTTGGGGGCCACCTGCGGCATCCCGAAGAGGGTGATGACCCCCGTCAGCAAGACGGTGGCGATGACGACGTTCATCATCGGCCCACCGAGCATGATGATGATCTTCTTCCACGGCGCGAGCCGGTAGAAGACCCGATCCTCATCCCCGGGCTGGATCTCCTCCATCGAGTCGGCCCGGGCCTGGTCGGCCATCTGGCTGAACCGTCCGGTCGAGAGGGTCCGCAACTCCCCCGGTTTGTCGCCCGTGCGCGGGGGGAGCATGCCCACCATCCGGACGTAGCCACCCAGCGGGATCGCCTTGATGCCGTATTCGGTCTCGCCGCGCTTGCGGGACCAGATCGTCGGACCGAAGCCGACCATGTACTGGGTGACCTTGACGCCGAACTTCTTGGCGGGCACGAGGTGGCCGATCTCGTGCAACGCGATGGACAGCGCGATGCCGAAGAAGATGACGAGGACGCCTACGAGGAACTGCACCCATCCATTGTCACATCCGTTCAGGCCTTTCCCGATCCCCATCCGCCTCCCACCTTTCGATTCGATGTATCTGCGCGTCGGATCCGACGCGCAGATACATCGACCGAGGAGGATAGGGGGGCGGCCACTCCGACCGAGGAGCAGTTCCGGACCGTGCACTTCACGAGACACCACGCCCGCCTGGCCACCGTTGAGGCGCCTGCTGGGGGAGCAGAGTCCGAGCGCCTCGATGCGGCGGCCGGTGGGCGGGCCGTGCCGTCCGTTCCGGAGCACCCTCTTCCGGAGTCGTGGCTCATCGGTCTCGACCGGCAGACCGGCATCGTCGTGTCGCTCGAGGCGATCGGCTGCGAGCACCGGGACCGCGGCTTCACCGTCGACCTCCACGAGGTCGACGCCCCGATGGACGACAGCCTCTTCACCCCCTGACCACCGGCCCCCGCCCCCGCCCCCTACCCATCCCCAGCCCCCTACCCCCGATTCGATGTATCTGCGCGTCGCATGCGACGCGCAGATACATCGAATCGGAGAGAGACCTGGCCCTAGGAACTGAACTGGGGAAGCTCACTGTTCACACCTCCTCGGACCGGACGGCGTCATCCACAGGCTGGCCCGGCCGGGTGTCCACGAATCGTTCGGGCCCCCACGCTGGCAGCATGAACGGAACGGATCGACGACGGGTCGCTGCAGATGCTGCCGAGGCCCAGGACGGGGTCGTGTCACGAGCGCAACTGTCTGGGCTCGGGCTGACGCGGCACGACGTCCGACGTGAGGTCGACGCAGGCCGGTGGGTGCGGCACGGGCGACAGACGATTGCCACCCACACCGGACCACTGGGCATCTTGGCCCGTCGGTGGGCCGCAGTCTGGGAGACCGGCACTGGCATCGCCGCCGTGGACGGGGCGACGGCCCTGCAGCACGCCGGCCTGACCGGGTACGACGACGGGGCGGTGCACCTGTCCGTGGTGCACAACCACAACACGGAGCACCTCGATGGCATCCGCATCCACAAGGTGATCCGTCGCGTCTCGGGCGAGCTCGCGAGGGCCGGGCTGCCGCGCACCAGTCCCGAGGTCGCGGCCATTCGGGCGGCGCACTGGGCCGTCTCCGACCGGCAGGCGGCGCTGATCCTGCTGATGACCGTCCAGCAACGCCTCACCACGCCCCGGCGGCTCGCGGCGGCGCAGCGCCTCGTGCGCGGGCGGACCCGTCGCGCCTTCGTCCGGGCCGTAGTACGAGACATCGCCTTCGGGGTGCAGAGCCTGGGCGAGCTCGATTTCGCCAAACTGTGCCGCGAACGCGGTCTGCCGGAACCATCCCGGCAAGTGGTGCGCACGGGTCCCACAGGTCGGATCTACCTCGACGTGCGCTGGGACGAGGCGAACCTCGTCGTGGAGATCGATGGCGCACAGCATCGATGGGGACTGGCCGTGACGAATGACAACCTCACGCGCAACGCGGTCACCCTGAGTGGTGACCGCGTGCTTCGCATCGACATCATCGGACTGCGGCTCGAGACCGATCTATTCATGGACCAGGTTGCCCG
>CAJDUR010000100.1_pt1 | contig 17269 bp, 11 predicted proteins | sample 7391191 | NCBI WGS metagenome assembly CAJDUR01 (sample SAMEA7055688, study PRJEB34461) | soil metagenome | biome: terrestrial ecosystem; feature: Peninsula; material: soil | place: Antarctica | collected 2016 | reverse complement strand
CGGTCGGCCAGCGCCGCCAGCTGGGTCAGCGACTCCGGCGCGATCGCCAGGACGTAGCGCTCCTGGCTCTCGTTGCACCAGATGTCCTTGGCCGCGAGGCCGGACTCCTCCAGCGGCACCGCGGACAGGTCGAACCGCGCACCGAGGCCCGCGTCGTCGACGAGCTCGGGGAAGGCGTTGGACAGACCACCAGCACCGACGTCGTGGATCGCGAGGATCGGGTTGTCCGCCCCGAGGGTCCAGCAGTGGTTGATGACCTCCTGGGCGCGACGCTCGATCTCGGGGTTGCCGCGCTGGACGGAGTCGAAGTCGAGCTCGGCCGCATTGGCACCAGCGGCCATCGAGGAGGCCGCGCCGCCACCCATGCCGATCCGCATGCCGGGGCCGCCGATCTGCACGAGGAGCGTGCCGGGCGGGAAGCGGACCTTATCGGTCTGGTCAGCGTTGATGGAGCCGAGCCCACCGGCGCTCATGATCGGCTTGTGGAAGCCGCGCCGCACGCCGTCGACGGTCTGCTCGTAGACCCGGAAGAACCCGCCGAGGCCGGGGCGGCCGAACTCGTTGTTGAAGGCGGCAGCGCCGATCGGCCCCTCGAGCATGATGTCGAGAGGACTGGCGATGTGACCGGGGGCGCCATAGGGGCCCTGCTCCCACGGCTCGTCGGTGCCGGGCAGGTGCAGGTTGGAGACGGCGAAGCCGGTCAGGCCGGCCTTGGGCGCGCTGCCGCGGCCGGTGGCGCCCTCATCGCGGATCTCGCCGCCGGCGCCGGTCGCCGCCCCGGGGAAGGGGCTGATCGCGGTGGGGTGGTTGTGGGTCTCGACCTTCATCAGGACGTGGACCTCGTCCTCACGCCTGGTGTAGCGACCCGGTCCGTCACCCCGATCGGGCAGCCAGCGGGTGGCCGGGCCGCCGGCCATGACCGAGGCGTTGTCCTTGTAGGCCACGATGGTGCCCGCCCCCGCGACCTCCTCGGTGTGGCGGATCATCCCGAACAGCGACCTGGGCTGCGCTGCACCGTCGATGACGAAGTCGGCGTTGAAGATCTTGTGGCGGCAGTGCTCCGAGTTGGCCTGCGCAAACATCATCAGCTCGACGTCCGAGGGGTTGCGGCCCAACCCGGTGAACGCGTCGACGAGGTAGTCGACCTCGTCGCCGGACAACGCGAGACCGTATGCCGTGTCGGCCTCCTCGATCGCCGCGCGTCCCCGCCGCAGGACGTCCACCCGCTCCATCGGCTCGGGTGGACCCGCTTCGAAGAGGGCGTCGACCTCACCGATGGATGGCAGGGCTGACTCAGTCATCCGGTCGTGCAGCAGGTCAGCGACCGCCACCCACTGCTCCTCGTTGACCGGCGCATCGCCGGACAGCGAGTATTCGGTGACCCGCTCCACGCGGTGCACGTCGACACCGCAGTTGTGCGCGATGTCGGTGGCCTTGGAGGCCCAGGGCGAGAGCGTGCCGAGGCGCGGCGAGACGACGACGGTCGCGAGGTAGGACCCCTCGGGCTCGGGCCCGGCCGGCGGCCCATAGGTGAGCAGCCGGGTCACCGTCTCCAACGTCGCGGAATCCAGGGGGCCGTGGCTCGCCACCTGGTGCACGTACTGGGCCGCGATACCGGTCACCGTCGGAACGACCTGCTGCACGCGGGAGAGCAGCGCGCTGGCGCGGAAGGGAGAGAGGGCGTTGCCGCCCGGGACGGTGGTCAGCACGAGGTCGCGCGACGAGGCCATGGCGTGGGGGCTCCCGGAAGTGTGGTGAGGGTGCAGCGAGCGGCGTGCTGCCAGCTCAAGGTTACCGGGCGCCAAGGAGTCTCAGCTCCGCGCGTCCGGGAGCCTCAACTCCGGGCATCCGGGAGTCTCAGCTCCTCGCGTCCGGGAGTCTCAGCTCCGCGCATCCGTCCCCTCCCCTCGCTTTCGGTCGAGGTATCCGGGTCGAGGTATCCGGGTCGAGGTAATAGTTCGCCCGGTAGAGCGAGCTATCACCTCGAACCAGGGGCCAACCGGATCAGAAGGACTCGCCGGTGAGGCGTTCGTAGGCCTCGACGTACTTGGCCCGGGTCTGGGCGACGACGTGCTCGGGCAGGGCCGGCGGCGCCTCCCCGCTCGATCGGGACCAGCCCGACTCCGGCGAGGTCAGCCAGTCCCGGACGAACTGCTTGTCGTAGGAAGGCTGCGAGTGCCCTGGCTCCCACTGGTCGGCTGGCCAGAAGCGCGACGAGTCCGGGGTCAGGACCTCGTCGGCAAGGATGAGTCCTCCAGACCCTGAGTCACCAGCCCCTGAGCCTCCGCTAGGTGCCCGACCGAACTCGACCTTGGTGTCGGCGATGAGGATGCCGCGCTCAGCTGCGATCTCATTGCCGCGAGCCAGGATGGCGCGGGTCACCTCAGACACCTCTGCCGCCAGTTCGGCGCCGAGGGCCTCGGTGACCTCGGGCGGTGTCATCGGCAGGTCATGCTGGCCGAACGGGGCCTTCGTCGATGGGGTGAAGATCGGCTCGGCCAACCGGGACCCATCTTCCAGACCAGGCGGCAGGGTGACGCCGGACACCGTCCCCGAGGCGCGATACTCCTCGAGTCCGCCGCCGGTCAGGTAGGCCCGAGCGATCGCCTCGAGCTGGAGCATCTCCAGTTTGCGGACGATGACCGCGCGACCGGCGACCGCCTTCGGCACATCGGTCGACAGGACGTGGTTGGGCACCAGGTCAGCGAGTTGGTCGAACCACCACAGCGAGAGCCGGGTCAGCACCTCACCCTTGTCCGGAATCGGAGTGTCGAGGATGTAGTCGTAGGCCGAGATCCGGTCCGAAGCCACAAGCATCAACCGGTCCGGCACCACCTGGCCAGCGTCATCGAGCGGCGCATAGAGATCGCGCACCTTGCCCGAGTAGACGTGCTGGAAGCCGGGCAGCGCGGGCGACGAGACGTCGGTCATGCGGGACAGTCTCCCACCCTGCAGTGAGGGCGCTCTTCACGGCCCGGACGCGGAAGATCGGCACTCACAGGAAGGGCACCCACCGGAGCGGCACCCAACCGGAGTCCAAGAGGGGCCCTCATAGGAACCGCACTCAACTGGCCGCTGAGAACCACACTCAACCGACTCGGAACTGCCCTCGTCCGCGGAAGCAGTCCACAGCGATGGTTCGAGGTATTCGGTTCGAGGTGAAGAGTCGCTCCATCGAGCGAACTATTACCTCGACCGGAATACCTCGAACGGGCCGAGGGCTCAAGCGGCCGGGACCCATGCCGGCCGGGACTCAGACGACCGGAATACCTCGAACGGTGGCGGAGGCTCAGATGGTCAGGGACTCAGACGGCCAGGGGACTCAGGTGGCCGGGGACTCAGGCGGGTGTGACCACGATCTCGCCGCGCTCCGCCTTGAGCGCGATGTCGCGGCGATAGTGCGAACCGTCGACCTCGATCAACGCGATCGCCTCGTAGGCCGCCGACCGGGCCTGCGCCAGGTCCTGGCCGACCGCGAGGACGTCGAGGATTCGGCCGCCGGATGAGACGAGCACTCCGTTCGGGTCGAGCGTCGTTCCGGCCTGCAGGACCACGACACCGGGCACCTGCGCAGCGGCGTCGAGGCCGCTGATCGGGTCGCCCGAGCGCGGGGCGGCGGGATACCCGTCAGCCGCGAGGACCACCACGACCGCCCGGTCTGCAGACCACCGCAGAGGACCGAACAACTCGAGACCGCCAGTAGCCGCAGCGAGGAGCAGTTGCGCAAAGGGCGTCTCGAGCCGAGCGATCGACGCCTGCCCGTCCGGGTCGCCGAACCGGGCGTTGAACTCGATGACCTTGGGGCCCCGCGAGGTGAGGGCCAGCCCGACGTAGAGCACCCCGACGAAGGGCGTCCCCCGGCGGCGCATCTCATCGATCGTCGGCTGCGCGACCCGGGCGGCGACCTCATCGGCGAGACCGTCCGAAGCCCACTCGAGCGGCGAGTAGGCCCCCATGCCACCGGTGTTGGGCCCGGCGTCCTGCTCGCCGACCCGCTTGAAGTCCTGCGCGGGTGCCAGCGGCACGACCGTGGTCCCGTCGCTGATGCAGAAGACCGAGACCTCGGGCCCGTCGAGGTACTCCTCGAGCACGAGCCGGCCATCGGGCTTGGCCAGGCAGTCGGCGGCGTGGGCGAGCGCCACGTCGAGGGAGTCGGTGACCACCACACCCTTGCCGGCGGCCAGCCCGTCCGCCTTGACGACGTGCGGCGTGCCGAGTGCGCCCAGACCGGACTCGACCTGCTCCATCGTCGTGCAGACGTGGGCCCGGGCCGTCGGGACCTCGGCCGCAGCCATGACCTCCTTGGCGAACGCCTTGCTGCCCTCCAGTTGCGCGGCCGCGGCGGAGGGGCCGAAGACTGCGAAGCCGGCTGAGCGGCAGACGTCCGCCACTCCCGCCACGAGAGGCGCCTCCGGGCCAATGACGATGAGGTCGACATCGTGCTCGCGGGCCAGCGCGGCGACCGCCTCGCCGTCGAGGATCTCGATGGCCACGCAGAGGGCGGTCGCGTCGATGCCGGGGTTGCCCGGGGCGGCGAGCACCGCGTCCACCTCGGGGTCGGCCGCGATGGCCTTGACGAGTGCGTGTTCACGGGCGCCGGAGCCGAGGACGAGTACCTTCACGGGCGCCAGCCTAGAGCCCGCTCCTGAACCGCCCCAGATCAGCCGAGTCGCGCGAGCAGGCCGGACCGGACGGCAGGCCACTCGTCAATGAGGATCGAGTGCACCGCCGAGTCGCGCCACGACCCGTCCGCGCGGCGGGAGTCGCGCCGGGTGATCCCCTCGAACTGGGCCCCGAGTCGCAGGATCGCCGCGCGCGACCGCTCGTTGATGACGTCGGTCTGGAGCTTGACCCGCCCGAAGCCGCAGGTCTCGAACGCGTGCGCCAGCAGGAGGAACTTCGCCTCGGGGTTGACGGCGGTCCCCCACCAGCGCGAGCCATACATCGTCCAGCCGAGGTGGACGTGCTCGCGGACGAGGTCGACGTCGCCGAGGGAACTCGTGCCGACGACCGTGCCCGCCGGACCGAGCCCCGAGTCGGAGACGAGCCGGACCGTGTAGGCGGTGCGGCCGGGGGCACCGGGGGCGACCACCGACGCAACGAGCCGCTCGGTATCGGCCAGCGTCTGGTGCACGTCGCTCATGACGTAGCCCTGCTCATAACAGCGCGGGTCGCCGAACACCGCGAAGAGCCCGGCGGCGTCCTCAGCGCGCAGCACGTCGAGCCGGACGGTCCGCCCGACGAGCGGCATCCCGGTGGGCGGCACACAGCGCGACGGGGACACCCCTCGACCCTAACGGCGCGCCCGGACAGCGACACAGCAGTCCGTATGCCGTTGAGTCTCCTCCCAGCGCCCCCGCCCTCCCGCGCGGAGTCCGCAGAGGGAGTCGCAGGAGCAGTCGCAGGAGCAGTCGCAGAAGGCGCCCCGTGGGCGGCCTCCGAGGAGCCTGCGTCAGGCCACGAAGGAGTGGGATGGCCCACAGCCGGTGCGGGCTGGGACGGGCGCTCGACGGCATACGGCATCGACAGGCGCCCCGGGTGGTTAGACTCAATGGTTCCCGTCTCCCAGCGGGAGACCTCCGCCGCACTCGAGGACACCTGGAAGCCGTGACTTCTACGAACACCGAGACGACCCGTCGGGCCGCCGTGCCCGATATTGTCGCCGAACAGATCGCCATCGAGCAGGCCCACGTGGACCGAGTCCACGCGGAACTCGAGAAGGCCGGCCTTCGGGCCGACGTCGTCCAGGCCGAGGGCCTGGCCCGGGGCAAGATCGCCAAGTCGGCCGAAGTCGGGACCGAGGAGGCAGCGGGACTCTTCGAGCGCGACGCGCTGATGTTCCACGCGGCGAAGCGGCGCACGGCGCTCGATACGCAATATGAGGGCCTCGTGTTCGGGCGGCTCGACATCGACCACGAGACCACCTCTACCGGCAGCAACGGCGGCTCCGCGACCGCATCCACCGGCCCCAGCGGCGGCTCCTCAGCCACGGACCCCGAGCGTGAGGTCCGCTACATCGGCCGGCTCGGGGTGCGCGACGACGACTACGAACCGCTCGTCGTCGACTGGCGGGCGCCGGCGGCCTCGGCCTTCTACCGGGCCACCCCGACCCAGCCGATGGGAGTGCTACGGCGCCGGGTGCTGCGCAGCAAGGGTGCGACCGTCATCGGCGTCGAGGACGACCTCATGGTGCCGGAGGCCCCCGATGACCTGGTCGTCGTCGGCGACGGCGCCCTCATGGCGGCACTGACCCGCACCCGCGGCGCCCGGATGCGTGACATCGTCGCGACCATCCAGGCCGACCAGGACGAGGCGATCCGGGCCAGCGCGCGCGGGGTCACCGAGATCACCGGCGGCCCCGGCACCGGCAAGACCGTCGTCGCCCTGCACCGGGCGGCCTACCTGCTCTACTCCGACCGGCGACGCTTCGAGTCCGGCGGCATCCTCGTCATCGGGCCCTCCGGCGCCTACACCGCCTACATCGAGCGGGTGCTGCCCTCCCTCGGCGAGGAGAGCGTCGTGCTGCGTGCCGTGGGCGACGTCGTCGATGCCGTCGACACCGAGCGGCTCGACCCACCGGAGACCGCACGGCTCAAGGGTGCGACCCGGATCCGCAGCCTGCTGGCGTCCGCGTCGCGCAGCAGGGTCCCGACCGCACCGACCGAGTTCCGCGCCATGGTCGGCGGCCAGGCGATCCGGCTCGACGCCAAGATCCTCGACCGGGTGCGCTCCAACGTGCTCCGGGGCCACCAGCGAAACCTCGCGCTCAAGGCCGCCCGGTCCGCGTTGGCCGAGGCTGCCTGGTCGCAGCTCGGGATCACCGGCGACCGGGACGCGAAGTCAAACTTCTTGGACAAGTGGGAGGACCACCTCGAGGTCGAGTCCTTCCTGCGTGAGTGGTGGCCCCAGGTCGACCCACGGGAGGTGCTCCTGTGGCTCGCCGACGCAGAGGTGGTCCGGCGGTCGGCTCGGGGCTCCCTGTCCGAGCATGAGATCGAGCTGATCGTGGCGTCCTACGTCACCGCCAGCGAGCTCGGGACGTGGTCGGTCGCGGACATCGCGATGATCGACGACCTGTCGACCCGCGTCGGACCGGTGCAGCAAGAGGCCCAGGAGGAGCGCGGCTTCTACGAGATCGAGGAGCTCGAGGACCTGAGCCAGTACGGCGTGACCGAGGTGCAGCCCGTCTCCACCCGGCTACCCGGACGGGGCACTCGGTCGCACTCGACCGACCCGCATGACCGGCTGTTGGCCGGCACGATCGGCCGCCCGGACGAGTACTCCCACGTCCTGGTCGACGAAGCGCAAGACCTGTCCCCCATGCAGTGGCGGATGATCGGGCGCCGCGGCCGGCACGCCTCGTGGACCGTCGTCGGCGATGCGGCCCAGGCGTCCTGGCCCGACCCGGCCGATGCGGCGTTGGCCCGGGAAGAAGCCTTCGGCACCCAGCCGAGGCAGGCCTTCCACATGGCCACCAACTACCGGAACGCGCGCGAGATCTTCGACTACGCGGCGCAGATCGTGCGCCGCCACGTCCCTGACGCAGACATCCCCAGGGCGGTGCGCGACACCGGCGTCCAGCCGGTCGAGGCCCCGCTCGGCGAGGCGCCGCTCACGTCCGTCACGGCCGCCCTCGACGCCGTCGCCACGGAGGTCGAGGGCGCCATCGCGGTCGTCACCCCCGCGCGGTGGGCAGCAACGCTGGCTCCGCTCGCCGGCAGCCACGAGGGTCGGGTCGAAGTGGTCGACCCCATGTCGACCAAGGGCCTGGAATACGACGCCGTGGTGGTCGTCGACCCCGACGAGATCACCCGTGAATCACCGGGCGGCATCCGGGTCCTCTACGTCGTGCTGACCCGTGCCGCGCACCGGATGACCGTGCTGCGCTGACCGGAATGGCTTCCGCCTCGTGGTCGAAATGCGGCAATTAAGAAGGATGCCGCCAGAGGTCAGTCATAACTTCGTAAAGGTTTGTTCAAGAAACGCAGGAATGCCACTATTCACGGCTCCGAGCGTGGACTATTGAGTTTAAGCAACGACGGTGCGCGACCCACCCTCCCCGCCGGTCTCATCCCCCCAACGAGACCCCGCCGTTAGCTCAGAGCCCCGGTCCCCCCGGGTGACTCAGTTTGGACGGTGACCGAGACGCACTCCCCCCCGCGCCTCGGTCACCGTCCACTTCAGTCAGTGGCTCAATCACTGCCTCAGTCAGTGGCCGATCAGGGCCCGGACCCGGTCGGCGCCGATGGCCAACAACAGGGTGGGCAGTCGCGGCCCCGTGTCCCGACCGACGAGCAACCGGTAGAGCATCCCGAAGAAGGCCCGCTGGGCCGCCGACAACGCCGGGTCCTTGACCTTCGCGGCGGGGTCGATGCCGCGCTGGATCTTGGGCACGCCGTAGGCCAGGTGGGTCAGGCCATCGAGCGACCAGTGCTCGTCCAACCCGTCGCTGAGCAGTTGCAACGACTCGCGCTCGCTCCTCCTCGGGGACGTAGCCGAGCATCCAGCGCTGGGCGCAGTCGAGGCGCGGACGCAGGTCCTCCGTGGAGCCGATCGGGTCGGCGGGGTCCAGGTCGGACAGGATCCGGACCGTCTGCTCCTCGTCACCCTGGGTGACGTCGATGACCGATGCGATGGTCCGGAAGGGCAACGGTCGCGGTGTCGCGGGCAGGTCACCCTCGCTCGTCGACGTGGCCCGCAGGTGCGCGGCCAGGTCAGCGGGCTGCGCGCTCCCGTCACGGACCTTGCGGTTCAGGGAGTCCCACTCGTCATAGAGCCGCTGCAACTCCGGCCCGAACGCCACGTCAAAGCTCTGGTTCGGCTTGCGACGGGCGTAGAGCCAGCGCAGGACCGGTGCCTCCATCACCTCGAGGGCATCCATCGGGATCGGCACGCCGCCCTTGCTCGAGCTCATCTTGGCCATCCCGGCGATGCCGACGAAGGCATACATCGGACCGACGGGCCGCGACCACCCGAAGATGGGGGCGATGTCCTTGCCGACGACGAAGCTGCTCCCCGGGCTCTGGTGGTCGACCCCGGACGGCTCGAAGAGCACCTGCTCGTAGGCCCAGCGCATCGGCCAGTCGACCTTCCACACGAGCTTGCCGTTGGTGAAGGTGTTGAGGTTGACCCGCTCGGTGTGCTGACACTTGGTGCAGACGTAGTCCAGGTCGTGGGTCTGGTCGTCGTAGCCGGTCACGGTGGTGAAGTCCGTGCCGCACTGCCCACAGAACGGCTTGAACGGGTAGTAGCCCGCAGCGCCCGTGCTGCCATCGTCCTCGCTGGCCGCCCCGGACCCCTCCTGTGCCTCGGTCTGGGCCTGGAGCTGCTCGGCGGTCAGCTTCTGCTGCTTCTGGTCCTGGCGCTTGCCCCTGCCGGTCGCCTGCTGGCGCGCCGTCTCGGCGGCCTCGAGCGTCCGGTACTGGCCCAGCACGTGGTCGATCGCCCGCCGCTCGTGCATCGCCAGCAGGATCTGGTCCCGGTAGGCGCCGGCACGGTACTGCTCGGTCTGGCTGATCTGGCGCACCTCGATGCCGGTCGCCGCCATCGCCTCGATGAGTGGGGCCTTGAAGTGCTCCGCCCACGAAGCGTGCTGGGAGCCCGCTGGCGCGGGGACTGCGCTCAGCGGCATACCGACGTAGTGCTCCCACGACTCGTCCACGCCGTCGAGGCCCTTGGGCACCCGGCGGAACCGGTCGAAGTCGTCCCAGCTGAGCAGGTGCTCGCAGTCGATCCCGCGGCGCTTGAGCTCGTCGGCGACCAGGTGCGGGGTGATCAACTCACGGAAGTTGCCGAGGTGGATCGGCCCGGACGGGCTGATCCCGGACGCGCAGACGAGCCGCCCCTCGATCCCTCGTCGGCGGGCCTCCTCGACGACCTCGTCCGCGAGCCGGGTGACCCAGTCCTGCGCGACGACCTGCTCACCGGCGTTGTTGCTCATCGGGTCCACTTTCACGAATTCGGGTTGAGGGGGTAGCGCTCGATGATCTCGTCGCGCCCGGGGCCGACCCCGATCGCCGAGACCCGGGCACCGATGAGCTCCTCGACGCGCACCACGTAGGCCTGCGCGTTGGCCGGCAACTCATCGAAGTGGCGGCAGGTCGTGATGTCCTCCCACCAGCCGGGCAGCATCTCGTAGATCGGCACCGCGTGGTGGAAGTCGGACTGGTTCACCGGCATCTGGTCGTGCCGGACCCCGCCGACGTCGTAGGCGACGCAGACCGGGACCTGCTCGAGGCCGGTGAGCACGTCGAGCTTGGTGATGACGAAGTCGGTGACCCCGTTGATCCGGGTGGCGTAGCGGCCGATGACGGTGTCCATCCAGCCGCAGCGACGCGGTCGCCCGGTCGTCGTGCCGTACTCCGCACCCGTCTTGCGCAGGAACTCACCGTTGTCATCGAACAGCTCGGTGGGGAAGGGCCCCTCGCCGACCCGGGTCGTGTAGGCCTTGAGGATCGCGATGACCGAGTCGATGCGGGTCGGCGGCACCCCTGAACCGGTGCAGGCGCCGGCGCTGATGGCGTTGCTCGACGTCACGTAGGGGTAGGTGCCGTGGTCGACGTCGAGGAGGGTGGCCTGACCGGCCTCGAACAGGACCGTCTCCTCACGGTCGAGCGCCTCACTCAGCACCAGCGAGACGTCGGCGACCATGGGCGCCAGCCGAGCGGCATACGAGAGGAGTTCGGCCACCACCTCGTCGACGTCAGCGGCGCGGGTGTTGTAGATCTTGGCGAGGACCTGGTTCTTGAAGGCAAGGGCGGCCTCGACCTTGTGGTGCAGGATCTTCTCGTCGTAGAGATCCTGGACCCGGATCCCGATGCGGTTCATCTTGTCGGCATAGGTCGGGCCGATGCCGCGACCGGTCGTGCCGATCTTGCGCTTGCCGAGGAAGCGTTCGGTCACCTTGTCGAGGGTGGTGTTGTAGGGCGGGATGACGTGCGCGTTGGCGCTGATGAGCAGTTTGCTCGTGTCGACTCCCCGCGCCTCGAGACCGTCGATCTCGTGGAAGAGGACCCCGAGGTCGATGACGACGCCGTTCCCGTACTTCTCGCGCTTGCCGTCCTTCTCGATGACGACCGTGTGGCCGGCGTTGTTACCGCCGTTGAACTTGACGACGTAGTCGACGCCGCTGCCGAGCAGATCGGTGGCTTTGCCCTTGCCCTCGTCGCCCCACTGCGCTCCGACGAGCACGATTGCCGGCATCACTCCGCCTTCCGGTTGCCTGCGTGGACCTCGGCAAGGCTATCGGCTCAGGCGAGCGCCCACGCGGCGCGCCCGGATCCCGGGTCGCGGGTCAGTCGAGCGCTCGGAGCCGGGGCAGGAGGTCCTCGGCGAACTGGTGGAGGAATCGCTCCTGGTCCTGCCCGGGCCCATGGAAGACGAGGTGGTTGAGCCCGGCGTCGACATAGGGCTGGATCTGCTCCATCGCCTGCTCTGGATCGCTCGCGACGATCCACCGCTTCGCCACCTGCTCGATCGGCAGCTGGTCCGCGAGCCGCTCCATCTGCGCCGGAGAATCGACCGAGTGCTTCTGCTCCGCGCTCAGGCTGAGCGGCGCCCAGAAGCGACAGTTCTCCAGGGCTCGCTCCGGGTCACGATCGTAGGAGAGCTTGATCTCGATCATCCGATCGAGCGAGTCGACGTCCCGGCCGGCGGCGGCGGCCCCGTCCTTGAGGGCAGGGATCAGGCGCTCCTCATAGAGATCCATCCCCTTCCCGGAGGTGCAGATGAACCCGTCACCGGCCCGACCGGCGTACTTCGCGACGACCGGTCCTCCCGCTGCGACATAGACGGGCACCGGCTGCTCGGGCTTGTCGAAGATCCGGGCCTCGATCGTGCGGTAGTACTCCCCCTCGAAGCTGACGCTGGGCTCCGTCCACAGCTGTCGCATGAGCCGGATCGCCTCACGCAGGCGAGCGAAGCGCTCACGGAACTCGGGCCATTCGCGGCCCGTCGTCGCCGTCTCGTTGAGCGCCTCGCCCGTCCCGACACCGAGGAACACCCGTCCCTTAGTCAGCAGTGACATCGTCGCGAAGGCCTGGGCGATGACCACGGGGTTGTAGCGGAAGGTCGGGGTGAGGACGCTCGTGCCGAGGGTGACCCGGCTCGTCCGCTCTCCAGCGGCCGCCATCCACGCCAGCGAGAAGGGCGCGTGGCCACCCGTCTCGCGCCACGGCAGGAAGTGGTCGCTCGCGGTCACCGTGTCGAGACCGAGCTCCTCAGCCAGCACCGTGAACTCGACCATGTCGCGCGGCCCGAACTGCTCCGCCGACGCCTTGTACCCGATCCGTGGTCCCACACCATTCCCTGACTCGTTGACGCCGATGTTCTCTATTCGCTGACTCGTTGCCGGCCCGGTGACCCCCTCGGCTCACATACCGTCGCCGGTCCAGCGTCCCCGAGAGCGACTACGCACGGGCAGGCTCGAGATGATCGGTGCGGGAATCGGGTCGCCCGCGTGTTCGTGGTCGTGGCTGTGACCATGGTCGTGGCTGTGACCCTCGTCGTCGCCATGCCCGCCCTGAAGGTTCATCGCGTCCAGAGCCTTGGCGATGGCGATGTGCGACGGGTCGACACCGAGGCCGTGGTCGGTCACCACGTCATCCGGAGCACCCTGCTCGTTCTGGAACTGCCAACCGAGCTGGAGCTGGGCCAGGTCCTCGGGCGTGCGCCACTGGGCACCGCGGCCCAGGTCGTGGCTCGACTGGCTGTGGCGCATCAGAGAGCCGTCCGGCCCGTAGTTGAGCCCCTCTCCGCCCCAACGAACCCATTCGTTCTGCGTGTACCAGTTCTGCAGCTCACCGTCAGAGCGCAGCAGCCACGTGGCACCGCCGGGCATCGAGGTGAAGTGCCCGTGCTTGACCCGCGCGGGGCGGAAGAAGTACGTCCCGATGTCGAGCGTGCCGAAGTTGTACTCCATGTGGCCCTGGGTCGTGTAGGCCTCCTCGTAGCAGGGGTGGTGCGCGAGGCGGTGGTCCGCCCAACCCTCCTGGGCGTGGACGAGGCGCGTGTAGAAGCCCGTGGCCGGGTCGACGTGCAGGTACTTGATGAACAGCCCGGGCATGGGGCCGGCGTTCGGGACCGCGTCCCACTTCATGTTCTCGGTGTCGATGACGATGGCGTCCTCACGGGCATCGTCCCAACGCGGGGCGCGGACGGAGTCCACGGCGTCGAAGCCGGCGTCGCCGAACTCCCGGTAGTGCAGGATCTTGGTGCCCTCGGTGAACGTGATCGCCTCGACCGGGACGCCCTTGGGTGCGTAGACGTAGCCGCCCTTCCCCATGGTCTTACCGCCGTAGGTCACCGAGCCCTCGAGCACGTGGTACTCAGTGTTGGCGTGGTGGATGCCGGGACCGCGGCCCCAGTCGGTGTGGAAGTCGACGCGCAGCGACGACGAACCGTCCTCCTCGTCCACGGACAAGCGACGTTCGCTCGCACGGCCGTCGGCTCCGACGAGCTCAGCGCCGTGCCACACGTAGTCGTCTTCTTGGATCAGTTCGACATGCGGTCTCATGATGCACCTTTGCGATCTCTTCGAGAATGGAACAGCGTTTCGGTGTACGTTATGGCTACCCTCGAGGCCGTGTCAAGGGCCCTGAGCCGGACGGCCTCGCTGGGGACACATCTAGGCACCGGTTGCTTGCGGCAGCCGGGCTGGTCCAGCGACATCGTCCTCGACGAGGACGATGCGGACTCCGGAGGGGCCGATCACGACCTCGGGGTCAGTCCCGTCCGATGCCCCGCCGGCTGCCAGGAGCCTCGTCCTGGTCGCCGAGACATCACGAGCGCCGAGGACCAGGCTCTGGATCCCGAGCGGTTCGTCGACGCGGAGTGTGCCGGGGTGGTCCGGGAAGGACATCACCTCGATGCGGCCCGGAGCCTTGTCAGGTCCGACGAGGAACGCAATGCGCAAAGTGCCGCCCGGGGGCAGTCCGACGAGTTGCTCGAAGGCTTGGCCAGCCATCTCTCCGTCGAAGACCACCTGCATGCCGCCTCCCTCGACGAAGAAGCGCACCGCAGAAGCGTGGTCGTCGGCGACGATGACCGCCGAGTGCAGTTCCGAATGACGCCGGTCCGCATCGGCGAGCGCCGGACTGGGCTGGGGCGACATCGGTGGCGCTGGGACCTGGGGGATGGTCCACCAGACGCCGTCCGGACCTTGGGCAACAGCCTCCCGCATCCTGGCGGCGCCGTAGGCGTAGTCCACCACGGGAAGGGTGTGGGCACCGAGGTCGGCGAGCCGGGAGACCGTCGCATCAAGGTCGCGTGAATAGATCCCCAGAAGTCGAGGTCCGGCGTCCCACACTGCTGGCTGTTCGCCCGGCGCCACGCCAGTGGAGAGGTCTGCGGGGACCACCCGGATCCGCCCCCCGTCCGCGCCAGGTGCGCCGAGGAGCACCTGCTCACCGACTCGGTCCACCTGCTCGAAGTCGAAGCCGTCACGCAGGAAGCGAACGGTCGCTCCGACGTCCGCGGCGGCCCAGACGGCCTCCATGAGGCGGGTCACTCCCCCGACCTGCGTCACGTCCCGCTCAGCGGCTGCCGTTCCCTCTCTCACGGACGTCCCTTTCGCTCGGCCATGGATGGATTCACTCCGGTCACCGCTCGCTGGACTCGGCGAGGGGCGGCCAGGCCCGGACGAGGGCGGGACCCCGGGAGGGGATCGAAGCCTGGTGGGCTGGCACGAACCACCAGCGACTCGTCGCCACCTCGAGCACGTCCCGGTCGACGGAGGCGACCTGCGGCACCTGCTGGTGCAGGGACACCCGTGGGCCGGCGCCGCTCGGCTCCGTCGGGGGGTCCGCCAGCCGTGGTGGTCCGACCCTCGACCGTTCGCACGGAGAGGTCCCTTCTCCCGTCCGCCAGGCGGGGGGGGCGGAGAACCAGGCCAGGGCACGACAGCCTTGCTCAGTGCCGCTGTCGACCCGCGGGAACTGGGCCGGGAGGTAGACGTGATCACCGATCCCGTGGACCACGCCGCTGACGGTGAGCTGCCCGCCCAGCACGACGAACTCCTCGGCGCACAGGTAGTGGCCGGTCCCGGGTCGCCGCCAGCCCGCAGGGAAGTCGACCAGCGACAGGCTGGCCTTGCTGACCGGGTCGACGTGCAACCGGTGCAGACGCACGGGCGGCTCCGATCCGGGGATGGGTACGGACGCCCACTCGGTCACGGCGCGCAGGTCGACGATGTCCACCATCAGCCCGCCTGCCCGTCGAGGAAGTCGGCGATGATCTGCGCGTTGCCCGCCGTGGAGCCGGCCGCACCGAGCGGGTGGAATACCGTCTCGGTGGCACCGGGGGGCATCAGCCGCAGCGCGGTCGGTGTCATTGCGGCGAGTGGGTCGGTCAGCGTGGTGCCGATGAGAACCGGCCGACGCAGGAGCGGGAGTCGCTCCGAGCCGCGCCACCCCCAGGCCGCTCGATAGCTGCGGTCGTAGTGCGGCGCCGAGCGGAGCATGTCCGTGACCATGCTGCTCAGCATCTCGGCGGCATACGGCTGCGTCGCACGTGCCCCACCCGTGGTGTGGTTGAACCACGGCCACCACAGGCCCATGTCGGCGCTGGAAACCCACGCCCGCCGCAACTGCGACCCATGGGTGTCGGGCCGCAGATCGACGAAGTAGTGGGCGAGCACCGACTCGACCAGGTCGGGGTCATCGTCGAACAGCGGGACGCCGTCGAGGACCACGGCGCCGACTCGGTCCGGTTCGGTGATCGCGAGTTCGGCCGCGAGACCTGCCCCCGTGTGGGTCCCGTAGACGTCGACCACCGGGATGTCGAGGGCATCCAGGACGTTGCGCACCACGCGTGTGTAGGTCTCCTCGAAGGTGAGCGGGTTGCTCTGCGCGAACTCATCGGAGAACGGATCGGACAAGCCGTGACCAGGGGTGTCCCAGACGATGACCGGCCGGCTGGTGCCGATCGCCCGGCCCAGCGGCTCGAGTCCCTCCCCGGAGCCGGGGTTGGCGTGGAGCAGCAGGAGCGGACGCAGGGCCTGGGCGGCCCCGGTCGTGGGGCTGAAGACCCGCACGTGGACCCGGCCGGTCGGGGTCTCGACATACCGTCGGACGGGGCCACCGGCAGCAACGTCCGCCGCAGGCCTCTCCGACGGGGCGACGACGGGCGCGCCCTCGACCCCTCCGACCTCCGACGCCTCGGCGCCGGCCGGATCGGAGGCGAGACCCAGGACCTGCGCGACGAGCGTCTCCGCATCGAGCACGGCCTCGGCGGCGCGGGGAGTTCCCTCGGCATCGCTCGCATCAGCGTGGCCAGTTGCCGCTGCTGCGGTCGTCAGGCGCCGATGGGCATCCCCGTGCGCGGTCGTGTCGACGAAGAGCCGGTGGAGGGTCAGCGGGTCCGGCAGCGGTCGGACGGTGCGGTGGGCCGCGTCGCGTCGCCACCACGGCCGGAAGACGAAGCTGTCGCGCAGCTCGTCGAACAGGGCCACCTGATGGGTGCCTGCATGATCCGGGGCGCGCCCTGCCGGCACGGTGCCCACTGACTCGTCCTGCGCCCCGTGCGGGAGCAGGTGGAGCACGAGCCCGGAGACGAGGTCGGGGTGGCGGCTGCGCAAACGGCTGGCCACGACAGCACCGGAACCTTCACCGAGCACCGCTACCGGTCCCACCTCAAGAGCGCCGAGGACCTGTGCGAGCACGTCGGCCTGCAGGTCCAAGTCGCCGGCGTCGGCGTCGTCCATCGGGCTGGCACCGAAGCCGATCAGGTCGGGCATGAGCACCGTGCGGTGGGCGGCGAGGCCGGAGACCAGGTCCGGCGACCAGGTGCGGGACGAGCCGGGAGCGTCGTGGATCAGCAGGACCGCGGAGCCCCGGCCGGCCTGCCGGACGTGGACCTGACCGGCAGTCGTCGTGACGTAGCCGGGACTGATGTCGACCGATGGTGCGCTCATGGCACGTCCACCCGGGTCGCCTCGGCGCGCGCGAGGACCCGCCGGGCCTGTCGGGCAACGGCCAGGTCGATCATCCGCCCGTTCGAGTCCACGGCGACACCGGACCCGAGGGCAAGACTCGTCTCGAGTGCCTCCACGACGTCGCGCGCCGCGATGATCTGCTCCTTCGAGGGGGTGAACACTTCATGGACGACAGTGACCTGGGCCGGGTGGATACAGGCCCGACCGACGTAGCCACGCCGGGCGAGGGCCTCGGTGGATCGCCGGAGGGCCTCCGGGTCGCGGAAGTTGGTCGACACCGGGGCGATCGGGGGTTCGATCCCGGCCGCGGCACTGACGAGGACGACCTGGGCGCGCATC
>CAJDUR010000030.1_pt1 | contig 17281 bp, 9 predicted proteins | sample 7391191 | NCBI WGS metagenome assembly CAJDUR01 (sample SAMEA7055688, study PRJEB34461) | soil metagenome | biome: terrestrial ecosystem; feature: Peninsula; material: soil | place: Antarctica | collected 2016 | reverse complement strand
CCTCGGGGTGGCGTGGAACACCGCGAATGACGCGGTCCTGGCCGAGGGCAAGCGGGTCCTGATCGATGATGTGAGCCGCTTCGATGGGGTCACCACGATCGGCGTGGACGAGCACGTGTGGCGGCATACCCGGCGCGGGGACAAGTACGTCACCGTGATCATCGACCTGACCCCAATCCGTAATGGCACTGGGCCGGCCCGGCTGCTGGACATGCTCGAGGGCCGCTCGAAGCAAGCGTTCAAGACATGGCTGGCCGACCGGCCGCAGGCCTGGCGCGACCAGGTGCAGGTCGTCGCGATGGATGGGTTCACCGGATTCAAGACCGCCGCCGCTGAGGAGCTACCCGACGCCGTCGCTGTGATGGATCCGTTCCACGTAGTCCGGCTCGCTGGTGACGCGCTGGACCAGTGCCGCCGCCGGGTCCAGCAGGACCTTCATGGTCACCGCGGCCGCAAGGGTGACCCGCTCTACCGTGCGCGGCGGACCCTGCACACCGGCGACAGCCTGCTCACCGACAAACAGAAGGACCGGCTCGAGGCCTTGTTCAGCGTCGAGGAGCACGTCGAGGTCGAGGCGACCTGGGGCATCTACCAGCGGATGATCACCGCCTACCGCGAACCGGACCGGGCCCGCGGAAAGGAACTGATGAGCAAGCTCATCGAATCGGTCAGCGATGGCGTCCCCGCCGCCCTGGTCGAGCTGCGCCGGCTCGGACGGACCCTGAAACAACGAGCCGCCGACGTGCTGGCCTACTTCGACCGACCCGGCACGTCCAACGGACCCACCGAAGCCATCAACGGACGACTCGAACATCTACGCGGCTCCGCCCTCGGCTTCCGGAACCTAACAAACTATGTCGCCCGATCCCTCCTGGAAGCCGGCGGATTCAGACCCCAACTACACCCTGCATTGTGAAGAGCCACTTTGAAGGCCGCGTCTATCTGGGCGAAGTGACGCACCCTCGAGGAGCGCTCAATCTGGGCTGGAGGGACGCGGTCGCTCGTGGCAGCTCCGTGCGAATCCACTCTTCGGCATGAGGGTGAAACGCAGACATGCTCTCGCTCCGCGGGTGTGCCCCCGCCCTGGTTGACTCCGACACTCAGCACGGGACGGGCGGCAGCGAGGGGCCTGTCTCATATTCGCTGCATAGAGCGCGTCTCAACTCGCGTTCCATGCGGGAGCCAGTCTCAAAATCGTTGACGCCGGACATCTGGTGAGGGCGGTTGCTGCGGTGCGCTCTGATGCTGCCCTTGCCTTGGTTGCCCCGCCGGACCAGAGTGAACCTACGGAGCGTGCACACCGGTCGAAGGGAAACGAAGTGGCTGCTCGATCAGTCGCGTGGGACAACGGGCCTGCGATCCCCGGAACTGTCTTCCGGCACATGATCACGGGCGAGGACACGGAAGGACGTTTCTCCGCGCAATCAGCCGTGCTCGGCCCTCGCGAACTCGTGATGCCGCACAGCCATCAGAACGAAGATGAGTTCACATTCGTCTACCGGGGGCGGATAGGCGGCTTGGTCGGCGAGGAAGAGGTGGAGGTCGAGGAAGGTGGATTTTTCTTCAAGCCTCGCGGCCTCGTGCACGCACTGTGGAATCCCACGGATCACCCGGTCGTGGTCTTCGAGTTCATCAGCCCTGCGGGCTTCGAGCACTTCTTCGAGGAAATGGGCGCCCTCACCCACGCCGATCCGAGCGCCGTGTACGAAATTGCTCAGCGGTATGGCCAAGAGCCACACCCGGACCTGATCACCGAACTGGAGGCACGCCACGACGTCCACCTCTAGGCCAGATATACGCGTCATCCTGCCGAGGCCGGTCCCGTCGGCAAGTTGAAACGTCCTGTCTTGCCGCCGCTAGACCGCTGGAGGGTGATCGTCGGAGTCGTTGCGCTCGGGGTGCCCGGGTCGTCTCGTCCCTCGAGCGACATGTCGTGTCAGCGGCAAGCGATTCCTAGAAGTACTCACGAGTTCTGCCGACCGGCTGTGGGAGCAGTTGTCGACGGCGTTCGAAGCACGGCACGAGCAGTTCGCTGGCGAGGTCTATCCGTGAACCTCCCACCGCCGACGGCCCCCCATGCTGTCCGAGGTGCCAGACTCGGGCAATGAAGGCGATCGAGGTCATCACCAACCTGCACACGGCGGACGTCGAGCGGGCCAGGGCGTTCTTCGGATTCCTCGGACTTACGGAGGAGGGCATGAACCAGGGGTGGGTGGCCCGCTTCATCTCCCCCGACTCACACGCCTGCGTCCAAGTGGTCACCAAGGACGCGACGGCACCGGAGGACTCCGTGATGACGGTCAAGGTCGACGACGTCGATGCGGCATACGCAGAGGCGCAGCGTCGGGGCTACGCCATCGTGCACCCGCTCACGGACGAGCGGTGGGGCGTTCGCAGGTTCTTCGTCCGCAGCCCCGATGGCCAGGTGGTCAACGTGGCCCAGCACCGCGAGTGAGATGTCCGGGAGATCAGGCGAACAGGTTGGAGCCTTCCCGACCGGGCCGGTGGGCAACGGATCAACGACCCGGCGCCCGACCGGGTGCCCGCAGCACCGAGTGTCCGGGTCCTCACCGCCTACGCCTCAGACGGAGTGACGCCGATCGGAACGTTCGGCGTCGGCAACTAAATCTCGCAAAGGAGAAGCCCTCACTTCGAGGCCGATCGGAGTGATCGGAGTCAGCGAGGACGCGGTCTCCTGCATCGCGAGAGTTACGCTGGACGGATACCGGGGGCGGAGCCGAGCGCCGGAGCGTGATCGCACTTCAACCGTGGTGATCCGACGATGAAGTCGTCGGAATATCAAGAAGAGAGAAGTTTGATCATGTCTCACGAGCAGCGCATGTCGGTCCACGACGTCGACCCGGATGCCTACAAATCCATGTTTGCGATGGAGAAGTATGTCCACGCCGGTAGCTTGGGGGAGCCGCTGCTGGCGCTGGTGAAGATCCGGGCTTCACAGATCAACCGTTGCGCCTGGTGCCTGGACATGCACTACAAGGAAGCCCGCGAGCAGAACGTGGCGCAGCGCAAGCTCGACGTGATCGCAGGCTGGTCAGAGGCTCCTGCGGTGTACTCGGAACGAGAACGCGCCGCCATCGCACTGACCGAAGAGGTGACACGGATCAGCGTGGCTGGGGTGTCGGATGCCGTCTGGAGCAGTGTCAAGGAATCCTTTGACGAGAAGGAGATCGTGACATTGTTGATGGCTATTTCTGCGATCAACGTCTGGAACCGCCTCGCGATCAGCACTCGCCAGGAGCTCCCCGCCGAATAGGGAGCACGTCGAGCAGGTTAGGACAAGGCCCTAACTGGCGCTGGCTCGCGGCTGACTCAAGCCGGCTTGCCGTGGGACAAGCGCGACTTTTCTGTGGACCAGTCCTGCGTTCAGGCAGGGAGGAGGTAGGACGCGCGTGGACGGGCTGACTGGACGGTTGCGGAGGGCAGCACTGTCATCGCCTCGGCGGATGAACCAGAAGATCGCTGTCAGCGTCGTGTACGTAGCGGTGCTGTTCATGGCGATCATGGACAGCACGATCGTCAACGTGGCGTTGCCAACACTAGGACGCCAGTTTCAGACCACCACTGACGCGGTGGACGGCGTCGTGATCGCCTACCTGGTGAGCCTCGCGGTCTTCATCCCCATCTCGGGGTGGCTCAGCGACCGATTGGGCGGGCGCCGGGTCCTGCTGGGCTCGATCGTCGTGTTTGCCGGGGCATCGGCGCTGTGCGGAATTGCGTCGAGCCTGGGTGAGCTGGTGCTGTTCCGCGTCTTGCAGGGCGCCGGCGGTGGGCTGATGACACCGGTCGGCATGGCCATGCTCTGGCGGGTGTTCCCACCGGCTGAGCGGGTTCGCGCGTCGAGCATCCTGGTCGTGCCGACCGCTTTGGCTCCAGCGGTCGGACCGGTCCTGGGCGGCGTGTTCGTGACCAACCTGTCCTGGCGCTGGGTCTTCTTCGTGAATGTCCCGATCGGGCTGGCTGCTCTCGTGTTCGGGGCGGTGTTCTTGGCGGAGCAGAAGCTGGGGCCCTCCGGCACGTTCGACGTCTGGGGCTTTGTGCTGGCCGGAGCGGGCCTGGGACTAGTCATGTATGGGCTCTCCGAGGGGCCGATCACCGGTTGGACGCATCGGCCGATCCAGGCTGCCTGCGTCGCGGGTGTGGCACTGCTCGCGGCGTTGGTCGTGGTGGAACTGCGCCACCGTGATCCCTTGCTGGATCTGCGGTTGCTGGCCGATCGACTCTTCGCTGTCTCCAACGGTGTCATGTTCCTGGCGTCGGTCGCGTTCATCGGCACGATCTACCTGGTGTCGCTGTTCTACCAGGACGGGCTCGGCCTGAGCGCGTTGCAGTCCGGGCTGAGCACGTTCCCCGAAGCGATCGGCGTGCTGGTCGGTGTCCAGTTCACCGCCAAGCGCTTCTACCCGGTGTTCGGCCCCCGCCGAATCATGTTCGGCGGCCTGGTCCTGACGGCCGCCTCCATCGCGTCGCTGCTGGCGATCGGTCCGAGCACAAGTCTGTGGTGGGCCCGGCTGATCTTGTTCTGCATCGGCTTGGGCATGTCCGGGGTGTTCATCCCCACCCAGACGGCCGCGTTCGCCACCATCGCGCAGGAGAAGATGGGCGACGCGTCCACGTTGTTCAACACCGGGCGCCAGCTCGGTGGCGCCGTGGGGGTGGCGGTCTTGACGAGTGTCGTGGTGGCCGTCGGCCCCTTCTCACACCCGAGTGGCCAGCTGGCCCCGGACCTGACCGCCTACCGTGTCGCGTTCCTGACCGCCGCGGCCGTGGCCCTGCTGGCGGCCGGCTTGTCACTGCGGATCCACGACGAAGATGCCGCCTCGACCATCACCCGGTGGCGCGCTAAGCCCAAGGCTGGCGAGCCGAGCGCAGATCACGAGCGCGTCGGTAGTGCCCAGACCGTCTCGAAGGTGCAGTGGATGCGGCGGTGGTTTGGGGTCGGGCCCCCGGTCGGCTAGATGGCGCCGCGGACGTCGGCGAGGAACAACACGTAGAGGTGGAGGTCCCCGGCGCCATCGCGCTTGCTGGACCTGTAGTCGGTGCAGAAAGTGAGTTCGGCGTCGATGACCCCCTTGGCCGCACAGGCTGGGACTGTGGCCAGCGCCCCGGTCGCGTTCTGCGACCAGAGCGCAGTGAAGTGGGGAACGCCGGCATTGCCACACACTGACTTGTCGCAGAGGATGACCATCGTGGCCGGGTGGGAGCGGTCATACAGGTTCCCGTCCGCGCCGCGGAGGTTGGCGATCAACTGGGTCACGAGGCCACCGCCACGACACGAGTCCGCCGCGGAACAGGGGCCGAGCGACAGGGCGAGATCACTGGTGGCGCCGACCGGCAACAGGATCTTCGCGCACATGGGGTTCGTGGCGTCGACGACCGCGCAGCCGTCGCCGTCGGAGCCCACGTTGCCCGTGGTGAGAGCCGGGTCGTCGCCGGACACCCAGCGCAGCACCTTCTCGACGCGGAAGGCCGTGCCGGTGCCGACGAGGGCCGACTTCCCGCGCCCGACGGTCGCGGTGACCCGCACGTCGGCGGCGGCCGCGGAGTAGGAGACCGGGAACACCGAGCGTGTCACGCCCTGGGGGATCGTTGCAGTGCTCGGCGTGATCTGGCCCGGGCCGGAGGCGCTGAAAGTCACGGTCTGGTCAGTTTTGTAGGCCGCGCCGTCACCGTTCTTCGTCAGGGTGACTTCGACAAGGAAGGTGTCACCCGCGCCCGCGAGGACCGTGGGAATCGAGGCAGCTGGTGCCCCTGAGAGCCGAGCGATCAGGCTGGGGTCGGAGAAGGCTCGGACCTGAATGCTGGTAGGCGTGCTCAGCCGCGTCGAGGCTCTCGCGACGGCGGACTGGGCCAGCGCCGTGGCCAGGGCCAGGACCAGACTTACAGCGAGAAGGACGGTGAGGAGGACGCGCGATCGGCGACGGTCCGGCACGGTCTCAAGGGCCGCGTTGATGAGTCTCGGCGTCGGCATGGGTGATCTCCTCGGTGCGCATGATTCGGATGACCTCAGCCTGCGCGGATCGACGCGCGCAAGTATCCGTGAACTCACTGAGGTTCTGGGTAGCGTGTGGCTCATCCTGCGGGGATGGGTGTTCGCTGGGTGACCCGCTTCCCGCCCGCAACCGACTCTGGCTGCCTCCGGTCCAACGAGTACGACCCCTCTGAGGCGACCGGTCCGGATCAGGACGCCGGGACGATGCTCCGGAGGGCGTGTTCGCTGCTCAGGTCGAGGACCAGGTCCTCCCGGGCGAAGCCAACGGTGAGTCCTGGTCGCCCCCAGGCCTGGGCGGCAGCAGTGAGGGCCACCACCTCGGCATCGGTTCGCGCTGGGTCGTGGTGAGACAGGAGCAACCCCCGCACCCCGGCCTCACGGGCGAGCAGCACGGCATACTCGGCGGCTGCGTGACCGAAGTTGCCTCGACGGGCGAGCTCTGCCGCGGTGTACTGCGCGTCGTGGATGAGCAGGTCGGCTCCGGCCGCGAGCTCGAGCGCGTTGCGATGGAGCTCACCGACGCCCTGACGCCCGGGACCCAGGAACTGTGGCGCGTGATCGGAGAGGTAGGCCAGCACGTGGGTGCCATCGCTGACCCGCAGGCCCATGGTCCGGCCACCGCCATGCGGGATCTCCAGGGCTCGGACGGCGAAGCCCTCGCAGTCACGGTGCCCCTCGTCGTAGGTGTCGAAGGTCCAGGTCCCACGCAACTGGCTCGGTGTGATGGGGAACAGGGGCGGGGACATCAGTCGTGCGAGCAATGACTCGGCAGGCTGTCCCTGCGCGGGGAGCAGGAGGTCGACGCGCGCGTCCTCCCGGTCGCCGGCCTCGAAGAAGGGCAGACCGATGACGTGGTCCCAATGGAGGTGGCCGAGCATCACGGTTCCGCGGAACGGGCCGGCCCCGAGACTCGGCTGGGTCCGGGTGATGCCTGTACCGGCGTCCAGGAGCAGGCACGCCGGACCATCGTCGTGGGCGATGCTGACGCAGGAGGTGTGACCACCCACGCCCACCATCTCCGGAGAGCTCGATGGAATCGAGCCTCGGACACCCAACAGGCTCACCTTCACTGATGCCCCCGGTCGATCTGATCGGTCTCATCGACCCAGGGTGGACGAAGGAGATGCCCGCCCGCCCGGACCACCCCGAGGGCCCCCAGTGCAGCCAGGGCCTCGTGTCGTGCCTGCCGTGCCGGGTCATGATTCTCGGTGGTCGTCGCTGTCGTCGTCGCCGCCGCCGTCGCGTCGGCTAGTGCCAGCCTCAGCAGGCCCGGTTCGTAGCCGTCGTGTCCGCCGTCGCCACGCGCCAGCCCCGCCCGTGCTTCCGCGGCCGCCGCGGCGCTCCGGCCCGCAGCCAGGAGCGTCTGGGCCCGGACTCGATGGAGACGGGTGAGTGCAGAGGGCGCCATCGCCTCCGCGTCTGACTGTGCCTCGCCCAGCAACTCAAGGGCTCGCTCGACCTGGCCATCCATGGCCAGCGCTTCGGCACGGGCCGCGGTGAGAGGCACGAGTTCGGCGACGATGTGCAGCTCGGCGAAGATCGTGCCGGCCTGGTCGAAGAGCCCTTCGGCCCGCGCGAGGTCGCCGAGTCCGGCGTAGGCTCGGGCGCCTTCACGTAGTGCCAGGGCGACCAACTCCTGGTCGTCCATCCGACGGGCCAACCGGAGGGCATCCCGAAGGACGGGCAACGCCTCCTCGTACCGACCCTGGGCGACCAGGACGTCACCCCGGTTGTAGGCCGCGTTGCCCCGATTGGCGTCGTCCCCGATCCGTTTGAAGCTTGCTGCGGCTCGGTCGAACATCCCGACAGCCTCAGTCCACCGACCGGCGCGGTAGGCGTCGATGGCGAGGTTGTTGAGGCACAGCGCCTGCCCGCGGAGGTCACCGAGGGACTGGTAGGCCGAGAGCGCAAGCTGTCCGTAGGGTCGCTCCTCCCGTTCGTCGGTCGACCCGAGCGCGAGGTGAAGGGCGTTGTACGAGTGGGCCACGGTGCTCTCGTCCCCCGAGGACACGGCCCAACGGACACCGGCCCGGCCCCATACGACCGCCTCCCGGTGGCGGCCCTGCAGGTGCCGGCAGAACCCGTAGCGGGTCGCCACGCGGGCACGGACGGCATCCGCTTCTGAGCCGGGGGTCCCGTCGAGGACGCGCATCGAGCGGGTGAGGAGCCCGAGGGCGCGCGCAAACCTGCCCGTGCGCAGGATGACCCGCGCCTCCCGATACATGAGGTCGGCCGTCCTCACGGGGTCGTCGCTGAGGAATCCCCTGGCACGGCGGAACGCGGCGACGGCCCCCGCCGACTGGCCGGTCATGTCGCGGCTCTCGCCGAGGGACACGTATGCCGCGGAGCGGGCTGAGGATGACAGGTGCGGGAGCTCGCTGGCCGAGGCAACCGCCCGTTCGAAGTAGCCGACTGCCTCGTCGTAGGCGTACCTCTCCCGCGCGTGTTCTCCGGCGAGGAGGGAGTAGGTCCAGGCTTGGTCGTGCAGGCCGGCACCGTGGAAGTGCAGGCTGAGCCGGTCCGCGTCCGTGGCCGGGTCACCGGGGGCGCGCTCGAGCGCGAGCGCGACTCGGCCGTGCATCTCGCGCCGGAGCCGGAACGGCAGTCCGGCGTAGGCGACGTCGCGCATCAGGGAGTGCCGGAACTCGAAAAAGCCCCTCTCGAGGGGCCGGACGAAGTGTTCGAGGTGGTGCGCCACCTGGCGGCCGTCCACGTGTCCCGGCAGCACCTCGGCCAGGAGGTCGCTGTCGAACCTCGTGCCCAGGACGGCGGCATACCGCAACAGGGTGCGGTCGGACGGGTCCAATCGATCGACTTCACTGATCAGGACGTCCTCGACGGACTCGGGCAGGTCCATCGCGTCGGAGGTGCGCGGACCTGCCGTGGCGAGTGAGACGAGGAAGAGCGGGTTGCCCGCGGCTCGGGCCGCCATGGCCCGGAAGGCGCTGGCTCGAACGGTGCTGCCGCGCGCACTGGTCTCCAGCAGGTCGTACGCGGCCTCTGGGTCGAGAGGACCGAGCGTGATCTGCAGGTAGTCCGGTCCGCCCGGGTCCGGCAGGTAGCCCACCGGGGTCTCTCGCCGGGTCGCGAGCAGGCACCACGGTTTCGTGACAGTCTCCGCTTCCAGACGGCTGAGGATCCCGCTGGACGCTTCATCCATCAGATGAGCGTCCTCGACGATGAGGAGGGTCGGGGTCGGGAGGATGCAGGCGAGCAGTTCGGCACTCAGTTCCTCGAGGCGATTCTTGCGGAACTTGACGTCCAGGTCCCGGGTCTGTGCCGTGGCGGCCATCGTCAGGTCGAGGGGGACCGCCAGCAGGGGGAGCCAGGGCAGCAAATGGGGCGCGTTGTCCCTGACCCGGTCAGTCAGCCTCTTCTCGACCAGGGGTGGGTCATCCCGGTCGCTCAGCCCGAGCGCCGAGCTGAGCAGGACCCGGAAGGTGGAGTAGGGCGTGCCGGAGTCGTAGCCACCACTCGTTGCTGAAAGGACGACCAGGCCCGGGGGCATCGGCCCCAACTCGGCCACCAGCCGGGACTTGCCGATGCCGGGCTCCCCGACCAGGTCGATGACGCACCCTCGGCGTTCCGTGGTTCCGTCGATGGCTGCCCGCAGCCGCGCCCGCTCGACCTCACGGCCCACGAATGCGGCTTCGCTGGGCACCGCTGCTCGCGCCTTGCGCAGACCGAGCACCTCCACGGCGCGAACAGGCAGCGACTTGCCCTTGACGGTGAAAGGCTCCAGCGCTTCGGTCTCGACGACGGCACGCGCGTGCGCCACCACCTCCGGCATGGCGAGCACCCCCCCGGGCCGGGTCCTGCCCTGGAGGCGAGCCGCGAGGTTCACCGCATCCCCTTTGATCGAGTAGGTCCGGCGAAATGGTGGCCCGAAGTCGCCTGCGAAGACGTGCCCCCTGGTCACCCCCACCCGTAGCCGCAGCACCTGCTGGCCCGAGACGATGTCGAGCGCGGTCCGCAGCATGCGTTCCTCATCGCCCCCTGCACTTCGCGGTGCGCCGGCGACGAGCAGGATCTTGCCGCCGTCTCGGTCGAGGTCGGACTCCAGAAAGGTCACCTGGTGCTCACGGCAGGCGTGCTGGACCGTGCGGACCACGTGGTCGACCGCCTCGGCCATCGCCTCTGGGCCCTGCTCGCGGACCACGGCGTCGGACCCGGAGAACCCGACGAAGGCCACCGTCACAGGTCGGTGCTCGGATTCCCCGGCAGCCATCGTGAGGTGGGCCCGGATCGGCGGGGACAGTGTGCCCGAGACCTCGACGCGGGCTCCGACAGCCCGGCGCGGGACTTCGACCGGTGGCGGGCACGAGCGCAACAGTCGAGCGCCGGCCACCTCCGGTCGGTCGATTTCGGTGCCGAGCAGTCGCGACGGTAGGAGGGCCGCAGTGGCCGCGCTCACGCCGATTTGGCCGGCTTGGGACACTGATTCCAGCAGCGCCAGCTCGGTGATCTCGGGGCCGGTGACGATGAGTTCGCGGTGGATGTCGGGGTCACCGACGAGGAAGAGGTTGAAGGCACCGCTGTGGATGCCGATTGACATCCGCAGATTCGCTGAGACGGGAAGCTCCTTGCGGCGGACGAGGCCACGCAGCTCGGCGCGCATTCGGTGTGCCGCCCGAGCCGCCCTGGGTGCGTGCTGCGTTCCCTCGAACAGGAGGAGGACCGCATCGCCCCCCCACTTGAGCAGGTCGCCGCCATCGGCGTCTGCGACGGCAAGCAGGGCCGCGAAGGTCTGGTTCAGGGTGTCGCTCATGAGTTCGGCACCGAGGACACCCCGACGGGCCAACCGCTCGGTCAAGGCGGTGAACCCGGAGATGTCGACGAAAGCCATCGTGCCCACGATGCGCTGGTGGTGCTGGTCCGTTCCGGAGCGGAGCCAGTCGGCCACCAGGTGTGCGGCATAGGGGCTGAGCCCGGAGATCGTCGACATGTCAGGATCGCAGGGTGGAGAACGTGGCCCCGGTCTCCTCCAACAGGTGGCGGGCAGCGGCGCGTCCGGACGCGACCATCTGGTCGATCTGATGGAACTCCAGCAAGCCGACGCCCATCGAGCTGGGGGTGATGACGTAGGCACCGCTGTGCTCGGCGCTCCGCGTGTCGCCGCCGCCGATCATGATGGTGCGCAGCAGGGTCTCGCCCATGGCGGGAACCCGAACCGTCTTTCGGACCGTCGCCCCGGACGGGTGGCCACCAGTGGCACCTGCGTGTCCTCCCCGGCCCATCGAGACGTTGACGGCAACGACCGGTCCCTCATCACGTGAGGTGAGGAGGCGGACGGGCAGGTTGTCCAGGACTCCGCCGTCGACGAGTAGTCGCTGTCCTGACGAGATGGGAGCAAAGAGCACCGGGAGGTTGACTGAGGCACGGACGGCGTCGACCACCCGCCCCTGACGGTGAGCCACGACGCTGCGGGTCAGCAGGTCGGTGCTCACGCACGAGAACCCGTGCGGGAGCCCCTCGATGAGCCGATCGCCATAGTGGAGCGTGAGTGCCTGGACCACCCGGCCGCCGCGAGCGAGCGAGCGCCGGGGTAGGGCGTAGTCGCCGTGGATCTTGCGCCGCACGAAGTTTCGATACATGACCTCCTCGATGTGCGCGGCGGGCAGTCCGTCGGCGTGCAGCGCGCTGATCAGTGAGCCGACGCTCGCGCCCGCGACCCGGTCGACCGTCAGGCCGGCCTCTTCGAACTCGTACAGCACACCGAGATGGGCCAGGGCCCGGGCGCCACCGCCGGACAGGACCAGCCCGAGCGACCGTCCCGTCAGGCGGTCCGAGAGGCGCCGCAGTGCCGTCGGCAGATCCCCCGGGAGGCTTTGGGTGATCCGCCATGGGTTGATGGCCGTGGTCCAGGCCGCAAGCTCCCCTTGCGTGGCGGGGGGGCCGACGATGACGAGGTCCGGCTGAAGGCCCGCGACCGGGCCGACCGTGATGGGCTCTCCGGTGTGGGCTACTAGGACGACCAGATCGGCGGATCGGAGGCAGTAGTCCGCCCACGGCCCGGCTGCGGTCGCGAGGAGCAGCACCCGTTGATGGTCCTGTTCGGCACGGTCGAGCTGTTCGGGGGTCGCGGCAGTGAGCAGGACGGTTGAGCCGTCGGCCGTCAGGGACGTGTGCAGGAGCTGGGCGGTTCGCTCCGCTGGCGCGCCGGCCGAGACGCCGACGACAGCGATGACGTGCGGTCGCGGCGGCGCCGCCGTCCCCGACCGAGGGCTGGCCAGTTGTGCGGCCAGCGAGTCGACGAGGGCAGACAGGGCCGGTGGGTTGCTCCCCAGCGTCTGGCTCCAGAGCTCCTTGGACACCTCGAGCACACGACAGTCCCGGCGCGCCCGCACCGACGCCGACCGGGTCCCGCCCGTGATCAGTGCGAGTTCTCCGATCACCGACCCCGGGCCCAGCTCACGCAGCACGGTGTCGCCCAGGACGACCTCGGCGCGCCCGGCGACCAGAACGTACATCGTCGTGGCCACCTCGCCATGGCGCACGAGCCACGATCCCGCGGGTAGGTAGCGCTCCACGGCCCGGGACGTCAGGGCGCTGCGTGTCTCGGGCGGCAGGCTCGAGAAGAGCGAGGGGCGTGCGGGCGACGGCTCGTGGCGCAGGGTGCCGGGATGCGCCTCTGGGAGATGGATGCGTCCGCCCATCTCGGCTGCGTCCGGCACGGTGGCCGCGTCGGCCCGGACGCTGCCGAGGAAGAGGACGAGCAGCGCGCAGACGGCGAAACAGGCGATGCTGAAGCGCCAGCCGTCCCGGAACAGCCCGACGGCACTGGCTGGCGTCGGGGTGCCGAGGACGACGACGAGGAGGGAGATGCCGAGCACCCCTCCGATCTGGCGGGCACTGGAGACGACTGCCGACGCGGTGCCGAAGCGGCCGCCCGGCAGAGCCTCCAGGGCGGCGCTGCCGAGCAGCGGCAGACAGATCCCGGCGCCCAGACCACTGAGGACCTGGCCGGGCAGCCAATGGCGAAGGAAGGCGGGCTCGGGCCCCACCATGGTGACGTACCAGAGGTAGGCCAGCATCCAGACGACGGCTCCGGCGAAAATGATGAAGCGATACCCCCGGCGGGAGGCGACCGGTCCGAGCACCGCGGCTACCGCGGCCGCGACGAAGGCGGCCGGAGCCAGAGACAGACCCGCCTGCAGCACCGAGTAGTGCCAGACGTATTGGAGCCACAGGATGTTGGTCAGCATATAGGCGTAGAAGCCCATGCCGGCCGCGATCGTCACGACGTTGGCGATGACGAAGGGCCGGCTGCGCAGCAGACTGGCCTCGAGGAGCGGCGACGGGTGGCGCCGCGAACTGACGATGAAGCCAGCCAGCAGGACCAGACAGCCGGCGATCGTGACCCACAGGCTGGTGCTCCCCGCGCCCCACTCGGCTGCCTTGATGATCGCGGTGGTGCCCAGCCCGAGTGCGCCGGCCAGCAGCGCGGCACCGAACAGGTCCGGCATGCGACGACGACCGGGCGAGCGGCTCTCCACGAGGAAGCGACGACCCAGCACCACGGCTGCCACCCCCAGCGGGAGGTTGACGATGAACGCCCAGCGCCAGCCGCCGATCTCGATGAGGGCGCCGCCGATCGGTGGTCCCAGGCCGGCGGCAACCGCGGCGACCGCCCCCCACAGACCGACTGCGTGTGCTCGGCGCCCGAGGGGGAACGCCTCGATGACCAGGCCGAGGGAGGCCGGGATGAGCATGGCGGCGCCGAGGGCCTGCGCGAGCCGGGCTGCGACGAGCATGCCCACCGAGCCCGACAGGGCGCACCACGCGGACGCCACGGTGAACAGGACGAGCCCGACGAGATAGACCCGGCGTCGACCGATCAGGTCGCAGAGGCGTCCGAACACGATCATGAAAGCGGCCAGGACGATGTTGTAGGCGTTGAGGATCCACGAGATCGTCCCGATGGACGCCCCGGAGAAGGACTCCCGGATGCTCGGGAAGGCGACGTTGACGATCGTCGCGTCGAGGAACGCGAGGAGCGCCCCGAACGATGCGACGAGCAGCACCGTCCGCTCGGGGACGCGCCCCGGCCGAGGAGCGGAGGCGGCCCCGACGGACTCTGGTGGCCACGGGCTCTGGGCAGCGACTGGCAACGCACGCTGATGATCGAGGGTGGTCACCGTGGCCACGATCCGGGACGGGCCGCTCCGGAACCTCCGTGAACTCACGGATCTTATGTCGGGGGAGGTGCTGCCCACGTAGACTGAGGGCCACTCGGGTCACATGGGAAGGGGCACAGCATGGCCGCTTGCCATCACCCCCTAGTTCGCCCGTGAGGATCGTTGCGGCGGACGCTGCGCCTGACCCTGCGCCCCGCGTGTTCGGTCGGCGCGAGGAGATCCAGCTCCTGCTGACCGCTCTGGCTCGCCGGCCCACCGATCCCGGGGTCGTCGTGCTCGTCACCGGTGACGCAGGGATCGGCAAGTCGGCGCTGATCGCCACGGCGCTGAAACGAGCCCGCGCGTCGTCGCGGTTGGTGCTCGCCGCGGCAGCTGAGCCGATGGACCAACGGCGTCCCTACGGCATCCTCCTGGAGGTGCTGTCATCGGGACCACGACCGATCGCCGAAGCTGCTGGGGCCATCAAGGCCCAACAAGGAGTGGGTCGACTCGAGGGCGACGGTGTGGTGGGCCTGCCGGTGGGTGCGCCCGAGTTCATCGTCGACGAGCAGATCCTCACGCTCATCGACCAACTTGCGGCGTCCCCCTTCACTCTCGTTCTCGAGGACCTGCACTGGGCCGACCCCGCCTCCCTCGCCCTGTTGGGGCGGTTGAGCCGGACCCTGGCCCAGCTGCCGGTTGTCGTCATCGTCTCGGTCCGCTCGGGTGCGCAGAGCGACGCCCTGGGACACCTGCTCTCCGCGTTGTCGACGCGGGGGCTGCTCCTGCGCGTCGACCTGCAACCCCTCTCCGCCGACGTCTGTGCCGCCATCACCGAAGAGCTCACGGGCGCCCGGGTCGAGCAGGATCTGGCCGCCTACATAGGTGCAGCCGGGGGCAACCCGTTCTACCTGACCGAGATCGTCAAAGCGCTGTTGCGTGAGGTGTCTTTCTCGGTGAGGCCGGATGGGTCCGCGCACTTCCACCGACCGGTTCCCCCGTCCCCCTCGTTGACCACGATCATCTTGGGTCAGCTCGACTTCCTCGCGCCGAGAACCCGCGAACTGCTCAGCCTGGCCGCGCTGTTGGGCACCCGGTTCCGCCTCCGGGACTTCGGCGTGCTCGCCGACCAGTCCATCACCTCGTTGCTTCCGGCACTCCGCGAGGCGGTCGACGCCGGGTTCCTCGAGTCGGTCGACGAGGCGACGATGTCGTTCCGACACGCCATCATCCAGGAGATCCTGGTGAACGACCTGCCCTTGGCCGTGCGAGGTGAGCTCCACCGCACGGCGGCCGAACGGCTGGAGCAGTCCGGTGCATCACCGGTGGCCGTGGCGGAGCATCTGCTCCTCACGCCAACCATGGCCGAGACCGTGCCCTGGCAGTTGCGTGTCGCCGATGAGACCGTGAGCACATCGCCGGAGACCGCCGTCGCCTTGTGGCGCAAGGTCCTCCAGGACACCCGGATCGCTGCCGGCCTCCGGGCGCGCGCGACTTCCGGCCTGTCGGTGGCCGCGCTCATCACCGGGCACGTCCGTGAGGCCGAGCAGCTCGCCCGGGCCGCTCTTGAGCTCGGCCCGTCTCCTGAGCTGGCGGCCGTCCTGACCGAGACGTTGGCCAAGGCCCAGATCTACCGGGGTGACGTGGCAGGGGCGGTGACGAGCGCTGAGGCCGCCGCGGGCAACACTGAGCTTGAGCCGGGTGCCCGAGCCCGACACCTGGTCGTCGCTGCCTGGGCTCGCTTCTACGGGGGCGACCCGTCCCGCGCTGAGGTGGGGGGTCAGGCGGCCCTTCGCCTGGCCGTGGACAGCGGCAACGTGCCAGCCCAGGTCGGAAGCCTGACCCTGCTCGGACACATCGACGACTGTCGGGGCGACCTGGCTACGGCCGAGCGTCTGCTCCTTCGCGCCGTGAGGCTCACGAGCCGTGAATGGAGCGAGTCGATGCCTCATCAGCAGGCGGCCATCGCACTGGGCGACGCCGACCGCTACGACGAAGCGTTCGCTCTGGTCGAGCAGGGCAGACAGCTCTCTGAGTCCCGAGGTTTCGCGGCCGGCGTCCTTACCGCCTTCGCCACTGCAGCGCACCTGCGGTGCCTGAGCGGCCACCTGGCCGACGTTGACGCCGATCTGGATACCCGGGACGCCATCTTTGGCTCCACCGACGTCCGGCTCGAGCCTGCTGTCGCAGGGATCCGGGCCTTCGTCGCTTTCCACCAAGGTGGCCCGGATGCTGCCCAACGGTGGCTTCAGCACCTGCGCAACTACCAGGGTCGTTCGCTCGAGATCGGGCGTGGTCGCGCCGGGTTCTTTGCGGCGCAGGGGGCGTACTTGTCCGCCCTGGGCAACCAGCGCGGAGCGCTGGAGATCTTGCGGAAGGGGTGGGACGAGTGCATCGCCAAGGAGGCCTTCATCGAGTGCGCCGATCTGGGGGTGGATCTGGTCCAGCTGGCCCTGACAGCCGGTGACCACGAGAGCGCCGACATGGTGCTGCCGGTCCTCGACGACCTTGCGCGACGAAACCCCAGCGTCACGCACCTGGCGGGAACCGCCGCGTCGGTTGCGGGCTTGATCGCCGGAGACTGCGACCAGCTTGCCGAGGGAGCTCGTTTGCTCGGGACCACACCACGCCTGCTCGCGTATGCCGGGACCGCTCAACTCGCGGCGGAGGCGCTCGCCGGGGCGGGCCGCAAGGCCGAGGGCGGACTCCTGGCGGAGTCGGTGCTGCGGGCCTACGCAGAGGTGGGAGCCAACCATGACGTGGCGGTGGCTGGTGCGCGCTTCCGGCGGCTGGGTCTGGTCCGTAGGGGCCGGTCCCCAGCTCCCCGCGCCACCACCGGGTGGGAGTCGCTGACCAGGACCGAGGAGCGGGTGGCCCGACACGTCGCAACCGGGATGTCCAACCCGGAGGTGGCCGAGGTCCTGTTCCAGTCCCGTCGGACGGTCGAGACCCACGTCTCCCACATCCTGGCCAAACTCGGGCTGAGGTCCCGCACCGAACTCGTGCTCCTTGTGGCGCGACGTGCTGGTGAGCTCGGCGACGGATCGCGCCCCTAGAGGGAAGCACCACGCTGCTGCGCCATCGAAGCCGGTACGGCCGACCTCGAACGGCTCCGGATGCGCGGTCAAACCCCCGCGTAGGTGCGGAGTGCCCC
>CAJDUR010000042.1_pt1 | contig 17595 bp, 13 predicted proteins | sample 7391191 | NCBI WGS metagenome assembly CAJDUR01 (sample SAMEA7055688, study PRJEB34461) | soil metagenome | biome: terrestrial ecosystem; feature: Peninsula; material: soil | place: Antarctica | collected 2016 | reverse complement strand
GCCCGCTTGATCGGGCGGCGCCCGTCGGACGGCGCTGAGCCAATGGGGTCGACGGTCATGAACACTCTCCTGGGTGACGGTGCGGCGTGGCTGGATGCACTGGGGCACCCAGGCGTTCGATGCTCCCGACGTCACTCCCTGGTGGTGGCCCACCTGCGCCAGTCGTGTCCGTCCAGCCTACCGCCGGGTCGGGATCTGCCCGAATCAGGCGATCCGAACCAGCGACCCGAATCAGGCGCCGCAAAGTCCAGATCAACCGATCCGGACCCGGCGACCCTCGACGGTGAAACCCTCCCGGGCCATCCGCCCCACGACGTCGACGATGAGGGCCCGCTCCTGCACCTTGATCCGCTCGTGCAACGAGGCCTCGGTGTCGTCCGGCTCCACCGCGACGACTCGCTGCTCGATGATCGGGCCCGAGTCGATGCCGGCATCGACGAGGTGGCAGGTCGTCCCGGTCACGGCGACCCCGTAGGCGAGCGCATCCCGCACCCCGTGCGCCCCCGGGAAGCTCGGCAGCAACGCCGGGTGCGTGTTGACGATGGTCTGATCCGAGAGCAGGTCGGCACCGATGAGCCGCATGAAGCCGGCGGTGACGACGAAGGCCGGCGCCTGGGCCCGGACCCCGGCAGCCAGCGCCGTGTCCCACTCCGCGCGGGACGCGAAGCTCGCTGGGCGGCATACGAACGTGGGAATCCCGGCCCGCTCCGCCCGCTGCAGCCCCTCGCACGGGCGGTCGGCACCGACGGCGGCGATCCGGACCCCGTAGGTCGGGTCCGTGGCGGCGTCGATCAGCGCCTGCAGGAGCGTGCCGGACCCCGAGACGAGGACGACGACAGCAACGGCCTCAGTCAGAGGGGCGGCAGCGGGACGCGCTTCGGTCACGGGCGCGAGTGTAGCGGCCACTGCTGGACCATCGACTGACCCAGTTCGCCACGGCGCCTCCCGATGGGCGACGATAAGCCCGTGAAGCAGCCCCCCACCCCAGATGTCGCCTTTGCCCGGGAGAAGGCGAAGCGGTCGCTGCCCATCTCGCTCTTCGTCCTGCTCGGGATCATCGCGATGTACCTGCCGCTCCCCCGCCGCTTCATCGCGTTCCTCCCGCTCGCCATCGCCGTGGTCCTGTCGATCCAGCTGCTGCGCTTCCTGCGAGGACGACCGGGCCGCGACAAGGTCTGGCCGATCATCACCCTCGTGCTGATCGGCTTCATCGGGGTGTCACTGGGCGTGCAGGGCGTGTTCTATCCCAGCTTGCGCGCCTACGACGGACGACTCGGTGTCGGACGACTCGGTGTCGGACGACTCGGTCACGCCGCCGGCTCGGACCCACCGCCCGATCGGACCCCGATGCTGCTCCAGCATCCGGAAACCGATCCAGGCCGTGGCACCGATGAGGGTCTCGACGAGCAGCGCCCCGACCACGGGCCCCACCGAGGGCCCGATGTCGCTGAGCCGCTCACCACCGATCGAGCCGTTGCCGAGGGCGATGAGGACCCCGACCACGGTGACGGCGATGGCACACGCAACCGCCGCGGCCAGGAAGCGGTCCCGCGAGGGTGTCTCGTCGGCGTCCCGGTCGACCCACCGGGCGATGGCCGCCCCGGCCAGGACCGGCACGATGAGGACCAGCCACATCATCCACGGATAGGTCGCCTCGTCGGGCAACCCGCCCAGCACGGGAATGAGAGGCATCATCCCGGGGTGCGCGGCGGCCGGTGAGATCGTGGCCCCGACCGCGACCGAGAAGCCGGGGCCGGCGAGGAACGACAGTCCCCAGGTGGCCAGGTTGCCGAAGAAGGCCAACTGGGTCAGAACCAGAGCGAACCCGGCGACCGGATCGAGGTCGTACTGACCGTGGATGTCCAGCACGGGGCCGAGCATCCCGAGGAGGCGCAGGACGACGAGTCCCAGCCCGAGCCCCAGGAGGAGCCAGGCGCCCCGCCAACCAATGCTCCAGGCGCGCGCCAGCCACTCCGGCCCGCGCTCGAAGAGCCGGCGCACCGGCTCCCACGGATCCATGATGCCGGGGCGCAGCAGGCAGGCGCCGAGACCCGCGAGCGGCACGATGAGGGAGCCGAGCACCGCTGCTGCGCCGGGTCCCACGGGGCCGCCGAGCGTGAAGAGGGCCGCCACGGAGGCCACCGCGAGGTAGCCGAGGGTGAAGCCCGGCACGATGTTGCGCACGATGACCGGGCCCCAGTCGGCCGCCCGCACCTGCGCCCGCTCGGTCGCGAGCAACCTCCGAGCGGTGCGACGAGCCAGCAGCACGAAGATCAGCAGCAGGAGGATCGGCGCCACCGAGATCGAGAGAGTCGGTCCGCCGATCGACTGGGCATGTCCGAGGAACCAGATCGCGCTGCCGACCGACACCGCGGAGAACCACCCCACCGTGCTCTCCGGCGAGCTGACCCACCCGATCAGGGCCGGGACCACGACGATCGCCCACGTCCCGATGGCCGCGAGCGCGCCCGCACGCAGGGATCGGGTCATGGCGCGGGGCAGCCCGGAGGCTGACGGCGCAGAGGCGGGACGGGTCGGGCTGGACAGCGTGTTCACTCCTGATGGCATGGGTTCCTGGGGTCGTCGAGGGGTTCCCCTCCATAGTCGCCATTCAGCGGCCTCGGTGCGAGCACCCACGCCGCAGTCGGGGCGAGGACGCTGCCGAGGATCCGGGACCGAGCGGCAGAACGGACCCGTCAGTTTCGCGGGGCCACTCGACTCAGGGGGCCGCGGGGCCACTCGACTCAGGGGGCCACTCGACTCAGGGGGCCGCTCGACTCGAGGGCCACTCGACTCAGGGGGCGAGGGGGGGCGCTATCCGACGAGGGCGTCGGGAGCGGTGGAGGTCGGCGCGGTCGGGAAGACGTGTGACTCGCCGACCACGGTGATCCCGACCCGGCTGCCGAGCGGCGGCACGTCGGTGCCGAGCGTGCGAGCGTGCAGCTGCGCCACGCAGCCCAGGCCCGGGCCGGCCCCGCCGGTCAGGCTCGGGTCCAGCAGTCGCAGCTCGACGAGCGCGTCATGGCCGAAGAACGAGGTGCCGATGACCTCGGCCACCGGGCAGGGGAAGCCCGTGGGACAGGTGACGAGCCGGATCTGCTCCGGGCGAATGAGCACATCCACCGCGCCGTCGTGGCCGCTCGGGTTGGCCGTGGCCAGGCTCCCGAGCGCGCAGGTGACGACCTGGCCGTGCACCTTCCCGGGGACGAAGGAGGCCTCGCCCAGGAAGCTCGCGGAGCGACGGTCGGCCGGAACGCGGTAGACGGTGGTCGGCGGCCCCACCTGAGTGAAGTGGCCCTCGTGCATGATCGCCACCTGGTCCGCGAAGGAGAGTGCCTCGCCCTGGTCATGGGTGACCAGCACCACCGTGGCCTGTTCGTGGGCCAACGCGGCGGCCACGGCCTCGCGGGTCGAGATCCGCAACTCGGGATCCAGCGCGGAGAACGGCTCGTCGAGCAGGACCACCTCGGGCCGCCGGGCCAGGGCCCGGGCCAGCGCCACCCGCTGCTGCTGCCCGCCGGAGAGCTGGTCCGGACGTCGGTCGGTCAGGTCCGGGCTCAGTCCCACGAGCTCGAGGAGCTCGGTGACCCGGGCGCGGCCGCGACGCTCCCGCCGGGGCATCCCGTAGGTGATGTTCGCGGCGATGCTGAGGTGCGGGAAGAGGTTGCCCTCCTGCGAGACATAGCCCAGGCCACGACGCTCGGGCGCGGCCCAGACACCGGGACCGACGACGATCTCATCGCCCACCCGGACCTCCCCGCTGTCGGGCGCGATGAAGCCGGCGATGACGCGCAGCAGGGTCGTCTTGCCGCATCCCGACGGGCCGAGGACCGCCGTGGTCGACCCCGCCGGCACGGTCAGGTCGAGCCCCCGCAGGACCGGCTGGTGGTGGTGCGATGCCGTGATGTTCGTGATCTGCAACGATTTCACGTCTGTGGCTCCTCACGTTTGGTGTTGAGAAGGAGGAAGGTCAGCGGCGCCGACAGCAGCACCATCGCCGCTGCGTAGGGCGCTGCCCCCGCGTAGTCGAGTGAAGCGCTCGCGCTCCAGAAGGCCGTTGCGAGGGTCTGCGTGCCCGTCGGGGCAAGGATGAGGGTGGCGGTCAACTCCGTCGTGACGGCGATGAACACGAAGGCGAATCCGGCGAGCGTGCCGCGCAGGGTCAGGGGCAGCTGGACCCGCAGGAAGGTGCGCACCGGTCCGTCCCCGAGGACCCGGGCCGCCTCGGCCAGCTCAGGCGGCGCCTGGGCGATCGAGGCCCGGATCGTGACCATCGCACGCGGGATGAACAGGATCGAATAGACCACGATCAGCACCGTACTCGTCTGGTAGAGCGGTCGTGCATACGAGATGGTCAACGTCACCAGGGCCAGCGCCACGACGATGCCCGGCAGGGAGGAGGCGACGTAGGTGGTGCGCTCGATCGCGACCGCCAGCCAGGTGCGACCACGCGCCAGGTACCACGCGACCGGGAAGGCGGCCACGATCGTCAAGGTGGCGGCGGCGAAGCCGAGCCACAGGGTGCCCAACAGGGTCGGCAGCAGCGCGGAACTTGCGACTGACGCGTCGCCCGCCGAGGTCAGCCACCGGATCAGCGCCACGGCCGGGACCCCGAGGGCGAGTGCCGTCAACGTGCCGAGACCGAGCAGCGCCAGGGGCGTGGCCCGCCCCAGTCGGGCCGGGACCGCACGTCGAGCCGTGCCGCCGCCCACGCGGGCCTGACGGGTGGTCCCGCGCAGCAGCAACTCGACGGTGAGCAGGGTCAGCGCCAGGCTGATCAGGACGACGGCGAGCAAGGAGCCCGAGGTGTTGTCGAAGGCGACCTCGAACTGGTCGAGGATCGCCGTGGTGAACGTCGGATAGCGCAGCATCGCCAGCGCGCCGAACTCGGCCAGCAGGTGCAGGCACACGAGCAACAGCCCGCCGAGGATCGCCGGGCGGATCTGGGCGAGCACGACGCGCGTGAAGGTGCGCCACGGCCCGAGACCCAGGGAGCGGGCTGCGTCCTCGAGACCCTGGTCGATGCCTCGGAGGACGGCCGCCACCGGCAGGAACACGAAGGGGAAGTAGGACAGCGAGGTGACCAGGACCGCGCCGGTCCGCCCCTCCAGGCCGGGCAGGAGCGAGGACCAGGCGAAACTGTTGACGAAGGCCGGCACCGCCAAGGGCGCCACCAGTGCGACCCTCCAGAAGGCCGCGCCGGGGAGCACGGTGCGCTCCACGAGCCAGGCACTGCCGACCCCGACGACCCCGGTGATGGTTCCGGTGAGCAGCACCAACCACACGGTGTTGCTGAGCAGCTCACCGACTCGCGGTCGCCAGAGCAGGGCCAGCGCCTCGGACGGGCCGGCGCCGAACGCCTTGAGCACGACGACCACCACGGGCAGGACGCAGACGAGGGCAACCAGCAGCGCGGTCGCGGCCAGAGGGGCCGCGCCGCGGGCCGAGCGGCCGGGGTGCGCTCGCGTCGTGGGTTGCGTGGTCGTCGTGGTCACGTCAGAGGATGCCCGCCTTCGTCATCAGCTCGATGACCTTGGGGCCGTTGAGGGTGTAGGGGTCGATGTCCGGGGCCTGGAGCGAGTCGAGCGTCGGCAGGGCCGGGTCGGAGGGCACCCCGACGCCGACGGCATACTCCTTGGCGTCGCTCGAGGACAGGATCTCCTGGCCCGCCTTGCTCGTGATGAAGGCGAGCAACTTCTGGGCGTCGGCGGTGTGCTTGCTCGACGAGAGGACCGCGCCGCCGGAGAGGCTGACGAAGGCACCCGGGTCCTGGTTCTTGAAGTAGTGCAGCTGGGTGTTGCCGCTGCTCTCCTTGCTCAGGGCCTGGTCGCGATACCAGTAGTAGTGGTAGATGATCCCCATCGGGATCTGGCCGGCGTTGACAGCCTTCATCGTCGCGATGTTGTTCTGGTAGATCTGGGCGCCCGACTTGAGCCCGGCGAGCCAGGTCGCCGTGGCCGCCTCGCCCTTCTCCGCGAGGATCGCCGAGACGATGGCCTGGAAGTCGGCCCCGCCGGCTGCCGCGCCCCACCTGCCGGCCCACTGGGGCTTCTCGAGGTCCATGATCGACTTCGGCAGGTCGGCCTCACTGATCTTGCTCGGGTTGTAGACCAGCACCGTCGCGCGGGCGGCGATGCCGACCCAGTCGTGACTCGACGGGGCGTACCGCGGCCCGACCTGCTTGATCGTCGACTCATCGACCTTGGTGAGCAACCCGGCGTTCTGCACCGTCGTCATGGCCGGCGAGTTCTCGGTGAGGAAGACGTCTGCCGGTGACTTGTCGCCCTCCTGGACGATCTGGGCGCCCATCGACGAGTCATTGCCGTAGCGGATCTGGATCTGGACCCCGGTCTTGTCCTGGAACGCCTGGGCCCACGCCTCGGTGAGGTTCTGGTGCTGCGCGCTGTAGACGGTCAGCTTCTGCGGGTCCAGGGTGCCCGTCGCCTCGAGACTGCTCCCGCAGGCCGACAGCACCAGCCCCGCGATGACCGCGGTGGCGGCGGCGATGAGCGCTGGTCGTCTGAGAGTCACGAGGAGTCCTCCGGAGGGTGCTTCTGTGGTTGCTTCTGCGGTTGGTTCTGTAGTTGCTTCTAGGGTCGCACTGGTAGGCAAGGCTTGCCTAACTATGTGAAGCGTAACGAACGTGGGGCTCGCAGCCTAAATCGGACCCCACCGCTTGACTTAGGCATGCCTAACCTTATTGACTGCGGGACGTGACCGTCACCCCCGCTGCCACCTCGACCCGGCTCGCCGCCGGGCTGCCGTGGCTCGCGTCGCTGGGCGAGCACGGCGATCAGGCCGCCCTCATCACGGCGAGCGGGGTGCTGAGTCATGCGGACCTGGCCGGACGCGTCGACGACGTCACCGAGCGCCTCGCCGGCCCCCGGCGGCTCGTCCTGCTCGAGGGCACCAACACGGTCACCACCGTCGTCACCTACCTGGCCGCTCTCACCGCCGGACACGTCGTGCTGCTGGCTGCCGCGGGAGCCAGTGGGCCCAGCGAGGCGCTGCGGGCGGCCTACGACCCCGACATCGTCGTGGGCGCCGACGCGGCGATCGAGGTCGTGCGCGCCGAGTCGGCCCACGACCTGCACCCTGACCTGGCCCTGCTGCTCAGCACGAGCGGCTCGACCGGCTCGGCCAAACTCGTGCGGCTGTCCTGGGACAACCTCGCCGCCAACACCGACCAGATCGCCGAGTACCTCGGGATCCGCCCGGACGACTGCGCGGCGACCACGCTGCCGCTGACCTATTGCTATGGCCTCTCGGTGCTGCACAGCCACCTCAGCCGCGGCGCCGCCGTCCTGCTCACCGACCTGTCCGTGGTCGACCCGTGCTTCTGGACGCTCTTCCGCGAGGCGCGCGCGACGACCTTCGCCGCGGTGCCGCACACGTTCGAGATGCTGGAGCGGATCGACTTCGAGCACCTCGACCTGCCGCACCTGCGCTACGTCACCCAGGCAGGCGGGCGGATGGACCCGGACCACGTCCGCCACTGGGCCGGCATCGGACGGACCCACGGCTGGGACCTGTTCGTCATGTACGGCCAGACAGAGGCCACCGCGCGGATGGCCTACCTCCCGCCCCAACTCGCCCTCGAGCACCCCACGGCGGTCGGCCTCGCCGTCCCCGGAGGGTCGATCGAGATCGAGGACGGCGAGATCGTCTATCGCGGGCCGAACGTCATGCTCGGCTATGCCGAGTCGCCAGCGGACCTGGCGCGTGGTCGGACCGTCGCGGCGCTGCACACGGGCGACCTGGGCCGGATCACCAAGGCCGGCTTGCTCGAGGTCACTGGCCGAAAGTCCCGCTTCGTCAAGGTCCTGGGCCACCGCGTCGACCTCGACACCCTCGAGACCCGGCTGCGCGCCGAGGGAGTCGACGCCCGCTGCACCGGACGTGACGGCTGCGTCGTCGTGAGCGCCTGCGGAATCGGGGGGACCTCGACCGCACGTGATGCCTTGACCTGCAAGGCTGCCCGGGCCTGCGGCGCCCCACGCAACGCGGTCCGGGTCGCTGAGGTCGACGAGCACCCGACGTTGAGGACGGGGAAGACGGACTACGCGAGCATCCTCGAGCTCGGTGACCGCACCAGCCGAGACCGTGCGCACCGCGACCCGCTCGACGGCGGCCCCACCAGCTGCGACCCCGCGGAGAGCCAGCCGGTCGACGGCACGCCCGTGGTGGGCGCGAGGTGCGGCGTGACGCAGTTGTATGCCGCCCTCCTGCACCACACGGAGGTGGCCCCCGACGCGACCTTCTCCTCCCTCGGGGGCGACTCGCTCTCCTACGTCGAGGTGTCCATCCGCCTCGAGGAGCAACTGGGCCGGCTCCCCGCCGGTTGGCACCTGATGACGGTGGCCGAGCTCGACGACCTGCTCCCCGCCACCGCGCCGCAGGCGACCTGCGGGGTGGTCAACAAGCGGGCCCGGCGGCGCTGGCGGACGATGGAGACCAGCGTGTGGCTGCGCGCCCTCGCCATCGTCCTCATCGTCGGCACCCACGCGGACCTCTTCTCCCTGCAGGGCACGGCGAACGCGCTGCTGATCATCGCCGGCTACCAGCTCGTGCGCTTCCAGTTCGCCGACCCGTCCCGCCGGCAGCGGGTGCGTGGCATCCTGCGCGGCCTCACCCGGGTCGTCGTGCCGAGCCTGGTCGTCATCGTCACCGCCCACCTCGTCGGCGGCTACTACGAGACACGCAACCTCTTCCTCGCCAACTGGGTCTTCGGGGAGGCCGAGCTCGGCCCGCCGTGGCGATTCTGGTTCATCGAGGCGCTAGCCGTGGCCCTGGTCGTCACCGCCGCCCTGGTCGCCGTCCCGGTCGTGAGCCGGCTCGAGCAGCGCCACCAGTTCGGCCTGCCCCTCGCCCTGACCGGCGTCGCCTTCCTCCTGCGTCTGCCCCTGTTCGAGTTGCCGGTGCCGCGGATGCAGGGGTCAGCACTGGTCGTGCTCTACCTCTTCCTGCTCGGCTGGACCCTCGCCCGCGTCGAGACCCGACGGCAGCGGATCCTCATGACGGTCGTCGTGCTCGGCACGGTGGGCACCTTCTCGTTCAACCCGGTCCGCGACGGGCTCACGATCCTCTTCGTGCTGCTCATGCTGTGGAAGCCGATCACCCCCGTCCCCGCCGTGGCGATCCCCGCGATCCGGGTACTCGCCGCGGCCTCCCTCTACATCTACGTCATCCACTGGCAGGCCCTCGAATTCCTCTGGGGCCGACCGGTGCTCGCCTTCATCGGGTCGCTGACGGTCGGCGTCGCCTACTGGTGGTGCTGGACGCACCTCACTCCCGTCGTGACCGCCGCGTGGGCGGGGCTGCTGCGGCGGACGGCGCCAGCTCAGCGGCATACGGCATCAGCGGTGTTACCCAACGCGAGCGGGCGGCCACCCGCAGGTGACCGCCCGTCTGAAAGTACCTGCGGCGCAGGCTAGCTCGCCAAGCCCCGCATGATCTCGCGCATCAGCTCCGCGGTCGCGGACGGCGTCTTGCCGACTTTGACCCCGACCGCTTCGAGGGCTTCCTTCTTGCCCTGCGCGGTGCCGGACGAGCCGGAGACGATCGCGCCGGCGTGGCCCATCGTCTTGCCCTCAGGCGCCGTGAAGCCGGCGACGTAGCCGACGACCGGCTTGGTCACGTGCTCCTTGATGTAGGCCGCGGCCCGCTCCTCCGCGTCGCCCCCGATCTCGCCGATCATGACGATCGCATCAGTGTCGGGGTCGTTCTGGAACGCCTCGAGCGCGTCGATGTGCGTCGTGCCGATGATCGGGTCGCCGCCGATGCCGATGGCCGTCGAGAAGCCGAAGTCCCGCAGCTCGTACATCATCTGGTAGGTCAACGTGCCCGACTTCGACACCAGGCCGACCCGGCCCGCGCCGGAGATGTTGGACGGGATGATGCCCGCGTTGGACACCCCGGGCGAAATGACGCCGGGGCAGTTGGGACCGATGATCCGGGTCGTGCCGGCCGACTGCGCGTAGGTGAAGAACTCGGCCGTGTCCCGGACCGCGACACCCTCGGTGATGACGATGGCGAGCGGGATCTTGGCGTCGACGGCCTCGATGACCGCGGCCTTGGTGAAGGCCGGCGGCACGAAGACCACCGACACGTTGGCACCGGTGGCCTCCATGGCCTCCTGGACCGTCCCGAAGACCGGCACGGAGACGCCGCCCTCGAAGTCGGCGGACTGGCCGGCCTTCCTGGGGTTGACCCCGCCGACGATGGTGGTGCCGGACTTGAGCATGAGCTGGGTGTGCTTCATGCCCTCGGACCCGGTCATGCCCTGGACGATGACCTTCGAGTCAGCGTTCAAAAAGATTGCCATGGCTGTATGCGTCTCTCTCGTTCGTCTCGGGGTCAGTTCGCGGCTGCGGCCAGCTGGGCGGCCTTGCGGGCAGCGCCGTCCATGGTCGCTTCGATCGTCACGAGGGGGTGGTTGCGCTCGGCGAGGATCCGCCGGCCCTCCTCGACGTTGTTGCCATCGAGGCGCACGACCAGCTGCTTGGTGGCGCTGTCGCCGAGCGCATCGAGGGCGCCGACGATGCCGTTGGCGACCGCGTCGCACGCCGTGATCCCGCCGAAGACGTTGACGAACACGCTCTTGACCTGCTCATCGCCGAGGATGATGTTGAGCCCGTTGGTCATCACCTCGGCGCTGGCGCCGCCACCGATGTCGAGGAAGTTCGCGGGCAGTTGCCCACCGAACTCCTCACCGGCGTAAGCGACGACGTCGAGCGTGCTCATGACCAGTCCCGCACCGTTGCCGATGATGCCGACCGAACCGTCCAGCTTGACGTAGTTGAGGCCCTTCTCCTTGGCGGCCGCCTCGAGCGGGTCAGCCGCGGCCACGTCCTCGAGGGTCGCATGGTCCGGGTGGCGGAAGTCGGCGTTGGCGTCGAGCGTGACCTTGCCGTCGAGGGCGATGATGTCGCCGTCCTCGGTCTTGACGAGCGGGTTGACCTCGACGAGCGTCGCATCCTCCTCGCGGTAGACCGTCCACAGGGACTTGAGGACCGGTGCGATCTTGGCGCCGGTCTCGGCGTCGAAGCCAGCGGCGTCGACGATCTCCTGCGCCTTGGCGTCATCGATGCCGACGTTGGGGTCGACGGCCACCTTGGCCAGGGCCTCCGGCCGCTCGACGGCCAGCTGCTCGATCTCCACGCCGCCCTCCTTGGAGCACATGGCGAGGTAGCTGCGGTTGGCCCGGTCGAGCAGGACGGAGAAGTAGTACTCCTCGGCGATCCGCGCGCCCTGGGCGATCATCACGGTGCCGACCGTGTGGCCCTTGATGTCCATGCCGAGGATCGCGGTCGCCGCCTCGAAGGCCTCGTCCGGGCTCTTGGTGACCTTGACGCCGCCGGCCTTGCCGCGCCCGCCGACCTTGACTTGCGCCTTGACGACGGTGACGCCGCCGGAGTGGGCCCCGACGGACTCCGCAGCAGAGCGGGCCTCCTCGGGGGTGGTAGCGATCGCGCCGGCCAAAACCGGGACGCCGTGCGCCTCGAACATGTCGCGCGCTTGGTACTCGAAGAGATCCACGGGGGGTCCGTCCTCATCGTCGAATCGAACAGGCTGTCCCCCGGATGCTAGTGCCCCGGGGCGCCTGAGCCAGACGTGGGCGGCCGAACAGACGCAAATCACATGCCGCCGACCCTGAGATCACGATTGGGCCGTCGATGCGAAACGCTGGGGCGCATTGCCGCCAGGGAGCGGCTACTCGGGGTAGCGTCAATATCGTGGCTGTTGAACGATGTACGGCATTGGCGCCGCAAAAGGGCCGATCAGGGGCTGACGAAGACCAGGCACGCACGGGATTCCGGGCGACCACGTGGGACATCGCACGCTCCCTGCTCACCCCGACCGGGCTCACCGGCGCGGCGCTCGAGGCCTCCTGGTGCGGGCTGCACCTGGGGCTCTATCCCCTCGGGCTGCTGGGCGCCAGGGCCACCGACCGGCGGGCCGGCTACGGGCTGGGTCACCTCCCGCCCACCCAGCGCGGCTTGCTCGTGCAGGACGTCGAAGCCGCCGAGACCCCGATCCTGCTCATTCACGGCCTCATCGACAACCGGTCGATCTTCACGATCCTGCGCCGGGGGCTGCGGCACCGCGGCTTCGGCCGGCTCGAGACGATCAACTACTCGATCCTCACCGGCGACATCCGCACCGCCGCCGCCAACCTGGGGGCCGAGGTGGAGCGCCTCGTCAGGGAGACGGGCTACGAGCGCATCCACGTCATCGGCCACTCGATGGGCGGCACCATCGCCCGCTACTACGTCACCCGGCTCGGGGGCGACCGCCACGTCCACACCCTCGTCACGCTCGGCACCCCGCACGCCGGGACCTACTCCGCCTACGGGATCGCGACCCGGCTGACTCGGCAGCTCCGGCCGGGCAGCAGCCTGATGCAGGAGATGGATCAGCCCGTCAAGGACTGCCAGACCCGCTTCATCGTCTACTGGTCGGACCTGGACCAGGTCGTGATGCCCCCGCGCAACGCCGCCATGCACCACGAGGACCTCAACGTCCACAACATCGAGTTGCACGGGGTCGGGCACATGAGCCTGCCGATCACTTCGAGCGTGGTTCGTGGCATCTCCGATGCCCTGGCCCACCTCGACACCAGCGGCGCGACCGTGACTCCGGGTGTCAGCGAGATCAGCACCCGCCGCCCGGTCGAGACGCGCAGTCGCCGATCCCGTCCAGCGGCCGTCCGTCCAACAGCTGGCGCCGGGCGACCGGCGCACTCCCACGCTTCCCGCGCTGGTCGCCCAGACGCTGGCGGGTCCCAGACCGTCGTCGACTGACCCGCGGGGCGTCTGGCGGTGGCGACCACAGCGGCCCCCACGGGCCGGCGCGGGGCCGGCGCGGGTGTGATCTGTGTCATGGCCGGTGGGCCGATCGACGGCTCCACCTGCACCGGAGCGCAGCCGCGGCCCTCGTGCGCGGTCTGGGTGCGAAGCCCACTTCACCGATTTCAAGATAACGGAACGATCACGGTAGGCTGCGCCAACAGTAAAGAACCACCCTCCCCCCGTCGTCATCCGAAGGTTCCTTCCTCGTGCCCCGTGCTCCTTACACCGGTCGTCACCGTCCGGAGTCCAAGCCCTCACGCAGTCATCGGTTCATCGTGCCGGTCGCCCTGTTCTCCTCGACCCTGGCCGCCGCCGTCGTGGTGCGTGGCACCAGTGCCAGCGAACTCAGCCTCGCGGCCGCGACCCTGACCACGAGCTCGACCGGTCTGACCCCGGCCGGCCTGACGGCTGCTGCGGGAGCCGAGCAGGCGCAGGTCGACCGGGGCAGCGTCGAGCGCCCGTCGCGGGGCTCGGCACGAGCCGACATGGCCGCCCGCGCTGCCACCACGACGACGGTCAAGGCGACGGAGAAGGCCCAGTCCGAGGCGGTTGCCGCCGCCAAGACGGTCACCGCCCAGGCCACAGCAGCCGCCAAGAAGCAGGCGGCCGCCAAGAAGCAGGCTGCCGAGAAGCAGGCTGTCGGAGGCGGGACGGGTGACACCTCCGGCGACAACGCGGCGGTCGGCGCCATCACCGGGGAGCGGCGCTGGGTCGCCCCCATGGCCGGCTACACCCTGACCTCCGGCTATGGCTACCGCTGGGGTCGCATGCACCCCGCGCAGGACCTCGCCACGCCGCCCGGCACTCCCGTCCGGGCCCTCTCGAGCGGACAGGTCACGTCCGCCGGCTGGTCCAACCAGGGCTACGGCTACCTCGTCAAGATCGAGTACTGGGACGGCACCGTGTCCTGGTACGCCCACAACAGCCGCCTCATCGTGCGGCAGGGCCAGAAGGTCACCCCGGGACAGACCGTGTCCTACAGCGGCAACACGGGTCAGTCGACCGGCCCGCACCTGCACCTCGAGATCCACCCACGCGGCCAGGGATCCACCCCGCCGCGCACGTGGCTCGCCGGCAAGGGCATCTACCTCTGACGGCTCGTCACAGCACGGCGACCTGCTCGAGTCGCAGGGTGTAGGTGGCGCTCTCGTCATCGGCGACCCCCACCGTCTCGAAGAGGGTCCGGGCCAGCTCGACGTGGCCGGCCGCCCCCGGGTGGGACGCATCGTCGAACCACGTGTCGTTCGCGGACTCCGACCAGCGAGCCTGGTGGTCGACGAGGATCACGCCGAGGTCACGAGCGAGGTCACGGACCTCAGCGGCATACCGGGCGATCACCTCGTGCCCCTCGCTGCCGGCCACGGTCGGTGGGGTCTGGAGCACCACCGTGGCGCCCAGGTCCCGCGAGCGCTGCACGATCTGGTCCAGCGCGTAGCGGAAGGACCGCACGCCGTCCGTGCCCTGCCCCGCGTCATTGGTGCCGAACATGACGAAGACCACGTCGGGGGCGAATCGACCCACCCGCCAATGGAACTCAGACAGCACGTCCTCGGCCGTCGAGCCGGCCACGCCCGTGTTGATGACCGCGTCACCGAGCCGGCCCAGCTCACCGCGAACCCGCTCGGTGAAGTGCTCGACGAAGCCGCGCCGCCCTCGCGTGTTCAACACGGCCTGGGTGATGCTGTCCCCGAGGAAGAGCCAGGTGACGGGCGGCCCGGCGAGGACCTCCCGGAGGCGTCCGGCGTCGCGGCGGGCGTACTCGTCAGCAGTGAAGTCCATCCAGCGAACCTAACAAGGCAGGGCGCCGCAGCGATCCCCGGCGACCACCTGATGGACACCTGGGACGTGACGCCAGCCCAGGTCAGCGTCGGGTCAACCGAGGAGTTCGCGGACGTCGTCGAACTCCGTCACGTCGTACCACAACAGATCGTCGGCCTCGCCCTCGCCCACGGCCTCACCCGCGGCCCCGCTCGCGCCCGCATCCTCATCGATGTGGAAGGAGGCGATCCGGGCCAGCGGCAGGTCCGCCATCAGCACCACCCGCGTCACCGGCTCGCCCTCGCGCGGGACCACCCACTCCGGCGCCGCGTCAGCCGAGACGACCACCCGGCGGTCGCTCGGAGTCGACCGGCGACGGCCGGACGCGGCCACCGCGTCGCTGAAGGCGGCGTACTCGAGGTCATCGAGGTCGTGGCCCACCGCGGATTCCTCGAGCCCGGAGGTGACCGCATAGCCCTCACGCGGGGTGCCGGGCCCCGCAGCGAGCACCCCCGACGCCACCAGGTGCTCCAGGTCGTCACGACCGACGGGAACGTAGACCCGCACCACGGGCATCAGGACTCCCGCCCGCTCTTCAGCTCGCGCAACGAGTCGACGATCGACTGGGCCAGCACGTCGACGTCCGGCATCGCGTCGCGGTCGGCGTTGAGTCCGTAGTAGACGCCGCCGTTGTAGGAGGTGACCCCGATCGAGAGTCCCTGGCCCTTGGCGAGCGGGGTCACCGGATAGGTCGACAGCATCTTGGCCTCTCCGGCGTAGAGCGGTGACTGCGGCCCGGGGACGTTGGTGATCATGACGTTGTAGAGCCGGCGCGACATGGCCGAGCCGAGGCGGGCACCGAGCGCGTGCAGGGTCGGGGGCGCGAAGCCGGCGAGGTTGGCCAGCGACGTCGCCCCGACCGCCTGCCCACCCTCCATCTGCTGGCGCATCGCGAAGGCGATCTGGTGCAGCCGCATCGAGGCACCCGGCTCCCCGACCGGGAGGTTGACGACGCAGGCCATCACCTCGTTGGCATACATGCCGCTCGGGTCATCGCCGTAGATGCTGACCGGAACCATGGCCCGCACCACCCTCGAGCCGTGCACCGGCTCCCCGCGTCCGAGGAGCCACCCCCGGAAGCCTCCCGCGATCGTCGCGAGCACGACGTCGTTGATCGACACGTCCTCGGCGTAGGCGCCCAGAGCAAGGCGGCTGCGCACCGTGCGGTAGTCCTCGAGGTCGGTCGGGATCATGACGCCTCGTTGACTCCCCCGCGCACGAGGTCGACCACGTGGGCCGGACGTCGGACGACGTCGAGCAGCGACTCCACCACGAGCTCCGGACCGGACGGCGCACGCTCTGGCACCCAGGCAGAGACCTCCTCGTCCTCGGGCACGCCGGCCGGCACCGAGTCGACCAGGACGTGGGCGATGTCCAGGGCATTCACGCCGTCGATCAGCGCGTAGTGCGTCTTGGTGACGAGCGCGAACCTCCCGCCCTGCAGCCCCTCGACGAGATAGACCTCCCACAGCGGCCGGGTGCGATCCAGGCGCCTCGGTTGCACCCGCGAGACGAAGTCCTGCAGTTGCCGATCCGTCCCGGGCCGCGGCAGGCCAGCGCGACGCACGTGATAGCTCATGTCGAAGTTCTCATCGTCGACCCAGACCGGGTTGCCGACCCGCCCCGGCACGTCGCGCACCTTCTGGCGCAGGCGTGGGATCGAGTCGATCCGGTGCTCGATGATGCGCAGCAACCGGTCGTAGTCAAAGCCGGCCTCGGGTGGTTGGAACACCATCACCGATCCGACGTGCATCGCTGTCGTCGACTCCTCGAGGTAGAGGAAGGACGCGTCAAGGGAGGTGAGCCGATCCGACATGATCACACTCTGCCAGACCCGCCCGCATGGCACCGACGCCATCCTTGTGACTCTTCTCCCGCCATCTGCCGCTGTATGCCGCTGGGCTCGTCGCGCTGGCCTGGCACAGCGGCATACGACCGCCGTTCCCTACCAAGGTCGAGTGGCCCCGATCCGTGCGCGAGCATCGTCAGCCACGTCGAGTGGCCCTGATCCCCGTGCGTGAGCATCGTCAACCACGTCGAGTGGCCCCGATCAGGTGGCGCTCGAGGGCCGCGGACGACGGCGCCAGCCACCGCGCGCCCGCGCCTGCTTGCGGGTCGCCGGGACGAACGAGGTAGCGAGGGCGGCCACCGCCACCCGCAACGGGGAGTCGGGTGCGTGCTCGATGATGGTCCGGCCCGCCAGCAGGGCACCGTCCACCGTCGCCTGGTCATCAGGCAGGTAGTGCACGTGCGCCAGTCCGGCGAAGCGCGCCAGCGACTCGGAGATCCGTGACTCCGGCCGCGACCCGACCGCTGAGGCCCGGACCCGGTTGACGACCGGGGTCGGCACGGGCGACTGGACCGTGCCGATCTCCTGCAGGCCGCGGACGAAACGCTGCAGTGCCACGGGGTCCGCACCACCGACTGCCAGCACCTCGTCGGCAGCCGCGAGCGCCGTCAAGGTGGCTTCGTTGCGGCGGGGGGCCGTCGTGTCATAACTCAACTCCTCGTCGTCCTCGAGGCTGAATCCACAGTCCACCACGACGAACCGGGCCAGGCCCCGGGACAGGTCAAGGACCCGCTCCAGAGCCGCGCCGCGCACCTCCGGCCAGCGCTCGGCCTTGGGGATCCCGGTCAGGACCCGCAAGCCGGGCGTGACCTCGGGTGCCACCCGAGCGAGCGCCGGGAGGTCAAGGGTGCCCTGGTCCGCGGACCGGCAGGCCGCGGCGATGCCCGGGGCCTCGTCGAGCAGGCCGAGGGTCTGGGCGACGCTCCCGCCGTAGGTGTCGACGTCCGCGAGGAGCACTCCCTCGCCACGTGAGGCCAGCTCAGCAGCCAGGGTGACCGCCACCGTGGTCCGGCCGGGGGAACCCGTTGGCCCCCAGACGGCGATGATCCGGCCTCGTGGGACGGCTCCGTCCGCGCC
>CAJDUR010000128.1_pt1 | contig 18097 bp, 19 predicted proteins | sample 7391191 | NCBI WGS metagenome assembly CAJDUR01 (sample SAMEA7055688, study PRJEB34461) | soil metagenome | biome: terrestrial ecosystem; feature: Peninsula; material: soil | place: Antarctica | collected 2016 | reverse complement strand
GAGTCCTCCTTGTTCACGACCCGTCGACTACCCGTCGACCTGAGGTCTGCATAACCAGGGCCCGCGAAATGGTCTCACCTTCCGCGCCCCGGACAAACCCGTGCAGCGGGGCGCGGGCGCCGGATGGGGTCGGGGCAGGTCCCTCCGGATACGATGGAGCGCCCCATCAGGAGGAGGAGCCACACGTGGGAATCATCAACCGGGTCGAGCACGGGCTCGCCAAGGCTGTCCACGGTGCCTTCGCCAAGGCGTTCAAGTCCGAGGTCCAGCCGGTCGAGATCGCTTCGGCGATCCGCCGCGCCATGGACGACAAGGCCGCGCTGCTGGGCCATGGCCGGGCCATGGTGCCGAACCTCTACACCATCGAGCTCAGCGAGACCGACTACGCACGGCTCGGCGACTACGAAGAGGACCTCAGTGAGGACCTGGTCGCCGCCGCTCAGGAGCACGCCGACTCACAGGGCTACCAGCCGGGGGGACCCCTTGAGGTGCACCTGCTCGAGGGTGAGGGCCTGGAGACGGGTGTCTTCCGGGTCCGGCCGGCGACCGCCAAGCGGGCCGGCGCCGACCCGCACCGACCCGCTCCGGCACGGCCCCAGGCCGAGCACCGGGCCCCGTCCGGGACCGCGGTGGACGAGCGGCTGCCCCCGCAGCGCCCGGTCCGGTCCAATCCAGCCGCGCGGCCGTGGCTCGACATCAACGGCGACCGCTACCCGCTGCTCGGCAGCCTGACGACGCTGGGCCGGGACGAGAGCGCTGACGTCGTGATCGATGACCCCGGTGTCTCACGGCGGCACAGCGAGATCCGGGTGACCAACGACGGGCCGCACCTGATCACCTCGATCCGGGACCTCAACTCGACCAACGGCACCTTCGTCAACGGCGACCGCATCACCAGCCAGCGCCTTCAGGACGGCGACCGCGTCACGATCGGTCGCACCTCCGCGACCTTCCGCGCCGGTCGGCGGTGACGGATGAGTGAACTCACCCTGACCCTGCTGCGGCTGGGCCTGCTCGTCCTGCTGTGGATTTTCATCTTCAGCGTCGTCGGGGTGCTGCGCACCGACATCTACGGGACCCAGGTCTCGCGACGGTCGCAGCGCAAGGCCCGCAAACGTCAGGCGAAGGCCTCCACCACAGCACGGGCCGGGGAGCCCACCGGCGCGGGTGCGGTGCCGGCCGGGGTGCCCGCTCCAGTCACCCCACCCGCGGGTCGTGGTCGCGGCAAGGCCACTCCCACCACCCTCGTCGTCACCGAGGGGCCCCTCGTGGGCACCTCGCTGCCCCTGCGCGGCGCCGGCATCCTCATCGGCCGCAACCCCGAGTGCACGCTGGTCCTCGACGACGACTACGCCTCAGGGCGGCACTGTCGCATCTATTCGGGCGGCGCCGGGTGGATGGTGGAGGACCTCGGCTCGACCAACGGCACCTACATCGGCCTCGATGCCCACAGTCGGGACAAGTTGTCCACGCCACGCACGGTCGAGGTGGGGACGGTGCTGCGCATCGGCAAGACCGTGCTCGAGCTGCGAGGCTGAGGCGATGGCCATCGCCCTGCGCTACGCCGCGCGCTCCGATCTCGGCCTGGGCCCGAAGGGCGATGTCGCGAGCTCGATGATCGTCGGGGAGCTCGCCCCGCTCGACAACGACGTCGTCTCCGCCGAGCAGGCCATCTCACAACTCGAGGACGGCCTGCGCCGGGCGAATGCCCACCTGTCCAGTGCCATGAAGGACAACTCGAAGCTGCGTGGGATGGGATCGACGACCATCGCGCTGCTGCGCAGCGGCAACAAGATCGCGCTGGCCCACATCGGGGACTCGCGAGCCTTCCTCCTGCGCGGCGACACCTTCGCCCAGATCACCAAGGACCACTCGTTCGTCCAGCAACTGGTGGACGAGGGCCGGATCACCCGGGAGGAGGCCAGCCACCACCCGCAGCGCTCCATCGTGACCCGGGTGATGACCGGTCAACCCGACGACGAGCCGGACACGTCATTGCGGGAGGCCAAGCTCGGGGACCGCTTCCTGCTGTGCTCCGACGGCCTGTCCGACTTCGTCGGCGCCGAGGTGATCGAGGAGATCCTGCGGGGGGGCGCCACCCCCGACGAGGCGGCTACTCGCCTCATCGAGGTCGCGCTCAAGGCCAGCACCCGCGACAACGTGACCGTCATCGTGGCTGACGTGGTGGATGCCCAGGGCGAGACCCTGCCGGAGACCGTGCCGCAAGTCGTTGGTGCCGCCGCGAAACGGCTGCGCGACAAGACCCGCCCGATCCCGACCAGCCCGGCAGCGAAGGCGGCCGCCCTGAGCCGCGAGGCGAACCGCGAGGTCCGGCGTGAGGCCCAACGGGACGGCAGTGCGGGGGCCGCGCGGGACGCCGGGGACGACACCGACGAGTCCGTCGAACTGGCCGAGAACGGTCCGCGACGCGGCCGTAAACGGCTGACCCGCCGCCTCATCGGCGGGGCCCTGGTCACCGCGGTGATCATTGCCGGGGCGTATGCCGCCTACGACTGGTCCCAGCGCCAGTTCTACGTCGCCGCCGACCACGACGGGAGCATCGCGTTGTTCCGCGGCGTCTCCGCCGAGCTCGGCCCCCTACGCCTCTCCCACGTCGAGATGGGCACCGATGTGCCCGTCCAGAGCCTGCCCACCGATCTACAGGGCGCCCTCGGCCCGGGGATCCCGGTGACCGACCGCGCAGGCGGTGAGCTCAAGATCGAGACCCTCCGGCTGCAGGCGGTGTTGTGCCAGGCGCTGGCCGCCACCGGACTCGGTTGCGGCGTGAGCACGACGGCCCCGACCAGCACGCCGACCACCCCGCCGTCGACGGGGACCCCATCGGCCGCTCCGTCGGGGACGGCCACCACGCAGCCGTCCGGCTCCGCCTCCGTGACTCCTTCCGGACCGCCCCAGCAGACCGTGACGGTCACGATCACGGCCCGCCCGCTCACAGCACCGACCGGGGTACCAACCAGGGCCCAGCCCGGAGCGGGGGCGGCCTCATGATCACCACGGTCGAGTCGGTGACCCCACGCACCCGCCGCGGGGTCGAACTCGTGCTGCTCATCATCGCCATCGCGATCGTGCTGCTCGCCTGGTCCACCGTCGATCTGAACCGCAACGGCACGGTCCCCGCCAACATCTACCCCGTGGCCGGTGGCCTGGTCGTCCTGGCCGTGGCCGTGCACCTCGTGCTGCGGTGGCGCGCTGCCTATGCCGATCCGCTCCTGCTGCCCATCACCACCGTGCTCAACGGCCTGGGCCTGGTCATGATCCACCGGCTCGACCTGGCGGGCGGGCGGCTCGGCACCGACGGCAACGCCTACCGGCAACTGATCTGGACGGCTCTCGCGGTGGCCCTCGCCATCGGGGTCATCATCGTGCTGCGCGACCACCGCCTGCTGCGCCGCTACACCTACATCTCCATGACAGCCGGCATCGTCCTGCTCCTGCTTCCGCTGCTGCCCGGCCTCGGCCAGTCGATCAACGGCTCGCGGATCTGGATCCGTCTCGGGCCGCTCAGCTTCCAGCCGGGCGAGTTCGCCAAGATCGCCCTGGCGATCTTCTTCGCCGGCTACCTCGTGCAGACCCGTGACGTGCTCTCCCTGGCCGGCAAGAAGGTGCTGGGCTTCACCTTCCCGCGGGGTCGGGACCTCGGACCCATCCTCGTGGCCTGGCTGCTCTCCGTGCTCATCCTTGTCTTCCAGAAGGACCTCGGCACGGCCCTGCTCTTCTTCGGGCTCTTCGTCGCGATGCTCTATGTCGCGACCGAGCGGGTCTCCTGGATCGCGATCGGGCTGGTGCTCTTCGCTGCCGCGGTGGCGTTCGCCCTCAGCTCGTTCGCCCACTTCCAGGTCCGCGTCAACCTCTGGCTCGACCCGTTCTCGGTCACCAGCCTGGACCAGTCGGACCAACTCGCCAAGGGCCTGTGGGGGATGGCCGCCGGTGGCCTGACCGGGACGGGACTCGGGGCCGGCCGGCCCTATCTCACCCCCTTTGCCGAGAGTGACTTCATCCTGCCCAGTCTCGCGGAGGAGCTGGGCCTCTTCGGGACCATCGCGATCCTCATCCTCTATCTGCTCTTCGTCGAGCGCGGCATCCGCACCGCTCTGGGGGTGCGGGACGGCTTCGGCAAGCTGCTGGCCCTCGGCCTCAGCTTCTCCGTCGCCTTCCAGGTCTTCATCGTGATCGGCGGCGTGACCCGGGTCATCCCCCTCACCGGCCTCACGACGCCGTTCATGTCCCTCGGGGGCTCGGCCCTGCTCGCGAACTGGATGATCATGACCCTCTTGCTGCGCATCTCCGACCAGGCCCGCCGCCCCCTGGAAGAGGCATCGGCACGCGAGGACACCCCACCGGCGTCAGCTGAGGCCACCCAGGTGGTGAAGCTGCCATGAACTCCCCGATCCGTCGGCTCTCGGTCCTGCTCGCCGCCCTCTTCGTCACCCTGCTCGTGGCCTCCACCCTGGTCCAGTTCGTGCAGGCCCCCGCGTTGGGCGCGATGGCCGCCAACAAGCGCACCCTGCTCGACAACTTCTCCCGCGAGCGGGGGGCGATCTCTGCCGGAGGGTCCCCCATCGCCGTATCCGTCCCTGTCGAGGACCAGTTCCTGTGGCAACGCCTGATCTCCGGGCGTCGCGGCGCCGGGGCGTCCCTGGACCTGACGATCAAGCCCAAGGTCCAGGAGGCCGCGGACCAAGCGCTCGGCCAGAGCCGCGGGGCGGTCGTGGCACTGGACCCCAAGACCGGCGCCATCCTGGCCATGGTCAGCCACCCGCAGTACGACCCCAACGCCCTGGCGAGCCACGATTTGACAGCAGCAGCCAAGGCGTGGAAGGCGGTGTCCACCGATCCCGAGAAGCCCTACCTCAACCGGGCCATTGCCGGGATCTACCCGCCGGGCTCCACGTTCAAGGTGATCACGGCGGCGGCCGCTCTCGAGGCCGGACTCGTGACCGACGGGAACTCCACCGTCCCGGGACCAGCATCGCTCGACCTTCCGCTCACCACCACCAACCTGCCCACCGAGAACGGTCAGCCCTGCGGGCCGAATGGCGAGACGACGCTGGTCCACGCGCTCGAGATCTCCTGCAACACGACCTTCGGAGCCCTCGGGATGGAGCTCGGTGGGGAGAAGCTGCGGGCCCAGGCCGCCAAGTTCGGCTTCGGGGACAGCCTGACCATCCCGATGCGGGTCACCTCGAGCTCCGTGCCGGCCGAGCTCAACGCCCCCCAGACGGCCCAGTCCGCGATCGGTCAGTACGACGTGCGCAGCACCCCCCTGCAGATGGCGATGGTGGCCGCGGGGATCGCCAACCAGGGCCGGGTCATGCGGCCCTACCTCATCGACCGGGTTCGGGCCGCCAACCTCGACATCGTCTCCGGGACGCCGGCCCCGCAGGAGCTCTCGCAGGCCGTCTCGCCGGCGACAGCGGAGATCCTCAAGAACATGATGGTTGCCGTGGTCGACCACGGCAGCGGCGCCCGATCACAGATCTCCGGGGTTGCGGTGGCCGGGAAGACCGGGACCGCCCAGCACGATCCCAAGAAGCCACCCCACGCGTGGTTCATCGCCTTCGCGCCCGCCGACAACCCTCAGGTCGCGGTGGCCGTCGTCGTAGAGGACGGTGGGGTCACCGGCAGCGAGATCGGCGGCGGCCGGATCGCAGCCCCCATCGCCAAAAAGGTCATCGAGGCGGTGCTCGCGAAGTGAGCACCGCTGCCAGAGGCACCACCACCCCGATCAGGAATCACGACATGACGACAGCAGCCCGGCTGCCCAGCACCAGTGAGCGGATAACGATGACCCCCCACACCCCCATCGACTCAGGGAGGACGGCGTGAGCACCACACCCATCGTGCTCGGCGGACGCTACGAGGTCGGGAAGCTGATCGGCCGCGGTGGCATGGCCGACGTCCATCTCGGACACGACACCCGGCTCGGTCGACAGGTCGCCATCAAGATCCTGCGCTCCGACCTGGCCCGCGACGCCAACTTCCTGACCCGCTTCCGGCGGGAAGCCCAGTCCGCCGCTGGCCTGAACCATCCAGCGATCGTCGCGATCTTCGACTCCGGCGAGGACGAGAGCGTCGACGCCACCGGCGTCAAGCAGACGCTGCCCTACATCGTCATGGAGCACGTCGATGGCCACACCCTGCGGGAACGCCTCTCCGAAGTGGGCCAGTTGTCGCCCGAGGAGGCCATTCCGGTCACCGAGGGCGTCCTGGATGCCCTTGCCTACAGCCACCGCATGGGCATCGTGCACCGCGACATCAAGCCGGCCAACGTGATGATCACCGAGACCGGTCAGGTCAAGGTGATGGACTTCGGCATCGCCCGGGCGATCGCCGACAGCGCCGCGACCATGACCCAGACCCACTCCGTCGTGGGCACCGCGCAGTACCTCTCCCCGGAGCAGGCCACCGGCCAGACCGTCGATGCCCGCTCCGACATCTACTCGTCCGGGTGCCTGCTCTTCGAGTTGTTGGCCGGACGCCCCCCGTTCACCGGGGACTCAGCGGTCGCCATCGCCTACCAGCACGTGGGCGAGGTGCCGCAGCCACCGTCGGTGTGGAACGACGCCGTGGGCGGCGACCTCGACGCGGTGACCCTGCACGCGCTGACCAAGGACCGCGACGCCCGCTACCAGGACGCAGCCACCTTCCGCGACGACCTCGAACGGGTCCGCCTCGGGCGGACCATCAGTGCGGCGGCCCTCGGGTCGGGCGCCGCCGTGGGGGCAGCTGCGACCCAGACCCTGCCAGCGGCGTACTCCAGGGATGCCCGCCGTCGGTCGTGACGAGGATGAGCGCGAGCGCAACAGGGGCGGCGGGCGAGCCGCCATCATCACGATCCTCATCCTCGCGGTGCTCGGCCTCGTCGGGTGGGGTGCGATCAACTGGTACACCAGCCAGACGCCCGCGATCATCAAGGTGACGGTCCCCGACCTCAAGGGGATGAAGGAGCAGCAGGCCGCCGCCGCCCTGACCAGTCACAACCTCAAGGGCAATCCGTCCCGTGGCGCGAGCGACGCTCCAGAGGGTGAGGTCTTCGATCAGGATCCGGCCCAGGGGATCAGCGTCAACGAGAACTCCGTGGTCCGCTACACGATCTCCTCCGGGCCGGAGGCGCTCACGATCCCCAACCTGGCGGGGCAGAGCAGCGACGATGCCATCGCTGCCTTGCGGAAGCAGGGCTTCAGCAACTTCAAGGTCGTCCCCGAGAACGACCCGGCGGAGGACAAGGGCAACGTCATCAAGACCGTGCCCGCCGCCGGGCAGTCCGCGGCAAGGGACACCCTCATCGAGTTGCACACCGCATCCGGCAACGTCGACGTGCCTAACGACCTCGTGGGGCAGGACTGGGCGGAGGCCCCGGTCCGCTTCGCCGCGCTCAAGTTGCGCGCCAAGAGGGTGCCGGTCGAAACCGCGGACAAGAGTCCTGGCACCATCCTGGAGGTGGCCCAGGCGGGGTCCGCCGTTCCTGTCGGAACCGAGATCGAGGTCAAGGTTGCCACGGCGCCGCCGTCGACCCCGAGCGTCACGACCGAAGTCCAGACCCAGACCCAGACCGTGACCACGACCATCACCGGATCTCCGACACCACCCACCGACACGGCGACCACGCCCCCACCGGTCGGGGCCGGCAACGGGAACGGGAACGGCGCCGGTAACGGCAACGGCTGAGCTGCCCGCCCGGGAGAGGCGTCCTGCTCAGATGGCGGCCGTGACGAGCGGGCTGAGGCCCGACGAGCGAGCCACGGCCCCCTCGTCACCACACAGTTCAAGGAAGTTCGCGAGCATCCGGTGCCCGCCCTCGGTGAGCACGCTCTCCGGGTGGAACTGGACGCCGTGCAGGGGCAGGTCGCGGTGCCGCACCGCCATGATGAGCCCCGAGTCCGTGCGCCCGGTGGCGATCAACTCCGCTGGCAGCGTGGCCGGGTCGACCGTCAGCGAGTGGTAGCGGGTCGCCGTGAAGGGTGAGGGCAGGCCAGCGAGGACGCCGGTCCCGTCGTGGTGCACGAGTGAGGTCTTGCCGTGCAGCAACTCCGGCGCCCGACCGACCGAGGCTCCGGCGACCACGGCCAGCGCCTGGTGCCCGAGACAGACCCCGAACATCGGGGTCCCGTGCTCCGCGCACACCCGGATGACCTCCATCGAGGCGCCGGCCTCCTCCGGGGTCCCGGGGCCGGGAGAGACCAGCACCCCGTCGTATGCCGCTGAGTCCGCAGGCGAGAACGCGTCGTTGCGCACGACGTGGCAGCGGGCGCCGAGCTGCTCCAGATAGCCGACGATCGTGTAGACGAAGCTGTCGTAGTTGTCGATGACCAGGATCGTGCGCGGTCGCACCCCATCGACCGGTGGCAGTCCTGCGTCGGGCTCGGTGCTGGTCGCCGCATTCATCGGTCGTGCACTCATTTCGTCGTGGACTTTCGTTCCGGAGAGGTGTCGATCGCGATCGCATGGCTCAGGTCCACGGACCCGGAGTAGGCCGGGAAGCTGGCCGCCGGTTTCGTGGTCACGTCGTAGCCGAGGCCCACGGCGTCGACGTATTGCCGATAGATGCCCACTGAGGGATCCGAGTCAAGGCGAGCCTGCATCGCGTCGACGTCTCCGATGGCCGAGATGACATAGGGCGGTGAGTAGACGCGCCCCTGGAGGATGAGCGTGTTGCCCACGCAGCGCACGGCACTGGTCGAGATGACCCGCTGGTCCTGCAGCATCATGGCCTCTGCCCCGCCGGCCCACAACGCGTTGACCACTGCCTGCACGTCTTGCTGGTGCACGACGATGTCATCGACGGTGATGTCGGAGGGCAGCGAGTCGATGGGGATCTTCGAGTCGTTCAGGGACACGGTGATCGAGGGACCGGTGACCGGGGTCATCGCTGCGTTCGGGGCCCAGGCATCCGCCGTCCGGGCCAGCGACTGCAACCGTGTGTCGGTCGGAGCACTGGCGCGGGCGAGGGCATCCACGACCTTCTGCACCTGGTCCAGCTGAGCTGCCTTCTGCGCCACCGCCTCGTTCCGCTCGAGGATGAGCCCGGGGAGGTCGCGGTCGGCTCGGAGGTCACTCCCCTCGGCAGTCCGGAAACTCATGGCAAACATCAAGCCGGCGATGGCGGTGACGATCGGGACGACCAGCGTCCAGCGACCCCGCTTGGGGTGTCTGGGCGCACTGGGCACCTCCTCCGCAGGCCTGCCGTCCGTGGGTGTGGGGTCAATCGGCACGCCGTCGGTGGGCGTGGCGTCGGGCGGCGGCAGGGACGACATCAGGGCTCACCTCGGTCTCACGGTCCATGGGAATGCGGAGTCTCAACTACGCTGGGATGCGTCCATTCTTACCCAAGGAGCCCCCCGTGCCCGAGTCCAAAGGCCGCGACAGCAAATCAGCCGCCTACACCCCGCCTCCAGCAAGCAAGGCAGTGGCGCCGAATCCGACCTGGTGGGTCCCGGTTTTCGTCACGCTGCTCGTGGTTGGGCTGCTCTGGATCGTCGTCTACTACGTCACCGAGTACACCTACCCGATCAGTGCGATCGGACCGTGGAACCTCGGCATCGGGTTCGTGCTGCTCATGTCCGGCTTCATGATGACGATGCGCTGGCGCTGAGGTCGTCTGAGGTCGTCTGAGGTCAGGGACCGCTGGGTCACCACGACCGCGCCCCACACGTTGAACACCGAGTTGTCCACAGCGTTATCCCCAGGCTGGGGATAGAATCACAGCGATGTAACTACATCCACAGGCTTCATCCACAGTGTGGATAAGTGCCTGCGTGGGGCACGGGCTCAGGCCGGGTCGAGGTCCCTGAGGCCGCCGGCTTTACCGATCCCGGGTCGCGGTCGAGCGGGGGGCTTGACGCCTGGCAACGTGACACCGGGAAGCTTGATGGTCGGCGGGGTGAACGGTGGCGGCGTCGGAAGGGCCCTGACCTCCACGATGTCGGCCTTCACGTCCATCTGCTGGCCCGGGACCAACGTGTAGTCGGCCCCGGAACCGGTCCTGATCGAGCCGAAGACCATCCGCACGATGATCGACTCCTCGGTGCTGGTGTTCCGCAGACGTCGCGCATGGCTGCCGTAATAGTTCGTTCCGTCGTTGCGCTGCTTCTCGTGGCGCCAGTCCGTGACGAAGACCCGGGTCTGCCCCGGCTCCACTGTCACGCTCTCCTTGCCGAGTTCACCGTCGGGTCGGCCCTGGGCCGCCCACATGTTGTCTGCTCGCCAATACTCCAGTGTCGGCATCATGTCCCCGTTCGGCCAGAGAGTGAGTGGTGCGTGGCGCTACCGTGGCACACCACGGGGCCGAGGTCCATACCTGGAGGGAAACCCTCGCCGGTGCTGGACTTCCCGGTGCAGCGCAATGCAGCGCCGTTCAGCCCCCGAGACGGAAGATCGTCAGCTCACGGATCGGCTCGGGCACCATGAGGTACTTGGCGACCGCGACGGCCACGACGAGCACGAACAGGCCGGCAAGTCCGGGCCAGACGAGTTGCTTGCGTCCCCGACGGGCCAGCACCAGCATGCCCGCTCCGGCGAGGCCGGCGACGAAGCCGCCGAGGTGGGCCTGCCAGGCGATGTTGGGGATGATGAAGCCGAGCGCCGCATTGATCGCGACGATCCCGTAGATCCCCGCGACCGATCGGTTGAGGTGTCGATTGAGCACGATGAGCGCGCCGAAGAGGCCGAAGATCGCGCCTGAGGCTCCGACGACCGCAGTCACCCACGCCTGGTCCTGGCCACTGGAGAGCCCCGCGACGGTCGGGCTGCCGGCGAGCAGCAGCACTCCGACCTGCCCGGCGACGCCGCTGATCAGGTAGACCGCCAGGAGCCGCGCCCGACCCATCAGCGGCTCGAGATAGGTGCCGAGGATGTAGAGGGCATACATGTTGAAGCCGATGTGCATCAACGAGCGCGGGGAGTGGAGGAACATCGCCGTGACGAAGCGCCACGGCTCGGTCCATCCGAGGAAGGGGGCGAAGGCGTACTGATTGGTGATCGAGGTGGAGAACCACTGGATCGCAAAGATGACGACGCAGATCGCGATGATGGTGTAGGTCACCACTGGCGTGCCCACGCTCTGGCGACCGCCGAAGACGGTCGTCACCGTCGGCGACGACTTGGCCGCCTCACGGACGCAGTCAACGCAGTGGATGCCAACTGCGGCTGGGCGCTGGCACTCGGGACAGGCGGGACGCCCGCAGCGCTGGCACCGGACGTAGGCCTCGCGATCAGGGTGTCGCGGACACACTGATGGTCCGGCGGGCTGGTGGCCGGCCCACTGCTTTTGAGGAGGCTGGCCACCGGCTCCGTGTTCGGACAAGGAAGTTCGCTCTCTCGATCAGTCTTCGATGGTGACCGACTCGAGGACAATGTCCTCGAGGGGCTTGTCGTTGGGACCGGTGGTAACCGCCCCGATCGCGTCAACAACCTTGCGCGACTCGGCATCGACGACCTCACCAAAGATCGTGTGCTTGCCCTGCAGCCACGTCGTCGCCGCCGTGGTGATGAAGAACTGCGAGCCGTTGGTCCCCTTGCCCATCCGCTTACCGGCGTTGGCCATGGCGAGCATGTAGGGCTTGGTGAAGTCCTTGTCGGGACTGATCTCGTCGTCAAACGTGAAGCCCGGGCCGCCGAAACCCTGACCGATCGGGCAGCCGCCCTGGATCATGAAGTTGGGGATGATCCGGTGGAAGATCAGACCGTCAAAGAACGGCGTCGGCGAGGTGCGGCCCGCCTCGTCCTTGTACTCCTTTTCGCCCTTGGCGAGGCCGACGAAGTTGTCGACCGTCTTGGGAGCGTGGTCGGGGAAGAGATCGACGACGATGTCGCCATGGTTCGTGTGCAAGGTTGCCTTCATGGACCCAATCCTTGCACGCAGCGGACCCCGAGTAGGCGTGGCGGGTGTGAAGTTGGCAGGATGGGGCATGAACGACCCGAGGATCGAGGAGGACTTCATGTTTGGAACCACACCGAAGCGCACGGAGCAGGCCACGGCGTACGTCAAGGACACCGCCGCCGATCTGCAAAAGGGCGCACAGAACGGGCTCGAGGCCGTCGGGGAGCAGACTGGCCCCGCACTGGCGAGCGCCGCCGACGCGGCACGTGAGCAGGTTGCGGCCGTTCGCGACGCCGCTGGTCCGATGCTGCACGACGCCATGGACCGCGCCCGCCCCAAGGTCGAAGCCGCCCGCGACGCCGCCGGCCCCCTGCTGCACGACGCCATGGACCGCGCCCGCCCCAAGGTCGAAGCGGCCCAGTCGACGTTCGCTGACCACGTCGTGCCGAGGGTCGGCGCCGCTCTCGCGACCGCCGCGCTCACCCTCGCGCAGGCCCGTGCCACCGCAGAGCACGCCGCTGCACCGGCGGTGGAGCAGGCTCGCGAGAGCGCGCACATCGGCAACGAACGAGCCCGGGACGCCCTGCGTGTGCTCAAGGGTGAGGCCGTGGTCAAGCCCCAGCGCGGCAAGCGGGGCAAGTGGCTCATCGGTATCGGCTTGGTCGCCGCTGCCGTAGCGGCTGCCGCGGCCTTCCGCAAGCAGCAGCAGGCCGACGACCCGTGGGCGACGCCCCTGACCGACCCGTTGAGCCCGACGTCATTCAAGGACCGGGCTGCGGAGACTCTTGAGCACGCCAAGGACAAGGCTACCGACCTGGCCGTGAAGGGTCAGGCCGCGGTGGCTGACGCAAAGGACCGCTCCGGCGAGGACGCGAGCCTGTCCGAGAGCCCGGTCCTCGCCGCCGACGAGGCCGCTCTGGCTGCCGACGGGGCCATTGACGGCACGGACCAGAATCCCGTTCAGGAGCCCAGCGACGCCGCGCCGGAGGAGCTCGCCGCGCAGGACCTGACGGTGGACGGGACCGACGAGGTCCAGGACGCCGATCCCGACACGCGCGCCTGATCCACGGAGCGAAGAGCCAGCACCACGCGAAGGACCCGGTGGCCTCAGGGCCACCGGGTCCTTCCCGCGTGAGCTGGCTCGCACCGACAGGGGGACAGCGCGAGCCAGCACATGCAGAAGGGGTGGGCTCGGTTCGTGCGAGCCCAACCCTCCGCTGACTCAAGAATAGACCCAAAGGGACCCTTGACGCCATGATTTCGATGAAATTTGTATGACCGCGTGTCGCAGCTCGACGGCAGCGGACTGATGCCGCCCAGCCGGGCGGCCGCACCTGGCGTGTTGCGATGGTCGGCGCCCCGCGCAACAGGCCGGTTCGGTGGCTGGCGCGTCGATAGTCTTCAAGTGCCCCGGGGAGGGGCGTATCGGTCGTGAACCGCCGCCCGGGGGGGAGGCGGACCCCGTCCATCGCGGTGTGAGGCCGATCACGCGTTCACGATGTGAGACTACCGGTTGCGGTCCGGTCACGATCTCCTCAGGAACTTGGCTCTCATTAGGAGCCGTGGTCTGGTGGACGGATGACAGGCTTGCGCCCGCCCCCATCGCCGTGGCCGGGATCAGACTGAGTCACCGCAAGGTCCGCCTCCGCTCTGGAGGCCCGGTCGCGTCCGAGGGAAGGCGTGTGGCAGGTGGCTCAGCGCACAGCTTGACCACCAACCTCAGGAGACGCGTGAGCTCAATCACTGCCAGCAATCTATACAAGGTCTTTGGTCGATCACCCGACCGTGGCGTCAAGGCGCTGAAGCGAGGCTCCTCCGTCGAGGACCTTCGCAAGATGGACCTGACGCCTGCTGTCATCGATGCCTCCTTCACGGTCGAGCCGGGTTCGATCTTCGTCGTCATGGGCCTGTCCGGCTCGGGCAAATCCACCCTCATCCGGATGGTCAACGGGCTGCTGCCACCGACAACCGGCGAGGTCCACATCGGCGATGTCAACGTCACCGCCGCGACGGGAGAAGCACTGCGCAAGGTCCGCCGAGAGCAGATCAGCATGGTCTTCCAGCACTTCGCCCTGCTGCCCCACCGCACGGTCGGGGAGAACGCCGCCTACGCCCTCGAGATCCAGGGGGTCAACCGGTCCGAGCGTGAGCGCCGCGCCGAGGAGGCCCTCGGCCTGGTCGACCTCGACGGGTGGGGTGGATCGATGCCCGGCGAACTGTCCGGTGGCATGCGCCAGCGGGTCGGGCTGGCCCGTGCGCTCGCGGCCGGCACCGACATCCTGCTCATGGACGAGGCCTTCAGTGCCCTTGACCCCCTGATCCGGCGCGGCATGCAGGACCAGCTCGTCGAGCTGCAGAACCGGCTCGGCAAGACGATCCTGTTCATCACCCACGACCTCAACGAGGCCATGCGGCTCGGGGACCAGATCGCGATGATGCGAGCCGGGCGGATCGAGCAGATCGGCACCGCTGAGCAGATCCTCAACGACCCGGCGAACAACTATGTCGCCGCCTTCGTCCAGGACGTCGACCGCAGCCGCGTCATCACCGCAGGCAGCGTCATGGAGCAGTTCCCGGCCGTAATCGGTGGCGAGCAGGGGCCGCTGGCGGCCCAGAAGCTGATGCGCGAGAGCCAGATGGAGTGGCTCATCGTCCAGAACCGGGATCGCACCCTCAAGGGCGTCGTGCGCGACACCGACATCGCACGCGCCGTGCGGGAGCAGCAGGACCGACTGCCCATCCTTCTCGCCGCAGACATCGCAACCGCCACTCCGCAGACCCTGCTGGCCGACATGTTCCTCGATGCCGCCAACTATGACGGTCCGGTCGTCGTCCTCGACGAGGCCGGCCGGGTCGTCGGCGCCATCCCCGAGGTCACCCTGCTCGCCGCATCCGGGACGCCGGTCCTGAACTCACCCGGGGACCTCAGCGAACTTGAGACCCTCAGCGGAAGTGCGCAGACGCCCGCGGCGACCAACAACGAGAGGGAGCCTGCCTGATGGACGACTCGACCTTCCCCCGCATCAACGTCGGCGAGTGGGCCGAGACGGCCCTGGACTGGCTCACGGCAAACTTCGAGGGCCTCTTCGACGCGGTGAGCACCGGCACCAACTGGGTGATCGACATCCTCAACGAAGTGCTCCTCGCGCCCCCACCCCTGCTCGCGATCGTCATCTTCGCCCTGATCGCGTGGTTGATCCGGTCCTGGCAGTTCGCCGTCGGCACCGCGATCGCGTTCTCCCTGATCGCGGCGATGGATCAGTGGAACAACGCGATGCTCACCTTGGCGCTGGTCCTCGTGGCCACGGTCGTGGCCCTGGTCATCGCGGTCCCGATCGGGATCCTCGCGGCCCGTAACGACGCGGTCAGCGCGATCGTCAAGCCGCTGCTGGACTTCATGCAGACGATGCCCGCCTTCGTCTACCTCATCCCCGCCGTCATCTTCTTCAGCATCGGCGTGGTGCCCGGCGTGTTCGCCACGGTGGTCTTCTCGCTGCCGCCCGGTGTGCGCTTCACCGAGCTCGGCATCCGGGGGGTGGACGCCGAGACCGTGGAGGCAGGACACGCCTTCGGGGCCACCCCGCGACAGATCCTGCGCGGCATCCAACTCCCGCTCGCGACCCCGACCATCATGGCCGGCGTCAACCAGGTGATCATGCTCGCCCTGTCGATGGCGGTCATCGCCGGCATGGTCGGCGCCGATGGCCTGGGCAAGGAAGTGGTCTCCGCCATCGCCACCCTCAACACCCCCAAGGGCGTGGAGGCCGGCCTCGGCGTCGTGGTCCTGGCCATCTTCCTGGACCGCATCACCGCCGCGCTGGGCAACCCCGGCGAGTACTCGAGCTCCCTCTACCGCGTCCTGCGCGGCCGCGCGACCAGCCGGGCCTGAGGCCAAGCACCCCACCCAGTACCACCGATCAACCGCACCCCCCATGGCTGCCGAAAACTGCGGCGGCCACGACAGAGGAAAGGAAACGTGAACATGACGTTTCGACACACCCGTGCCACCACCAAAGTCGCCGCCGGCGCCGCCCTGCTGGCCCTGGCTCTGACCGCTTGCGGCAGCAGCAGCGACGCTCCCAGCACTGACGCTGGCAGCACCGGCAAGGCTGACAAGGGCACGATCACGCTGGGCTTCATCCCCTCCTGGACGGATGGCCTCTCCACCGCCTACCTCCTCCAGAACCAGCTGGGCAAGCTCGGCTACACGGTCAAGATGAAGACCGTCACCGACGCTGCGCTGCTCTACACCGCGCTGGCTCAGGGCGACGTCGACATGTATCCCTCCGCCTGGCCCGAGGTGACGCACAAGGCCTACATGGAGAAGTACGGCAAGGACATCGAGGACGTCGGTGCCTACTACGAGAACGCCAAGTTGACCCTCGGCGTCCCGGAGTACAGCAAGATCCAGTCCATCGCCGACCTGCCGCAGTTCGCCAAGGAGCTGGACGGCAAGATCATCGGCATCGAGCCCGGCGCCGGCCTGACCAAGGCCACCAAGGAGCAGGTCATCCCGGACTACAACCTGGGCGGCGACTTCGAGCTGGTGACCTCGTCGACCTCGGCCATGCTCGCCGAGCTGAAGAAGGCCGAGTCCAAGAAGCAGGAGATCGTCGTCACCCTGTGGCGTCCTTTCTGGGCCAACAGCACGTTCAACATCCGCGACCTCAAGGACCCGAAGGACGCGTTCGGCAAGCCGGAGGCCCTGCACTTCCTCGGGCACAAGGGCTTCGCGAAGGACTTCCCGGATGCCGCCAAGTTGATCAACGGGATCAAGCTGGACGACGCCGAGTACGGCTCGCTCGAGGACATGGTCGTCAACGAGTTCGGCGAGGGCAAGGAGCCCGAGGCCATCAACGCGTGGCTCAAGGCCAACCCGAAGGCCTTCGACAAGCTGCAGGACGGAACCCCTGGCCGTTGCGGTCGGGGGTTCTGTCGTGTCCGGGATCCCCGCCGTCGGACCGTTGGGCATCCGACAGGCTGTCGCTGAGGGGCGAGACTGCGCTTCGGGGCACCGGTCGCGGTGCCCCGCGCAGCTCCTGCCCCACGCCGCAGCCCTTGCCCCAGAGCGCAGCCCGTATGCCGCTGGGTCCCTTCACCGCGAAGCGGGCTCAGGCGGTGGCTAGCGGGACCGCGGTGCCTCCCGGAGCCGTCGATAGTCTTCGACTGATTCGACGCGCGGCACGAGGAGGAGCGCGACGAGGTAGACGATTGCGAGGAGTCCCCCGGTCGCCAGGGCGAGCAGGAGCGCGACGGTGCGCACCCAGTCGACCCGGAACTCGCCACGCGTTGCGATACCCAGGCACAGCCCGCCGAGCCACTTGCCCTGGTCGATGCGGCACCAGAACGCTCCCCGCGGCGGACCGAGGGGGGCTGGGGTCGTGGGGTGCTGACTTTCGACGGCGCCGGCTTCGGTGAGGAGTCGGATCATCTCCACGTCGTCGATGGGCCGGCGGGTCGAGTCGGCGACGGAGCGCAGTTGATCTCCGAGCGATGTTTCGATGTCCCGGATCGTCTCGTCCCCATCCGGGTCGGTCACCAGCGCTGTCCGAGCCTCCGCGAGATACGCGAGAAGGCGCTCATGCGCGGCCGGTGTCAGCTCTATCGCGTCGGCATGCCCGCTCAGGGTGATGTGTCTGATCTCAACCATGTCAGCGTCCAATCGTCTCGATGATGCCGGTGAGGACACCCCAGTAGCTGCGGAACTGCGCGAGTTGGGCTCGGCCGGCCTCCGTGAGACTGAGGTACTTGCGGGGAGGTCCGGAAGGAGACTCCTGCCACTGGTGCGCCACGAGCCCGTCGCGCCGCAGCTTGTTCAGCAACGGGTAGAGCGTGCCTTCCTGGACGGGAAAGTTCACTTCCCGCAGGGCCGCGACGATCTCGGCCGCGTACCGGTGCTGAATCTCGATCGAGGCCAGCACCAGGGGCTCGAGCATGCCCCGCCGCAGCGCCGCGAGCTTGCTATCAGAGTCCATCTAGGTACTGTACTACAAATAGGTACTGATCTCCATGGCCGCCGTGAACTGTGAAGTCTTCCTAAAACCCAGGGTCATCTCGCGGTCCGGCCGTGGTGATCGGTGCGGGGGGTGCCAGATCGGTCTCTGTCCCTACCTCACCCCAGACATCTATAAACAGCTCACGCAATCACCGAGATATGCGGCTCGAGAAGTGCGGAACGTCAGTATCTTCACCAGACTCGACGTGGATTTGCGAACCGGCGCCGGGCTCGCGCCGTCCCGCGAGGGCACATCTGCCGCG
>CAJDUR010000071.1_pt1 | contig 18834 bp, 17 predicted proteins | sample 7391191 | NCBI WGS metagenome assembly CAJDUR01 (sample SAMEA7055688, study PRJEB34461) | soil metagenome | biome: terrestrial ecosystem; feature: Peninsula; material: soil | place: Antarctica | collected 2016 | reverse complement strand
GGATGAGCGACAACACCGGCACCCTCGAAAACGGACCCGATCCTTCCGAGGCCGGGCTCGCAGCGGATCCGACGGGCCAGGCAGACCAGACGGACCAGGTTGGGTCGGCCGAAGGTGCGGAGCACCGGGCCCCTGCATCTGGAGATGAGTCCGGCAGCACTGACAGCACTGACAGCACTGACAGCGCTGACGGCACGGACAGCACCGACGACACAAACGTCTCGATTGCGGCCGCTGACGCCACCGCCGCTGACGCGGCCGATGCCAACGAGGTGAAGGGCGCGGCTGAGACCAGTGAACCCGGTGAGGACGCAGAGGCCAACGAGGCCGCTGAGACTGGTTCCAGGTCGGAGAAGAGTGGGCGCGTGCGCCAGCTCGAGCGTGAGGGTGAGGTAGCCGCTGACTTCCTGGAGACCCTGCTCGACATCGCGGACCTCGATGGCGACATCGACGTCGACGTGGATGGTGACCGGGCCGCTGTGGCGATCGTCGACTCCGAGGAGGGTCAGGTCCCGCGCCGTTTGGTGGGGCCGGAGGGCAAGGTGCTTGAGGCCCTGCAGGAGCTGACTCGCCTTGCCGTCCAGGCTGAGACGGGCGAGCGGAGCCGCCTCATGCTCGATGTGGCCGGTCACCGTGCCCAGCGTCGGGCCGCTCTGGTCGAGGTGGCTGCGACGATGATTGCCGAGGTCAAGGAGTCCGGGACCAAGCAGTCCCTCGAGCCGATGTCGGCGTTCGAGCGCAAGGTCGTTCACGACGAGGTCGCTGCGGCAGGTCTCACCTCGGAGTCCGAGGGCGTCGAGCCCCGCAGGCACGTCGTCATTCTGCCGTGAACACTGCCGGCACGTTTCACGTGAAACAGGCCGGATAGGCGGTGACGGCCACCGGTGATCCACCGGGCGCCGGGTGTTGAGAAGCAGCCACGACTAGATGGTGTCGCGGAAACGGTGCGATGACGGGCTGAGGGAGGAGTGGTCGTGTGGGAGAGCGTCAAGTCGTGAACCGAGCCGAAACCCCGGCGACCCCGGATGCGGCTCGGACCGTGTTCGGCGACCGGCTACCCGTGGCCCAGGAGTTCGTTGCGATCTTGGCCGACACTGGGATCAGCCACGGCCTGATCGGCCCCCGAGAAGCACCACGTCTCTGGGATCGTCACGTCCTCAACTGTGCTGTGACGCAGGCTGCGATCCCTTTGCGGACGGTGCACCAGCGAGTCATCGATGTGGGATCGGGGGCCGGCCTCCCCGGCCTCGCGATCGCCATCCTGCGTCCAGACCTGGAGGTCCACCTCGTCGAACCGCTGCGTCGCCGAACGACATGGCTCAGTGAGGTCGTCGCTCAACTCGAACTGCCCAACGTCACGGTGCACCAGGCCCGTGCGGAGGCGCTCTGGGACGAACTCGAGGCGCCGTGGGTCATGGCCCGCGCGGTCGCAGGCATCGTCCAGTTGGCCGAATGGACCTTGCCGTTGTTGTCGAAGGGCGGCAGCCTGCTGGCACTCAAAGGCAACCGGGCGCACGCCGAGGCTGCTGAGCATGGCCCAGCCCTGCGACGCCTGGCCCGCGTCGGCCCACGCGACCGGCAGCCCCGCCCGGAGCCGGCCGGGATGGTCAGCAGGGCGTCGAGCCGACACCTGGTAAGGATGCACCCACCCGCATGCCTCATCCCGGGAGATCGTCGTGAACCCACTCCCGAGCGGACTCCTTGATGTGGGGCGACGAGTCGCCGTCGCCGCCGCTAGGCGTGGCAGGTGGTCCCAATCTCTCGTGGCTGGGTCCGTTGCGACCGGAGCCACTGACCGTTTCCGATTGACCTGGCGCACCTCGGAGGTGTTGAGACCGTGACAAACCCGAGCAACTTGGGGTGGCCCGATGCCCTGACCGAGCCGGCCCACGAGAGTCGTCGACTGGGGTGGCCCAGCAGTGTTTCACGTGAAACGGAGGACTTCGATGCCGAGGCCTCTGAGGTTTCTGCAACGGCAACTGCTCAGGTGCCCGCTGAGAGGCCTACTGCTCTCGTCGCTGGTGGAGCAGTCACGGCCGGCCAGGATCCTGAGCCCTCGGCAACGGAAGCTGGCTCATCCGAAACACCCACACCGCGGCCTGTGGATAAGATAGTGGACAGATCAACGGCTTCTGCTGCTTTTGTGCGAGAAGCCGCCCCTGCGGGGGGGCCGATTTGCGCGCGGCGGCAGATCGTGAGTCGGTGGCTTCGGCGCTGCCCGAGGCCGATGCTGACACCCCCGTCGCTCGGGACCTCGCAGAGAAGGCGCGGAAGCGGATCCGACTCACCGGACGGAACCTGCCGAAGCCGGCGCACCCTCGAATCCTCACGGTCGCCAACCAGAAGGGCGGGGTTGGCAAGACGACGACCACCGTGAACATCGCGGCGGCGATGGCTCAATCAGGGTTGTCGGTCCTGGTCATCGACTTGGACCCCCAGGGGAATGCCAGCACCGCGCTGGGAGTGGACCACCATGCCGAGGTGCCCTCGGTCTACGAGGTCCTGGTCGAGGGGACCGCCTTGGCCGACGTGGTCCAGGCCTGCCCGACCGTGGACGGGCTCTACTGCGTCCCGGCAACCATCGATCTCGCTGGCGCCGAGATCGAACTCGTGTCCATGGTGGCTCGCGAAATGCGCCTCAAGCGAGCGCTCACGGCTGCCTTCCCACGAGCGTCGGAGTCGTCACCGTCGCGGTCCTATGACTACGTCCTGATCGACTGCCCGCCCAGTCTCGGATTGCTCACCGTCAATGCGATGGTGGCGGCCGACGAGGTCTTCATCCCCATTCAATGCGAGTACTACGCACTGGAGGGTCTGTCTCAACTCCTCAAGAACATCGAGCTGATCAAGGCCCACCTGAACCCGAACCTGCACGTCTCGACGATCCTTCTGACCATGTATGACGGTCGGACCCGCCTGTCGGCTCAGGTGGCAGACGAGGTGCGCGAGCACTTCCCTGAAGAGGTCTTGCGGGCAACGATTCCACGGTCGGTTCGGGTGTCCGAGGCGCCGAGTTTCGGGGAGACTGTGATGACCTACGACCCCTCGAGCAGTGGGGCCCTCGCCTACCTCGAGGCGGCTGGGGAGATTGCCGACCGTGGTGGGGTCGTCAGTTCCTGACGCTCCGGGGTGACCGTCCCGAGTATTTCCGTTCGTTTCACGTGAAACGGCATTTGCGATCGAGAGGACCCCGATGGACCACGTCGTCATGTATACCGACGGTGCGTGCAAGGGAAACCCCGGCCCTGGAGGCTGGGGGGTGTGGCTGCGGTGCGGGTCGAATGAACTCGACCTCTTCGACGGCGAGGCCGACACCACGAACAATCGGATGGAGCTGCTCGCCGTGATCCGCGGGCTCGAGGCGCTGACCCGCCCCTGCACGGTGGAGGTGTATCTGGACAGCACCTACGTCCGCAAGGGAATCACCGAGTGGCAAGGGAATCACCGAGTGGATCACGGGTTGGAAGGCCAAGGGATGGGTCACGTCCAACAAGAAACCGGTCAAGAACGCCGACTTGTGGAAGCGACTCGACGCCCTGGTCCACGACGGCATCCACAGCATCACGTGGCATTGGGTCAAGGGGCACTCCGGGGATCCGGGCAACGATCGTGCAGACCTCAATGCGAACAAGGGAGTTGACCTGGTGCGTTCGTACCTCTGATCGCCAGCACTGTTTCACGTGAAACAAAAAGCGGGCTTCGTTCGCGACCGACGGTGGTTTCACGTGAAACAGCACTCGCTCTACCGGTGGGCCAGGACGGGTGAGGCCACGTGGATGCTCGGGTGGGCGGCTCAGCCTCTAGACTCGCGGAGAGGCGCGAGGGTCGCGTCGGTCCGGCGGCGCCGAGGCGCTGATCGATCGAAGGGTGGAAGCATGGCGGAGAAGCGTCGCGCACTGGGTCGTGGACTGGGAGCGCTGATCCCCAGCGCACCGTCCGGCAATGGGGGCCGCCCGGTGGACGTGTTCTTCAGGGAGCGGGACGAGACGCCTGCTGCCCCAGCACCGGTCGACGACCCCGCCGGCCCAGAAGCCCACCACGGGGTGAAGGAGTCAGAGGCGGACTCGGGTCCGGACTCGGGGGACGAGGCCGGGCAGGACGCAGGTTTTGAGCAGGATCTGGGCCGGCCCCAGCACGAGGACGGCGCCGCGCCCGGCCGTCCAGCAGAGGCCGGAGAGTTGCCCAGGGCCGACCCCACGGCCCAGGGGCAGAGTGGTGACGGCACCAATGGGTCCGCGCCATCCGAGACCGGCAGCACCAGGCCAAGAGCCTCGAACGAGAGCGACGGTCAACCGCGTCACGATAACGAGCCCGGGCAGCAGGGCTACGAGGGGTTGAACCCCGTCCCCGGCGCCACCTTCGCCGAGCTCGATATCCTGTCGATCCGCCCGAACCCCAAGCAGCCGCGCACCGTCTTCGACGAGGACGACCTCGCCGAGCTCGTGAACTCGATCAAGGAGATCGGCGTCCTCCAGCCGGTCGTCGTGCGCCCGATCCCGGCCGACCAGTTGGCTGAGGCGGATGGCAAACGTTTTGAGCTGATCATGGGCGAGCGTCGCTGGCGGGCCTCGATCGAGGCGGATCAGGGGCGGATCCCTGCGATCATCAAGGAGACGCACGACGACGACCTGCTTCGGGACGCTCTCCTGGAGAACCTGCACCGCAGCCAGCTCAACTCCCTCGAGGAGGCGGCGGCCTACCAGCAACTGCTCGACGACTTCGGCTGCTCCCACGAGGAGCTGGCGAGCCGGATCGGCCGCTCGCGACCCCAGATCTCCAACACGCTGCGGTTGCTCAAGCTGCCGCCGCTCGTCCAACGCCGGGTGGCAGCCGGCGTGCTCAGTGCCGGGCATGCCCGTGCCCTGCTGGGCCTCGCAGACGGCGCCGCCATGGAGCGGATGGCGCAGCGCATCGTCGCAGAGGGACTCTCGGTGCGCAATGTCGAGGAGTTGGTCTCGCTCGGTGAGGGAAATGACGCGCCTCGCACCCGTCGTCCCCGGGCCGGCCATCGGCATCCTCAACTCGATGATCTGGCAGCCGGCCTGGCTGATCAGCTCGATACCCGGGTGAGCGTCGCCCTCGGCCAGCGCAAGGGGAAACTCACGGTCGAGTTCGCCTCCGTGGAAGACCTCAACCGCATCCTCTCGCTGATGGGCCTGGACACCGCACGATGATCAGCCGCCATGCCTGAAGGCCACACGATCCATGCACTGGCCGCCCGCCTCGAACGCGCCTTCAGGGATGAAGCCGTGGCGGCTAGTAGCCCGCAGGGCCGTTTCGCCGCGGACGCAGCGCGGATCGATGGACAGGTGTTTGAGCGGGCTCAGGCCGTCGGCAAGCACCTCTTCGTCGATCTCGGCCCGCAGATCCTGCACGTCCATCTGGGCCTGATCGGCATGTTTCACGTGAAACCACTCGGTGGTATGCCGCCGAGTGAGCCCGCACCGACCATCCGGTTGCGTCTGGTGGGCAGGACGCACGTGGCTGACTTGCGAGGCCCGATGATCTGCGCGCTCATCGATGACGAGAGACGGTCCGCCATCGAGGCACGCCTCGGACCGGACCCGCTCGCTGCGGGGGCTGATGATGAGCGAGCCTGGCAGCGAATCAATCGCAGTCGCAAGGCAATTGGTGAGTTGCTGATGGACCAGGCGATCGTTGCGGGCATCGGCAACGTGTACCGGTGTGAGGTGCTCCACCGGTTGCAACTCGATCCCTTCACGCCAGGTCAGGGGCTGAATCTCCTTGCGTGGAAAGCCATTTGGCAGGATTTGGTGATGCTCATGCCGCTCGGAGTGGCGTTCTCACAGATCCTCACGATGGAGGATCAGGTCGCCGACGCCCGGGCCATGACCCGGACCGGCGTGGTCCGAGAAGTCACCGAGCGGGTCACGGGAGAGCGGCTCGGGGACTACTTCGAGCGCCGCTTCCACGTCTATCAACGGTCCGGTGAGCCCTGCCATCGCTGTGGGAACACCTTGCGGGACAAGAAGATTGGCGGCCGCACTCTCTACTGGTGCCCTGCTTGTCAAACCCGGCACTAGGGATCACTCGAGTCCGTCGCGTGACCGTGCTGGCGTGGACCCCTGATCAGCCGACGGGGTGTGCTGCGGCGGTCGGCCTGTCCGATAGTCGGCCAGGATGCTGTCGATGACTCTCGTGGTGCGGATTGCGCTCTCGCCGGTGCTCGGGCAGGTGCCGCGTCCAGTGAGTTCGTCCACCACCGTCTGGATGAGGGGTAATTGGACCGTGGCCGGCTGCGGGGCCTCGATCTCGCGGTCGCCTCGGGGCGTCCGCAACCGGAGCGGTTCGCCACCAAAGACCGAGAACGACAAGGTTCCCTCCGAACCGATGAGGTCGAGCACCTCTACCTCCTCGCCAGCGTCATAGCACCAGAGGCCGCTACCATGCACGCCGGACTCGAAGGTGAACGAGGCGGTGACCAGGTCCTCGGCTGGGTATCGGCCGGCGCGGTTCGTCGCCGCGCCGGCGGCACGGGCGATGGGGCCCAGCAGGTGGTCCAGCAGGTCCAGGGTGTGGGACGCCAGATCCACGAAGTGTCCACCTCCTGAGATTTGCGGGTTGACCCGCCACGATTGTCCCGAGGGCCCGGATGCCGTGGAGGCTCGGCGGGTCTCGGAGGTCGGTCGGGTCTCGCCAGACAAGGGCCGGCGCAGGTTGCGCACTGAGACGGCGTGCACCGTCCCGATCGCCCCGCCCGCGACCAGGTCGCGCACCCTGATGAAGCGAGGCATGGCACGTCGGTAGTAGGCGACAAACAGCGGCAGCCCTGCCAGAGTCGCGGCAGCGATCATCGCTTCGCATTCGGTTGTCGTTCGAGCCATCGGCTTCTCGACGTAGACCGGCTTGCCCGCCTCGAGCGCCCGGATCGCATAGCGGGCGTGTGAGTCGGGTGGCGTTGCGACGTAGACGGCGTCGACATCGGAGTCCTGGATGAGCGCGTCGGCGTCGTCGTACCAGCGGGGCACGCCATGGCGTCGGGCGTAGTCCTGTGCCTGACGGCCATCCCGGCGCATGACTGCGACCAAGTCGGACCGCTCCGCCTGCTGGAATCCCGGCCCACTCTTGACCTCGGTTACGGCTCCGACCCCGATGATCCCCCAGCGAACACGTTCCATGACCACGACGCTAGTCGAACCCGCGACACCTCCGGCGCGATCCCGCTTCACTACCCGGGTCCCACCTCAACCTCACTGTGGGTCGATGTAGCTGCGCGTCGCAGGTGGCGCGCGACTACATCGACCGGCCGGGAAGAAGGCGCGGGGGTGGGGCCTTACGCTGGGGGCATGGCGCTGCACGGCACCCGGCCCGCCCCGACGCACGTCCTTGCCCACCTGAGTGACCCCCACCTGATCGCCGGCTCTGGCCTGCTGCACGGGCGGATCGACACTCGGGCCCAGTTGCGGCGCGCGCTCGAGCGCCTCGAGGCCTCGCAGGAGCGGATCGACGCCGTCGTCATCTCGGGTGACCTGACCGACAACGGTGACGAGCTCTCCTACGCCTTGCTGCACGAGATGGTCCTGCCGGTCGTGGCGAGGCTGGGCGCCGAGCTCGTCCTCACCAGCGGGAACCACGACGAGCGCGGCCCCCTCGCCCGGGTCCTCTATGGACAGGAGACTGCCGCCCCGCAGGACACCGTCACGATGCTCCGCGGGCTGCGGATCATCGACCTGGACTCCGCGATCCCCGGCTACCACCATGGTGGGTTCGATGATGGCCAATACGCTTGGCTCGCAAAGGAACTCGCCACTACTGCGCAGCACGGCACGATCATCGTCACGCATCACCCACCGATCACCTACCGCTCACCCACGATGCAGTTGCTCGACTTCGAGGACGTTGACCGACTGCGGGCCGCGCTCCAGGGCACGGACGTCCGGGCTATCCTCTCCGGCCACCTCCATGTCACGACCTTCGGCACCCTTGGCTCGATCCCGGTCCTGGTGGCGGGTGGGGTGAGCTATGTCGATGATGCCGGTGCGCCCCGCGAGTTGATGATCGCGGCCACCGGTCCGCAGTCCTACCTGCTCATCGAGGTGCACCCCGACGAGGTGGTAGCCACCGTGGTGCCGATCGGACCACACGACACGTGGCCGGCACTGTCCGACGACGTGCGTGACTTCCTCGACACCGTGCCGCTCGAGGACCAGCGCGAGATCTTCTCCCGCAAGCGCTGAGCGCGTCGGCGCGCTGCCGCTCCGACTCGGCACGAAGGGGCTACCCCACCGGGAGGCGCCGTCGCAGCGCAGGGAGGTGAGCGGCATACGACCGGATGGCTCTAGAGCAGGGCCAGGACCGGGTTGTGCTCCGGGTTGACGGCCTCGCCCGCCCGCACCGGGCCGGGCGGCGTGCCGTCACCGAAGGGTGACCCGCCGAGCGCCTCACGGCCGTGCGGCTGCGCCCAGTTGGTCAGGTCCGGGCCGGCCGGGATGATGCCGGTGGGGTTGATGTCGCGGTGCACGACGTAGTAGTGCGCCTTGATGTGGGTGAAGTCGACCGTGTCGCCGAAGCCCGGGGTCTGGAAGAGGTCGCGGGCATACCCCCACAGGACCGGCATCTCGATCAACTTGTTGCGATTGCACTTGAAGTGCCCGTGATAGACCGAGTCGAAGCGGACCAGGGTGGTGAAGAGGCGGACGTCGGCCTCGGTGATGTGCTCACCGACGAGGTAGCGGTGGGTGCGCAGGTGCTCCTCGAGCCGGTCGAGCTGGTCGAAGAGGCGTCCGTAGGCCGCGTCGTAGGCCTCCTGGGTGCCTGCGAAGCCGCAGCGGTAGACGCCGTTGTTGACGTCGGTGTAGATCGGCTCCGAGATCGCCTCGATCTGATCACGGAGGGCCTCAGGGTAGAGGTCGGGGGCACCTTCGCGGTGGAACTGGCGCCACTCGGTGGACAGGTCGATGGTCATCTGGGTGAAGTTGTTGGTGACCACGGCTCCGGTCGGGATGTCCACCATGGCGGGCACCGTGATGCCGCGCGGATACTCGGGGTCGAACTTGAAGTAGGCGTCCTGGATCCGCGGGATGCCAAGGACCGGATCGACACCGCCGGGGTCGAGGTCGAACGTCCAGCTGCGCTGGTCGTGGGTCGGCCCGCAGACACCCATGGACAGGGCGTCCTCAAGGCCGAGGAGGCGTCGCACGATGATCGCGCGGTTGGCCCACGGACAGGCCCGCGCGACGACGAGCCGATAGCGCCCGGCTTCGACGGGCCAGCCCGAGGACCCATCGGCGGTGATCCGCGTGTTGATGTAGCGGGTGTCCCGCTCGAAGGTCTTCTCCACGTAGGTGCCCGGCGCGCTCATAGTTGAAGCATAAACCTTTATGGACGGCTGGTGTCCAGATAGGGACAGAATGGGGGCATGCGGGAGCGACGGTTGGACGGGTGCCATGCGTGAGTTGCGGCCGCTGACCCCAGACACGGTGGCGGACCTGGTCGGCCCCTGCGCACCCTGTGCCTTCTGGCAGACAGTGCCGCGCAACGGCCGCCGGGACCCCGATCCTCTCGATTTGTTGGCGGAGTGGGTGGCGCAGGTGAGCTCCGACTGGGCACCGCCGGGGCGGATCGCCTACGTCGATGGCAAACCGGTCGGCCAGGTCATCCTCACCCCCGCCCGCTACGTGCCGCGCCTGGCGACCTTCCCGACGGCGCCGGTCGACCCGTCAACGCTCATGCTCGTCACGATCGGAAGCGCAGCGGGGCGACTCGATGCCGGGCTGTGCAAGGCCCTCGTGCAATCGGCGGCCAAGGATGCCCTGCGCGCCAAGGTGCGGACCATCGAGGCCATCGGAGCCAGGCCGCTGGCAGTGGCACGCCACCCTTGTGTCCTTGAGGTTGGCTTCCTCGAGCGGTGCGGCTTCCGCGTCGAGCGGGATCACGTGATCTATCCCAGGTTGCGGATGGATCTGCGGACCGTCGTCTCCCTCAAGGACGAGGCCACCGAGCGGATCGCTCGCGCCCTCGCCCGGGTGACGCGGGGCCACCCGGTCCCGGCGCATCCCGACACCGGGGCGCGGGCCCGGACCGCGCCGCGACGTTAGCGACGGACGGCTCCGACAGACGGCTCCGACGGACGGCTCCGACAGGGCTGAGCCCGACGGTTCACTCCGTGTCGGTGCGCAACTGCTCGAGGTGTTTGCGCAGGTCACCGAGGCGCAGCACGCCGGTCTGCCCGGTGTCGGCATCGCCGAGATACATCCGCTGGAGGGCGACGACGATCCCCTCAGCGATGCGGTCCAGGGTCTGACCCTGGGCGAGCAGCGCGGCGTCCTCGGGATGGCTCAGGTAGCCGACGTCGACCCGGATGGCCGGCATCCGGGTCCGTCTCAGCAGCGGCCACGTCCGGGCGTGGACCCGGCAGTCGGTCAGCCCGGTGCGGGCCACGACCTCGCGCTGGACCAAGTCACTGAACCGTTCGCCGATGACCGACCACCCCACCTGCTCGGGGTGCCCGTAGAAGTAGGTGGCGATGCCGTGCCCCGAAAATCCCGACGTGTGGTCGCTGTGCAGCGAGAGCACGAGGTCGGCGTCGCACGAGTTTGCGAAGGCGGCCCGATCCTCCTCGGTCCCGCCGTCCGTGTGGGTGGTCCGGGTGAAGACGACACTGACGCCGTGTGCGGACAGCCGGCCCTCGATGCGTCGGGCGATGTCGAGACACAACGACGCCTCTTCGACACCGTTGCCCGCGACGACTCCGTGGTCCGGGCCGCCGTGGCCGGGGTCGAGCACGATGATGCGGCCGGCAAGGCTGTAACCGCCTCGTCGCAGCTGCTCGCGCTCGCGCAGAGCGTTGGCCGAGCCTCCGCGCACGCTGCGGTTGAGTCCCGTGAAGGCGTTCATCGTCTCCGGTCCCACGGTTCCGTCACTCTGCAGCCCGAAGGCCGACTGGAAGGCGCGCACCGCGTCGTCGGTCGACGGCCCGAAGGTTCCGTCGACCTTGCCGGGCTGGAAACCGAGCTGCAGCAGGCGGTTCTGCAGGTGGATGACGTCGTCACCCTCGACGAAGTGCTCAGGGACGTAGCGCAACACGCGGTCTCCCAGGCTCCAGCGGGCCCCGTCGAGGGCGGCATACGTGGAGCGCCCCACGACGCCGTCAGCGCTCAGGCCACGCCGTTGCTGGAAGGCCTTGACGGCCTGCTCGACCGTCTCGTCGAACCGGGGGCCACCGCGGTCCTGGAACCCCCCGCCGAGATCGTCCGGCAGGTCCCCGCTGCGTACGAGCCGCTCGCAGACATCGGCCACCGCAGGCCCGGAATCGCCTCGACGGAGCGCGAGGACCGGTTGCGACGTCACAAGGCTCCTCTCGTCGGTGCGGGCAGGCAGGTGTCGTAGGGTCTCCCGCAGCCTAATACGCGGGCGGGGTGGCACCGCGCTTGGCGGTCCCACCCCATCCGTGCCTGATCTGTTTCCTGACCGTCGTCATCAGGCGCGGCCACCGGGTCAGCCGATGAAGTCCTCCAGCTCACGCAGCAGCTTCGGCTTCGGGTGTGCGCCGACGATCGTCTTGACGACCTGGCCCTTGACATAGACGTTGAGGGTCGGGATCGAGGTCACGCCGTACTGTGCCGCCGTGGCCGGGTTGGCGTCGGTGTCGAGCTTGACGATCTCGATCTTGTCGCCGTGCTGGGCGTAGATCTCCTCGAGGATGGGCGCAACCTTGCGGCACGGGGCACACCACGTCGCCCAGAAGTCGACGAGGACGGGCTTGTCGCTCATCAGCACGTCATCGGCGAAGGTCGCGTCGGTCGTTTCCTTGATGTCACCCATGGGTTTCCTTTGCGAGATTGATGATTCCGTATGCCGCTGAGCGCGGCGCGGGGGTTTGGCGCAGTGGGGCTCGACTGATGTCCTCAGGCGGGGGCCGTGCTGAGTTCGCTGTGCTGCTCGAGGTTGCTGAGGAAGCGCTCCGCGTCGAGCGCGGCCGCGCAGCCCGAGCCGGCGGCCGTGACGGCCTGGCGGTAGGTGTGGTCGACGAGGTCGCCGCAGGCAAAGACACCCGGCAGGTTGGTCCGCGTCGAGCGGCCCTCCGCGAGGACGTAACCGTCGGCGTCGAGGTCGACGTGGCCCTTGAGGAGCTCGTTGCGCGGGTCGTGACCGACCGCGATGAACAGGCCGGTGATGGGCAGCTCGCGGGTCTCGCCGGTGACCGTGTCCCGCAGCGTCACCCCGCTGAGCTTGCCCTCGCCGTGGATCTGGGCCACCTCGGAGTTCCAGGCGAACGAGATCTTGTCGTTGGCGTGGGCGCGGTCGGCCATGATCTTGCTGGCCCGCAACTCGTCACGGCGGTGCACCAGCGTGACCGTGCGGGCGAACTTCGTCAGGAAGGTGGCCTCCTCGATCGCGGAGTCGCCGCCGCCGACGACGGCGATGTCCTGGTCGCGGAAGAAGAAGCCGTCGCAGGTCGCGCACCACGAGACGCCGTGGCCGGACAGTTCCTTCTCACGGGGCAACCCGAGCTCCCGGTAGGCCGACCCCATCGCGAGGATGACCGCGTGGGCGCGGTAGGTGTTGCCCTCCCCGTCGGTGACGGTCTTGACGTCACCGTCGAAGTCCACCGCCGTGACGTCGTCAGTGATGATCTCGGTGCCGAAGCGCACGGCCTGGGCCCGCATGTTGTCCATCAGGTCGGGGCCCTGGATGCCGTCAGCGAAGCCGGGGAAGTTCTCGACCTCCGTGGTGTTCATCAAGGCACCGCCCGCGGTGACGGCTCCTTCGAAGAGCAGGGGGGTCAGGCTCGCGCGCGCGGCGTAGACCGCAGCCGTGTAGCCAGCTGGGCCGGAGCCGATGATGATGACGTTGCGGACGTCGGACATGTCGCAGTGCTCCCAGGGACGCAGGTACGCGGCTCAGGCCGCGTCTGTTGGCGAAACAGATCCTACGGGCTGGTTGTTCCCACGCCCTGGTCCGGTGGCTGGCGCGAGGTGACTGCCGTCTCTCAGGGGGTTCCCGGACCGGGGACGGTGGTGGCGCCCCGGAGCAGCCCGGGGTTGCCGGTGGTGCAACTGCGCTCCACGACGAAGGCCACGACCCCTGCGTCGGTGTGGGTCACGATGATCGCGGCGGGCAGCCCGTCCCAGGTGGCCAGGTCCACGCTCACCTCACCCGGTGGTGCCGAGATCGCAGCGAGGCAGCTCCCGAGCCCGATCGGTGTCGCGATCGGCCCGAGCCCCGGGGCCTCGGCTCCGAGGTCGTGCAGCGCCGGTCCGGGCGCGGCGAGCAGGTCACGAGCCCGGGTGGTGAGGTTCGCGGCGTCATAGGCGGTCGTGCTCACCTGGATGTGGATGGCGGGGTCGGTCGCGGGCGTGGAGCGGCCGGCGCCGGCGGTCGGGCCGGGGGCCGTGGAGGACTGGGAGCTGACCACGGCGGCGGCGTCAGGTGCTCGCTTGTTCAGGTGCAGCGCCGAGCCGCCCAGCACCACGATGGCAGCTGCGGCCGCCACTGCGGCCCCTGCGAAGACGGGTCCGCGGCGCTGCTGCTGGCGGATCAGGGGCGTGCGGACCCGGTCATCGGCGCTGCCCCCGTGGTGCCGGTGCTCGTCATGGGTCAGGGGCCCCGGCCCGACCCGCAGCCGGGCCTCCTCGGCGAGGGCCGTCGTGATTCGCCGGGCGTAGGCCTCGGGCATCGACCCGGGATCAGGGACGTTGGCGAGCAGGCGGCGGACCTGCGCCTCGACGTCGGGATCCAGAGCCGGCTCCCGGCCCTCGCCAGGGCTGGTCGGCGGGGTGTGCAGCGGGGTGTTCGTCGCGTCAGGATCGTGTGGGGCGGGTGTATTCGGGGACTGGTCCACCGTCTGGGTCCTTCATGTGGTTCGACTACAGACGCCTGGCGGCCCCCTGCCGTCCGGCGTTGTCCTGGATGGGGTGTCATGGAGGGTTTCAGGAGCTCGCCCTGGGGTGCCACGGCTGGTCCTGGAGGCGGAACGGTCCAAGCGTGGGACCGTACCCAGCGTGTGACGACGGTCCGGGCCAGCTGGGTTCCATCGTGGCCAGGCCCAAATTTCCGCCGCCCCGCGAGTCGAGTGGCCCCGGCGAGCGTCAGTTGTCGGAGACCGGGCGGACGCCAGGGGTCAGCCCGAGTTGCTGCGCGAGGGCCGCCCGACCGCGCGAGCACCGGGACTTGATGGTGCCCTCGGCCACGCCGAGGATCGCCGCTGCCTCGATCACCGGCACGGCGTGCATGTCGACGAGCACGAGCGCGGCCCGCTGACCCTCGGGGAGGGTGGCCAAGGCCTCCTCGATGTCGAGGCGGACCTCGGTGCTGCTGTGCTCGTCATGCCGGTCGGCGAGTTCGTACTCCGGCAGCGGGCTGGTCGGCTTGCGGCGGCGCAGCCGGTCCAGACACGCGTTGACGATGATCCGGTGCAGCCACGTCGTCACGGCGGCCTCGCCGCGGAACGAGTCGGCGCGCCGGAAGGCAGAGATGAACCCATCCTGGACGGCGTCGGCAGCCATCTCCGGGTCGCGGGTGGTGCGCAGGGCCACTGCCCACATGCGGTCCTTGTGCCTGCGGAACAACTCACCGAAGGCGTGGTCGTCTCCCGCGACGTGCAGGCTGAGCAGTTCGCGATCGGTCAACTCCACCAGGTCGGGCGGGGCAACCACGACCACGATCAGCGCACCAGGACTTCGGAGATCTGGGCTCGATAGTGGTTGGGCGCCTCGGCCGGGGCACCCTTGGTCACCCAGACGATGAGCTTGCTGGCTGGTTTCAGGTCTTTGGGCGCGTTGAGCGTGATGGTCCCGCTCTTGCCGCTGCTCTTGCCGATCTCCTGGGCGCCGTCGAGGCTGGCGGAGTTGCCGGCGTAGACGGTGACATCTTGGGCCGCAGGCAGGGTCAGGTCCACCTCAGTGATCACCGCAGTGGAGGGGTTGAGGTCCAGGACGATGCCGATTCCGCCCGCGCCGTTGAAGTCGGGCGAGCCGTACCACCGCGAGCGCCACATCGTGCCGGGATCGCCGTCGTAGGCGAGTTGGACGTTCTGGTCCGTCTCGTTGGTTTGCGGGGCGTAGACCGTGCCGCCGGTGATCGCGACCGGCACCACGGCAGGGGGGGTGCTGGTCGGCGACGGGGTGGGGGCGGTCGAAGGGCTCCCGTTCGGGGTGGTGGGGCGCGATGCGGTCACCGTCACGGTGGGCCGGGCACGGGGTTCGCCATCCGACTTCCCGATCTGCAACACGTTCTGGATGCCGATGATCAGCGCCACCACGACGAGAGCGCCGACGATGGCCAGAGCGATCCGGGACTGGGCGTTGGATGGCCGCTCGGGGGCGACATGGGTCAGCAGCGGCATCGGCGGCTCAAGGTCCCGGGCCGGGGCGTTCTCAAAGGAACCGACCTTGTCACCGAGTGCACCGGCAACCCCGGCGGCGGCGGTCCCTGCGGCGGCCGCACCTGCGAGCAGGCCTGCTCCGGTGGATGCTCCGCTGGCTGCGGCGCCTGACTTCTCCCCGGCTGCGGTGCCTGACGTGGTGCTGGCTCGGGCATCCGGTGTGCCACTGGCTGGGCCGGGACCACCCGATCGGTCACTGCGGCCCGGGGCGGGAACCACGGGAAGCACCCGGGTCGCGGTGGCGTCCTCACCATCGCCCGGGTGGCTGGAACGGGCCGAGGCCACGTCGATGCCGCCGTCGGAGATGGGGGGTTCCGCCGGCCAGGGAGCGATCTGGACCGCGAGGTCGCCGGGGGAGATCGGGCCGCTGGCATCCTGGCCGAGGGTGAGACGGCAGATGAGGTCGAGGTCGGCCGGCACGCCCACGGCGATCTCTGATGGCGCCGCGATGCCGCCGACCATGGTCGGGGCTGGCTCGAGTCCGACGTTCTGCGGTGCGTGGCCGTGCTCGGAGGCCGCTTCCGGCCACCGTGCGGTCAAGCCGGCGTAGGCGATCTTGACGAGCCCGACGGCATCGATCCGGGACGCCTCGACGTCGGTGGCGTCGTCGGTGTCGGTGAGGGCGGCCTCGGTGGCCAGGCCCCGGACCTTGACCTCACCGTCCGGCATCCGCAGGACGCAGGACGGGGTCAGGGCCAGGTGGTGCAAGCCGCGGTGCCGTGCCTTCTCGAGGGCGGTGGCGGCTTCGCCGGTCAGTCGGCGGGCTTCGTTGGCGGGGAGTCCGCCGGCCTGGAGCAGGTGCGAGAGGGGAGCCGCGCCAGTCAGTGGCTCCTCGACGATGAATGAGACGCCAAGATCGGTGCCGACGTCGAGGATCCTGACCAGGCGGCGGTCCTCGACCGCGGCGGCGCGTCGAGCGGCGTCGAGGGCCGCTGCCGCGATTTCCGAGTCGGCGAGGAAGCAGATGAGGACGACGTCACGCTCCAGCGTGGTGTCGGTGGCCCTCCACCGCTCGTGGAAGGTCCCGGCGGACATGCGGAGGGTAGCGGTGTAGCGCCCCGCGAGTACCGAGCCCGGTCCTACGCCCTGCACGTGTTCTCCTTCAGTCCGTTTGTACTGCGGACATCCTAGGGCGCCTGGGGCCTGATCTTCCGGTTGCGACCACTGCACGGGGCGCCGTCCTCCCACATCGATCTGGCGGATGGCTCACGAGCCGGCACCCGGCCCGCGCCCACCGGGCGGATCAGCAGGGGGCCCGGGTGGGGCGAGAACGGCGGGATCCGCGCCGATCTCCTCGATGCGGGAGGTGCCACGGAGCACGGTGCGCAGCACCCCTGCGATGAGGATGAGCCCCGCCACGATCCCGCCGACCCAGTAGATCTGGGCGTCGAGAGGGTTCGCCGAGACGGGGATGGTGGCGGCCTGGCCGATCGGGGTGCCGTCCGCGGTCGTCAGGATCGCCCTGATGTCGGCCTGCCCTGCGGCCACGGCTGTGACGGGAACCCGCACGGTGGTGCGTGAGTCCGCGCCGATCGTGATCGGGCCGGGCTGCTCGACGATCTGCATGCGCGGGTTGGTCGGGGCGAGGACGAGACGGATGTCGTTGATCTCGTAGTCGAGTCCGTTCGCGATGGTGATCTGCAGGATCCCGCTCTCGGCGAGGAAGTTGACGTCTCGCGGGATCACTTTGATCGCGCTCGTCGCCGCCTGCACCTCTGTGCTCACTGCCTGCGACAAGGTGGGCCACTCGGCGGGGGCGTAGCGCCACCGCACGCTGGTCAACTCATCGAGCACCTCACGGTAGGTCTGCTCGAACCCGGCCCCGTCGCGCAGCACGGTGGCGACCCGGAGGATGGTCTCGTGTTGGGTGGTGAGGTGAGCCAACCGGGTCGCGGTGAGCGTCGCAGCAGGAGCGGTCTGGCTCGGGGCAGCCGGAGCCTGCTCCGCCAGGCGGACGGAAGAAGCCGGTCCGAGGAGGGTCGACGCGTCGACCCGCGTCAACCAGGGCACATCCGTCGCTGCAAGGAACTGGGTGAGGGCGCTGGCGTCCGGGTCCCACGTCCGGGTTGCGGCGACCAGGAGCGTCCTTGGGGTGCCGGGACGCTCGCCGAGGAGCACCAGCGTGTCGGCCAGATAGCGCTGGATGCTCAGCCCGGCGGCCTTCGCCGTCGTGGGCAACTCAGCTGAGAGCCCCGGGTCCACGCCCAGGAGCGGGGTCCCGCCCCTCGCCACCCGTCGAGCGTCGGGGGTGTAGGGCGAGGTAGCGGTGATCGCATCCTGTCGGACGATGATGCCGGCGATCCCACCCGTCCCGTTGGCCGTGTACACCTGCTTCACCTCGGCCTCACGCCCGGCGGGAAGCGCTTCATCGGCCGGCCAGGCAACGTCGGAGCGGGCGGGTTGATCCAGCCGGGCCGTGAGCGTGCTGGCCCGGGAGACAAGGTCTCGGATGAGGGGATTGGTCGGGCCGATCTCGGCTGCCGCGGCGACGTCGGCATCCGCGTAGGGCAGGGCCCACACGCTGTGCCCGCGCAGTTGCGCGGCGAGGGCATCGGTCAGCGCGCGCGTTGCCGATGGTGCGTCGGGGCTCGGCACACCGGTCGAGTCGGGGTCCGGCGTCGACGTGGAGGTCGGTGTCTGGGATGGGGCCGGGTCGGTCGGCGTGGGGCTGGCGCTTCCGGTCGCTCCGGCCGCCGGTGTCGTGGCGGCTGGAGCCAAGGGTGCTGGGGGCGTCGCGGGGGCCGAGGGGACGGGCGGCACGCTGGGCGTGGGTGGGGTCAGCCCGACGGGGCCGTCATCAGCCTCGGGACCGAGCACGGCCGGGTCGACGACGAGCGTCACCGCAGTGTCCTTGGTGCCTTCGACGATGGCCCGGATCCGGGAGCCCGCACCGATGGCGCGCCGCCAGGCCCGGTCCTTGGTCGCCTGGTCACGGGAGAAGAGGTCGAGGTCCGGGTCGAGCGTGACCGGCACCAGCGTGGCCACGGTGAGCGGCTCGTATTCCTTGCGAGAGTTCCAGGCGAGGAAGGAGTGGGTGACGGCCTGTGGGGTGGCCCCGGCGTGCCGCCGGCGGAGAGCGCCGGGGTGCGCACCCGGCCGAGGGTCGCCCCTGTGGCCGGGGTGACGTCCACCGCCCAGGTGGCGACCTCAGTTCGGGCCGCGAGCTCGGAGCCGCCCCGGACGATGCGGACCTGACCAGCCGGCAGGGGGGTCGAGTCCGGAGCCGTGAGGGTCCCGGTGATGGTGACGGCCGTGCCGCGAGAGACCACGGTTGGCAGCGCGGCCCGGAGCGAGATCGTGGCCGTGGCCGTGGCCGTGGCCGTGGCCGTGGCCGTGGGCGCGACCGGAGCGGCCGGAGCGGCCGGGACCGATGAAGGTGCTGCCAGTGCCTGAGCCGTCAGGGAGATGCTCGACCCGGCGGCCGGCGCCGGGTGGCTGCTGGCCGCACTCGCGCCGACGGCCAGCGCACCGGTCAGGGTCATCGCCGA
>CAJDUR010000116.1_pt1 | contig 19141 bp, 17 predicted proteins | sample 7391191 | NCBI WGS metagenome assembly CAJDUR01 (sample SAMEA7055688, study PRJEB34461) | soil metagenome | biome: terrestrial ecosystem; feature: Peninsula; material: soil | place: Antarctica | collected 2016 | reverse complement strand
TTCGCCACCGGATTCGAGACGGTCGACCACCTCGAGCGGATGATGAGCCTGGACAACGCCTTCTCCTTCGAGGAGGTGCGCGAGTGGGTGGACCGCATCGAGCGGGAGGTGGGCACCGACGTGCGCTTCCTGTCCGAGCTCAAGATCGACGGACTCGCGATCAACCTGCTCTACGAGCACGGCCGGCTGGTCCGGGCCCTGACCCGCGGTGACGGGCGCACCGGTGAGGACGTCACCAACAACGTCCGCACGATCAGCGGCATACCCCGCCGGTTGTCGGGGGAGTCCCTGCCTGACCTCGTCGAGGTGCGCGGTGAGGTCTTCTTCCCGACCGCAGCCTTCGCGGACCTCAACGCCGGCCTGGTCGCGGCGGGGAAGGCGCCCTTCGCCAACCCGCGCAACGCAGCGGCCGGCTCGCTGCGTCAGAAGGACCCCCGGGTCTCGGCGACCCGCCCGCTCCGGATGCTCGTCCACGGGATCGGGGCCCGCACCGGCTTCGACATCACCAGCCAGAGCGAGGCCTACGGACGGCTGCACGAATGGGGGCTGCCCACCTCCGACGAGTTCCGCGTCTTCGATGACATCGCCGAGGTCGAGGCCTTCATCACGCACCACGGCGAGCACCGCCACGACCGTGCCCACGACATCGACGGCATCGTCATCAAGGTCGACCAGATCTCCCTGCAGCGCCAGCTCGGGGCGACGTCCCGGGCGCCCCGCTGGGCGATCGCGTTCAAGTACCCACCCGAGGAGGTCAACACGCGGCTGCTCGACATCCGGGTCAACGTCGGGCGCACCGGCCGGGTGACCCCCTACGGAGTCATGGAGCCGGTGGTAGTGGCCGGCTCGACGGTCGAGCAGGCGACGCTGCACAACGCCTACGAGGTGGAGCGCAAGGGGGTCCTCATCGGCGACACGATTGTGTTGCGCAAGGCCGGCGACGTCATCCCCGAGATCGTCGGGCCGGTGGTCGACCTGCGGGACGGCACCGAGCGGGCTTTTGTCATGCCGACCGAGTGCCCGGCCTGCGGCACCGAGCTGGCGCCGGAGAAGGAGGGCGACAAGGACATCCGCTGCCCCAACGCCCGAGCCTGCCCCAGCCAGTTGCGCGAGCGGATCTTTGCGCTCGCCTCCCGCAACGCCCTTGACATCGAGGCGCTCGGCTGGGAGGGCGCGATCGCGCTGCTCGAGTCGGGCGTCATCGACGACGAGAGCACCCTGTTCACCCTGGGGGAGAAGGAGGTCGCCCAGGTCCCGCTCTACACCAGGGCTGCGAAGAAGACCGACCCCGAGGAAGCGGTCATCGAGGGCCGGGTCCTGTCGGCGAATGGGCACAAACTCGTTGCCAACCTCGCCGAGGCCAGGGACAAGCCGCTCTGGCGGGTCCTGGTCGCCTTGTCGATCCGGCACGTCGGACCCACGGCGGCCCGTGCGCTCGCCACCCAGTTCGGGTCGATCGCCGCGATCCGCACGGCGGGGGCGGAAGAGCTCGCCCGTACCGAAGGGGTGGGTGAAGTCATCGCCGAGTCCGTGACGCAGTGGTTCACGGTCGACTGGCACCAGCAGATCGTCGACCGCTGGGACGCCGCCGGGGTGCGCATGCAGGACGAGCGCGACGAGTCCATCGAACGGACCCTGGAGGGCCTGACCATCGTCGTCACCGGGTCGCTCGAGGCCTTCTCCCGGGACGAGACCAAGGAGGCGATCATCAGCCGCGGGGGCAAGTCGGCCGGCTCGGTCTCCAAGAAGACCGACTACGTGGTCGTCGGGGCAAACGCCGGGACCAAGGCGGCCAAGGCGGAGGAACTCGGCCTCACCATCCTCGACGAGGCCGGCTTCCGCGCCCTCCTCGAGACGGGCCCGCTCGACTGAGTCCCCCGGCGACCACCTCAATGGGTCGTCGGGCCCGGCCGGCAGGTGTGGCTAGGCCCCACAAGGCTGGGTCAGCTATGTGCTGTCAGGCCGTACTCTCGAGATACGCCTCTCCTAGGCTTCAGGGAGCATCATTCGACCGCTCATGCCCAAGGAGGTGCCGGTGGCAACTGGCCCCGTTCTGCTCGAGACCCGAAACCTGACCAAGGAGTTCCGTGGTTTCAAGGCCGTCTCCGATGTTTGCCTGTCGGTCGAGGCCGGCACGGTCCACGCCCTCGTCGGCCCCAACGGTGCCGGCAAGACGACGTTGTTCAACCTGCTGACCGGCTTCCTGACCCCGTCCTCCGGCTCGATCATCTTCGACGGTGCTGACATCACCGGCAAGGAACCCGAGCAGATCGTTCCGCTCGGGATCGCACGCTCGTTCCAGATCACCAGCCTCTTCGAGCAGATGACGCTGAGTGAGCACCTGGAACTCGCGCTGGCCAGCCCCACCGGGATGGGGATGCACTTCTGGCGCTCGGTCAAGCGTCTGGAGAGGTTCCGGGAGCGATCGATGGATCTGCTCGAGGAGGTCGGCCTGGCCGATCGGGCCAGCGCCCCGGCCGGTTCCCTGGCCTACGGGCAGAAGCGGGCCCTCGAGCTGGCCATCGCGATGGCGCTCGACCCCAAGCTCCTGCTGCTCGACGAGCCGACTGCCGGCATGGGTATCGAGGACGTCGATCGGACGATCGCCCTGGTCAAGCAGTTGGCCGAGGGACGCACGGTCGTGTTCGTCGACCACAACATGCATGTCGTCGGATCGTTGGCCGACACGGTGACGGTGCTGCAGTCGGGCGAGGTTCTGGCGGAGGGCACCTACGACGAGGTGCGCAACGACGAGCGGGTCATCACCGCCTACCTCGGGAGCGCCGTATGAGCGACACCGGGACCCGCACCTCCCTCGAGGTCAGCGGTATCTCCGCCTGGTACGGCGAGGCCCGGGTCCTGACCGACGTGAGCATTGCCGTCAACGCCGGCGAGGTCGTCACGCTCGTCGGCCGCAATGGTGCTGGCAAGACGACCCTGCTGCGCTCGATCATGGGCCTGCACAAGCAGGTCCAGGGCTCGATCACGCTGGATGGCGTCGAACTCTCGAAGCGTTCAGCTGACAGCCGGGCCCGGATGGGAATCGGGTGGGTGCCCGATGACCGGGGTATCTACGCGAGCCTCTCGGTGGCCGAGAACCTGCTCCTGCCCCCGGTCGTGCATGACGCGGGGTGGAGTCTGGAGCGGATCTACGAATTCTTCCCGGCACTGCAGGAACGCCGCGACTTCCCGGGCACCCGCCTGTCCGGAGGCGAGCAGCAGATGCTCGCGATGGCCCGCGTCCTGCGGATGGGCTCGCGGTTGTTGCTCCTCGACGAGCCGAGCGAGGGACTGGCGCCCGTCATCGTCCAGAGCATCGGGGCGATCATCCGCGAGATCAAGGAGCAGGGTGTCGCCGTCCTGCTCGTCGAGCAGAACGTCAAGTTCGCTGCCACCGTGGCAGACCGGCACTATCTGCTCGCGCAGGGAAAGGTCGTCGAGCACCTCGACAATGCGGACTTTCACTCCCGCGAGAGTGAGTTGCTCACCTATCTCGGGATGTAGCCACCTGCGCCCATCTCACCCGCATCACGATCACGTACGCCAGCAGGACTCACATCCCAGGAGGGGATATGCGTAGCACCAAGAAGTTCACCGGATCACTGGCCATCGCGGCCGCCGCCTCACTCGCACTTGCCGCATGCGGCGGCGGCGGAGGCGAAGGGGCTGGCGGGCCGCAGGCCGGCGTCGGCGCCAAGCTGACCAATGACAAGGTCGTCATCGGCCTGCTCAACGACCAGTCGGGCGTCTACAAGGACCTGTCCGGTCCCAACTCGGGCGTGGCCATCCAGATGGCCATCGACGACTACAAGGCGAAGTACGGCGACAAGGCCGTCGCCAAGGACATCGAGCTCGTCCAGGCCGACCACCAGAACAAGCCGGACGTCGCCAACACCAAGGCGCAGGAGATGTACGACCGGCAGAACGTCGACATCATCCTCGACGTGCCCACGTCGTCCGCGGCCCTCGCCGTGGCGGAGCAGGCCAAGACGAAGAAGAAGCTCTACATCAACATCGGTGCGGCCACGACCGCCCTGACGGGCAAGTCCTGCAACAAGTACACGTTCCACTGGGCCTACGACACCTACATGCTGGCCCACGGCACGGGCGACGCGACGGTCAAGAACGGCGGCAAGACCTGGTCGATCGTCTACCCCGACTACGCCTTCGGGCAGGACATGAACAAGTCCTTCACGACCGCGATCGACGGGGCCGGCGGCAAGGTCCTCCAGTCGATCCCGACGCCGTTCCCCAACGACAACTTCGCCACCTTCATCACCAAGGCAGCATCCGACAACCCTGACGTCGTCGGGATCATGGCGGCCGGCGGGGACCTGATCAACTTCGTCAAGCAGTACAACCAGGCCGGTATGCAGGACAAGGCCACCCTCGCCGTCGGGCTGATGTTCATCACCGACATCCACTCGCTCGGGGTCGAGCAGTTCGCCGGAACCCAGTTCACTGACGCGTGGTACTGGAACTTCGACGACAAGAACCGCGCCTGGGCCGACAAGTTCCAGGCGAAGACCCAGACTCGTCCGTCCTTCGCCCACGCCGGCAACTACTCCGCGGCGATGAACTACCTCGAGGCCGTCCAGGAGGCCGGCACCGACGACGCCGACGCCGTCGTGGCCAAGCTCGAGGGCAAGAAGATCGACGACGTCTTCCTGCGCAACGGTGAGATCCGCGCCGCTGACCACCGCGTCATCCACGACTCCTACCTGGCCAAGGTCAAGACGAAGGACCAGGTCAAGGAGGACTGGGACTACGAGGAGATCCTCAGCACGATTCCTGCTGCCGAGGCCTTCGGCCCGGTCTCGCCGGACTGCAAGATGTGACCCGGTCCTGAGGCTGCAGCAGTGCAGGCGGCCGGATGAGTTCCCCCCGCATCCGGCCGTCTGCACGAGCTGACCTCAGACCGTCAACGCTGACCAGCGAAGTTCCAGGAGCACCATGAGCAGTTTCATCCAGTACACGTTGCAGGGCCTCGCGGCCGGTGGGTTCTATGCCCTCTCGGCCCTGGGACTTGCCGTGATCTTCGGCGTCCTCGGCGTCGTCAACTTCTCCCACGGGGCCTGCTACATGTTCGGGGCCGTCATCGCCGCGGTCCTGCTGAGCCAGTTCAACGTCAACTTCTGGTTGGCCCTGCTCATCGTCCCCATCATCATGTTCGGCTTCGGGGTGCTCATGGAGCGCTTGCTGGTGCAATGGCTCCTCCAACTCGACCCGCTCTACAACTTCCTGCTCACCTTCGGCCTGACTCTCGTCATGGTCGAGGCGGTCAAGCAGAAGTACGGCGTCTCCGGGTTGCCCTACGAGATCCCCGCAGGGTTGGGGGGTCAGGCCACGGTCGGTGGCCTCAGCCTGTCGGTCTACTCGATTTTCGCCTGCCTCTTCTCGGTGGCCGTCTGTATCGCGGTTGGACTGCTGCTCACCCGGACCCGGATCGGGATGATCGTCCGGGCCTCGACCGAGGCCCCCGAGCGCACCCGGGCCCTCGGGATCAACGTCGGCCGCTGGATCACGCCGGTCTTCGGCTTCGGGATCGCCCTAGCCGGGCTCGCGGGGGTGCTGGCTGCACCGACCCGGGCGATCACCGCCGAGATGGGCAGCAACTTCGTCATCATCCTGTTCGCCGTCGTCGTCATCGGCGGCCTCGGCTCCATCCTCGGCGCCGTCGTCGCCGGCTTCCTCGTCGGCCTCGTCGAGGCCTACGGGGTCGCCTACGCCCCGGCCTACGCCCAGATCGTCATCTTCGTCCTGATGGCGCTCGTTGTCCTCGTCCGGCCCGCAGGGCTCTTCGGGCGAGAGGAGATCGCATGAGCGACCAGATGACCGCGCGGGTCGACGTCGACGTCCCCCCACCCTCGATCCTGTCGAGGCGCAGTCCGTTGCGCTACCTGTTCCTGCTCGTCGGGCTGGCGGTGCTCGTGCTGTTGCCCTACCAGGTGTACCCACCGGTGGCGATGGACATCCTCAGCTGGGGGCTCTTCGCCATCAGCGTGGACCTGCTGCTCGGCTACACCGGGCTGCTGAGCTTCGGGCACGCGGCCTTCTGGGGTGGGTCGGCCTACGCCACCGGCTTGATCGCCATCAACTCCGGGCTGCCCTTCCCGGTTGCCGTGCTCGGCGGCGCGCTCTTCTCGATGCTCATCGCCGTGCCGATCGGTTATCTCTCGGTGCGCCGGACCGGTATCTACTTCGCCATGGTCACGCTCGCCTTCGCCCAGATGCTCTACTTCATCGTCAACCAGTGGCGGGATGTCACCGGCGGCGAGAACGGGCTGCAGGGCATCCCCAAGAACTTCTTCGGCATCGAGAGCGTCGAGACCGATTCGTTCTACTTCTACTACGCGGGCGCGGCGATGATCGTCCTCGGGGTCTTCATCGCCTGGCGGGTCATCAACTCGCCCTTCGGGCGGGTGCTGGTCGCGATCCGGGACAACCCGGCCCGAGCGAGGGCTCTCGGCTACAACGTCGAGAAGTACAAGATCGTCGCCTTCGTCATCTCCGCGGGCCTCGCGGGACTGGCCGGTGGTGTCTTCTCCATCAGCCACGGCTTCGCTTCGCTGCAGGAACTCGTGTGGACGACGTCCGGCAAGGTCGTGCTCATCACGGTCCTCGGCGGGATCGGCACCCTCTGGGGTGGCCTCGTCGGCGCGGGGGTCGTGGTCTACCTCGAGGACTACCTCGCCTCAGCCGGGATCGGTGGCATCGCGATGATCACTGGCGGCATCTTCGTGCTCATCGTGCTGCTCTTCCGGCATGGCATCTGGGGCACCGCCCGCAACCTGCTGCGCACCTACGTCATCGAGCGCCGCAGCCCCCGCTAGCCGGCCAGGGTTGGTCTCTGGTTGGTGTCGCGCTGGTGTCGGGGCGGAGCATGGTCGGGTTCGGGGCGGCACCTCCCTCCCCATAGACTGAGCGTCATGTCCACTCTCTCCCGTGACGACGTCGCGCACCTGGCGGGCCTGGCCCGCATCGACTTGTCGGACACCGAGCTCGCCCGCATGGTGGGCGAGCTCAGTGTCATCCTCGAGTCCGTCGCCAAGGTCCAGCAGGCGCCCATCGAGGGGGTCGCGCCGATGTCGCACCCGATGCCGTTGACGAACGTGACCCGGCCCGACGTGGTGCGCCCCGGGCTGACGGCGGAGGAGGCACTGTCGGGGGCACCGGACGTGGCTCAGGGCCGCTTCTCGGTGCCGCGCATCCTCGATGAGGACTGAGCCAAGGCGTGAGGATCGACCGAGCGCCAGACCACCTACCTGGCCGTATGCCGCTGACCTGGCTGAGCGGCATACGGCACCTTCCCGAGCACTTCGCCCACAACAAAGGCAACTGACGTGACTGACGACCTGACCAGGGCCACCGCAGCGGAACTGGCGGATGGCCTCGCGAGCAAGACGTTCTCCTCCGCCGAGGTGACCCAGGCGCACCTGGACCGCATCGCGGCCGTCGATGGGCAGGTCCACGGCTACCTGCACGTCGACGGCGCGGGGGCGCTGGCGACGGCACGGCAGATCGACGACCGCCGCGCCGGGGGAGAGACTCTCGGCGTGCTCGCGGGCGTGCCGATCGCGGTCAAGGACGTCATGGCGACCAAGGGCCTGCCGACGACAGCCGGCAGCAAGATGCTCGAGGGCTGGATCCCTCCCTATGACGCGACGGTGGTCGCGAAGCTGCGCGCGGCCGGCCTGCCGATCCTCGGCAAGACCAACATGGACGAGTTCGCGATGGGCTCCTCGACGGAGCACTCGGCCTACGGCCCGTCGCGCAACCCGTGGGACCTCGATCGCATCCCGGGTGGCTCGGGGGGCGGCAGCAGTGCTGTCCTCGCGTCCTTCCAGGCCCCCCTCGCGACCGGCACCGACACCGGCGGCTCGATCCGCCAGCCGGCCGCCGTGACGGCGACCGTCGGCGTCAAGCCGACCTACGGCGGCGTGTCCAGATACGGCCTCATCGCGCTGGCGAGCTCGCTCGACCAGGCCGGGCCGTGCGGCCGGACCGTCCTCGACACCGCCCTGCTGCACGCGGTCATGGGCGGGCACGACCCGCTGGACTCGACGTCGATCAACGCACCGGTGCCGCCCATCGTGGAGGCGGCCCGCACCGGTGACGTGCGTGGCCTCAAGATCGGTGTCGTCAAGGAACTCGGCGGGGAGGGCTATCAGCCCGGGGTGCGGGCCCGGTTCGATGAGTCCGTGGCACTGCTCATCGAGCAGGGCGCCGAGATCGTCGAGGTCTCCTGCCCCAACTTCGACTACGCGCTCGCTGCCTACTACCTGATCCTGCCGAGTGAGGCCAGTTCCAACCTCGCGAAGTTCGACGCCATGCGGTACGGCATGCGGGTCCTGCCCGAGGGAGTTGCCGACCCGAGCGCCGAGCAGGTCATGGCGGCGACCCGGGAGGCGGGCTTCGGCCCGGAGGTCAAGCGCCGCATCATCCTCGGCACCTATGCCCTCAGCTCTGGCTACTACGACGCCTACTACGGCTCCGCGCAGAAGGTCCGCGCCCTCATCGCCGCGGACTTCGCGGCAGCCTTCGAGCAGGCGGATGTGCTGATCAGTCCGACCGCGCCAACGACCGCCTTCAAGCTGGGCGAGAAGCTCGATGACCCAATGGCCATGTACCTCAACGACATCGCCACGATCCCGGCCAACCTCGCAGGGGTGCCGGGGATGTCGCTGCCGTCCGGGCTCGCGGATGAGGACGGGCTGCCGGTCGGCATCCAGATCCTCGCGCCAGCGATGCTGGACGAGCGGCTCTACACCGTCGGCGCGGCCCTCGAGCGGGCGCTGCTCGACACGTGGGGCGCCCCGATCCTGTCCAAGGCTCCCGTGCTGGGTGCCGGAGCCGCTGGCGTGAAGGGAGCCTGAGATGTCGACCACCACCGACGCTGTCATGGACTACGACGAGGCGCTCTCGAAGTTCGACCCGGTCATGGGTCTCGAGGTGCACGTCGAGCTCGGCACCAACACCAAGATGTTCTGTGGGTGCCCGACCGTCTTTGGGGCAGAGCCGAACTCGCAGGTCTGCCCGGTGTGCCTCGGCATGCCGGGCGCGCTGCCTGTCGTCAACGAGAAGGGCGTCGAGTCGGCGATCCGGATCGGGCTGGCCCTCAACTGCGAGATTGCCTCGTGGTGCCGCTTCGCCCGCAAGAACTACTTCTATCCGGACATGCCCAAGAACTTCCAGACGTCGCAGTACGACGAGCCGATCGCCTTTGGCGGCTGGCTCGACGTCGACCTCGAGGACGGCTCGGTCTACCGCGTCGAGATCGAGCGGGCCCACATGGAGGAGGACACCGGCAAGTCCCTGCATGTCGGGGGCGCGACGGGTCGCATCCAGGGCGCCGACTACTCACTCGTCGACTACAACCGGGCCGGCATCCCGCTCATCGAGATCGTCACCAAGCCCCTGGTCGGGGCGGGGGAGCGGGCGCCCGAGGTGGCCAAGGCCTATGTCTCGGCACTGCGTGACCTGCTCAAGGCGCTCGAGGTCAGCGACGTCAAGATGGAGCAGGGCTCGATGCGGTGCGACGCGAACGTCTCGCTGCGGCCCAAGGTCGGCAATGACCCGAGGGGAGCGGCCCAGCTGGCGGTCCCGCTCGGCACCCGGACCGAGACCAAGAACGTCAACTCGCTGCGCTCGGTCGAGCGCGCCATCCGCTATGAGATCGCCCGGCACGCCGTGATCCTCGAGGCCGGCGGGTCGATCCTGCAGGAGACCCGACACTGGCACGAGGACACCGGCGTCACGACGTCGGGCCGGGAGAAGTCCGACGCCGAGGACTACCGCTACTTCCCCGAGCCGGACCTCGTGCCGGTGGCGCCGACCCGCGAGACCGTCGAGGCGCTGCGCGCCACGCTGCCCGAGCCGCCTGCCGATAAGCGTCGACGGCTCCAGGGTGACTGGGGCTACAGCGATCTGGAGATGCGCGACGTCGTCAACGCCGGCGCCGTTGAACTCATCGAGGAGACGATCGCAGCTGGGTCGAGTGCCACTGCCGCCCGCAAGTGGTGGCTCGGTGAGCCCTCGCGACGAGCCAACGCGGAGGGCCAGGACATCGTGACGTATGCCGCTGGGCTGGGATTCACGCCCGGCGACGTCGCTGAACTCGACCGGATGGTGGCCGCCGGACGGCTCAACGACTCGATGGCCCGCCAGGTCCTCGACGGCGTCCTCGACGGCGAGGGGCGACCCGGACAGGTTGCGGACGCCCGCGGTCTGGAGCTCGTCCAGGACGACGGGGCGCTCGAGGCGGCCGTCGACCAGGTGATCGAGGCCAACCCCGACGTGGCCGACAAGATCCGCGACGGCAAGGTGGCAGCGGCGGGTGCGCTGATCGGCCAGGTCATGAAGGCGATGAAGGGTCAGGCGGACGCGGGGAAGGCTCGTGAGCTCATCCTGTCCAAGCTGACCTGACCGCCAGACCCGTTGACATCCTGAGCAGGGAGCAGCACACCGATCACTCGACGGTCCACACCGGTTGTGACCGGGTGGAGTCCGTCGAGTGCTCGGTGTTTCTGGGGCCGGGGTCGAATTGGGTCAGCCGCTGCGGTTGGGCCGAGGAGGTAGCCGCACCACCACCGAGCACCTGACCCAGAATGTCCTGAAGCGGGTTGGAGCCCGCGGCTGCGTCCGGTGTCGACCCGGAGGGAGTCTGCGTCGGCCCGGCCTGGGCGCCTTGACCGCCGGGGAAGAGCGGCCCGTCGGCCGTGGCCCCCGGGGTGCTTCCCGCGCCAGCTCCGCCACCGAGGATGCTGCCGAGGCCGCCGCCACCGGTCACCTTGCCGGCCAGCCAGGACAGGACGATCGGGGCCAGCATCGGAAGCAGCTTCTTGACCAGGCCGCCACTGGCGCCCCCGCCGAGGCCGCCGAGTTGGCTCACGACCTGGTCGGTGTTGTCGCCGAAGACGTGCCCCACGATCTTCTCACCGTCCGCCACGTCGATCGAACTGAGATCGGTGGGTGCCCCAGCGGAGTGCTGGGAGAGGGCGGACATGATCGAATCCGCACCGGCTGGGTCAGCGGCGTTGGCTTGCAGCCCACCGAGGAGCGCGGGCAGCGCGCCGTGCGCAGCGGCCGTGATCTCGCTCTCGTCAACGCCGAACTGGCTGGCGAGTTGGCTCACGGGGATCTGCTGCAGGATCTCGTCGAACGAGGACATGTGGTTACCTCCCTTGTCGTGCGGCGCGGTGCCGCCAGCCCGACCCTAGCCTTTCCGGGCCTGCCGTGACGCCGGGGAAGGAGCGTGCTTCGGTCCGGATCTTGACCTGGTTCCCAGGGTGGCAGCGGCTCCGGCCATCGGGGTGGCAGTGGCATCAATCAGCGGGTTGGTCATGGCGGGGAGGCCAGCGCGGCTTCCTGCTGGGCGACCCGCACGAACTCAGCCGCGGCGGGGATCCGGTAGCGGTCGCGGTGCCAGGCGATGCCGACGATCCGTGGGCTGACATCAGCGAGCGGCATCACCCGCACGCCGGTCTGGAACGGGTCCACCGACAACCAGGAGATCACTGCCGTGCCCAGACCTTCAGCGACCAGGCCCATGATCGTGCTGTTGTCGTTGGAGCGGAACAGGATCTGCTCGGTGAGCTCCGGCCGGCCGAGCCGACTCTCCATGGAGTGCACGGCGCGCATCCGGGCGTACGTCACGAGCGGTAGTCCGGTCAGATCGCTGGCTCGGATCGGAGTGCCGTCCCGTCCCAGTTCGCTGTCCTCCCGCACGACGGCGACATAGGGGTCCTCGAGCAGCTCACGGTGAACGAAGGGCCCCCGCATCATCGGATAGGCGACGAAGGTCAGGTCGAGCTCGCCCCCCTCCACCAGGTGCAGCAACTCCTCGTCATCCTCGAGCTCGGTCAGCTCGATCGTCACCCGGGGCCAGCTGGCCCGGAACTCGCGCAGGATGCGGGGCAGCAGCCGAGCGCCGACGCTCTGGTAGCAGCCGACCCGCAACGAGCCGGCCTCGCCGCTCGCGAGGGCGGCGAGGTCCGCTCGGGCGCTGGCGATGCGGGCGACGATCGCGTTGGTATGACCGAGCAGCACCCGGCCGGCGACCGTGAGGACCACCGGTTTGGGGCCGCCCGGCCGCTCGACGAGGCGTTGGCCCACCAAGCGTTCCAGTCGGCCGATCTGCTGGCTCACGGCGGACTGGGTGTAGCCGAGGGACTCGGCGGCCCGGCTGAACGACCCCTCGCGGCCGACCGCCGACAACGCGATCAGGTAGCGCAACTCCCACGGCTCAGCAGGCTTACTCATCCCACATACATTACGGCCGCTAATGCTTAATGTCATCAGCCAGAATTGTACTAATGGGAATGGCGTTGGAAGATGGGAACGAAGCCCGACGGACCCACCCGAGCCTGACCGAGGAGACCTCCATGACCCAGATCGCCCAGAACGCGCCCACCTACGCCGACGTCGTCGACCTGGAGCGCTACCCGATCCATGACCTCGACAGCGAGCGGGGCCAGGCCCTCGTCAGCGCCTGCCGCGAGGAGCTGGCGGCCACCGGCGTGTGCAACCTCGCGGGCTTCATCACCCCCGAAGCCGTTGCAGAGATGGTGACGTTGGCGGGCGACCTGCGGGACAAGGCCTGGGCGTCCGACCGGACCCACACGATCTACTTCGAGCCGATTGACGAGTCCGTGCCCGCCGATCACCCGCGCGCTCACCAGGTGCGCTCGGCCAAGAAGGGCATCGCGTTTGACTACATCCCGGCCGACGCCCCGCTGCGCCGCCTCTACGCGTCCGATGACCTGACCACCTTCATCGCCACCGTGCTGGACAAGCCGGTGCTCTACCGCAGCGCCGACCCCCTGGATGCCCTCCAGGTGACGACCTTTGCTCCTGGCGACGAGCTCGGCTGGCACTTCGATCGCAGCGAGTTCTCGATGACCGTCATGTACCAGCAGGCGGAGAAGGGCGGCGACTTCGAGTACGCCCCCGGCCTGCGCTCGGATGACGATGAGAACTACGACGGCGTGCAGGCCGTCCTGCAGGGCGACCGCTCGGGCCTCAAGGTCCTCCCGAGCGCGCCCGGAGCGTTGGCCTTCTTCCGCGGTGAGTACGCCTTGCACCAGGTGACCCCGGTCGAGGGCTCGACCCCGCGGATCAACTCGGTGTTGACCTACGGTGAGCGCCCGGACATGAAACTCAACGACCTCACGTCGGAGTTGTTCTACGGGCGCACGTCGGCCTGAACCAGCCTGAATCGGGCTGAGCGAGCCGGGTCCCGGCGTCGGACCTCTATGTGAGGCCGACGGCGGAGCCCGGCAGTGAGATCAGCCGGTCGTTGTCACCGTTGCTGGTCAGGATCCAGGCCCGGTCGTTGACGAAGGTGATGTCGCGGATCCGGCCGTAAATGCCGTCGAGAAAACGCTTCGGGGTGCCGGCGGTGCCCTGCGCCGTGAGCGGGACCCGCCAGACCGACTGCCCGCGCAGCGTCGCGAGGTAGGCGGCGCCATCGGGGCCGATGGCCAGACCGCTCGGTGAGGCCTCGCTGGGCGCCCACTGCGCGATCGGGTCGACGTAGTCGGGGTTGCCGACCTTGCCCTCAACCGCCGGCCAGCCGTAGTTCTTGCCCGGCACGATGACGTTGAGCTCGTCCCACGTGTTGAGGCCGAGCTCGCTGGCGTACATCCGGCCCGAGGAGTCCCACGCGAGTCCCTGGACGTTGCGATGGCCCAGGGTCCAGATCGGCGACCCGCCGAAGGGGTTCCCGGGAGCGGGCTTGCCATCTGGGGTGATTCGCAAGATCTTGCCGCCCAAGGAGTCCATGCTCTGGGACAGTTGGCCGGTGCCGCTGTCGCCGGTCGCCACATAAAGGTAGCCGTCCGGACCGAACGCGATCCGGCCGCCGTTGTGGGTGCGACCTCTCGGGATGCCGTCGAGGATGACGACGGGCTTGCCGATCGAGTCTCCGCGCCACGGGACCGCGGCGACGCGGTTGTCGCTCGCCGCGGTGTAGTACGCGTAGAACACCGGATCGACGTCGAAGTCGGGTGGTACCGCGAGGCCGAGCAGGCCGCCCTCGCCGGGTTCGCGCTGGATCGGCAAGGTGCCAACGACCGCTGAGGTGCCGTTGGTGCCGGGCTTGGGGACCCAGTGGATCTCCCCGGTGTTGCGCGTGCTGATCAGGGAGGACCCATCCGGGAGTTTCGCGATCGACCACGGGATGTCGAGCCCGCCCAGCAGCACGGTGGGTCCCGCAACCGGCGTGGTCTGCGTCGTGCTCGGGACCGCCGTGTCGCTCGTCGCTGTCGGGCTCGTCGCCGCGGACGTCGGAGGTGCGGTGGACTGGCCGCTGACCTCGGGGGACTCGGATGGCTGCCCGGACGAGCAGGCGGCCGTGACAGCGAGCAGGGGTGCGAGGGTCGTGGCAGCGAGGGCGCGGCGCAGCGATCGGGAACTCGGCGGCATACGGCCATTGTGTCTCACGCCCGTGGGACGACCCGGTCGGCCAGCCACGTGTGCTCCGTCTCGTGCAGGACCCCGGCTGCCAGGACCCGCCGCGCGGCCTCGACATCGCCCATGGCGGCGCGGAAGTTGAGCAGCAGGGTGATGTCGTGGTCGGGTCGCTCGATGGCGATCTCGTCGCCCGTTTCGATCCGACCCGCAACGGTGACTGAGAGGTAGGCGCCGGTGCGGCCGACCTCCGAGAACCGCCTGATCCACTGTGGCTCACCGAGATACCCGGCAAAGGTGCGACAGGGGATGCGGGGCACCTCGACGCGCAGCACTGCGGTCCCAACGCGCCACACCTCCCCGATGAGCGCGGTGGTCGTGTCGACCCGGCTCGTCGTGAGATTCTCACCGAAGGCCCCGTCCCGCAGCGGGCGGCCGAGCTGCGTCGCCCACCAGTCGAGGTCCTCCCGCGCATAGGCGTAGACCGCCTGGCGCGCGCCGCCGTGATGGCGCTGGTCGCCGACGTGGTCGCCGACGACCCCGCTGCCGAGGCCCCCGTGCTTGGGTCCCGGGTCGCGCACCTCGATCGCCGCAACCGGGACAGGACGTGGGGGGCATGGTCAGGCACCCCTGCACCCTAACGAGGGCCGCGATCCTAGGCTGGGCGGCATGAGCACCGATCGCCATCTCGTCGTGACCGTCCCCGAGAGCACGTATGCCGCTGGGCTGGCCGACGTCGCCGGCGTCGAGGCGGTCCTGTGGGACCTCGACGGCCCGCACGAGCGCCAGGACGAGTTCCGTCTCGTGGTTCCGCCCTACATGGGTGGTCCGCCGCGCGCAGAGGTGCTGAGTGGCCTGCGGGCGCTCGAGGTGGTCCAGAGCCTGTCCGCCGGCTACGAGAGCCTGCTTCCGGTCGTGCCCTCGGGCGTGACGCTGTGCAACGGCGGTGGGATCCACGATTCGAGCACGGCCGAGCTGGCGCTGACCCTGACGCTTGCCTCGCTCCGCAACATCCCGGAACACGTTGCGGCGCAGGAGCAGTCGACGTGGGCGCCGTTGCGGATCGGGGAAGCTCTCGCCGACAAGCGGGTGCTCGTCGTCGGCTACGGTCGGATCGGGCGAGCCATCGTGGCGCGCTTCGCGCCCTTCGAGGTGTCGATCACGGTCGTCGCCTCCCGGGCCCGCGGCGGCGATGACCTCGTCGACACGGTGCACGGGATCGATGAGTTGCCAGCCCTTGCGGAGGCGGCTGATGTCCTGGTCATCATCGTCCCGCTGGGTGACTCGACCCGTGGTCTGGTCGACGCGCCGTTGCTCGCCCGACTGCCCGACGGGGCACTGGTGGTCAATGTCGCGCGTGGGGGAGTCGTCGACACGGAGGCGCTCGTCGCAGCCTGCGCCTCGGGTCGGATCCGGGCGGCTCTGGATGTCACCGACCCCGAGCCGCTTCCTGCGGGCCATCCACTCTGGAGCACTCCGGGGGTCCTCATCACGCCGCACGTCGGCGGGGCGACCACGGCGATGGCGCCGCGGGCCCTGGCGCTGCTGCGTCGACAGGTCGTGGCGTTGCGAGACGGGGCGCCGCTGGCCAACGTCGTGCAGCGTTAGGCGGCGCTCTGAAGGCACCCCGCGAAGGAGTGGGGCGGCTCCGGGCCAGCTCAGCGGCATACCCCCTTGTGGGCTCGTGATGCGTCCTGAACACTATGGAGAATGACTGAGACCATCGTCGCCATCGGCACGCGTAAGGGCCTCTGGCTCGCCCGGAGTGCGGACCGTCAGCTGTGGTCCCTCGAGGGCCCCCACTTCCTCATGAGCGAGGTGGCAGCGGTCGCGATCGACACCCGGCAGGGGCGCCGGTCCGTGCTCGCGGGGGTGAAGTCGTGGCACTGGGGCCCGACCGTTCAGACGAGCGAGGACGGGGGCCGGACGTGGACCGAGAGCGCTGATCGGGCACTCTCCTTCCCCCCGGACACCGACACGGCGCTCGAGCGGGTCTGGCAACTGACCCCCGACCCCAACGACGCCGATGTGGTGTGGGCCGGCGTCGAGCCGCATGCCCTCTTCCGCAGCGCGGACCGCGGGGTCACCTACGAGCTCGTGCGTGGCCTGTGGGACCACCCGCACCGGCCCACGTGGGAGCCCGGCTTCGGTGGTGGGGCCGTGCACACCGTCATCCCGGAGCCCGGCGACCCCCAGCGCCTGCTCGTGGCGATGAGCGCCGGCGGGGTCTACCGGTCGGCTGACGCCGGCGAGACCTGGGCGCCGAGCAATCCCGGAATCCGGGCCTATTTCATGCCCGATGACGAGTACCCAGAGTTCGGCCAGTGCGTCCACAAGGTGGCTCGCGGCGTCGACGGGGAACTCTTCGCCCAGAACCACAAGGGGGTCTATCGCTCCGGCGACGGGGGGCAGACCTGGGACTCGATCGCGGCGGGGCTGCCCACGGACTTCGGCTTCACCATCCTCGCGCACCCGCGCCGCCCCGGTGTCGTGTGGAACGTCCCCGTCCAGGACGACGGCGAGCGGATCCCCCCAGGTGCGCGTCTTCAGGTCCAGCGCTCCGAGGACTCGGGCACGACGTGGCGCGAGTTGTCGGACGGCCTCCCCTCCGAGAGTTACACCTGCGTGCTGCGCGACGCGGCCGCGCTCGATGATTCCGACGCCGTCGGGCTCTATCTCGGCACCCGCAACGGCGACGTCTTCGCGTCGGTCGACGAGGGGGGCTCCTTCAGCCGAATCGCGACCCAGTTGCCCGACGTCCTGGTCGTCCGCGCCGCCCAGCTCGACTGAGAGACAAAGGATTCCGTATGCCGCTCACCCCCACTAGGGTCATCCTGCCCGGCCTTTTGCGTGACCTGGTCGGTGGCCTGGCCGAGATCGAGGTCGTCGACGACGTGGCCGGGCAGACGGTCGGGCAGGTGCTCGATCGAGCGTTCACTGAGCACCGGATCCTCGACGGCAAGGTCCGCGACGAGCGCGGCGTGATCCGACAGCACGTCAAGGTCTTCGTCAATGGCGAGGACGCCACGCGGGGTGCCGGGGTGGCGACACCGGTGCCGGCAGGGGCCCGGGTCCACATCATCAACGCGGTCTCCGGCGGATAGGGCCGACGCCGCGGGTGGCGCGACCGGACACTGCGACCGGACACTGCGGCTCCACACTGCGGCCGGCCACTGGGGTCGGATCAAGCCCGTGATGGTCATCCTGCCGCGATCCGGGTTCGGGCGCCGCCTGAAAACCTGTCTGCCGGAGGCTGACAACGTGCGCACGTAGGGGCATGCTCATCTCATGAGCACTGCCGCGAGCGAGAAGACCCTTGTCCTCATGCGCCACTCCAAGGCGGAGCAGGTTCCAGGCAAGCCGGATCATGACCGTGAACTAGCCCCGAGAGGCCGTCGAGATGCCGTGGTCGCCGGATCATGGCTCCGGGAACAGGGACTGTTGCCCGATCTGGTGATCTGCTCGACTGCGGTGCGGACCAGACAGACCTGGGACGCTGCCTGCACCGGTGGCGCGCAGAGCGAGTTCGTGGAGTTCCGCAAGAGCGTCTACACCGGCGGAGCGGGAGCCACACTGGAGTCGATCCGAGAAGACGCCGGCGACACGACCACTGTCCTGGTCATCGGTCACAACCCGACCATGGCCGAGCTGACCAGCCTGCTGGCTGACGGCGACGGGTCCTCACCAGCGCATGATGCGCTCGCAGATGGCTTCGCCACGAGCGGCCTCGCGGTGCTGCGCTGCCGCATGCCCTGATCCACGGGCCTGTGGATAAATCGTCCGCCGGTCATACCGATTCGGTCAGCATCATCCCCATGGCCCAAGAAACGTTCCGTCCGTGGCGAGGCGCCTCGCCCCCACCCGGCATCACCGGCTGGGATCTGCGTTCGGGAAGGTTCCGCAGGTTGTTCCGCGGCGTCTATGTCGATCGAGAGGCTGCCCTGTCTGCGCGCCTCCTTGCGCTCGGCGCCTTGGTCCTGGCTCCTCCGGGTGCGGCGGCCTCGCATCACACGGCAGCACGCATCTGGGGCGGGGTCGTGCCCGATGCCCCAGATACACACATCGTGAGTCCTGGTCCGCGGACCCGGGTCGATGGGATCGCCTCGCACCGGATCAACGCGCGACACCAGGTGGTGGTCTTTCGGGGAGTGCGACTGACCGTCCCGACGCAGACCTTTCTCGATCTCGCGACGGTCCTCGATCTCGTCGAACTCGTGGTCCTCGGGGATTCCCTCGTGGCCGCGGGCAGGTTGACGACGGCGGAACTGATCCGAGCAAGCCAGAAGTACGACGGGTCAGGATGTCGACGAGCACGCCGGGCTGCCGGACTGGTTCGACCGGGGGTCGACTCTCCCATGGAGTCTCGGCTGCGGATGCTCCTCGTCCTCGCTGGTCTGCCTGAGCCTGTGGTCAACTACTGCATCGAAGACCAGTTCGGCGACGTGCTCTATCGCTTCGACCTCAGTTATCCGGCGTTCCGGCTCATCATCGAGTACGACGGCCGGCAACACGCCGAGTCAGATGTCCAATGGGCCAAGGACATCGGTAGGCGTGAGTGGATCGACAGCAACGACTGGCGGATCGTTGTCCACGTCGCAAAGGATGTCTACCGAACGCCCGGCCGCACCTTGCGGAGAGTCACGGTTGCCATGCGGGATCGGGGAATGACTGTGCCGCGACTCAGCGAGGAGTGGCGCCGGTTCTTCCCCAGCCGGCCCGAAGACGTCGCCGA